>Ga0255058_10000019_pt1 | contig 96931 bp, 94 predicted proteins | sample Cases_109_9_MG_FD_188637 | JGI IMG/M metagenome (GOLD analysis project Ga0255058, IMG submission 188637) | Seawater microbial communities from Amundsen Gulf, Northwest Territories, Canada - Cases_109_9 | ecosystem: Environmental > Aquatic > Marine > Gulf | place: Canada: Northwest Territories...
CGCTCCGAGGGCGAAGAGAAGGCCTAGCACCGCCGCTGCGGCAAAGAACCACTGCCGGGGGTCCCTCCGGCTGCTCAGCAGCCCGATCGCCGCCAGAAGAAGCGGCAGGACTCCGAGGTACTCCGTGTGCAGCTTGAAGGGGTTCGTCCCCCAGTAGAGATCGAGCGAACCGATCAGGTCGGGAAGCAGGAAAGCCGAGAGCTCCTGAGGCGGCAAGGCCCAGGAGCTGGCGAACGCGTACCCTTCCTGGCCCGGCACGCCGCGTACGGCCAACTCCAGCAGCCCGGCCGTGGGCCAGAGCTGCACCGCGCCGACGAGGGCGGCGATGAGGAACGCGAGCGCGTACAGACCTGCGGTGGACAGTACGGGGCGCAGCGACCGAGCGTCCCGATACCTGGTCCAGAGGGCGAAGAGGGCGTAAGCGGACAGTGCCAACGAGGAGAAGTACATCACCTGCACGTGTGGCGTGAAGATCTGCGCGCCGACGACAAGGCCGAGGAGCAGGAACCAGACCGTTCTCCCACTCCGCATCCCGCGCTCCAGCAAGCCGAATGCGAGCGGGATCAGGACCATCGCGAACAGGCGCCCGTCGTGACCGCCGTACAGCGTAGAGAGGAGATAGCCACCGAACATGAAGGAGACGCCGGTCACCGCCGAGGCCCACCGTCCCAGGCCGAACGAGCGTCCCGCGAAGTAGCCGAAGGCGCCGGAGAGGAAGGTGTGGGCCACGAACGTCCAGCCGATGGCGCGGTAGAGCGGCATCGCCAGGTAGAGCAGGCTTGTCGGATAAAAGACGGGTCCGGGGAGCACGGCGAGGAACGGGAGGCCGCCGTAAACGAACGGGTTCCAGAGGGGCAGGCCTCGCCCCGCCCTCAGCTCGTCCACCGCGAACTTCCTGAGCTGATAGGCCTGATCCAGCATGTCGGTGCCGAAGAGCATCCGATCGCCGTAGAACACGAACTCGCGGTAGAGGAAGACGGTCGCGGCCGCCGCCGCGAGCAGGAATCCGACGGTTCCCCACCGACCGGAACGCCGATCGCCGGCGGTCACGAGGCGGGCCTTTTCAGCATGAAAAACCACTGCGGGGAGAGGGCTCGCAGAGCGCCGTCGACGACCGAAGCCGGAAGTGTGCGGAACGACATCCAGGTTCGCTCCCAGGCCGAACCCCACGTCGTGGAGATCAGATCGTCGATCGCCCGGCGCGTGATGTCTCGCACCCGGAACCCCGGACCTGACATCGCCTGCTGAAGCCGTCCGTAGGAGAGGTAGCGGATCTCATCGTATCGTCGTCCTCTTCCGCTCGAGCGCAAATAGGCGTTGGCGGCGGCGCTTGGCAACCAGCTCAGAAGCGGGAGCCGGTAGTGGGGTTCCATCAGGACGTACCGGTTGCCCGCCGACACGAAGGCCTGCCCGCCCGGTCGGAGCACGCGATGAGCCTCCGCGAACAGGTGCCCGTGATCGCTGACGTGCTCGTACACGTGGTTCATGATCAGGAAGTCGAGCGCCTCGTCGGCTATCGGGAGGCGAAGGATGTCTCCGCGGACCATGCCCCTGCGCTCAACGATCGCGTGTTCTGATATCTCTATACCTAAAATAGGCTTAGCGATTGCGTGTTCTAGTATATTCTTGATGATACCGGTCCCGGACCCGAGGTCGGCGATGCGCTCGGCCGCGGCCAGCTCGTTCAGGCAGAGCTCGGCGATCACTCGCGCCTTCCGGCGTCGACCCTCGAGGTAGGCGGCGCTGCGCAGTCTCGCCTCGTACCAGTCGCCGGCTCGCTCCCCTTGGGCCTCCAACGCCGGATCTCGACTCACGAGCTTCGTTCGCGTGCCTGCGAGCGCGTCGAGAGGCCTGCGTGATATACGGTCTCGAGCTCCTCCGTGACACGCTCGAGAGAGAAGCGCTCCTCGACGATGGCGCGCCCACGGCGGGCGACGTGGCGCGCCCGCTCCGGGTCACCCGCGATCTCGAGGATGGTCTCCGCAAGGGCCTTCGGGTTCGCAGGCGGAACCAGCCAGCCCGTCTCCCCAGGCCGGACGATGTCGGGGATGCCTCCCACAGCGGATCCGATCACCGGCCGCTCGAGGTCGAGGGCCTCGAGGAGCACGACACCGAGACCTTCGGTGTCTCCCTTCGCGTCGATCACCGCCGGAAGCACGAAGATGTCGCACGCCTCGTAATACCCGCGCAGATCACGCTCCGGAACGGACCCGGCAAAGCGGACGTGCCGTTCGACTCCCGCTCTCTGTGCGGTCTCCTGGATCGTGCTCCTCCACTCTCCTTCGCCGACGATGGTCAGCTCCGCCGGTCTGGCCTTGCGAACGAGAGCGAGCGCTTCAACCAGATACTCCACGCCCTTCCGCTGGACCAGACGCCCGACGAATAGCAGGCGCAACGGTCCCGCGCCCGTCAGCGCGGGGCGCCCTTCCCCGCCGGTTGCCGTTAAGCCGGCTGCGAACGGAACCACGCTGACGTCGCGGTCGACCAGCGTCCGGACCCTGGCGGCAGTGGCGGAGGAGATCGCGGTGACGGCATCGGCGGTCCGAGCGCTCCAGACGAGGAACGGGCGGAGCCAGCGAGCGCGGCGTTCTACCCAGTTGATCTCGACGCTGTAGAAGGTGCAGACGAGGGCCGCACGGCCTCCCGACGCGAAGCGGGCGGCGGCGCCGAACAGGGCGTGAGGCACGGGCCAGTGTACGTGCACGACGTCCGGATGCAGCCGTCCCGAACGAGCGGAAGCCCACAAGCCGCCGGCTAAGTACGAGGGTAGGAGGGCCGCGTGTGCCGGCGATCGTCTCAGGCGATCCGGCACCGTCTCGTCGTGAGTGAGCGTCTCGCACGATCGAGGCGCGTAGCGAAAGCGCTCGACCGGTACGCCGCCGATGCGCTGCGACCCGAGCCCCCGGTAGGACGGCGCCAGAATCGAAGCGTCCATTCCGCGCGCCCGTTGGGCGGAGACGAGCGCCGAGAGCCAGGGTGTGATGACGTCCTCCTCGTAACGCTGAAAGGCCGTGACGATGTGGACGACGCGCAGTCCCTCGACCTGTCCTGGCTCATCCATGTCAGTCAGCCGCCAGCGGGTCGGGATCGAAGCTCAGCACGAACGTGGGGGGGTCCCCGCCCTCGTAAACGATCTCGAACATCGGCAGGTTCTCGCGCAGCGCCGGGATCAGGTAGCGCGACGTCGTGCTGCTGATCGCGTCCACCACGACGTAGTCTGCTCCGATCCGCTTCATCCCCTCCAGCACCACCCGCGAGTCCGTCGAGTACGGATAGAGGTCACCGCGCCGCCCCGATATCCAGAAGAAGATCCGCGGCTTTCGGCTGACCGCGATGGCGTCGGGCGACGTGTTCACGGACGCCCATTCGGCGGCGGCGTAGAAGCTGGCGAACGCCGGTGGGTCACACGGAGCACCGGCCCGGTATTCCGCGAGGCAGCGGACGCTGTCCGGAGTTCGGACGACCGCGGTGATGGCCGCTCCGATTCCGACGGCCGCAGCGAGGGCTCCCGTCGCCAGGGCGGGCGTCCGGGCGCCCTCGCGACCCCCGGAGAGCCGCCGCCCGAGCTCCGAAGCGCCGGAGCCGGCATAGGCGAGAAGCAGAGGGAGAAGCGGCAGGAGGAATCGCTGGTCCGTCCAAACCACCGGCCACAGAGCCAGCATGAGGGCGTAGAGCACGGTGAAGAGCTCCGCCGGGCCCAGCCGGCTCATCGAGCGCCGGACCCAACCGCCGAAGGCCAGCCCCGCTACCGCCAGCCCCAGGGCCGTTAGCACGGCCTCGCCACCCGGGACGGCGCTCCATCCACCGGCGATCGCCCGAGGCAGAATCTCGGAGACGTAGCTCCAGAGGTTCTCGATCCCGCGGATCGCAAGGGCGCCGGGACCGGCGGATCCGACCGCCGGGTCGTACGGGTTTCTCAGCAGCATCTCCTTCAGATAGGTCGGCTGCGAGACGGTTTGGCCGGGGGCGGCGGAAGCCCAGCGCTGGTAGAGCCACCAGCCGCCTGCCGAGGCCGAGGCGACCGCGGTGGCCAGCGCGAGCCGCTGGGGCTTCCGCTCGAGCGCGAAGAAGAGGGCGGCCGCTGCAAGGAGTGGGAGTCCGGCTGTGCGTGTCAAGAAGGCCGCCCCTGCCGCCGCAAGACCGAGGAGCAAGGCGGGAGTGATCCCGTGCCGCCCGTCCTCTCCCGTCGATCCCTGCGCCGCCTGCTCGATCCACAGCAGAGCCGTCAGGACCAAGACGACGAAGAGAGCCTCCGAGAGCACGTAGTGTGAGTACTCCAGGAGAACTGGTGAGAGGGCGAGCAGACCGGTCGCGACGACGGCAGGGCCACGCCCGACCAGCCGATCGGCCAACCGGTAGCTGAGCCACACCGCCAGGGTCGTCAGGATGAGAGACGTAAGCTTGAGCAGCTGAAGCGACCCGAGCGGAGTGAACGGGGCCAGCAGCAGCGGATAGAGCGGTGGATACTTGGTGTGGAGAGGCCCGAGGGGGAGGTAGATATCTCGATAGCCCTGCCCGGAGGCCAAGGCCTCGCCGAGAATCATGTATCCCGCGTTGTCGCCTCCGGAAAACAGCGTGGGGTCGTAGAGAAGGAGGCCCATGACGACGTGCAGGCTCGCGATAGCCAGGCCGATCCGTGGGTCCGTGCTCAGCCGACCGGCCGAGCTCACTTCCGCATGTCCCGTCTCAGCGCCTCCACCTCGGCCCTCAGCCCGGCGATCAGCTCGGCGAGGAAGCCGAGCACGAAGAGTCCGAGACCGACGAGCACGAGAAGCAGCACGAGGGTGAGCAGCGGCCGGTAGCCCTGACCGAGCACGAATCGGAGGTAGATGGCGATGGCACCGGTGATCGCACCGAGCCCAAGGAGCGCGAGGCCGGTCATCCCGAAGAAGAGCAGCGGCTTGCGGCCGAAGACGAGCTGAAACCAGACTGCGACCAGGTCCAGTGTGCCGATCAGGATTCGCTGCCTGCCACCGTATTTCGAGACACCATGCCGTCGGGGATGAAGCTCGACGTCGATCTCCCGCAGGCGGAAGCCGCGATCGTGTGCGAGCACGACCATGTATCGATGCCAATCATCCCGCAGCTCCATCTCGTCGATGACGCTTCTGCGAAATGCCTTCATGGAGTTCAGATCGTGCACGGGGACCCGGAAGATCAGACGTGAGAGCCAGTTGTACACGCCCGACACAAAGCGTTTTTCGTAGCGGCCGACCTTGCGGCCGGTGACCAGGTCCGAGCCCTCGTCGAGGGCCCGGACGAAGCGCGCGATCTCCTCGGGTGAGTGCTGGAGGTCCGCGTCGAAGAGAACCAGGTACTCGCCGCTGGAGGCCTCCGCTCCGGTCAGCAGCGCGTCGGTCTTTCCGCGATTCGAGCGGTGCGACAGGAAGCGAGCATTGGTGAGGCCGGCCGCCGCGGCAGCTCGGCGTGCCGCCTCCAGCGTTCCATCGGTCGAGCCGTCGTCGACGAGTACAACCTCTACGTCGAGGTCGGCGTCGCGCAAAGCGGAGGCGAGCTCGGAGAACAGATCGGGCATGTTGTCCGCCTCGTTGAAGGCGGGCACGATCACCGAGGTCTTCGTTTCCGTCTGAGGCTGCGTCACACCCGCTTGCGCATGCGTGCGGAAAGGATACCCAGCTGATCTCGGTACTTGGCCACGGTCCGGCGGGCGATCCGCACACCCTCGCTTTTGAGGATATCCACGATCGCCTGGTCCGTCAGCGGTCGCCTCGGGTCTTCGTCATCTACCAACTTCTTGATGCGGACCCGGATGCCCCGGGCCGAGACATCCTCTCCATAGTCGGTCGAGAGGCCGCTCGAGAAGAAGAACTTGAGCGGATAGACGCCACGAGGCGTCTGCACGTACTTCCCGTTCGTCACCCGCGAAACGGTGGACTCGTGCATGTCGATGTGCTCGGCCACCTCTCGCAGCGTCAGCGGCTTCAGGTGCTCGACCCCCTTCTCGAAGAACTCGCGCTGCCGGTCGACGATGAAGTTCATGACCTTGAGCATCGTCTGCCGGCGTTGCTCGATCGCCTGGATCATCCACTGGGCGCTGTTCAGCTTTTTCGCGATGAACGTCTTGTTGTCGCCCGTGAACTGGTTCTTGTCGCGTGCCACCTCGCGGTAGGACCGCGAGAGCTTCAAGCGAGGAAGGGACGTGTCGTTGTGGAAGACATAATACTGATCGTCGATCTTCTCGACGACCAGATCGGGGGTAACGTAATCATTTCCAGCTTCGGCGTGCTTGAGGCCCGGCTTGGGATCCAGCTTCGCGATCTCGTCCGCGGCCGTCTGGACCGCCTTGGGAGAGATCCCGTGCTCCTTGGAAAGCTCGCTCCACCTGTGGTTCACGAGCTCCTCGAAATGGTCGCAGACGAGGCGGAACGCGAGGCCGTCGATCTCCTCGCGGTCACGCAGCTGTAACAGCAGGCACTCGCGCAGGTTCCGCGCGCCTACCCCGCTTGGCTCGAACAGCTGAATCATCGCGAGTAGCCGCTCGACCTCCTCGATCGTGAACGGCTCGGTCCGTTCGTCCTCTCCCGCCTCGGACTCGGAGAGATAGCTGTTGAGTGACTCGACGACCTCTTCCAGAGAGCAGGAGAGGAAGCCTTCGCGGTCGATATTGCCGATGATCTCTTCGCCGAGGAGCAGATCCCGCGGATTCAGGGGGAGAAGCTGGACCTGGTCCCTCAGGAAGTCCCATAGGTCACGCGAGCTGGCAGGAGTCGGCCTGTAGTATTCGCGCTCCTCGTACTCGGCGCGGCGGCCGCCGACGTCGAAGCCGTTCAGGAGGATCTCTTCCCAGTCGATCTCGTCGTCTGGTTTTTCGGGGGTTTCCTCCTCCTCCAGCTCCTCTTCCTCCTCCTCGGTGAGATCGAGGAACGGGTTGTTCTCGAGCTCCTGCTTCAGGTGCTGTTGAAGGTCCAGGAGCGGCATGTACAGGAGATCCATCGCCTGGTAGAGGCGAGGGTTGACCCTCATCTCCTGTCGCAAGCGCGGTAGTTGGCTCAGACCTATTCGGGAATCGCCCATGGTCTCCCGGTGGCGCTGAAAGCGCCCTCTTGGGTTGTTGTTTCCGGCCCGAAACGCCGGTTGGATCCGCTGCAACTGCCGCTCCGTGCACGAAAATATGGCATTGCGCACGCCGCGGCACGTCCCTTGCTGCGCCGGGCGTGAACAAGCGCAAGTCGGGTGCCGGGCCGCGCGGGTTCGGAGGTTTCGGGCAGGTTCGGGGGACTCGGGTCGTTACAAGGACGCTAGAGGCGGAAGTCCTCGCCCAGGTACTTCTGTCTCGCTTTCGGATCGTTGACGAGCTGCTCGGCTGAACCCTCGATGTGGATCTGGCCGTTGAACATGATGTAGGCGCGGTCGGTGATCGAGAGCGTCTCCCTCACGTTGTGATCGGTAATCAGCACGCCGAGTCCCCTCGCACGCAACTCCGCCACGATACGCTGAATGTCATCGACCGCGATCGGGTCCACTCCCGCAAACGGCTCGTCGAGAAGCATGAACTTCGGGTTAGTGACCAGCGCCCTGGTGATCTCGAGGCGGCGCCGCTCACCGCCGGAGAGGGCGTAGGCCTGCTGATCGCGCAGGTGGGCGAGGCCGAGCTCGTCCAGCAGCTGCTCCAGCTGGCGCTCCGCCTCCTTGGGTGCGAGATCGAGCGTCTCCAGGATCGCCATCACGTTATCACGGACGGAGAGCCGGCGAAAAACGGAGGGTTCCTGCGACAGATAGCCGATCCCGTCCCGTGCCCGTCGGTACATCGGGACTGAAGTGATATCGCGTTCGTCGAGGAAGACCTTGCCTTCATCGGCGGAGATGAGGCCCACGATCATGTAGAAGGTGGTCGTCTTCCCCGCCCCGTTCGGGCCCAACAGGCCGACGATCTCTCCCTGCTCGAGACGAAGGTCTACGTCGTCCACGACTCGGCGGCGCTTGAACGCCTTGACGAGGCCCTGGGCTCTCAGGACGCTGGCCCCGGCCACACGTTGGGCGGCTCGTAGATCCGCGGTTGGCGCGCCCTCCGGTGCGGCCGCGTCGGGTGGTGGGGGTCGGACCTCGAGGTCCCGCTCCCGCAGCCGCACTCGCGGCCTCGGAGCTGCCGTCACGTCTTCGGCAGGAGCGACGTAGGGTTCGGGCAGGAAAGGTGGTGGTTCGGCGACCTCCGTGGATGCGCCAAGCCTCTCCGGATCAAGTGGCGCGAAGGGGTCGAAGGGGAAGTTCACGCGTCTCCTCCCGCCGGCGGGCCGGCTGGGATGGAATCCGTCGGGGCCGGCGGCGACGAGTCCGGCTCGGCCTCGGCCTCCCCGCCGGGCGAGGCAGGGCCGGGGGCACCAGGCTCGAGGTAGACGCCGATCGCCCGCACCGCTCTCACCCGTCGAGCCTTCCCCTCCCGGAACTCCACGTCGATCTGCTCCCCGATGAGGTAGTTGCGCGAGAGCGGCCCGCTCGGGCCGGATTCACCTTCCACCAGGTAGAGCGACCGTGCATCGCCGATGGCCAGCAAGCGCTCGATTGTTTGCTCAGCGGCTGAATCCTCGGGTGACGCGGGGATCGCCTCCACGCCCGCAGGGACCGGCGCGCCGTCCCCCTCCAGGGCGGATGGTTCGCCGGCGGCCCCCTTAGCGAAGAGGATGATCAAGGTGTCGCCGACGACCCAGTTGCCCCCATCCGTCGTCCGGGCCGGCTCCCCGAGCGACAGATCGGGGGTCTCGACCTCTACCGCACTGCCCTGCCCGACGGCGACGATGGACTCGAGTCGCCCGGCCGTCGCGCCGATGCGGAGCGAGTCCGCGCCCAGAACGTACGACGCGGACGTCGCGAGAGAGCGCCCGGGGCCGAACGCCCAAACTTGGTCCAGCTCACTCGCGACAAGCTGCGCTCGGATCTCCTCCGAGAGGATCTCGAACCCCTCCCCGATCGCTCGGCCCGAGCCCAGCGCCCGCACTTCCTCCAGCTCATCATCCGTGAAGCGGAGGCGGATGCTGTCGCCCTCGAGCTCAAGGTCCTGCTGTCGAGCGAAGGCGGACCCGTAGAGGACACCGGTGCCGGCATCCATGTCGAAGAACGCGCTGTCCGCCTCGGCGTAGACGTCCGATCGCTCGATCACGACGCCTCCCCAGGCCCAGGCGACGCGCTCTCCGAACATATCGACCCGGTCAGCGTCGATATCGACGGGCTTGCCCTCTTGGCCCGGCTCCGGGAGGAGGATCATGTGCGGGCGGCCGGTCGCCGTGGTCCGCTCGGCGATGCCAGATACGGCGCGGAGGAAGGTGACATGCGGGCCGCGAAGGGTGGATCCGGACGCGAGCCGTGTGAGGAGGACATCCCTCCTGGCGATCATGCGGTCGTCGTCCTCGAAGAAGTCGAGTCGATCGGAATCCATGGTGCGGATCGTGTCTCGGTAGCGGACGGAGCCGAACATCTCGACGCGCCGGTCGAGGTCGTACCGTACCGCGCTGTCGGCGGTCATCGTCGCCGTGCCGCACGTCCAGCGCATCCCTCCCCAAACGTGCGTGATGTACGCGTCGGTCTCTCCGCTCACCCTGAGGCTGACGCTCTCGGTCTGGCCTGTCGGCTGCATGACCAGCGTGCAGCCCTGGGTTGCCGCCTGCGCACCGGCGGAGCCGGGGCAGAGATGGTGGGCGAGGATCAGGAGAGGGAGGAGCCTGGCCGAGTTCACGGAACCTCACTCCGGCGAGGCGACACCGCCGACGGCCGCGTGACATGTACGGTGTCGAGCCCGGGATCGGAGACGAAGCCCTGGCCGCGGATCGTGTTGGAGCCCCGGTAGAAGGTGAATTCGACATCGCTGCTCAGCTGGTTCGACTGGGCGAGGTACTCGAGCGTCTCTGTTTCCAGTCTCTCGGACTGCTCGCGATCCACGACGACGACCCGGCCCGTAGCTTCCATGTCCTCGGTCTGCAGGTTGACAACGCCCTCTTCGGCCGTGAGGACGGAGACCTCTTCCCCGACGTCCCCGAAGAAGTGGACCCGGACCCCGCGGAATCGAACCAGCGACTCCTCGTTCAGAAAAAAGGCGGTATCGGCCAACAGTTGCGCTCTGAGCACCCCGTCTGAGGTGAGGATGTGACGGACGTCGATCGCCACCTGCTCGGCTCCTAGCTCCAGCAGCTCGGCTCCGGCCACCGGCGCGGCATCATCTCCGCTGCACGCGGCGATTCCGCCGGCCAAGAGGCCGGCCAGCGCGCCCCTGAAGAGGCTGGAGCGTCGGCGCGTGAACTCGCCGGAAGGGATGAGCGACGCTTGGGACGAGTGGTAGGGCAACGACGGCGAGGTCAGCGAGCGGCGCCGACCGCCTCCTCGGATGCGTCGATTCCCGGCCCCGTCCCCGGCGCTTCGCCCTGCCGCTGCCGCTCCCGCGTCCGTTGATCGGCTGCCGCCACGAAGGCGGTGAACAGGGGGTGGGGCGACATCGGACGAGAGCGAAGCTCGGGGTGAAACTGTGTGGCGAGGAAGAAGGGATGGTCCGGTATCTCTACGATCTCGATAAGGCCTCGGTCGGGCGAGAGCCCGCTGAACCGCATCCCGTTCTGCTCCAGATCTTCGCGATACTCATTGTTGACTTCGTAGCGGTGGCGGTGCCGCTCGGAGACCTCGGAAGCGTCATACAGCTCGCGAGCGACCGACCCCTCCTGGAGCCGACACGGGTAGGCTCCCAGCCGCATCGTGCCCCCCATCTCCGTCACGTTGTATTGTGCGTCCATGAGCGAGATGACCGGGTCCGTCGTCTCCCGGTTGAACTCGTGGGAGTGGGAGTCCTCAAGGCCGCAGACGTTTCGCGCGAACTCGATGATCGCGCATTGCAGACCGAGGCAGATGCCCAGGAACGGGAGGCCGCTCTCTCTCGCGAACCGAACCGCATCCACCATGCCCTCCGTCCCTCGAACCCCGAAACCTCCGGGGATGAGCACACCCCCGTACCCATCGAGGAAACGCGGTCCGCGATGCTCGAGCTCCTCCGAGGAAACCCAGTCGATCTCCACTCCCACGTCGTTCGCGATCCCACCGTGCACGAGCGCTTCCGCGATCGACTTGTACGCGTCGATCAGAGCCGTGTACTTGCCCACGACCACGATTCGAACGCTGCCCCGCTCCGGCCGCTTGATGCGGTCGACCATCGCTATCCACTCGGAGAGGTCCGGCTCGGGGGCCTCGAGGCCGAGCAGATCCAGAATGTGATCGTCCAGATGTTGCTCTCGGTAGCGGAGAGGCACCTCGTAGATCGTCTCCACGTCGCGGGACTCGATGACGTGCCCCACGTCCACGTTGCAGAACCGTGCGATCTTCCGCCGGATCTCGTCGGTGAGCGGAAGCTCCGTTCGGCAGATCAGGATGTCGGGCTGGATTCCAGTCTCCATGAGCTCGCGGACGGAATGCTGGGTCGGCTTGGTCTTCAGCTCGCCGGCCGCCGCGAGGTGTGGGATGAGCGTGAGGTGAACGAAGAGCGTGTTCTCCTTGCCCACATCCTGCCGGAACTGTCGAAGCGCCTCGAGAAACGGAAGCGACTCGATGTCGCCGACCGTCCCGCCGATCTCCGTGATGATAATGTCGTGGTTTGGAGCCAGGCGGCGTAGGTAGGCCTTTATTTGGTCGGTGACATGCGGGATGACCTGAACGGTCGACCCCAGGAAATCTCCGCGACGCTCCTTGGTGATGATGTCCTGGTAGATCCGGCCCGTCGTGACGTTGTTGGACTGGGAGAGCGATTCCCCGATAAACCGTTCGTAGTGCCCGAGATCGAGGTCGGTCTCGGCGCCGTCGTCCGTGACGTACACTTCGCCGTGCTGGAATGGCGACATCGTGCCGGGATCAACGTTGATGTACGGGTCGAACTTCTGGATGGTCGCGTTGAGTCCGCGCTCGACCAGCAGTCGGCCGATCGATGCCGCGGCAATGCCCTTGCCGAGCGAGGATACGACTCCCCCGGTTACGAAGATGTATCGTGTCGGCGAAGCATCAGGCATGGACGCGTTATTCTCCAGGTTGTGCGCGTGACGTTCGTAATACCGGGAAGCGGAGACGGCGTGCCGCCGGCTCGCGCGCTCCTCGACCGGGGTGTCCGAAGGGGTCGGGGGCTCTCGAGCCTGGCGCGGGCTTTCGAGCCTGTTGTGGAGGGCTCGGAAAAGGCATGAAGGCCTGGCTGACGCACGTCAGACTTAGGTGTCTCACGCGCGGCAAGTTAAGGGCGCCGGCCCGGCCCTGTCAAAGATAGCTATGGAACGACGATGCCGCCCTTTCGATCGCCAACCAACACGAGCTCGGCCACCACCCGGCCACTCCGCGGATCGATCGCCACGCCGGCTTCGGCGAAGAACACGCGCAGCCCGAAAATCAGGTTGGATTGGAAGGTCGCGGACTCCCCCTCGTTCCAAGCGGATCCGCCTCTGGCGTGTGCCACGAAGTTGACGGCGGCAGACTCGGAAGCCCAGGGCAGCAGCGGCACGAAATATGAGACACTTCCGAACAGGAGGCGCGGTCCACGGAACTCGACCGCCTTGAAGGTGGGCAGCGTTCCGACGCCACCGAAGGCCGACCAGCGCTGCTCGGGCAGTGTGCCCGCCAGATCGCCGCGCGCCTGGACGAAGACCTTCACCTCCTGGCCGGCGACCGTCGGCTGATCCCAGCGCGCCCGCAGCTCGGCCAGAAGAAAGCCGAAATCTCCCGCCGCGTCCAGATCTGCGGCAGCCCCCTCCAGGAGCAGTCGTGCGTTCACTCCCGGGTCCGCGCGCTCGGTCCGGTGCGTAAGCGAGAAGATACCCGAGAAGATCTCACCCGGATCGATCGGGGGGTTGGGTTGCACCGAATCGTTGGGAAAGAGTACGAAGTAGTCCTGGGCCCGGAGGCTGTCGGAGCTCTCGTATTGGGCCGTGAACGAGGGAGCGAGGCCCGGGCCCGGCGTTCGCTCCACGGTCAGCGCCGCTCGGTCAGCCTGGTAGTAGTTACGGATGTCCTCGCCGGCGAAGAAGTAGCTGAGCGTGTTGATGAGCGTGCCCCAAATCCACTCCTCGTTGTTTCGGGTGGCTCTCTCCAACTCCCAGCCGAACTGCAGCTTCGAGCTCGGATACCAGAACTGCCGTACCGTCCCCTGGAACTCCGCGGGTCCCGTCCTGAACCTCCCGTCGAACGCGAGATCGGGACGCCAGGCCCATCCGGTCACGCGAAGCGTCGCGCCCCAGGAGAGTGTCAGCGCATCGACGCGCTGGTAGGTCGGGACCCCGAAGCCGTACAGTCCGTGAAACTCGAAGACAGGAAGAGGCTCCACGGCGAGGAAGATCCGGAAGCCTCCGTCCTCAGGGATCACCGAAAAGGCGAGATCGGGCTGGTAGTCCACCTCCCCGGCGACCGTCGCCTTCGTCGAGCTGTAGAAACCGCCGCCGATGACTACGACATCCGCCGCGAGCTCGGCTCCGGGACGCAGGAAGAGGTCGCCGTCTACGACGTAGACACTCCCCTGGACCCCTCCCTCGATCCTGACGGTGGATTGCAGGATCAGAAGGTCTCCTTCGATCGTCTGGTCCGCGGCGAGGACCGTGTCGCGGGTCCACAGCGTGTAGGCTGCGTCGAGGAGCCTCGAGAGGCGCTCGTCGATCTCCTGTCCAGAGCGCGGCTCGAAGCGAACGTCCGGCGCCCGAGGTTCCTGTTGGCCAGGCTCAACGTCCCGCTCTTGGCCGACCAGAGAGGCCGGGGTGAGGAAGGCCAGGTTGAGGATGGCCAGGCTCAGAACGCACGATGCACGGCTCACGCCCACTCCGGCGGCTGGTCAGCCGCGAGGATGGTAGGCCCGGTGCACGTCGCGGAGATACGTGCGGTCGACATGCGTGTAGATCTGTGTGGTCGAAATGTCCGAGTGCCCGAGCATCTCCTGAACGGATGCCAAATCGGCTCCACCCTCGAGGAGGTGCGTGGCGAATGTATGTCGTAGGGTGTGCGGCGAAACCGGCCGCTCGATTCCCGCCCGCTCCGCGTAACGCCTCACGATCTTCCATGCGCCCATCCGTCCGATGGGTCGCCCGCGCCCGTTCAGGAACACCGCGCCGCCTCCGTGACCGCGGTCCAGGTCCGGTCTAAGCTCGCGAAGGTATCGGTCGAGCGCATCCCGGGCACGGTCGCCCAACGGAACCAAGCGTTCCTTGGCCCCCTTCCCGATCACCTGAACGAAGCCTTCTTCCATGTCCAGGTTGCGCAGGGTGAGGCTCGTGGCCTCGGACACCCTGAGTCCGGCCCCGTACAACAGCTCGAGCATGGCAAGATCCCGCATTCCGTACGTGTCGGATGTAAGAACGGAAGCGAGCAGGCGTTCGACCTCGGCGTAGCTAAGGGCCTCCGGTAACGGGCGGCCGGCCCGCGGAGCTTCCAGCTTCTCCGTCGGGTCGCCATCCACGATCCGCTCGGCAAGCAGGTAGGCGAAGTAGCCGCGCAGGGCGGAGAGCTTTCGGGCGATCGTCGACGGGGCCAACCCCCGCTCGGCGAGGCTCGCCACGTGCTCGCGCAGCAGCCCGTAGTCCACGTCGACCGGAGCCTTCGCGCCGCGCGATGCCGCGAAACCGACGAGCTCTCCGCAGTCGGCCATATAGGCGTCGTGGGTGGTAGCCGAGAGCCCCCGCTCGAAGAGAAGGAAGTCGGAGAAACCCTCGAGGTGGAATTCCCTCCGCAGATCTGTCCGCGTCGAGCTCACGGGGGATCCTGTCGCTCGCGACGGCTCAACCACCACAGGACGCCGAGTCCCGCCAGGAGCACGACGGCCGCGACCACCAGGCCCACGTTCACGGCTGAAACCGCCGAGATCACCTTGGAGAGGTTGCGCGATGCGAACATGCCGACGAAGAGGAGGGCCGCATACCACAGGGCGGAGGCCGCCGCCAGCGGGATCGCCGTCCTCCAGAAGCCGAGCCTGCTGATGCCGGCGAACGCCGGAACCAAGACTCGGAAGACCGGAAAGAAGCGGCTCACGAGGATCGTAACCGCTCCATAGCGTGCATAGTACTCGGCGAGCCGATCCAACTGGTGAGGGCGAAGGAGCCAGCGGCCCCACCGGGTGCGGAAGATCGCTTGCCCATATCGCCGACCCATGAAGTAGACGAACAGGGCGAGCAGGATGTTGGCACCCCAGGCTGAGGCGAACACGAGATCGGCTCGCACGACGCCGTGATCCGCCAGGACGCCCCCCAGCAACACGATGGTATCGGATGGGATAGGCGGGAAGATGTTCTCCACCGCCGCGCCGAGGGCGACCAGGAGGTAGATGGTCTCGACTGGGAAGACGTCCAGAAAGCGAATAAAGCTCTCAAGTTGGGCCGGCATGTCGGACCTCTACCCCGCTCTGCGACCAGTTAGCCGCCGGAGCGGATGCTGGCGTGCAGGGCGTCCAGATCGGAGATCTGATCCAGTAGGGTGATCGCGATCGCGGCGACCCCGTTACCCGCTTCCAGCCAGGGAGTCGGGTTGATTTCGGACTTCTTCGTCACCACGTTCGCAGGAGCGATGTGAACGAGCTCCGCCACCCTCTCCCGGATCTCGTGCAGGGCTGCTTCGGGGTACGGCACGTCGGCCAGGACGGTGATGTCCAGGTTCACGACCTGGTGGTTGTGCCGCTCGATGAGGCGCACCGCCTCCCGCAGCTCCCCCTCCGCGCCTCCCGCCCCCCTTCTCGCGCTCGTCTCGAGAGCATCGCGGGCGTCAGCCTCGGACGTTCCAGGCAATGGGGTGTCCAGACCCGAGGCGCCGCGAAGCGCTTCGGCAACGGCTCGGTGGATGACGCCGGCGAGCGCATCCGTCGACGCGTCCCGACGATCGAAGCCCAGTCCGACTCTCATCTGAGAAACCCCGAGGTCAAGGTCGCCGCTAGAGCCGGTCGACCATCCGGAACATGCGAAGGGCGAGGTGTGCCGCGTTCTTGGCGTTGTCGATCCCGACGGCGGCCACGGGCACGCCGGGCGGCATCTGCACCGTCGACAGCAGCGCGTCCAGCCCGCCGAGGCTCCCGGCCGAGAGCGGCACGCCGATGACCGGCAGGTCGGTGTGCGCGGCGACGAAACCCGGCAAGGCGGCCGACAGTCCTGCCCCACAGATCACCACGGACCAACCCTCTTCCTCGGCTCTTGACGCAAGCTGCCTGGTTCGGTCCGGTTCCCTGTGGGCACTCGCCACCACGATCTCCGCCTGCGCGCCGGCATCCTGCAACACCTCCAGGGCACCCAGCATCTTCGGGCGATCTGACTCCGATCCAATGAGAATCAAGACCTTGGGAATGGTCGAGCGCTCCCTACTCCGTCCACTTACGGATCACGAGGGTGACGTTGTGCCCTCCGAACCCGAAGGAGTTGCTGATAGCAATCCGCACGTCCCTCTCCACGGGTCCCTGGTGGGCGTAGTCCAGGTCACACTCCGGGTCGAGCTCTTCGAAGTTGATGGTCGGCGGGATGAGCCCGCGCTGGCACGCCAGAGCGCTGATGGCCCCTTCGACGGCGCCTGCCGCTCCGAGCGTGTGGCCGGTCATCGACTTCGTCGAGCCGACGACGAGATCGTAGGCGTGATCGCCGAACACGTTCTTGAGGGCGGCGGTCTCCGTCGCGTCGTTCTGGGGAGTCGAGGTGCCGTGTGCGTTCACGTAGTCCACGTCCTCGGACTCGATGCCGGCATCGGCGAGAGCGCTTCGGATCGCCACCTGAGCGCCTGCTCCCTCCGGGGCAGGTGCCGTCATGTGGTATGCGTCCGCGCTCTGGCCGAATCCGACGAGCTCCGCGAGGATGGGGGCGCCGCGAGCGCGGGCGTGCTCGAGCGCCTCCAGGACGAGAGCGGCAGCGCCCTCCCCCAGCACGAAGCCGTCCCGGTACTTATCGAACGGCCGCGATGCCGTGGCGGGATCATCGTTGCGCGTCGACAGCGCCTTCATCGCGGCGAAACCGGCCGTACAGAGCGGCGTGATCGTGGCCTCCGCTCCTCCCGCGATCATCACGTCCGCCTCGCCGGATCGTATCGACCTGTACGCCAATCCGAGCGCGTGCGCGCTGGAGGCGCAGGCGGACACGGTCGCGTAGTTGGGTCCACGGGCGCCATAACGCATCGAGATCAAACCCGCCGCCATGTCGGCGATGAACATGGGGATGAAGAAGGGCGACACCCGACGGGGCCCTCGATCCAACATCCGGAGGTGCTGAGTCTCCAGAGTCATCAGGCCGCCGATGCCGCTCCCGACGATCACGCCGAACCGTTCCTTCGGGAGGCCTGGCAGCGCTTCGCGCAGGTCGGCGGCTTGCACCGCCTGATCAGCGGTGGCCAGCGAGAACTGGACGAACCGGTCGCTTCGCTTGACTTCCTTCGGGTCCATGAAGAGCGACGGATCGAAGTGCTTCACCTCGCAGGCGAAGCGGACATCCTGATCTGTGGCGTCGAAGAGAGTGATCGGCGCCGCGCCGCTTCGGCCTTCGATCAGGCCGGACCACGTCGACTCCACGTCGTTCCCGAGCGGTGTGACGAGTCCGAGCCCCGTCACGACAACGCGTCGACGCATGGCGGCGCTAGCCGTCCACGGCGGGGTTCGACCTCAGGGCGATGGGCATCGGATCAGTCCTGTTTTTGTTTTTCTTCCAAGTACTTGATCGCGTCACCGACCTTCTGCATCCGCTCGGCATCGTCGTCCGGGATCTCTATCTCGAACTCTTCTTCGAACGCCATCACGAGCTCGACCGTGTCGAGCGAGTCCGCGCCCAGGTCATCGACGAAAGACGCCTCGTCGGTCACCTTCTCGATCTCGACCCCCAGCTCGTTGGCGATGATCTCTTTCACCCTCTCGTTGATCGCAGACATTAGGCTCGTCCTTTCATTAGGTGTGCCAGCGCTCTTCGGGTCCGTGCCCGACCTTTGCCACTCTATCTCTCGACTACGGTCACTTCTACATGACCTACATCACCATAAACATCACCTACATCACCATCCCGCCGTCGACGACGATCACCTGGCCGGTCATGTAAGAAGCGAGAGGGCCCACCAGGAAGCGGACGACACCCGCCACGTCGGCCGGTGTTCCCATGCGGCCGAGAGGTATGTTCTTCACGATGGCTTCCTTCGTATCCTCGGCCAGGGCGTCGGTCATCTCCGTCTGAATGAAGCCGGGAGCCACCGCGTTGGCGAGCACGTTGCGGCTCGCGAGTTCCTGGGCCACGGACTTCGTGAAGCCGATAAGTCCAGCTTTGGACGCCGCATAGTTGGCCTGACCGCGATTACCCGTCAAGCCCACGACGCTGGCGATATTGACGATCCGCCCCTCTCTGCGCTTCATCATTCCACGTGCGACTCGCCGTGTCAGGTAGAACGCCCCGCTCAGGTTCACATCGAGCACCCGCTCCCAGTCCTCATCCCCGAGTCGCAGGAGTAGGTTGTCTCGCGTGATTCCGGCGTTGTTCACCAAGATGTCCGGCGGCCCCAGCTTCGCTTCCACCTCGCCGAGCAGGTCGTGGCACGCGTCAGGATCGCTCACGTTGCAGGCAAAACCCAGCTCCGGGCCGCCGATCCCGGCGGAGGCCTTCGCGGCCTCGCCCTCGTCAAGGTCCACGATAGCCACCCGAGCCCCACCTTCGGTCAGCTCCGCGGCTATCGCGAGACCGATGCCGCGTGCGGCTCCCGTCACGATGGCAATGCGTCCGTCGAGTTCCGGCATGCGTCGTTCTCCTTTCCCTGGTCCCTACTCGGCCGCCAGAGCGCGGAGCGCTTCGAGGTCGCCCACGGCCCGTCCTCGCATACCTTTGTCGATCCGGCGCAGCAGGCCCGTCAGCACCGAGCCGGGACCGATCTCCAGGAAGCTCGAGATGCCCAGTCGGCCGATTTGCAGGATCCCGTCCGACCAACGGACCGCTCCGGTCAGCTGGGATACCAGTAGCTCGCGTGCGCGGGGACCGGTCGTAACCGGCTCCGCCGATACGTTGGCCACCACCGGAAAGACAGGATCGGCGATCTCCGTACCAGCGAGCATCGCCTCCAGTTCCTGCCGGGCGCCCTCCATAAGAGGAGAGTGAAACGCGCCGCTGACGTTCAGCGGAATGACGCGCCGAGCGCCCGCTTTTCGCAGCGTCTCGCCCGCGGTCGCGACGGCCTCGACTTCGCCGCTGATGACCACCTGGCCGGGGGCGTTGTAGTTCGCCGCGACCACGGTGCCGGCCGTCTCTCGACACACATCGGCCACGAGGTCCGCTTCCAGCCCTATCACGGCGGACATCGTGCCCGGCTGCTCCCGCCCCGCCTTGGCCATCAGCTCTCCACGGCGGCGCACGATGCGCAGCGCATCGTCGAACGGGATGGCGTCCGCGATGAGATACGCCGAGAACTCACCCAGCGAGTGTCCGGCCGCTACCGCCGCCCCCTGCCGCACCTTCTCTGGCAGCGCTCGCCAGATCGCGTAGCTGTGCACGAGGATGGCGGGCTGCGCGTTCTCCGTGCGCCTAAGTCGATCCTCCGGTCCCTCCCGGCAGATCTCGCTCAGGGGCATGTCCAACAGCTCATCCGCTCGTTGGTAGATCTGCCGCACCGCGGGTAGGCTGTCCGCGAGATCCGATCCCATGCCCACGTACTGCGATCCCTGTCCGGGGAGCAGGAAGGCGTTCCGGGCTCGGTCGTTCATCCGGTCAGCGGCCGCCGGGGTCGTCGAGGGCGGCTGCCATGTCCTCGACCATCCCGGACTCGACGCTCTGAACGGCCACTCGAATCGCGTTCTTGATCGCCCTGGGCGGCGAGCCTCCGTGACAGATGATCGAAACGCCCTGCACCCCCAGGAGCGGTGCCCCTCCGTACTCCGCGTAGTCGAGCACTCGCACGATCTGGCCGACCCTTCCTCCCCGGCGAAAGCGTCGGGTCGGTCGCTGCAGAAGCCCCACTACGAAGGCCGCGATCGACTCGTAGAACTTGAGGAGCACGTTCCCGGTGAAACCGCCGCTCACGAGCACATCGCAGACCCCCTCGATGATGCGGTGACCCTCCACGTTCCCCACGAACTCGATCTCGGGATCCCCCTCCAGGAGCGAGTAAGCTTCAGCGACCGCGTCGCCTCCCTTCTCTGCTTCCTCTCCCACGTTCAGCAGGCCGACTCGCGGGCGCTCGAGCCCTCGCAGGTCGCGCACGTAGACCGATCCGAGTCGAGCGAATTGATGAAGGTGATGACCCTTCGTGTCCACGTTGGCGCCGACATCGAGCACCAGCGTCGGTCCGGAGGTCGTGGGAAACATCGCCCCCACCGCGGGCCGATCGACTCCCGGCAGCGCTCCCAGCTCGAGCACGGAAGCGGCCATCACGGCGCCCGTGGATCCAGCGGAGATGAAGGCGTCGGCGCTGCCCGAGCGAACCAGTTGAAGACCGACGACGATCGAGCTGTCCCGCTTGCGCCGGACGGCGAGCGCGGGCGCCTCCTCCATCTGGATCGATTCACTTGCCGCGACGATCTCGATCCGCGGTCGGGCGGCGAGTGGGAGGACGGCCTCTATCCGACCCGGCTCGCCCACGAGCGCGATGCGGATCCGCTCGGGGAGCTCTGAGAGCGCCGCGAGGGCTCCAGCCACCGGCACCTCGGGTGCCCCGTCTCCTCCCATCGCATCGACCGCGATCGTGAGAGGGGTGCCGGGGCCGGTTCCTGCCGCCACCGGGGCGGCGTGAGCGCGAGTCGCGGATCCCCCCGACCGGTGGTCAGAACTCTTCGACGGCGACGACTTCGCGATCGTCGTAGTGTCCACAGCTCGGGCAGACGCGATGCGGCCGACGAGGGTCTCCGCACCGGGGGCACTCCTGGATCGCTGTGGCGTCGGCTTTGTTGTGCGTACGACGTTTGCGCTTCCTCTGCTTGGACGTACGTTTCTTGGGTACGGCCATTCCATATCCTCCTGAGAACCGCGTTTCGAGTTGTGGGTGGCTGCCGTCAGCCGGCCTGAATCGACGATCGGCGGCTCAGACGCGCAACTTTCGGAGCGTCTCCCATCTGGGATCCGGTTCCGATGACCCGCACTCGCAGGTCGCCTCGTTGAGGTTGACGCCGCAGATAGGGCAAAGGCCCCTGCAGTCCTCCCGGCACTCCGGAAACTCGGGCATGGCGAGCGAGAGCTCCTCCCTTACGATGGGCCCGATGTCCACGACGTCGCCATCCGGCCGAAGCGCAAAGACTCCCTCGTCCTCCACGCCGGGCTCCAGACCAGGCTCCAGCCTGAACTCCAGGGGAACGACGAAACTCTCCTCATTCTCGGCCAGGCAGCGCCTGCACGTGAGCCGGATTCGCGCGTCGAGCTCGCCGCGCACCTGGATCCCCCCACTCGCGCTGGACTGCGCCACGAAGGAGATCGTAGGCGGCTCGACGAAGACAAACTCTCCCCCGGTCCCGAGGGTGGCGACCGCCGTCAGGCGATCGGACCGCTCGATCGCGGCTTCCGCGACGCTGCGCAGCTCGATGGTGAGGCTGTCCGGCATCCGCTCGCTCGTAGCACTCAGCCCAGGTCGGCGCCCGCAAAGAAAAACGCGACCTCCACCCTGGCGTTGTCGGGTGAATCGGACGCGTGAATCGCGTTTCGCTCTTTGCTTTCCGCGTACAGGGCGCGGACGGTACCCGGATCGGCCTCCGCAGGGTCGGTGGCGCCGATCACCTCCCTCAGCTGTGCGACGGCGCCCTCCCTCTCCAACGCCATCGCCAGCACCGGACCCGAAGTCATGAAGTCTACCAAGGAAGTGAAGAAAGGTTTCCCGCGGTGGACGTCGTAGAACGTCTCGGCCCGGGCCCGGCTCAGGTGGACCACCCGGGCAGCGAGGATCCGGAAGCCGTCCGATTCGAGATGGTCGATGATCTGGCCCGCCTTGCCGCTGCCAAAAGCATCCGGCTTGATGATCGCGAGAGTTCTGTTATCGCTCATGGCCTCGTTCCGGTTCGGTCTGTGGTTGGTTCTCTCGGACACACGTCCGTGGTACGGGCTCAACCGCCCTACCGCGTCCGGAGGTGACCCCTCAGCAACCTTCTGATGATGTCACCTCGGGTGAGGAAACCGACTAGCCGGCCTTCCTCGACGACCGGCAATCGCTCGATTTCCTTGCGGATCATCCGGTCGGCGACGGCTTCGACCGTCTCATCCGCACGCGCGGAGAAGACGCTCCGCTGCATGACGTCGCGTACCGAGCGCGCCCCGGGGTCTTCCTCCCCCGCTCCGACACCTTCCTCTCCGCGGATCCGGGGCAGGAACATCTCCATGATGTCCGCGTCCGTCACCATGCCGATCACCTCTCCGTCGTCGCCGACGACCGGGATCGCACGGAGCCTCCGCCGGATGAGGACCTCGGCCACCTCCGCCATCGGCGCATCGGATCGGACGCTGACCAGACTTCGCGTCATCACGTCGCGGACGAGAATCTCCTCGCCGAGGACCGGCTCGCGGAGGGCGTCCAACTCCATCACCTCGCCGGCCGTGTTGGCAGAGCCGAGTCGCTCCTCCACCCGCCGTCTTCCGAGGGCTCGGGCCAGGGCCGCCATGGTCTGCAGATAACGGGAGCCGGCGCTCAGCGGCGCGATCACCAGCACCAGGGTTCGCGCCTCCGGAGCCGTGGCCGGCGCGAAGGGAAGCGCCCCTTCGGCGACTCCGATCATCATAGCCAGGTCGTGCGCGGCCTCGGTTCGCATGTGTGCCATGAGGGCGTGGGAGCCGATCGGTATCAGGTCCTGGTCGGCCAGCGTCTCCAGTTCTTGATCCAGCCGGTCTCGATCGGCGAGACCGTCCGCGACCGCGGTGGAGGCGAGAACGTCGAGCGCCTGCGTAAGCGTCTCCGCACGCAGCGGCAGAATGATCCGGCGTTCGCTCAGCAGGTCGCCAAGCGTTCGTGCGTCCGATCCCTCCTTCGTCACAGCACAGCGCGCAGCGCGTCGACGATATCAACGGGTCTCTCGGCGACCGCAATGCCGTTCTCCTGGAACGCCCGAACCTTCTCGGCGGCCGTACCCTCGGATCCGGAGATGATCGCGCCCGCGTGTCCCATGCGACGGCCCGGGGGGGCTGTCTGTCCCGCGATGAAGCCGACGACCGGCTTGTTCATCTCCTCCTTGGCGAGGCCGGCCGCGGTCTGCTCGTCTGTGCCGCCGATTTCGCCGATGATCACGACCGCGTCGGTTTCGCCGTCGGCCTCGAAGGCCCGGAGGCAGTCCACGAAGTCCGTTCCGATGATCGGATCTCCGCCGATCCCGATCGAGGTCGACTGTCCGATTCCGGCGCTTGTGAGCTGGAAGATGATCTCGTAGGTCAGGGTGCCCGACCGGCTGACGATGCCGATCCGTCCCGGCAGCACGATCTGCGCGGGCAGGATTCCCACCTTGCACACGCCGGGCACGATCAGCCCGGGGCAGTTGGGCCCGATCAGGCGGGCCCCGCGTTCCTGGACGAACGGCATCACCCGCATCATTTCGGCGACCGGGATCCCCTCCGTGATGCACACGATCAACTCGATCCCCGCGTCGGCGGCCTCAAGGATGGCATCTCCAGCGAACCGGGCCGGCACGTAGATGACCGACGCGTTGGCTCCCTGCTCGACCACTGCCTCGGCCACCGTATTGTACACTGGGACGGTGCCGTTGAACGTCAGGCCGCCCTTCCCCGGCGTCACGCCGGCCACGACCCGTGTGCCGTACTCGATCATCTGTCGAGTGTGGAAGGAGCCATCCCTTCCGGTGATGCCCTGCACCACGAGCCGCGTCTGTTCACCTATGAAAATCGCCATGGGTCTCCCGTGTCGTCAGGCGTCAGCGCCTCATTCGGTCAGGAAGCGACCTCTACGGCACGCCGGACGGCCCGATCCATGTCCGTGTCGGCCTCGAATCCGGCCCCCTCCAGGATCTTCACCCCCTCCTTCTGGTTCGTGCCCGTGAGCCGGATCGTGATCGGCACGTCCAGGTCGAGTCGACCGGTCGCTTCCACGATGCCGTTCGCCACGTCGTCGCAGCGGGTGATCCCGCCGAAGATGTTGAAGAGGATGGAGCGGACGCTCGGATCCTCCGTGATGATCTCCAAGGCCGCGACGACCTTTTCGGGGTTGGAGGACCCTCCGATGTCCAGGAAGTTCGCTGGGCTACCGCCGTAGTACTTCACCAGATCCATCGTCGCCATCGCCAGGCCGGCTCCGTTCACGCAGCAGCCGACGTCCCCGTCCAGCTTGATGTAGCTGAGTCCCGCCTCCCTGGCTCGTTGCTCGGAGGGAGCTTCCGCGCCCTCATCCCTCATCGCCTCGATCTCGGGCTGCCGGAAGAGCGAGCTGTCATCGATGTTCATCTTGGCGTCGATCGCCAGCACTTCGCCTTCGGGCGTCGAGACGAGAGGGTTTACCTCTGCGAGCGTCGCGTCGGCCCCTTCGTATGCGCTCCAAAGTCCGGCCAGGGCGCGAGCGGCCTGTTTGGCGAGGGCCGGGTCGGAGAAGAGCCTGTATGCGAGCCCGGTCGCCTCGTGCGGCATCAGGCCGTAGCGCGGATCGATCGCCTCCTTGAAGATGGCCTCGGGCTTCGTCGCCGCGACCTCCTCGATGTCCACTCCCCCCTCCGGCGAGACCATCATGACCGGCCGCTGTGACGTGCGGTCCATCACGATCCCCACGTAGGCCTCCGTCGCGATCTCCACGGCCGCAGCTACCAGGACGTTTTCGACGACGAGGCCCTTGATCTCCATTCCGAGGATCGCTTCTGCCGCCTTGCCAGCCTCGGCGGGAGCGGATGCCAGCTTGACTCCACCCGCCTTCCCGCGGCCGCCGGCATGTACCTGCGCCTTGATGACCACCGTGCCGCCGAAGCGAGCGGCGGCCTCTCTGGCCTGCTCGGCACTCTTCGCGAGCACGGAATCCGGAACGGGAAGGCCATGGGATCGGAAGATCTCTCGTGCCTGATACTCGTGGATGTTCATAGTCCTCTGCGGTTAACGGGTCTTTGCCGTAGACGGTTCGGAGGTGATCGTCGTGCCGGTCGAGCCATGCAGGGCGGCAGCCCCGCGATTGAGTTCCGCGATGACCGACCGCCGCCCTCCCCCTTCCACGAAGTGGATGGCCGCTTCCAGCTTGGGGACCATGCTTCCCTTGCCGAGGTCCTCCTCTGCGAGGAGAGCCCACCCCTCCGCCGGGGTCAGCCGCAGGACGAGCTCCTGCTCAGGCGAACCGAAGGACCGGTACACACCCTCTACGTTGGTCAGGATCAGGAGGAGACTCGCGTCGATGACGTGCGCCAGGATTGCGGCCGCACGGTCCTTGTCCACGACCGAGTCCATCCCTTCCAGCCCGAGCACGGGATCCAAATACACGGGGATTCCCCCTCCGCCACAGGAGACCACGATGGTACCGCCGTGAACCAGCTCCCGTACGGTGTCCGACTCCAAGATCTCCAGCGGCTCGGGACTCGGAACGATGCGGCGGAGCCTGCCCCGCCGGTCCGACCGCAGGTCCACGCCCTCCGCCATGAGCTCCCTCCCTACCTCGGAATCCACCCCCCGACCCACGAACTTCCTGGGCTCGTGAGTGGATGGGTGCTCGGGATCCACGAGCACCTGGTTGATCATCGTGACCACACGCCGGTCGATTCCCTCCTGGACCAAGGCGTTCTGAAGAGATTGCTGGATCATGTAGCCGATCCAACCGGCCGTACCGGCCACGAGCACGCCGAGCGGAAGCTCATCGACGATCGATCGGGCTCGCTCGTTACGAAGGAGCGCATCGCCCACCTGCGGGCCGTTTCCGTGGACGATGGCGATTCCCCAACCGTGCCGCGCGAACTCCAGGATCGGCGCGAGGCTCTCGCGAGTATGTTGAAACTGGGTCCGGATCTCGGCCGGACCGCCCGCCGGGGACAGGGCGTTGCCCCCGATCGCGATCACGACGCGCTCTTCGCTGCGCTCCGTCACTGATTCGAGCTCGTCACGAGAGAGACGCCCCGTGGGCGTCAGGCCTCCGGGAGGGAAACACCCTCGGCCGCCAGGTACTCGCCGACTTGTGAGCGGATCTCGTCCAGCAGCTCGGGCGTGTCGGCCTCGATCCGGGCCACGACGACGGGTTGAGTGTTGCTGGCTCGGATCAGCGCCCATCCCCCGTCGAAGAGAATCCGGGCACCGTCGATGTCGATCACCTCGTGGGACCGCTTGTAGTGCTCCACCGCGCGCGTCACGAGGTCGAACTTCAGCTCTTCCGGGCAATCCAGGCGAAGCTCGGGCGTGGACGGATAGGCGGGGATCTTCGCGACGATCTCGGAGAGCGGCCGGCCGTCACGAGCCACCAACTCGGCCAGGCGTGCCGCATCGTAAATCGCATCGTCAGTTCCGAAGTACCTGTCAGCAAAACATATATGTCCGCTCATCTCGCCTGCTAAGGGAGATCCGGACTGGCGCATCCTCTCCTTGATGAGCGAATGGCCCGTCTTCCACATGATCGGAATGCCGCCGGCTCGCTCGATCATCTCAGGCAGGGCCTTCGAGCACTTGACGTCGAAGATGATCTCGGCTCCCGGGTGGTCCTTCAGGACGTCGAGCGCGAACAGGAGCAGGAGGTGGTCCCCTCGGACGATCACGCCCTTCTCCGTCACCGCTCCGATACGGTCCGCATCTCCGTCGAGGCCGACTCCGAAAGCGGCGCCTGTCGAGACCACCCGGGCGATGAGGTCCTTCACGTTCTCGTCGACCGTGGGGTCGGGGTGGTGATTCGGGAAGGTGCCGTCAGACTCGCAGTAGAGCGGGTCCACCTCGGCACCGGCGGCGCGGAGAGCCCGCGCGGCGACCACGCTGCCGGCGCCGTTACCGCAGTCCAGGACAAAGCGGATCGGCGGCTCTACTCGCGCTCGTCGCCCGATCTCCTCCACGTACCGGTCCAGGACGTCGACCTCGCGGACCGTCCCGGTGCCCGAGGCCAGCTCGTCCGCTTCGATGCGCGCTCGAAGCGCCTGAATGGCCTCTCCGTAGAGCGGGCGGCCTCCGACGGTCATCTTGATGCCGTTGTACTCCGGCGGGTTGTGGGAGCCTGTGATCTGGATCCCTCCGTCTGTCTCCAGTTCGTAGGTGGCGAAGTACAGGGCGGGCGTCGGAACCATCTGCACCAAGAAGACGTCGACCCCGGAGGCGTTGAGCCCCTCGATCAGGGCGGAGGCGAGATCCGGGGAGCTCGGCCGGTTGTCGTGGCCCACGGCCACCGTCTTGCTGGATCCGATCTCGCTTCCGTAAGCGCGCCCGACCGCGCGAGCTAGGTCGGCGTCGAGGGTCTCGCCGACGATCCCGCGGATGTCGTACTCGCGGAAGACCTGCCTGGGTACCTTCATGGGCCTACCGTGCTCGCCGACCCCGCCCGCTCTCCCGGGCGGGGTGCGCCGGAGGATCCCGCCGCGGAGGCTTCGGTCGTCACCGCCGACTCCAGGTCTGCGCCAGCCCGCTCGAAGGCGCGCAGCGCCGGTCCGGGGAGAAGGCCGAGTAACAGGATGCCGCCGGCGCAGATCGCCGTCGCGAAGCGGAACGCGAAGCCGCCCTTGGCCACAGGGTGCTCCGCCCCCTCCTCGAAGTACATCTTCCACACCACGCGCAGATAGTAGTAGTAGGAGATCAGGCTGCTGAGGACGAGCGTCACGGCCAGCGCCACCTGGCCCGCGTCGATCGAGGCTCGCAGCAGGTACAGCTTTCCGACGAAGCCTCCGGTCGGAGGGAATCCCGCCAGAGACAGAAGGAACAGGAAAAGCGCGAAGGCCAGTCCGGGGCGTCGCCATCCGAGGCCTCGGAAGTCGGCCAGCGTCATGCGCCGGTCTCCCTTCCCCGCCACGGCGTAGACGACGGCGAACGCCCCCAGCGTCATGAGCGTGTAGGCGGCCAGATAGAAGAGCGCCGCCCCGCGCCCGAACGCGGTGCCGGCCGCCACGCCGACCAACAGATAGCCCGCGTGCGCGATGGAGGAGTAGGCCAGCATCCGTTTGACGTTGTTTTGAACCAGCGCGATGAAGTTCGGAACGATCATGGTGAGCATCGCCAGCCACCACACGACTACGGTCCAGAACTCCGCCGCTGGAGCGAGTTGACCTGTGAACACCCTGAGGAGAGCTATGAACGCCGCCGTCTTGACTCCGACGGCCATGTATCCGGTCACCGATGTCGGGGCGCCTTCGTACGCATCGGGCGTCCACATGTGAAACGGAACCGCGGCGATCTTGTAGCCGAATCCTATGAGCAGGAGGGTAACCCCCGAGAAGAAGAGGACGCTGCCCTCCTCGACGCTCGCAGTGACGCGCTCCATCACGTCCGGGATGTTGGTGCTTCCGGTCGCCCCGTACAGCAGCGCGATCCCATAGAGGATGAACGCGCTCGCGAACGCGCCCACGAGGAAGTACTTGAGGCCCGCCTCCGCCGAGCGGGGGTCGTTGCGGTTGAATCCGGTGAGCACGTAGACCGCGATCGACATGAGCTCCAGGCCGAGGAAGATCAGGACCAGGTCGCGGGCGCCGACGAGCACCAGCATACCGACTGTCGCCAGGAGAACGAGCGCGTAGAACTCGCCGATGTGGAGGCCTTCCCGGCGTCCGTAGTCGAAGGCGAACAGAAGGGCGAGGAGCGTTCCGCCGAGCAGAACGAGGCTCGCCGCCAGCCGAAAGCCGTCAATCGCAACCAGGCCCGACGAGGCCTCGACGTTGAGTCCGACCCACAGGCTGGCGGCGGCCGCGGCCAGGACGCTCGCGAGAGCCGCCCGCCCCGTCCACGCGCCGCTCGGTCCCGGGTCCCGGCCCCGGATGAAGACGTCCATGAGCAGGACCGCGAAGGCCCCGAGCGTGAGCACGGTCTCGGGCAGGAGCGCGATCAGGTAATGGCCTGGGGAGGAGTAGTCGAGGATCACGGGCCGGCGCTCCCTTCGACCGGTGGGGGCTCCTGGGCCGACGGCGTGGCGTCGAACCGTCCCGCCGCGTCGAACTCCGCGATCAGGCGGCGCGGGTCGGGCGACACCTCCGAGGCTTGCATCTGCTGGGCCCCGAGCTCGACCCGCTCAATGAGTGCGTCGACGGAGGCCGACATCCGGTCCAGGAAGGGCTGCGGATAGACGCCGATGAGCAGGATCAGGCCCAGCAGCGGCGCCACGATCCACCGCTCCCGCCCGTTCAGGTCCTTCAGCTCCCGATTCTCATCCCGCGACAGCGGGTTCAGGATCACTCGCTGCACCATGGGAAGCATGTAGGCCGCGGCGAAGATGACGCCGGTGGTGGCCAGGATGGCGACGAGTGGGAACCTCTGAAACGTCCCCAGGAGGATGAGAAATTCTCCCACGAAGCCGTTGGTGCCCGGGAGGCCGATCGAGCTCAGCGCGACGACGGTAAGCGAGAAGGCGAAGAAAGGCATCACCTTCGCCAGCCCGCCGAAGTCGGCGATCATGCGAGTGTGGCGCCGCTCGTAGATCATCCCGATCAGGAGGAAAAGGGCGCCCGTCGAGATGCCGTGATTCACCATCTGGAGGATCGCCCCCTCGAGGGACTGCCGCGTGAGCGCGAAGACGCCTACCATCACGAAGCCCAGGTGGGCCACCGACGTGTAGGCGATCAGCTTCTTCGCGTCGGGCTGCACCGCCGCCACCCAGGCCGCGTAGATGATCCCGATCAGACCCAGCAGCATGATCGTGCCGACGACCGCGGGGCTCGTCGCGGCGACCGGGAAGAGCGGCATGGCGAACCTCAAGAAGCCGTACACGCCCATCTTCAGGAGGATGCCGGCCAGTACCACCGAGCCTGCCGTTGGCGCTTCGACGTGCGCGTCGGGCAACCAGGTGTGCAGGGGGAACAGGGGCACCTTGATGGCGAAGGCGAGACCGAACGCCGAGAAGAGGAGGAGCTGAAGGCCCGGCGCGATGGAGGTTCGCAGGAGGTCTTCGTACCCGAAGGAGACGACCCCAAACTGCAGTTGGTGCTGGTAAACGAGAGCCACGATCGCCACCAGCATGAGCAGGGATCCGGCGGCCGTGAAGAGGAAGAACTTCACCGCGGAGTAGATGCGGCGCTCGCCTCCCCAGATCCCGATGATGAAGTACATCGGGATCAGCATGATCTCCCAGAACACGTAGAAGAGAAACAGATCCATGGCCACGAAGACGCCCAAAATGCCGGTCATCAACACGAGCATGCTGGCGTAGAAGGCCCGCTCCCTCTTCTTGATGTACGAGAACGAGCCGGCGACGGAGAGCGGCATGATCACCGTCGTGAGCAGGATCATGAGGAGCGATATGCCGTCGAGGCCCACCGCGTACTGGATCCCCCAGCGCTCGATCCACGGGAAGGACGCCGTGTTCTGGAACTCGGCCGTGCCGAGCTGGAAGGTCCAGAAGAGCGGCAGCGATAGGCCGAGCGCGAGCAGCGTGGCAAATAGAGCGGTCCAGCGGGCCCTGCTCTCCGGGCCGGCCAGACATCCCAGCGCGCCGAGGAACGGAATCGCCAGAAGGAGCGTCAGGATCCAGTGACCGCCGTAGAGGGATTCCATTGTCAGAACGCCAGGCTTCCGAGGATGATCAGCGCCCCGATCATGAAGACGAGGAGGTACGTGCTCACCCGACCCGTTTGGAGCTGACTCCCCGTCCATCCGACGAGCCGGGCCACGCCGCCGAGGCCGTTCACGGTGCCGTCGATCAAGCGATCGTCCACGATCCGCCAACAGCCGCGCCAGAGAGCGAGAAGAGGCCGCACGATCAGTCGATCGTACAGCTCATCCACATACCACTTGTGGTACAGCAGCGAGGCCGCGCCACGCGGCTCGGAGGATTCGGCGGCCGGGAGGTACCGGCGGCGGGAGAGCCTCCAAAACACCACGATGATCGTCAGGATCGCGAGATCGGTGCCCATCACGGCCCAGAAAGTCTCCCCTCCTCCGAGGGGAGCTTCGTGGGCTATCCCCTCGCCATGTGCCCCCCCGGCGGCCGCACCGGAGGCGACCTCGAGCGCCGGTGCAAAGACGGGCTCGAGCCAGGAGTGGAGCAGGTCGACGTTCGGCAGCGGAAGCACCTCGGGGATCTGCACCCATCCGCCCACGGCGGAGAGGACCGCGAGAATCGCGAGCGGAACCCACATAACCGGAGGCACCTCGTGCAGACGGCCTCGGGCGGACTCGCCGCTTCGGTTGGTCCCATGGAAGGTCATGACCATGAGGCGCGTCATGTAGCCGGCGGTCAGCAGAGCGACGATGATTGCCGTGCCCCACAAAATCGCGTACCCGCGGATGCCGGCCTCCCAGATGATCTCGTCCTTTGAGAAGAAGCCGGCGAACGGAAAGACGCCCGATATGGCCAATGTGCCGATCCACATCGTGGCTGCCGTGATCGGCATCCGCAGACGCAGGCCGCCGTAGTTGCGCATGTCGTTGGGATCGCCGTGATCCCCGGATTCATCCCAGGCGTGGTGCATCGCGTGGATGACCGCCCCGGCGCCCAGGAAAAGGAGCGCCTTGAAGAAGGCATGCGTCATTAGATGGAAGATCCCGGCCGTGTACGCCCCCACGCCGACGGCCACGAACATGTAGCCAAGTTGGGAGATGGTGCTGTAGGCGAGGACCTTCTTGATATCGTATTGCTGCACGGCGATGGAGGCGGCAAACAGCGCCGTCCCGACACCCACGGAGGCCACGATGGCCTGCGTGAACGGAGCGAGCGCGAAGAGGACTCCAGAGCGAGCGACCAGGTAGACGCCCGCCGTGACCATCGTGGCGGCGTGGATCAACGCCGACACGGGCGTCGGGCCGGCCATTGCATCGGGGAGCCACACGAACAGGGGTATCTGGGCCGACTTGCCGACGCATCCGAGAAAGAGGAAGAGCGTGATCGCCGTCACCATCACGCCGCCCGCGAGGAGCGTCGTCGGCGCTCTGTCGAAGATCGTGGGCATGTCGAGCGTTCCGAACACGCCGAACAGGAGGAACATGGCGATGAGGAACCCGAGGTCGCCGATCCGGTTGACGATGAACGCCTTCTTCCCCGCGTCCGAGAACTCTCGGTTCTCGTACCAGAAGCCGATCAGCAGGTAGGAGCAGAGCCCGACTCCCTCCCAACCCACGAACATGAGCGGGTAGTTGGCACCCAGGACAAGGAGCAGCATGAAGAAGATGAACAGGTTCAGGTACGAAAAATACCGGGAGTACCCGGGATCTTCCCGCATGTAGCCGACGCTGTAGACGTGGATGATCCCTCCCACCCCGGTCACGATCAGCGTCATGAGCACGGACAGCTGATCCAAGAGGAGGGTCACCCCGATCTCGAGCTGGCCTGAGCGCATCCAGGTCCAGAGCGGCACGAGCGACGGGTCGTGTGGGGCCGCGGCACGCATGGCGGCGAAGTTCAGGAGGCAGACGACGAACGCCCCCAGCACGGCCAGAGGGCCGACGATTGTCGGCACCGTCTTGTTCTCCCGCCAAGCGAAGGCACCGATTCCGTTCAGCGCGGCGCCCAGGAGAGGCAGGCCCAGGATGAGACCCGGGAGGATCGGGTCGTATGCCTCGCTCACGATCGCTCCTCCATGGGCCGGCCGCAGAAGATCCGGGCTACCACCTCAACCTCCGGAACAGCTCGAGATCCACGCTCTCATAGTGCCGGAAGATGGCCAGGATGAGCGCCAACCCGACCGCCGACTCGGCCGCCGCCACGGAGATCACGAAGAAGACGACGATCTGGCCGTCGATTCCGTGCACGCGTGAGAAGGCGACGAAGCTGAGGTTGACGGCGTTGAGCATCAGCTCGACGCACATGAAGACGATGATCGCGTTGCGCCGCAGCAGCACGCCCCCCACCCCGATGGCGAACAGGACCGCGCTCAGGACGAGAGCCAGGTCGACCAGGTAGCCCTCGCTCACGGAGCGCGCCTCCGGGCGAGCACGACCGCGCCCACGATGGCGACGACCAGGAGGATCGAGGTGACCTCGAAGGCCACCAGATAGCGCGTGAAGAGCGGCTCGGCCACCGCCGCCACGGCTCCGCTCGATTCGAGCAACGGGTCGAGAGCGGAAGAGCCGCCGAGCCCCTCAACGTCGCCGTCGGCCATAAGGAGACGAGCGAAGATGGCGACCAGGGCCACCGCGACGGAGCCGGCCAGAACCCGCCCGAGTCCCCGCCGAAGGTCGCTCGGCTGAGTGCTGCCCAGGTTCAGAAGCATGATCACGAAGAGGAAGAGCACCATGATCGCGCCCGCGTACACGATGATCTGAACGGCGGCGATGAAGTGCGCATCCAGGAGCACGAAGAGCCCGGAGAGGGAGAAGAAGGTGACGACCAGGTACAGCACGCTGGCGACGGGGTTGACTTGCGTCACCATGAAGATGGCGCTGAGTACTGCCATGGCCGCAAAGAGGAAGAAGAAGAACTCGATCATTGGGATGTCGGATCCGCGGGATCCCAGAGTGCCGTGTAGGGGTGCTCCAGCTCCGTCAGTCGCTCCAGGTCGTAGACCCAGCGCTCACGGCTGTACTCTGCGTTCTCGTAGTGGACCCCCAGGTGGATCGCCTCCACCGGACAGACCTCCTGGCAGAAGCCGCAGAAGATGCAGCGGAACTCGTCGATCTCGAAGATCGCCGCGTACCTCTCGCCGTTCTCATCCTCCGCCGGGATGAGCTTGATGCAGTTCACGGGGCAGACCGTCGGACAGAGGCCGCAGCCCACGCATTTCGCCCGGCCATCTTCGTGGACCGCCATGCGGTGCGTGCCGCGCAGGCGGGGCGCGAGCTCCCACTTCTCGTCCGGGTACTGCTGCGTCACCTTGTACGGACGGATCATGTGCTTGAGGGTGACCCAGAGCCCCTTGGAGGCGGCCCGCACGTACGACCCCTCCGTTCCCGGCCGCTTGAGTACCTTCACGCTTCCCGCCATCGCTACTCGCCTCCCTCGGAGGAGTCGTCCGCCGTGGCCGCCAGCGCGGCCCCCTCGGCCAAGGCGCGAGTCAGGGCCTGCTGACGCACCTGGCGTCTCGAGTCAAGAAGTCGACGCCGTGCCTCGCGCTCCGCCTCCCGGCCCGCGCCCCGGATGAGCCTCCCACGGTCGAACAGGAAGAAGACGAGCACGGCCAGGATGACGTTGACGCCCAGCAGCGCGGCCGCGTAAGCCGGCCCGAACTCCAGGCCCGTTCGGTCGAGCACGTAGATCGCCACGGCGATGACGACGATGTAGATGGTCACGAACTCGATGATGAACTTCCAGCCCAGGTCCATGAGCTGGTCGTAGCGGAACCGCGGCAACGTCCAGCGGACCCAGATGAACGTGGCGAACACCAGGCCGGCCTTGACCGTGAACGCGGTCAACGTGAGCAGCGTCTTCCACCAGGCCGCCTCGCCGATGAGGGAGCCGTCCGCGGTCACCCGGATGTTGTCTCCACTCCAGAAGGGGATGTCCCAGCCGCCGAAGAAGAAGACCGTGACGAGCATCGCCGTGGTGATCAGGTGCCCGTACTCGCCCATCATGAAGGCGGCGAACTTCATGGAGGAATACTCGGTGTGATAGCCCCCCACGAGCTCCGCCTCCGCCTCCGGAAGGTCGAAGGGGAGGCGGTTGGTCTCCGCGAGACCCGTCAGGTAGAAGAGGAACGTTCCGACGAGCAGGGGCGCGACGAGCCAAACCCCGAGGGTCGTGGCGTCACCCGGATAATGCTGCTGCAATGTCACGATCTCCGGTGCGCGCACGTCACCGGCCAGCATGAGCACCGGAACGAGGCTGAGCGAGAGCCCGACCTCGTAGCTCACCATCTGTGCCGACCCCCGTAGCCCGCCGAGAAACGCGTACTTGCTGCCGGACGACCAACCGGCCATCACGACGCCGTACACGCCCAGCGACGCGATGGCGAGGATGTACAGCACGCCGATCGGCACGTCCGCCACGATCATGTCCACATAACCCCAACGAGTCGGGGCCGGAGAGGCGAACGGGATGACCGCGAAGAGGATCGTGCCCGGGATCAGGGCCATCGCCGGGGCGAGGAGAAAGAAGCCCTTGTAGGCGGCACTGGGCCACGTCTCCTCTTTCAGCAGGTTCTTGAGGCCATCGGCGGCGACCTGGAGCAGTCCGATCGGCCCGACCCGGTTCGGACCGCTGCGATCCTGGATGAAGGCGGCGAGCCGCCGCTCCACGTACGTGCCGAGCGCGATGCTCAGGATGAGCAGCGTGAAGAAGACGAGTACCTTCAGGATCGTCGCGATGACGAACGGGCCTCCGGAGATCTCGGTCACGTCACGTCCGCCGAGACCGTGTCGCCTGCTGCGGCGAGCCGAGCGCCCTTCGGTCCGATCGAGTCCCAATCGAGACCGGCGAGCTCGGGGGTGGTGGCGGCCATCGCCGAGAAAGCCTGTCGCGCCTCCAGCGGGGTCTCGATGGCCGTCTCGCCGTCGCGCCGGGCATCCAGTTCCGCGATGAGCCGGCTCAGGATCATCCAGGCCGGCCGCGCTAGCCCGGGCGGCTGAAGGGCCTGATCAAAGCGCTGCACCCGGCCCTCGAAGTTGGTGAAGCTCCCCTGCATCTCCGCGAAGCCGGTGACCGGGAGGACGGCATGCGCGTTCCTGGCAGCGCTCGAAAGCCGCCCCCCGACGTAAAGGAAAAAACCGACGTCCCTGCCCCACTCGGGCTCGTGGTCGGCGAGCGGATCCTCCAGCACGATCAGTCCCGCTCCGGCCGGCGAGGGCGCCGGATCGTCGGTCCGTGCGAAGCCGAACAGCTCCGCGCCGGCCGCGTTCGGAGCCCGCTCGGCTCGCAGCGCAAGCTTGGGGAAGCCGGCGAGCGTCGCCTCTTCGCCGGTCGGGACTCGGAAGCTGCCGCCCCCGATCCCGAGGCGGTCGAGCAGCTCGCGCAGGAAGAAGAGGCTCTCGTTGGCTGCCTCGGGCGAGACCACGGCGTCTCCCCCGGTCACCTCCAGAAGATGATCCGCCACCCAGGCCAGAGCGTCGCTCCAATCGGCTGCCCCGAGCCGACCGTCACGCCGGATCAACGGGACCTCTGCTCGCTCCCCGCGGTTGGACATCACGAGGTGCTTCCGGCCGTGGTCGCACATCCAGTAGGAGTTGACCTCCGGGTTGTGGCGCGGCTTCAGCCGCACGATCTGATTCTCCTTGACGTCGATCGTGACGTTGCAGCCCGTCGAGCAGCCCGGGCAGATCGAGGCCGCCTGATCCAAGTCCCAGAGGCGAGCCTTGAAGAGGAAGTCCTCGTGGACGAGGGCGCCGACCGGGCAGATGTCGACGATGTTGCCCTGGAAGGGGTGGTCCAGATCGCGCCCGGGAAACGTGTCGATCACGCTTCGATGTCCGCGTTGAGCGACGATGAGGGCCTCGTCTCCCGCTACCTCGCTCATGAAGCGAACGCAGCGCGTACAGATGATGCACCGGTCCGCGAAGTAGAGGATGTCGTCGGCGATGCGATCCCGACCCTGCACCAGTTTCTCCTCGTGCAGGCGGCTTCGGAGCTGCTCCGTCTCGAGGGCGTAGTCCTGCAGCATGCACTGTCCCGCGGCGTCGCAGATCGGGCAGTCCAGCGGGTGGTTCACGAGAAGGAGCTCGATCACGGCCTTGCGAGCGTCCTCGGCCTCCTCGCTAGCCGTATGAACAACCATTCCTTCCTGGGCCGTCATCTTGCAGGACGGCTGGAGCTTTGGCTGTCCCTCGATCTCCACGAGGCAGACGCGGCACTGTGCGGGCCTGGAGGGAATGCCCGGATGGTAGCAGTAGCGCGGGATGAGCACGCCCGTGCGCTCGGCCGCGTCGATGACGTAAGTACCTGGCTCGACGCCGATCTCGATGCCATCGATGGTCAGGTTGATCAGGTCGTTGCCTTCCGTCATCCCTCCGTCAACTCCGATCCCGGGTCCCCTCTCGACGCCCTACGTGGGCACGGAAGCACCACGCCGCATGAGCGCCTCGTACTCGTGGCGGAACTTGTCCAGCGAGGAACGCAGCGGAAAGACGACGCTGTCTGCCAGCACGCAGATCGTCCGTCCAGTAAGCTGGTCGCACAAATCGTAGAGCGTGTCCAGGTCCCTCGGCTCTCCATCCCCCTCCTCGAATCGGCGCAGGATCTTGGTGATCCATGCCGTTCCCTCCCGGCACTGAACGCACTGCCCGCACGACTCGTGGGCGTAGAACTGCGCGATGCGGCGCATGGCGGGAACGATCTCGGCCGTCTCGTCCAGCACGATCGGCGAGGCGGTGCCGAGGGCGCTCCCGGCCTCCAGCAAGCCCTCGTACGTCGTCACGCAATCCAGCTCGTCGGCCGTCAGGAAAGCGGTCGAGGAGCCGCCCGGGAGAACCGCCTTGACCTTCCGGCCCTCCGGCGGCCCGCCGCACACGTCGTGGATGATCTCCCCGAGCGGGATGCCGAGTTCAAGCTCGTAGTTGCCGGGCTTGGTCAGGTTACCGGAGCAGCACCACAGCTTGGTGCCCGGGCTCTTCTCGCTTCCCCACTGCCGATACCAGGCGGAGCCGTTCATCACGATCCCCGGCACCGAGGCTAGCGTCTCGACGTTGTTGACGGTGGTCGGGGCGCCGAACACGCCCCGTTGCGCCGGAAATGGCGGCTTCATCCAGGGCTCGGCGCGGCCGCCCATGAGGGACGACATCAGCCCGGTCTCCTCACCGGCGATGTACGCTCCCGCTCCGATGTGCACGGTGAGGTCGCAGCTCCATCCGCCCCCGCACACGCTCTCCCCGAGGTAGCCGGCTTCGTACGCCTCGACGACAGCCTGATTGAGGATCCTGATAACCGGGAAGAACTCGCCGCGCACGTATAGGTAGACGTGCGGCGCGCGAATCGCCCGGGCCGCGATGAGGCAGCCCTCGATGAGCAGGTGGGGCGTCCACCGCATGATCTCCCTGTCCTTGAAGGCCCCGGGCTCGCTCTCATCGGCGTTGGCGCACAGGTAGTGCGGGCCACTCGGCTCGCTGGGCATGAAGCTCCATTTCATGCCGGTCGGGAAGCCGGCTCCGCCACGTCCCCGCAGCCCCGAGTCCTTGACGACGTCGGTGATCTCGTCCGGCTCCATCTGGACCGCCTTGCGCAACGCCTCGTATCCGCCGCGCTCGAGCCAACCGCTCAGTGAGCGAGCCTCGGGCTCGCCCATGTGCCGTGAGAGGATCGTCGTCGTCTCGCGGTCGTCTCGGTAGGGATAGGCCATGGCCGGTTCTCAGCTGCTCTCCGGCCCGTCGAGCGACGCGAGGATCTCCGCCACTCTCTCCGGGGTCACGTTCTCGTGAAAGGCGTCGTTGATCTGCACGGCGGTCGCGAAGCCGCACGCGCCCAGGCACTCCGCCTCCAGCACGGTGAAGCGGCCGTCCTCAGTCGTCTCTCCCTCTACCGTGCCGGTCTGCTCTAGGAACTCCTCCAGCACCCGTGGGGCTCCGTTCAGGTGACAGGAGATGTTCGTGCACACCTGAATCATGTGCCGACCGGCGGGATGCTTGTTGTACATCGTGTAGAAGGAGGCTACCGACCATACGTAGGCCGGCGTCAGCTCGAGCACTCCGGCGATCTCCTCCATGTCCCCGGTCGAGATCCAGCCGTGGAGCTCCTGAGCGTAGCCGAGGAGGGGGAGAAGCGCCGCCCGCTTGGTCGGATAGCGGCTGAGAATCGCCTCGAGGCGATCTCGGCCCTCCTCGCTGCCGAACAGGGGCGCATCCGGATCCCGCTCTGACAGCTGGAAGGGCTGGGCGCCGGCCACGGCGGGATGGAGGCGGCGGCTCATCGGTCGATCTCGCCGAGCACGATGTCCAGGCTCGCGTTGACGGCCAGCACGTCGGCGACGAGCTCTCCCTCGACCAGGAACGGGAGCGCGGCGAGATTGATGAAGGAGGGGCCGCGGAACCGGCACCGGACCGGCTTGCACCCGCCATCGGAAACGAGGCCGAAACCCAGCTCGCCCTTCGAGCCTTCGATCGAGTACCACACCTCTCCCGCGGGCACCTGGATTCCCTCCATGACGAGCTTGAAGTGGGCGATCATGGAGTCGATGGATCCCATGGCCTCGCTCTTGGGCGGTAGCACGACCGAGTAGTCCTCGATGTCGATCGGCCCGTCAGGCAACCCGTCCAGCGCCTGCTCGAGAATCCGTGCGCTCTGGTACATTTCCTCGAACCGGACGAGGAAGCGGTCGTAGGTATCCCCGTGCTCGCCAACCGGCACGTCGAAGTCGTACTCCTCGTAGCCCAAGTACGGTCGGGCCTTGCGCACGTCGTACGCGACCCCGCTGGCGCGGAGGTTCGGACCGGTCAGGCCGAAGCTCACTGCCTCCTCCGGCCCAACCACGCCGATGCCCTGCTGCCGCGAGATCCATATCGCGTTCCGGGTGAGCAGGCGGTCCACCTCCGCGAGCGTGCTCGGGAACGTCTGGACGAAGTCCCGCGCCGCGTCGACCCAACCCGGTGGAAGGTCCGCGAGCATGCCGCCGACCCGGGTGGCCGAGGTGGTCACCCGAGCACCCGTGTAGGCTTCGTGGAGGTTGTAGATCCGCTCGCGTTCCTGGAACGTATACAGGAAGACGCTGAAGGCACCGAGGTCGATCGCGGTCGTGCCGATCCACAGGAGGTGGCCCAGGATCCGGTTCAGCTCCGACAGGATGACGCGGACCACGCGGCAGCGAGGCGTGACCTCGATCCCGAGCAGGCTCTCCACGGCGAGCGCGTAGCCGATGTTGTAGAGCATCGGCGACAGGTAGTCCATCCGGTCCGTGTACGGCACCACCTGGTTCCACTCACGGTACTCGCAGGTCTTCTCGAAACCGGTGTGCAGGTAGCCGATGTGGGGGATGCAGCGAAGGATTCGCTCGCCGTCGAGCTCGAGGACGAGCCGGAGAACCCCATGAGTGGCGGGATGCTGCGGCCCCATGTTCAGCAGCATCGGCTTCCCCCCGAGCGCGTCCTGGCCCCCGACCAGCTCCTCCGGTCGACGGTCCGGCGGCACCTGTTGCATTCCGATCTCATCCAGGGGCACGCCCGCCATCTCGAGCTCGGCACGGGCGTACATATCCTCTAGATCTCTCGAGAGGGCCCGGCGTGTCTGCTCCGAGCGGCTGAAGCGGCCGCGCAGGGGGAAGTCCTTCCGGAGTGGAAACCCTTCTTCGTAGTTCTCCGGCATGAGAATCCGCCGCAGGTCGGGATGACCTCGGAAGGTGACCCCGAACATGTCGTAGACTTCCCGCTCCAGCCAGTTGGCGGATTCCCAGAGCGGCGTGACGCTGCGCAGCTCCAGCTCCTCTAGCGGGAGCTTGGCGACGATGCGCAGCTGGCGTCCGTGACGCATCGACCACAGCTGATACCAGACGCGGATCGGCCGGCCTCCGCCGATGTCCACAGCCGTGAGATCGACGAGAAGGTCGTAGGCCTGCGCAGCATCGCTCTGGAGGTAGTGCAGGACCTCGAACACGCGCTGCGGAGTCACGGTGACGACGGGGGTCCCGATCGCATCCGCGTCGACTCCCAGCACGGCGTCCCCGAGCTCGCCGCGCAGAGCAGTCACAGACGGGTGGCCTTCCGTATCCTCTCCGTCGCGGCGGTGCCCGACGATAAGCTGGGGAGATCCTTCCGCTGGGGCTTGGGTCATCCGGGTCCGGTCAGGAGTGCTCCAGGAGGCGCTCGAGGCGGTCGACCGGCCTCGCGACGGCGGAGGTCGGGGCCAGGCCGCTGGCGCGGTTCTGCTTTGTCGAGTTGCCGAACGGTTGGGCGACGAGCTCGATGGCCTCCGGCGGCAAGTTGGGCCGTCCCACCGCCTCGGCCGCCTCCGAGCGGAACGCCGAGCTGCTCAGCGTCTCCCCCTTGATCTTCTCCTGGATCATCATCAGGCCGTACGCCAGGCCCTCGGGGCGCGGTGGGCAGCCGGGCACGTACACATCCACCGGGATGATCGTGTCTATTCCCTGCACGATCGTGTAGTTGTCGAACATGCCGCCCGAGCTGGCGCACGCTCCCATCGAGACACACCACTTGGGCTGGGGCATCTGGTCCCAGATCCTCCGGAGCACGGGAGCCAGCTTGTAGCTGACCCGCCCGGCCACGATCATCAGATCCGCCTGCCGCGGGCTGAACGACATCCGCTCCATGCCGAACCGCGCCAGGTCATACTTGGAACCGAAGGCAGCCATCATCTCGATGGCGCAGCACGCGGTTCCGAAAGGCATCGGCCAGAGGGAGTTGCGGCGGGCCCAGTTGACGACATAGTCGACGCGCGTCGTCAGCCAGTTTCTCGGGATTCCGGTGTCGAGCCGCTCGCCTTCGGCGACCGGCAGGGAGCGCCCCGTCGTGGTCACCTCGGGCCCCTCGGAGCCGCTCAGTCCCACTCGAGCGCTCCCTTCTTCCAGGCGTACAAGAGCCCGACGCCCAGGACGATGAGAAAGATCATCATCGCCAGGAACCCTCCGAGGGCGAGATCTCGGAACACGACCGCCCACGGCAGGAGGAAGATCGTCTCGATATCGAAGACGATGAAGAGCATCGCCACGATGTAGAAGTTGACCGAGACGCGCTCGCGGGTCCCGCCCAGAGGAGGCATCCCGGATTCGTACGGGCTACTCTTCACAGCGCTCGGCCGAACCGAGCCGACCAGCTGCGAGAGACCGATGATCAGGACGGCGTTCAGGATGCCGACGGCGCCCAGAATCACGATTCCGAGATACGATTCCGTCATGCGGTCGTCGTCAGGAAAAGTGAGCCCTTGTGAAAAACTTCACGTGATGCGGGCGAAGATAGCGGGCGCCCGATCAGGCAGTCAATGAAACCGGTTTGCCGGATTCGCATCGCCGAAGGGGAGATCGCCGTAAGGGTCATGGGTTCGGGGCCGGCTGTCCTGTGCCTGCACGGCGTCAGTGCGAATCGGGCCACCTGGGATGCGATCGGGCGCCGCCTCGCGACCCGGTTCACGGTGTTCGCGCCCGACCTTCTGGGGCGAGGCGACTCCGACCTGCCGGCGATAGCGAGCTACCGCCTGGAGGACGAGGTTCGCCGGGCTGCCGACCTCGTGCACCGGGCGGGCATCGAGCGGTCGCTTCTCGTCGGTCACTCCCATGGTTCGGCCATCGCCCTGGGCCTCGCCCGGAAGCTCTCGAGCGTGGCGGGCCTGGTGCTCTTGAACCCGGTGACGCCGTGGTCAAGACGCCCGCCCATCCTGTCTCTGCCGGGTCTCCGGCGGTCGCGGCTCGCCGCAGCCGCGCTCTCCCGCTTTCGGAAACCGGTGACTCGGTATATCCTCGAACGCCGAGTGCTGGGGCCGGCGGTCGACGTGGACCCGGATCTGGTCGAAAAGTACTCGGCGCCTTACGCGTCGGAGGGTCGGGCGCGGGCGCTGCTGGCGATCGTGACGGATTGGCACCCCGACGAGCTGCTCTCGTGGCTGCCCGTCGCGAGAGTACCGACACTGGTCCTGGCCGGAGCTTACGACCGCCGGATGAAAATCGCGGATACGGCGCGACTGGCAGACCTCCTTGGCGCGTCGTACGTGGTAGCGGCCCGGGCGGGCCACGCCATGCCGGATGAGCGGCCGGATCTCGTCTGCGAAGCTGTTCGCGAGGTCGCGGAGCCGCTCGGGCTTCCCTCCTACGACCTCACGAAGTGTAGGGTCGAGCCGAACACAGGAAGGCTGAACGGGGAATGAGCATCAAGAGCGATCGGTGGATTCGCGAGATGGCGACCAGCCAGGGCATGATCGAGCCCTTTGTGGAGAAGCAGATCAGGACGGACGTGATCTCCTACGGGTTGAGCAGTTACGGCTACGACATGCGGGTGGCGGACGAGTTCCGGATCTTCCACAATGCCCTCTCGCCCGTCGTGGACCCCAAGGCGTTCGACGAGCGCTCGTTCGTTGAATACGAAGGGGACGTGTGCCTCATCCCCCCCAACTCCTTCGCGCTCGGGAGATCGGTCGAGTACTTCCGGATTCCTCGGGACGTGCTCACCCTCTGTGTCGGAAAGAGCACGTATGCCAGATGCGGCATCATCACGAACGTGACCCCCTTCGAACCGGAGTGGGAGGGTTTCGTGACGCTCGAGATCTCGAACACGACTCCCCTGCCCGCCCGGATCTATGCGAACGAAGGGATCGCGCAGGTTCTGTTCTTCGAGTCGGATGAGCCCTGCGAGGTGAGCTACAACGACAAGAAGGGCAAGTACCAGGCCCAGCGCGGCGTGACGCTGCCGCGTCTCTAGCCTGCCCTCTACGCCGGCCCCGTGACGTTGCGCCAGGCCGCAGCGACGGCAGCGAGCCAGCCAAGAAGAAGGGGCAGGCTCCTCAGATCGTGGTGATGGCGCCCAGCCATCGCACGCCGGTCTCCCAGGCCGCCAGAAGATCCGGCGCGAGTCGATCTCTCATGGCGTGCGCTCCAAGGGCCCCGGCCCCGACGCCGAGGAGAGCGAACGAGCCCCGATGGTAAAGAATGTTCGGCTCATTGCCCTGAATCCCGCAGAATTCCCTTTACGCCACGGCCGCGTTGGCGAAAGATACCCAGCGGCGGATTCAGGTGCGAACAGGTCCGGTGCCCGGATGTCGTTGACACCCAGGGAGATGCGCCCGATCTCGGGGTGTCGGTGATGCCCTGGTGGCGCCGGCGAGGCAGGGGCACGGTAATGGCGAAGGACGACGGGTGCGGGCCGGCTCCCGAGCCAGCTCCTCGTAAACCAGGTCAGGAGGACTGTCTGAAGTGATGGATGGTGAGATGGTTACGTTACATGACGATCGTCCTCTCGTCGTGGCCCTGCTGTCGGGCGACGACGGACGAGATGAAGCCGTGCGTGAAGCCCTGAGTCGACTCGAGGCGCGGGCGTCGGTCGTGGCCACCGCGGACGCGAGCGAGGCGCAGGCCGCCGCCGGAAGTACCGAGGCCCTCTGTCTCCTCGACGCGGCGAACGACCAGGTTTCGATCGAGAGCTTTCTCCTCAAGCTTGGAGACGTCCCAACCATTCTGCTCCTGGATGGCGGGGGTGGGAATGACACGTTTCCGGCTGCCGTCGAGCACTGCCTGGCCTGGCCGTTTCGGGCCCGGACGCTGGTCGTGCTCTGTGAGGATCTGCTGGATGCCATGGTGCCCTCCGGCGGAGAGGCCGCCAGCAGGGAGGCTTCGGGTGAGGAGGCTCCCAGCGTGCTGGCGAGGGCGCCTTCCCTCTTCAAGAGCCGAGTGTTGTACACGGAGGCCTGCCGCTATGTGGAGAGCGTCCTGGCGGACGTCGTCGCCGGACGGAAGCCGAAGATCGCGGAGGCGCGCATCCTTGCCGAGAGGATCCACACATCCCTGCTTCAGAGCAATCGCCTGCTGCTGATGGCGCTGGAGCCCTACGAGCGCTTCGAGCTCCCGCTCCACTGCGCCAACGTGGCGCTCCTGGCGGGGAAGATCACCATGGGTCTCGGCTGGGGCGTCGATGGCGTGCTCCGGACGATACAGGCCGGTCTTCTGCACGACATCGGGATGGCGCGCCTGCCCGAGCGCGTGCTTCTCAAGGCCGGGAAGCTCTCGGAGGATGAGTGGGAGCTCGTCCGTCAGCACCCCGACCACGGCGCCGAGATCATCGGACGGCTCGGTGAAGCGTACGAGTGGCTCAGGCTCGCCATCGTGCAGGAACACGAGCGGATGAACGGACAGGGCTATCCGGCGGGTCTCTCCGGCGAGGAGATCGACGGCCTCGCGAGGGTCATAGCCGTGGCCGATGTGTTCGAGGCCTTCTCACATCCGCGCACCTATCGCTCGTTGTTCACCTCGTATGAAGCCCTGGAGCAGGTCGTGGGCCTGCGGGACGAGTTCCTTTCCGGGGACATCGTGGCTGCCCTGGTGGACGAGATCTCCGCCTTCCCGCTCGACAGCTTCGTGATGCTGAGCACCGGTGAGATTGGCCGCGTGGTCAACACGAATCCCACGAACCTGATGCGTCCGGTCGTGCAGACGGTTTGGAATCCGATGTGGCAGCCCGTCGACGAGCCGCGCACGCTGGATCTGGCGGAGGAGACGGCGGTGTCCGTCACCCGGCCTCTCCACGAGACCGAGCTGCCGATCACCTAGGAGCGGTCGGCTACGATCGCCTTGGTGACCTCCCCGATCGCCGCGGGACCGAGGAACTCTGGATTCGACCGGGCCGGGGGGACAGGACGTCGTGCAGGCCGCCCAGGTTCGTGGGTTCGGTCACGACGAGGCTACGCCCTCAGAGCTTCCATCGTCTCCTTTACCTCGGCCGCTGACTTGGCCAGCGCCGCCCGCTCATCGTCGGCCAGCTCGACTTCGTAGATCTTCTCCAGGCCCGCTCGTCCCAGCTTGCAGGGCACGCCCATGAAGATGCCGTCGAGGCCGTACTCTCCCTCGAGCCAAACGGAGCAAGGCAGGACACGCTTCTTGTCGCGCACGATCGCCTCGCACATCTGGGTGACCGCCGAAGAGGGAGCGTAGTAGGCGCTTCCGGTCTTCAGCAGCGCGACGATCTCTCCGCCGCCCTTTCGGGTTCGGTCCACCAGCGCTTCGATACGATCCGGCTCCATGAGTTGGTCGAGCGGAATCCCGCCGACCGACACCGAGCTCACTAGCGGCACCATGCTGTCGCCGTGACCTCCCAGAACGAGCGCCTGAACGTCCTCGACGCTCACGTCCAGCTCGAGAGCGATGAAGCTTCGGAAGCGGGCCGTGTCCAGCACCCCGGCCATCCCGATGACACGCTCGCGAGGGAAGCCGGTGGTTTGCATGGCCACGAAGGACATGACGTCAAGAGGGTTCGTCACCATGAGAATGATCGCGTCGGGGCTGTAGGTCGCGATCTCTCTCGCGATCCCGGCGATGATCACGGCGTTCTTCGTCACGAGGTCGGAGCGGCTCATGCCCGGCGTCCGCGCCAGGCCGGCGGTGACGATGTAGGCGCCCGATCCGGCCGTCCCCTCGTAGGACGCCAGGCCACGGACGCGGGTGTCGAACCCCTCTACCGGAGCCGACTCCCACTGGTCCAGGCCCTTCCCCTGAGGGAGCCCATCGATGATGTCGACCAGGAGAACTTCGCGGGCGAGCTCGCGTTCCGCGATCCGCTGAGCTGCCGAGGCGCCGACATGTCCGGCGCCGACTACCGTTATCTTGTCCACGCGTGCCTCTCTTTTGCTTGCGGCCTTCGAGGGGCTTAGGTGAGTCCTGGAGGGTCGTGAGGTGTGGACCGTTGGCAGGAAAAAGCTATCGCCGGCGCGGCGGCGCGCGCAATGTCCGAAGCCGGCGGGATTGCGGTCCCCGAGTGGCCCCTAGAGCGGTGTCGGCATGCCTCCGACTCGCCGCATGACCTCGCCCGCGATGAGCTCCATCAGGTGGTCGATGCGCTCCGGGCTGACGCTCTCGAGGGCGGCCTCAACGAGCTTCAGGATCCTCCGGGCCTCGGCACGAGTGAGCGGCTCCGCCGGATCGTCGTCGGCAAGCTTCTGCTCGAGGGCCTCCAGCTCCTCGCGCAGCTCCCGGTAGCGCTGTCTCTCTTCGTAGGTCATCGCGATCCCTTCGGTCTCCGTCCCTCGCGGGCCCTCATCCGCCCACCTGACTCAGGGCGGCGAGGCCGCCGCTACCGGCGTCCGTTCCTATCTGCAACCAGTGGCGCTCCTGCTTGTCCTGTAGCGCCCTTTCCACGGCATCCAGCACGTTTCCGTGCGTGCGCAGCGGCGTCTTCAGGTCGACCTGGTGCGAGCCGAACAGGCACGTGCGAAGCTGCCCATCCGCGGTCAGCCTCACCCGGTTGCAGCGGTCGCAGTAGTTATGCGACAGCGGCGTGATCACTCCGACCGTGCCCGGTGCACCTCCGTATTGGAAGTAGCGTGCCGGGCCGTTACCGATCGGCCCGCTCACGGGCTCCAGGCCGCCGAGCTCGGCCACGCGCTCCAGCATCTCATCGGCCGAGATGAACCGATCCGAGAGGTGGAGGTTCTCCCCCACCGGCATCAGCTCGATAAAGCGCACATGCCATGGCCGCGTCCGCGTCAAAGCCGCGAAATCGGCGAACTCGTCGTCGTTGATTCCCCGCAGCATCACCGTGTTGATCTTGATCGGCGAGAAGCCCGCTTGCTCAGCCGCCGCCAATCCATCAAGCGTGGCATCGAAGAAACGCGTTGGCCGGCGGGCGATCTCCTCGAACCGATCGGGTCTGAGCGTGTCGAGGCTGACGTTGATCCGCTGAACGCCGGCTGACTTGAGCTCCTCCGCGCTCTCGGGCAGAAGGATGGCGTTCGTCGAGAGCGCGATATCTCGGATCTGGGGGACCGCCGCGATCATCTCCACCAGCTTCGGAAGGTCTCGGCGGACCAGTGGTTCGCCGCCGGTGAGTCTGACTCGGCTCAGGCCCTCGGACGCCATCTGGCGCACGACCTCGGCGATCTCCTCGTAGGTGAGGAGCTCCGGCTTGGGAATCCATTCCAGACCACCGACGGGCATGCAGTAGGTGCAGCGGAGATTGCACTTATCCGTCACGGAGATCCGGAGGTAGTCGATCCGGCGGCCGAACTGGTCGATCATTATGCCTCCGAAGGAGCGGAACCTGCCCACTCCACCTCGCCGTCCGCGTATTCCTCCCGCTTCCAGATCGGTAGCCTTCTCTTGATCTCCTCGATGACGTGGCGCGACGCCTCATACGCGGTCGACCTGTGCGGCGCGGCCACCACGATCGCCACGCTGAGCTCTCCCAGCTCCAACGTCCCGGTCCGGTGCACCGCCTCCAGGTGGCTGAAAGTCCAGCGGCTGGCCGTCTCATCGAGGATTGCCGCGAGTTCGCGCTCCGCCATCTCCCCATAGGCCTCGTAGTGCAGCCGAATCACCCGGCGACCGTGGCTGTGATCGCGGACGCGGCCGACGAAAACGGTGACGGCGCCGTCCGCACTAGACCCGGCTCTCAACAGTTCCTCGACCCGAATCGGGTCGTCGCTCACGTGGCCGATCACCCGAGCTCCGCTGGCCTCGACAGCCCTCATCCGCCTGCCACCGCTGGAATGAGGGCGATTTCGTCGCCCGCTTTCAGGTCTCGTTCCAACGAGGCGTACTCTCGGTTGACCGCCACGGTCGGCTCGGCTGGCAGGCATGCGAGGCCGGGCAGCGACCGGAGACGATCCACGGCCTCGCGGACGGTCGCGTCCGCCGGCAGCTCCAAGTCCAAGGACGACGCATCGGCCAGCTCCCGATAAACGGCGAACAGGAGGATCGTGACCCTCACGACGCCCTCAGGATTCTTCCGCCTTCTGGTCGGTGGGTGCGTCCGAGGAGGATCCCTCGGCGGCCGTCGAGAGGAAGGTGAGGAATCTCCCCACAGCTCCGGCGTCACGCAGCGATGAGACACGCACCATCGTCGCACCGGCCGCCCGCGAGTCGGGCACGGCGGACACCACTATGTTACTGCGGAAGGTCGCGAAACTCACGTGCGTGGAGCTCTCCGTTTCGACCCAGGTCGAGTGTACCGCCTCTCCGCCTGTGAAGAAGCGCCTGGCTGCCGTGAGCACCTGATCGGGCGGCAAGATCGTAGTCGTTTCAGCTGTCATGCGCGTCTCGTATCAGCTCCTTGACGCCCCGCCGCCGGGGCCGGTAGAATCTCGAACAGGTGGCGCGGGTGATACGGTTCCCTCTGGCCGCCTGGTCGCGGTCTCAAGATAGTGCATAGTCGAGACCTCTTCAATTTGAGTCTAATCGCACCCCAGCGGTCTAACAGAGGGGTGCTCGCGAGCCGAGATCCCGTGCAACTGTCTCCCAACGTAGACGTCCTGAAGCCGTCCGCCACCCTCGGATTCGCGGCGCGCGCACGCGAGTTGAAGGCGACCGGCAAGTCCATCGTGGATCTTTCCGCCGGTGAGCTGGCTTTCCCAACGCCGGAGTTCGCGTCTCGAGCCGGGATACGGGCGATCGAAGAAGGCCGGACCAAGTATCCACCGACCCCGGGGGTTCCGGAACTGAGGTCGGCGGCCGCAGCCTACCTGGATGAGACCACGGCTCACGCACCGGCCGACCCGTCGCGGATCCTGATCAGTGCGGGGGTGAAGCAGGCGCTGTTCAATTGCCTCTACTGCCTGTTCGGTCCAGGAGACGAGATCCTCGTCCCGACGCCCGCGTGGCCGACATACGAGACCGCCGTGGCCCTCACCGGGGCGACACCGGTTCTGGTTCCTACGTCGTGGGAGAATGGCTTCCGGGTTTCCGTCGAAGCGCTCGAGAGCGCGAGAAGCGACCAAACACGAGGCCTGGTCATCAATAGCCCCAGCAACCCCACCGGTGCCGTCTATCCGGCCGAGCTCGTGGAGGAGCTGGTCCGCTGGTGCGGCCGACACGGGGTTTGGCTGCTCTCCGACGAGATCTACCGGCGGCTGTCCTATACGGGTCCGGCCGCGCCGTCCGTCTACGATGTCGAGGATCGGCCCGAGCACGTGATCCTGTTGGACGGAGTGTCGAAGGCGTTTGCCATGACGGGATGGCGGATCGGGTTCGCCGAAGGCCCGCTGGAGATCATCCAGAAGGCCTCGGACCTCCAGAGCCAGACCACATCCGGAGCCGCGGTGCCTTCGCAGTACGCGGCAACGGCGGCGCTCTCCCGGACGCAGGACCGTGAGGCGGCGATCGTGGAGTTCGTTCGGGTCCTCGACCGCAACCGGCGGTTGGGCTACGAGGTGCTCAACGGTATCCCGTCGATCGAAGTCCGGCTGCCCGAGGGCGGCATCTACCTCTTCGCCAAGGTGTCGGACGACAGAACGTCGGCGAGAATCGCCGACGAGCTCCTGGAGGCAGGTGTTGCGTGCTTGCCGGGCGAACCGTTCGGCTCGCCCGGCTATCTTCGGCTAAACTTCGCCGTGGACCAGGAGTCGCTGCGGGAAGGCCTGGATCGAGTATCTCGGTACTTCGAAGGTACCTGACCCCGCTATTACTTCGACTCGTCCGTGCCCCAGGCTCCTCCGCTCCACGGCTGCTGCGGTGGAGGCTCCTCACGTGGAGGTGGCGCGGGACGATCGGCCGCCTCCGCCACCTCTTCCTTGAAGAGCCGAGATGGCTTGAACACGGGCACGGCCCGAGACGGCACGTGGACCGGGTCACCCGTGCGGGGGTTTCGGGCCAATCGCGGCTTCCGGCGTCGCACCTTGAAGGTGCCGAAGCCGCGGATCTCGATGTGTTCGCCGCCGGCCAGGGACTGCTTCACCGCGTTCAAGAAAGCGTCGATGATGGCGGCGCAATCCTTTTTGGTGACCCCCGGTCCGATCGCTTCGTAGACCTGCTCCACCAGATCGGCCTTCGTCATCTGTTCTCCCTCCGCCTAGTTGGCTGGTTTCCTCCGCGTCCTGCCCGAGCTGCCCGCTACCTCCAAAGGTAAAGAAGCTGCGGCCCCGTGGTCGTAGGCTGAGCCAGCCACGGCAGCAATCCTCGCAGCTTGCTCTCTGCGATCCCGTTGACGAGATCGAACAGGCCGACCCTGCGTTCGCGGGGCCGAACGGTCGACGGGTTCTCACCCAGTCCCGCCATGCGGCCCGCGCGGTCGATCGCCTCCTGCAGCGTTGCGATCCCGTCCACGAGTCCTACCTCAGCCGCTCGCTTTCCGGAGAGGACTCGACCGTCCGCCACCCGAAGCACCTCTTGCCGCGAGAGATCCCGATTCTCCACGACGGCCTGGACGAACTGCTCGTACACGTCGTTCACGAGCTGTTCGAGGATCTCCCGTTCTCCGGGGGACAACCTGCGCGTCACGGAGCCCAGGTCCTTGTACTCCCCGCTCTTCACAACCTCTATCCCGATCCCGACCTTCTTCATGAGCTCTTCGGCATGGGGAAGCTGCATGATCACGCCGATGGAGCCGGTCATGCTGCCCGGAAGCGCGAAAATGCTGTCGGCGCCCAGCGCCACGTAATAGCCACCCGATGCGCCTACATCGCCGATCCAGGCGATGACCGGGCGATCGTCCTCCTCCCGGAGCCGTCTCACCTGGCCGAACAGGTCCTGCGAGGCACCGACGCTCCCACCGGGCGAGCGGATCTCGAGAACGAACGCCTTGACTTCACTCCGATCGCGGAGTGCCACGAGATCCCGGCCGAAGGAGCGATCCGGGTAGATCACGCCCCCGATCGGTAGAACAGCCACGCTTCCACCACCGAACGGAAGGGGGGGTCTGCCGAGCAGCGTCCTGGACGAAAGGTACAGCCCGCCCGCGAACACCATGAGTAACAGCCCGATGCTCAGTAGTGCGGCTCTGCGCGTCTGATCGGCCATTCGTCACGCGCCGGGTGTGGGGCGACCATGTGGCCCGAGAAGGCCCTTCCGGGTAAAGCTAGTCACTAGGGGGGAAAGCTGTCAACCAGTTGCCATGCTTGCAGTTGTGTGCATCGCCGAGATGAACTGATCGAACAGATATCGGCTGTCGTGCGGACCGGGTGCCGATTCGGGATGATACTGGACCGCGAAAACGGGCCGGGAGATATGGGCGATTCCTTCGATCGTGCCGTCGTTTAAGTTCAGGTGCGTAACGCGTAGATCGGGGGCATCGTCGAGCGCTTCGCCGGTCGCGCGCACCGCGAAGCCGTGGTTCTGAGAGGTGATCTCGACCCCTCCGGTATCGAGATTCTTCACCGGGTGGTTCCCGCCTCGATGTCCGTACGGGAGCTTGTAGGTCCGGCCACCGAACGCGCGGGCCACCAGCTGGAGCCCGAGGCAGATGCCGAAGATCGGGAGACCGGCGTCGGAGAGGGCCCTGACCTTCTCCGCGGCACCCGCGACCGCCTCGGGGTCGCCCGGTCCGTTGGAAACGAAGACTCCGGACGGACGAGCCTCGAGCAGCTTATGAGTCGACGTGGCGGCCGGGACCACGAGAACGGAGTAACCGGCCTCGCGAATCAGATGCAGCGACCGCCGCTTTACCCCGTAATCCAGGCAGATGACGCAGCCCTGTGCATCCGGGTGCTCGAGCCGGCGCGGCTCCGGTGCGGATACGGCCGTGGCGAGATCCCTTCCGGTCATCCGCGGCTGCGCGATCACGCGAGAGAGGGCCTCGGCTTCATCGAGGGCCGCCGGGAAAAGGCCGGCTCGCATGGCCCCAGCCTCCCGGATGTGTCGGGTGATGGCTCTCGTGTCGGTTCCGACGAGTGTCGGGATTTGGTGGCGCGCGAGGTACGCCGGCAGCGGCTCGCGGCCTCGAGGCGCGGAGTCCGAGAGTCGCTTCACAACGAAGCCCGCGACCCATGGGCGACGTGACTGCTCGTCTTCCGGCCGTGTACCGTAGTTCCCGATCATCGGGGCGGTCATGACGACGATCTGGCCGGCGAAGGAGGGGTCGGTGAGCACCTCCTGGTACCCGGTGTGGTTGGTCGTGAAGACGACCTCGCCCAAACCCTCCGACGGATCTCTCAGGAGCCGGCCTGAAAACGCCTTCGCATCCTCGAGAAGAAGATAGCCGTCTTCGCCTTGCGGTCGGATGTCGGCCCCCGTTCCTTGTCTCCATGAGTGACGGTCTCGTCTACATCCACGCCGACGAATCCTGCTTGGGCAACCAGTTCGAGGGAGGCAATCCCGGGGCCGCCGCCGGGATCATCGAACATTTCGATCCGCGCAGAGGATGGCGCCGGAAGGACTATTACCAGTTCGACCCCTCCACGACAAACAATCGGATGGCCCTCGCCTCGGGCGTTCTGGGGCTGGCGGCTCTCACCCGGCCGTGTGATGTCATCTTCACGACCGACAGTCGGTACCTCGCTTCGGGCATGAAAGAGTGGGTACACGGCTGGGTTGCTCGCGGTTGGCAGCGAAAGGGCGGCGCGATCGAGAACCTCGACCTGTGGCATAGCCTCGTCGAGGAGGCCCGTGGCCACCGGGTGGAATGGAGATGGGTGCGGGGTCATGCCGGTCACACCAAGAACGAATACGCGAACATGCTGGCGGTCCGAGCCGCGAAGGAGGCCGAGAGTTCCGGTGGGCTGCTGGAGTCGGGATTCGAGGGTTGGCTGGAGGCGGAGATGGAGCGCGGGCGCTATCTGGAGTACGTGGACGTACCTCCGGAGGAGCTGTTCAGCCCTGATCCGGCGCCGCCGGTCGGCGGCTGAGGAGTCAGCCGCCCGAGGCGTCCTCGCTCTCGGCACCACCTCCGTCACCCGGGTCGTCCTCGCCGCCTCCGCCCTCGCCACCCTCCGCTCCGTCCGCATCACCCACACCCTCCACCTCACTCTGCAGGACCGAAGCAGGCGCTTCCGGAGCCGCTCCGCCACCCAACTGACCTCGCAGGATGGACTCAGGTGCCGCCCCCTGGCGCGAAGAGAGTACACTGAGCACCAGGGCCAGGAAGAAGTACAGGCCGCCCCCGATCCAGGTCAGCCTCGTCAGGAGCGTCGCCGCCTGCCGCCCACCGATGAAAGAATCTGTGGATGAGGACGCTCCGCCGAACGATGCCGCGAGTCCTCCACCCTTTCCCGCCTGCAAGAGGATGATCAGGATCATCATCAAGGCGATCAGACTGATGAGGACGATCAAAAACGTGAACATATGCTCGCCTGTCAGCCCCGTGGCCGAAGAATGCCAGAAAATCAAAGGCGCGGCCGTGCGGCGCGCGCCCGTCGTTCAAAACTCGTTGGCCCTGAAGCGCTGAAAAGCTAGATCTTTCGTCGCGGCGGAGCAACCGCCCACGACGCTCCCTTCAGCGATCCGAGCCCCCCAGACAGATCTGAGCGAAGCTATCGGGATCCAGGCTCGCGCCCCCCACCAACACCCCGTTTACCCCCTCGGCCGCGAGTAGAGCCTCGATGTTGTCGGGCTTGACGCTTCCTCCGTACAGGATCGTCGCCGTCGCCGCCTGCTCGTCGTCGGCGCGGCGCGAAAGTACCTCCCTGATCAGACCGTGCGCTTCCGCCGCGTCGCGCGGCGTGGCTGTTTCTCCCGTGCCGATTGCCCACACCGGCTCGTAAGCCAGCACCTTGTCGCTCCACGGCCCGCTTCCGGATGCCGCCAGTCCGTCGAGCACGCTCTCCACCTGCCGGCTCAGCACCTCCTCGAGCAGACCCGCTCGGCGCTCCTCCAGGGTCTCGCCCACGCAGAGGATCGGCCGCAAACCCGCTTCCAGCAGACGGCCCAGCTTGGCCCCCACGCCCGCGTCTTCATCGCCGAACTCCTGTCGCCTCTCGGAGTGTCCTGCCAGGCCCCAGCCAAGCTTCGCCTCCGCTGCCATCGCTGCGGATACGGCGCCGGTATGAGCACCTTCGACCTCGGTGTGCACGTCCTGGATCCCGACCTCAAGATCGTCCCGGCCCGAGCGAGCCGCCAGAAACGCGGAGATGCTGATGGCGGCGGGAAAGAACACTACACTCCTGTCAGAGTGGGCAGGGTACAGCTGCATGAAGCGATCCAGGAAGGTCCGCGTCGTCTCCGGGCCCTTGAACATCTTCCAGTTGGCTGCCAGCACGGGCTGTCGTACGGCCTCGTTCATGGTCCCTCCAATGCTTCGAGCCCGGGCAACGAGCCCCCCGCGAGATACTCGAGTGCGGCGCCGCCACCCGTCGAGACGTGAGACACCGCTGCGGCGAGTCCCGCCTGACGAATCGCGGCCGCGGAGTCGCCACCGCCGATCACCGTGAACGCCCCGGCAGACGTCGCTGCAGCGGCAGCCGCCGCGAGCGCGTTCGTCCCCTGGGCAAAGGCTTCTCGCTCGAACAAGCCCATCGGCCCGTTCCAGAAGAAGGTGCGTGCGCTGGACACGGCCTCCTCGTACAGCTCGCGCGTTCGCGGACCGATATCGAGAGCCGACGTCCCGCCCGGCACCGCGGAAGGGTCCACCACCCGAGCGTCGGCCCCGGCCTCCGGCCCCGAGCTTACGACCAGGTCGACGGGCAACTGGATCTTGGTGCCGGCTCGATCGAGCAACGAGGAGGCCGTGTCCCGGGCAGTCGCCTCGAGGAGCGAGTCGCCGAGGTCTTCTCCTCGCGCACTCAGAAAGGTGTTGGCCATGGCTCCGCCGATCAGGATCCGGTCGGCACGGGAGAGGAACCCCTCGAGCAGGTCGATCTTGTCGGAGATCTTTGCGCCGCCGAGCGCGACGACGAACGGGGCGTCGGGTGTCCCGCGCAGGCAGCCGAGCGCCGACAGTTCCCGCTCGATCAGGAGTCCCGCCACGGCCGGCGTGAGCCAGCGGGTGACACCGACGGTCGATGCGTGCGCTCGGTGCGTCGTTCCGAAGGCATCGTTGACGAACAGGTCGCCCAGTTCCGCGAAGCGGCGCGCCAGCCCTTCGTCGTTCTTGGTCTCACCGGGGAGGAATCGGGTGTTCTCCAACAGGAGGATCTCCCCGTCCCGGAGACTCCTGCTTGCTTCGGCGGCTTCGCCGGAGTCTGCCGGCTCCGCGAACAGCACGGGGCGTCCGATCCCCTCCGCGAGGACGTCGACCACCGGAAGCAGCGAGTAGCGGGGGTCGGGGCTTCCACCGGGGCGGTCGAGATGACTGAGCAGCACCGGCCGTGCACCGCGCTCCGCCAGGTAGTCCAAGGTGGGATAGCTCGCCTCGATCCGGGTGGAGTCCTGCACCCGTCCGCCGGCCATTGGCACGTTGTAGTCGACTCGCACGAGGGCGCGCTTTCCGGTGAGGTCGGGCGCACTCAGCTGCCGAAGAGAACGTGTCATCGGGACGTGTACCTTGCGGCTCGGGCCCGAGCTCAGACCCCCGACGTCGCGGGTAGCCGCGCAGCCACGAAGGACGCGAGCTCCAGGCTCCGATTGGAGTAGCCCCACTCGTTGTCGTACCAGGCGATGATCTTGACCATACGGCCGTTCAGTACCGATGTGGCCAGACTGTCGACGATCGAGCTCGCGGGGTTGCCGACGTAGTCGGTCGACACCAGGGGCTCGTCCGAGTACTCGAGGATCCCGGCGAGCTCCCCCGCGGCAGCGCTGCGGTAGGCCTCGTTCACCTCCTGGGTGTTGGTCTCCCTCTCCACCGTGGCCACCAGGTCGACAATCGAGACGTTCGGGGTAGGCACCCTTAGCGCCATCCCGTCCACCTTGCCCTCGAGCTCCGGGAGAACGAGAGCGATCGCCCTCGCGGCTCCGGTCGTGGTGGGGATGATCGAAAGGGCGGCGGCCCGCGCTCGCCTCAGGTCCTTGTGCGGGAGATCCAGGATGCGCTGGTCGTTGGTGTAGCTGTGGATCGTCGTCATCAGACCACGCTCGAAGCCGAAGTTCTCGTGCAGGACCTTGGCGACCGGGGCGACGCAGTTGGTCGTGCAGCTGGCGTTCGACAGGACGTGGTGAGATGCCGGGTCGTAGTCCCCGCTGTTCACACCCAGGACGATCGTGACGTCCGGTTTCTTCGCCGGGGCCGTGATGATGACCTTGTCGGCGCCGGCCTCCAGGTGCTGGGCGGCTGCCTCTCGGGAGCGAAAGAACCCGGTCGCCTCGAGAACGATGTCCACGCCGAGCTCGTCCCACGGCAGCTTCGAGGGGTCACGCTCCGAAACAACCCGAACGGGCCTTCCGGAGATGTGCAGGAGGTCGTCCTCCGTGCGGACTTCGCCCGGGAAGATTCCGTGGACGGAGTCGTACTTGAAAAGATGTGCGAGGGTCTCGGCGTCCGTGAGGTCGTTGACGGCCACGAACTCCAGGTCCTCGGTCTTCCGGCCGATGGCGGCGCGCAGGATGTTGCGTCCGATTCGTCCGAATCCGTTGATCGCCACGCGTGCGGCCATGGCGCGCTCCTCCTCGGTTGAGACTGGCAAGTGGGCGAGAACGGCCCGCCGGGCGGATGCCCGGCGGGGTCTCGCCGTCGAAGGGGATAACCTACATGGGAGGCGCCGAATCGCTAGATGGCTCGAACGTGCGCCAGGCGCGGGCGAAGCTGACGAGCCCGATCGGCTGCCACCCGGCCTCGGCAAGCGTCGTCACACAGGCTGCAGCGGTCGCGCCCGTGGTCACGACATCGTCGACGAGAAGAACGGATCGTCTCCGCTCGTGCTCCCCCCTCCCAGCGCGAACACTCGTCCGGAAGCTCCCCGGTGCGTTGGCCAGCCGGGCTTGACGTTGAAGATGAACCTGCGACCGCCGGGCTGTTCTGCGCTCCAGGAGCTCCGTCACGCGCGCGTCCAGCGCATTGGACAGCGCATCGGCGAGCAGACGCGCCTGGTTGAAGCCGCGCTCGCGGCGTCGAGCCGGTGCGATCGGAACGGGAACCAGGAGCACTTCGTCCGCCGCCACGCCGGCCCGGCGCGCGAGGTTCTGCGCCGGATTCGAGAGCGCCCTCCCCATCGGGACGGCGAGGGCCGTCCAGCCTGCGTACTTGAGCTCGCGAACGAGCCTGGCGGCGGGCCCTCTCATCGGACAGACGGCCTCGGTTCGCATGGACTCTAGCGGCCACGCGGCGCAGGCCGCGCAGCCGTCGCTCTCCACGGGGGTGAGGCGGGTGGCGCCGCACCGATGGCAGCGCGGCGGCAGGATCCGCGGCAGCCGATGCCAGCACGGCGCGCACACCGGGGCCATGCCCGCCTCCACCGTGCAGGAGCACAAGACACACGACGGAGGCAGCAGCAGATCGTAGGCTCGGGCCGCCAACCGGGGGAGCGCAGCGAGGTTCATCGGCGGGACCCGGCGTGCCGACCCGCTAGCCGGCAAGCGCCGCCTCGCGCATCGGGCCGGCCGGCGGCTCGACGCCGAGCCAGTTGAGGACGCTGATCCTGGCCTGCTCCACGAGCATCTCCAGGCCGTCGCTCGCCACCAGGCCGGCTGCTCTCGCGTGCCTCGTCCAGGCCGTCCCTTCCCGGCCATACACGCAGTCGAACACCGCGGCCGTCGCGTGTCGTGACAAGTCCAACGGCAGAGGATCGGACGCTCGCAGCCCCAGAGAGGTCGCGTTGATCACGAGGTCGTAATGACCGGCGGCCTCGTCCGCGTCTCGGAGGACTCGGGCCTGCAGGGTCTCCAGTCTGAGCTCGTTCAGCATCTCCACCGCCCCGAGCCGAGTGCGATTCAGGACCTCGGCAGACGAGGCGCCCGCCTCGTCGAGTCCGATCAGAACGGCTCTCGCGACGCCCCCCGCGCCCAGGACCAATATCCGCGCGCCCTCCAGTCGCGTGTCGGCGTCCCTCAGCAGCCTCCGGACCGAGCGGAGGAAGCCTCCGATGTCGGTGTTGTCTCCGACCAGCGACCCGTCGCGAGCTCCCCAGAAACAGTTGCACGCCCCGCTCCGGGCGACGGAAGGCGTGGGGACGTCGAGAAGGCTCGCGGCACGCCGCTTGTGCGGCAGAGTGATGTTTCCGCCACCGCCAGCGGCGATCCGGCGCATGGCGTTGGACAGCTCGAGGTCAGTGACGGAAGTAGCCGTGTAGTCGGCATCGACCCGGAGAGCCCCGAACGCCGCCTCGTACATGGCCGGAGCCGGGGAGTGCCCGACGGGATGGCCGAGAAGGGCGTACCTGGCCCTCACCACGCGTCGGAAGAGGCGTCGATCTCGGGCGACTCCAAGAAAGCGGTGATGGATGGCTCGATCAGCTGGTAGGCTTCCTCATATCGGTCGGTCCAGCCGCCGAAGGGATCCGGAACGGATGTACCCCTTCTGGCGTCCTGTTCAGGCAGGTAATCGGTGATGAGCCGACGGGGCACGGCTGGCGCGATGCTCTCCGCGACTTCCAGATGGACGCGATCCATCGCGAGGATGAGATCGAAGCCGTTCGCCCGTTCGAGCGTGAATTGCCTGGCGTTATGGGCTCCCAAGTCGAGGCCATGGGCTCTCGCGACGATCCCGGCCCCCTCGGAGGTGGGGGCGCCCTCGAGCGCGGCGATTCCGGCCGAGCGGAACTCCAGATCCAGGCCGAGCCTGTTGGCGGCGTCACGGGCGATCACCTCGGCCAACGGGCTTCGGCACGTGTTGCCGGTGCAGAGGAAGAGGATACGCCGAACGGCACTTCCGCCGGAGGCTTCGCTCACAGGGTCTCCCCGAGGCAGCGGGCGATCCGACGTCGATCGATCGGACCCTTCCTGATGACCTCGGTTGCCTTCCCTCGCACGGAGACGACGGTTGAAGAGGCCGAGGCTGGAAGCGATCCGGCAGCGAGGAAGGTGGTCGGGCTGGCGGGCTCGGGCATGGCGTCCAGCACCTCACGGACGGTGCGTCGCCTCGTCGCCGGCGGCTCTCCTTCGAGGTTCAGGCTCGTCGAGGTCATCAGCGAGCGCCAGCGGCCGAGAACAACAAGAAGGATCGGGTGGCCATCGACCCGGACGGCGAGCCCCTCATCGGATCCGTCATCCAGAATGAGTGTCAAGGGTCCGGGCCAGAACTCTGCGGCCAGCTTGTCGGCCCGCTCGTCCCAAGCGGCCCCCGGAGTTTCCCTTCGAAGGACTTCCACGCTGCCGGCGAGCCGGATCAGGCTCCGGCTCCACCGCCTTGCCTTCAGGCGGTTGATCTCGGCGTTCAGCTCCTTGGTCACCGCCGCTCCGATCCCGTAGACGGTCGATGTCGGGTGCACGAGGATCCCTCGCTCCTCGAGCGCCTCCACGGCCGCGGACACTCCAGGTTCCCAGACCAGAGGATCTCGCGGGTCGACCCGGATCTCCCGGTACTCCTTCAACGGAGTCGCTCCACCAGCTCACGAACATGGCGGATTCGAACGACGGCGGGGGCCTCGCCGTCTGCCGATCCCGAATCGTCCGCCTGCGATCCCGACGCTGGCGCGGGTACGAATACTTCCGATATTCCTAGACGAGCGGCCTCCGAGAGTCGACGGTCCAAACTCGGAACGGCCCGGACTTCCCCTCCCAACCCGATCTCGCCGATGAACGCTCGGTTGCCGACCGGCCGGTCCAGCTCGGCCGAGGCGAGCGCCGCCGCGACTGCCAGATCCGCCGCCGGGTCGAGCAGTCGGAGTCCACCGACGACGTTGATGAACACATCCCGCTCGAAAGCCGGGAGATCGGCTCGCCGCTCCAGCACAGCGATCAGCAGGGCCAGCCGTCGCGGCGGGAAGCCGGTCGTGGTGCGACGTGGGTTTCCGTGTCGACTGCTGGCGGTCAGGCACTGGACCTCGGCCAGAAGAGGGCGGGTCCCCTGGAAGGTCACGGCGACCGCTGATCCGCTGAATTCGCCCACCGCGCTGAGGAAGACCTCCGACGGGTTCTCCACCGGAGCGAGACCTTCACCGGTCATGCGGAAGACCGCGACCTCGTCGACACTGCCGAATCGGTTCTTGGTGGCCCGGAGAATTCGATGCTCGTGGCTGCGGCTCCCCTCGAAGTGCAGCACGGCGTCGACCAGGTGTTCGAGGGTGCGGGGACCCGCGAGAGCGCCGCCCTTTGTCACGTGTCCAACGATTACGACCGGCGTGAGCGACGACTTGGCGTATTCCTGTAGCGCCGCTGCGCACTCGCGCACCTGGCTGATCGTCCCCGGGGACGCGTCGCTGGTCGAGCTCGTCAGCGTCTGGATCGAGTCCACGCCGAGGAAGTCGGGCCCCGATGACTCTGCGGCGCGGATCAATTCATCGACGTGCGTAGCTCCGAGAAAATCCACGTCCAGCGCCTCGGCGCTCACGCGCTCGGCGCGCAGCCTCACTTGGGGCGCAGACTCCTCGCCCGAGACGTAGAGCGCCCTCCCGCCGGATCGTCGGATCGCCGCAGCGGCCTGCAGAAGCAGGGTGGACTTGCCGATGCCGGGCGGGCCGCCCAGCAGCACGAGCGATCCCGCCACCAGCCCGCCTCCGAGCACCAGGTCGAGCTCGCCGAGCCCGATGGCGAGGCGTGATGCGTCTGCGGCAGTAGTGTCACGGAGCGGCCGCGCGGCCGCTCGGCCGCCTGGGCGTCGCTGTCGGCCACGCCGAGGACCCGCTGAGGCGGGGGCCTCCGCGAGTGTGTTCCAGTCGCCGCACGCAGGACAGCGGCCCTCCCAGCGAAGGCTCTCGTTGCCGCATGAGGTGCAGAAGAATCCGGCCGCGGCTGAACGAACCTTACGGCTGGAGCTCACCGCGGCGCCGCGGGTGGGGTGGAGTCGGGATCAGAAGGGCTCGTCACGGTCGGATCTGGAGTCGAACAACGTGTACTGCTTGTGAAAATAGAGCGGGACCTCACCGGTCGGGCCGTTGCGCTGCTTCCCGATGATAAGCTCCGCTTCGCCCTCGATCGAATTCCCGTCCCGGTCGATGGGGCCTTTGTAGACCTCCTCCCGGTAGATGAACATGACCAGGTCCGCATCCTGCTCGATCGCGCCCGATTCGCGCAGATCGGCCAGCAGGGGTCGATGGTCCGTTCGCTGCTCGGGCGCCCGCGAGAGCTGTGAGATGGCAAGCAGCGGCACGTTGAGCTCCTTGGCCACGGCCTTCAGAGAGCGTGAGATGGAGCTGATCTCCTGTTGTCGATTTTCGGCGCCTCGTGGTCCAGCCATCAGTTGAAGGTAGTCGACGATCACCAACTCCAGATCAACTTCTGCTCGCAGGCGCCTCGCTTTGGCCCGCAACTCCAGCGCGGTGAGCGAGGGCGTGTCGTCGATCCAGATCGGCGCCGTGTTCAGAAGCCCCGCGGCCGTTGCGAGCCGGCCGTACTCATCGTCTTCCAGCCTGCCATGCCGAAGACGGCTCGAGTCGACTCTTCCTTCGGCACAGAGGAGCCGCTGCACCAGCGACTCCTTCGCCATCTCGAGGGAGAAGATCGCCACATGCTTCTCGTGCTCGATCGCGGCGTGTTGGGCGAAGTTCAGGGCGAGCGCCGTCTTCCCCATCGAGGGCCGGCCCGCGAGGACGATCAGATCGGACGGCTGAAAACCGGCCGTGTACCGGTCCAGGTCCATGAACCCCGATGGCACGCCCGTGATCGCCCCGGTCCGCTGCATCTCCTCGATGCGCTCGAAGGCCGGCCAGAGGATCTCCTTGATCCAGATGAAGCCCCGCCGGCTGGCCGCCTCGGAGATCTGGAAGATCCGTTGCTCGGCGCGATCCAGCGTCTCCTGCGAGCTCCCGGCGGGGGCATCGTAGGCCTCGCGGACGATCTCCGTGGCTTCCTCGATGAGGCGACGTAAGGTGGCTTTGTCCCGCAGGATCTTGCAGTGGTACTCGATGTTCGCGGCGGTCGGAACGGCGTCGACCAGCTGAGCCACGTACTCCATCCCGCCGGAGGACTCGAGCTCGCCCGCCGACTTCAGCTCGTCGGAGAGCGTCACGGGGTCGATGACGTCGCCCCGATTGTAAAGCCGCATCATCCCGCGGAAGATGCGGCGATTGCCTTCGCGGAAGAAGGCGGTGTCGTCGACGAGCTCCATCGCCCGCGCGACCGCGTCACCGTCGATGAGCATGCCTCCGAGGGTCGACACCTCCGCTTCCTGCGACCACGGAGGCTGCCGACCCGAGAACACATCGGCGGCTGCCGTCGCGATGGAACGCTCCGAGAGGATCGAGTCGGTCATCTCGGATGCCTCACGGCAGGTCGAGGGAAAGCTCGCCGCCCGGCGCTCCGGAGCGCCGGGCGGAATCTCCGTCCATGACGCGACGGGCGATCTGCAAATCCTCCCACGTCGGACGCTTCCAGCCCGGGTTTCGTAGCGAGGCGGCGGGATGATAGGTGACGACCAGAGGGAAGCGGCCGTAGAGATGCGTCCTTCCCCGAAGACGGCCAATCGACTCTCGGGTTCCCAGGAGCGTTTGAGCGGCGAACGAGCCGAACGCCACGAGCACCTTCGGGTCGATCAGGTCGATCTGCTGGAGGAGAAACGGCGAGCAGGCGGCGATCTCCTCCGGCTGAGGATTCCGGTTTCCGGGCGGTCGACACTTGAGCACGTTGCAGATGTAGACCTCGTCCCTTCGCAGGCCCACCGACATCAGCATGAGGTCCAGCAGTTGGCCGGCACGCCCGACGAAGGGTCGACCGGTCTCGTCCTCGACCGAGCCCGGCGCTTCGCCGACACAGACGAGACGAGCGTCCGAGGCCCCCTCGCCGAAGACCACGTGCTGCCGGCCCTCGTGCAGCGCACAGCGTCGGCAGGCAAGCGCCACTTCCCGGAGCTCATCGAAGTCCAGCTCGCGGATCCGCTCGGCGGTGCCCTCTCGGGCGAGCCGAGCCAGCTCCGGATTGGAGGGCGCCGAAGCTTCCGATGCGGCCGGCGCGGCCTCCTCCTCCGGTGGGGGGCCCTTGACATCTCGGCCGCCCTCGGCAAGGGCTTCCAGTGCCTCGCTGCGCGTGATGCTCGGTAGAATGGCCGGCGGCTCGCCGAGAGCGATTCGGCCTTCCAGGTAGCGCAGGAGCGGCTCCCGAGCGTCAGTCAAGTCGAGCTTCGACCCGATCCAGCAGGCGGTCCGCAACCTCCTCCTTCGAGAGAACCGGGAACTCCTCCAGCCCCCCCCACCGGTCCAGGAGCGTCACTCTGTTGGTAGGGACGTCGAAGCCCGCCACCGGGTCTCCCACCTCGTTGATCGCCACGAAGTCCATCTTCTTCGACTCCAGCTTGGACCGACCGTTCTCGACCGGCGTGTCGGTCTCCAGGGCAAAGCCCAGCGTGAGAACTCCGCGCTCCTCCCTGATCCCGCGTGTCCCTTCCAGTAGATCGGGACCGGCGACCAGCCCGAGCTCGAGCCCGCTGCCGCCCTTCTTGATCTTCGAGGAGCGGGGTGCCGGCGACACAAAATCGGAGACGGCCGCCGCCATCAGCAGCAGATGAGCGCTTCCCAGCGCGGCGGTAAGGGCCTCCAACATCTCATCGCTCGTCTCGACCTCCACGACCTCCACACCGTAGGGATGTGGCCGCGCCACAGGGCCGCTCACCAGAACAACATCGGCTCCCCGTCGCCAGGCCGACGCGGCCAGAGCCTGGCCCATGTGACCCGACGATCTGTTTCCGATGTAGCGAACCGGATCGATCGGCGCACGTGTCGGGCCGGCTGTGACGACGATCTTGCGCTCGCGCAGCGTCGCCTCCTCGAGCATGCGTCCGGCCACGGCCATGATATCTGCGGGCTCCGACATGCGACCGATGCCGATCTCTCCCTCCGCGAGCTCTCCGTGATCCGGACCGACCATCTCAAGGCCGAACTCGCGGAGGGCCTCGACGTTGCGCCGAGTCGCGGGATGCTCCCACATCCGCTTGTTCATCGCCGGGCAGAGCAGCACCGGACACGCCGCGGCGAGCAACGTCGCCGCCGCCAGCGTGTCGGCGGCGCCCGACGCCATCTTGCTGAGGAAGTCGGCCGTTGCGGGCGCAACGATGGCCAGATCGGCCTCGCGGCCGAGCTCGATATGATCGAGTGGCCTCTCCCACAGGCTCGTTCGGGCGGGACGGCCCGTCAGTCCCTCGAAGGTAGTCCTCCCGATGAACTTCTCGGCGCTCGGCGTCAGCACGACGTCAACCAGCGCGGCGGCCTCGTGGAGACGGCGCACCAGATATGCCGTCTTGTAGGCGGCGATCCCGCCGGTCACGACGACGAGAACTCGACGGTCCTCGAATGGGCGCACAGGACGTCCGCTTCTAGCGGCTCGGTTCTACGAAGGCTACTCGAGCGACGGATTTCGCTTGGTCACCAGACGATACTGCAGCTGCGACTGGCCGTGCTCATCGAGAGACGTCGACGCCTCGAGGGCCAGGGTCGTCAGCTTCACGGGTCCGTACGGCGAGCGCTCGAGAGGAAGCGCGTTCAGCTCGCGCGCATACTTGGCGGTCACCAGCACCCCGAGGTACTTGCTCCCGGCCGGCTTGGCGACCTCCTTGGGCGTGAAAACCTTCATCCGGATCTCCCCTTCTTAGGCGTCAATGGACTTGTCACTTCGCCGCTTCGGATCGCGCGGCGGATATCTCGTTCTCCAGGGCCGATACGAGTTGGCTCAACTCCCTACCCACGCGCGCCGTTCGTGATTCCTCCCCGTCGAGAATCGATTCAACCCGGCGCACCGCTTCGGTGAGCTCATCGTTGACGATCGAGTACTCGAACTCCTCGGCAGCCATCAACTCGGCCTCCGCCGTGCGGAGACGACGCTCGAGCGCGGGACCGGTCTCACTGCCTCGCGACCGGAGACGGGAGAGCCAGGCGCCGCTCGGCGGGAGAAGAAAGATCGTCACCGCCTCGGGTACGGCGCGCCGGATGATGCGAGCTCCCTGCACGTCGACGTCGAGTAGAAGGTGGACGCCGTCCGACTTGGCGCGCTCGAGATTCTCTCGCGGCGTCCCGTAGAGTTTCCCATGGACATCTGCCCATTCCAACATCTCGCCGTGTTCACACCTGCGCTCGAAATCCTCGCGCTCCAGGAAAACGTAATGGACCCCCGAGCGCTCTCCCGGCCGAGCTTCGCGGGTCGTCGCCGATACCGAAAAACGCAGGTCGCTCCTGCGCGACAGCAGCTCGCGTATCACCGTCGTCTTGCCGCTGCCCGAAGGTCCCGACAAGACGACCGGAAACGTCCGGTCGAACAGACTCGTCACTCGATATTCTCTACCTGTTCCCGTAAACGCTCGAGCGCGCTCTTGGCCTCGACCACGCGACCGGAGATCGTCGTGTCGTTGGCCTTCGAGCCGACGGTATTCACCTCCCTGTTCAACTCCTGCAGAACGAAGGAGAGACGCTTTCCCACGGGCTCGTCGGCGGCCGCGTCCAACAGCTCTTCGAAGGCCGCCACGTGCGCGCGCGCGCGCACCACCTCTTCGCCGATATCCCACTTGTCGGCGAGCAACGCGATCTCCTGCTCCAACCGTCCCTCGTCCAGCCGAAGGCCATCCGCCAGCTCGCTGGCGGCCTCTCGGAGTCGGTCGCGCTCCCTCGTCAGCCGTTGCGGCGCCAAGGATTGGATCGTATCCACCGCGGCGGCGACCTCCCCGATGGATTCCCGCAGGTCGTTCTCGAGGCGGCCACCCTCCAGCTCCCGCATCCGTAGCAGCTCGTCGATGGCCTCGTCCACGACCTCACCCAACGCCTCGGCCTCCACCCAGCTCAGGTCGTCGGAGCGCTCGTCACGCAACATCTCCTGCGCGGCCGTCACGAACGTTTGAAGGTCGAGCTCACCGGGGATGCGATACTCGTCCTGCAGCGTTCGGATCGCCTCCAGCGTGGCCCGAACCCGACCGTGGTCCACCTGCCAGTCCCCCTCCCCACCGGGCGCCGCGTCGGCGGTGATCAGAAAGCTGACGTGCCCTCGCCGCACGCATCGGGCGAGTCGGACCCGCAGCCGCTGTTCCCAAACGTTCGCGCCGGGCGGAAGGCGGAACGAGATGTTCAGGTGCCGGTGGTTCACGGACTTTAGCTCCACCGAGAGCGTGCCGCCCGCCAGTTCTCGACTGGCGGCCCCGAAACCCGTCATGCTGCGTATCATGCGTTCCGACCCACCTCGGCTCCGATCCGTGTCAGTTCAGGAACTCCCATTTCACGCCGAAGATCGTGACCGTATTGGGGTACGGAAAGCCCACAACGTCCTCGTCGACCTTTCGATCCAGGTTGTCGAGCCGAAGGAAGATCCGGAAATCCTTGATCTTCAACAGGAAATCGAGGTTCAGGCGGGTCAGCTTCTGAACCGGAACCGGAGAGGAGATGCCCGGGGCCGACGTGAGCATTTGGCTCCTGTATACCGCCGCGAGGCCGAGGTCGACGAGGAGATCTCCCTTGAAGAAGAGCTGGTTCCACCCGAAACGTGCCCGCGCCACATCCGCGGGCACGTAGAACGCCTGCGGATTCTCCGCCGCCTTCTGGTGGCGCCAGAAGCCCGAGATGGTCAGCGGGTTGGCACCCCGGATCAGCGCTCCGAACGGAATCAAGGGACCGGCCAGCTCTCCCTCGAACGCGGTGACGTCGACGCCCGGACCGGGCTGAAGCGCTCGATCGAAGGGAGCGCCGAAAGGCAGCTGCCGGCTCACGCTCTGGCGCATGAGTCGCGCGCCGAGCTGATACGGTCCGAGGCTGAGCTCGAGGCCGCCCGTGAAGGAATCGAACGAGACGGAATCTGCCTCGGACGTGATCGGTCTCGACACGCCCCTGGTACCCGTGGCGCCACCGGCTCTGAAGACGAGGTCGACCGGCGTGAAAGGGCCCAGCGCCAGCCCGCCGCCCACCGAACCCGCGGTGAACTCCTGCCACATGGATGCGTCCGCTTCCACATCCAGGCCCAGCCAGGTTCCTATGCGAACGCCGGCGGCGATGTTGCCCCCCAGGCTGGGGAAGGCATCGCCTCCGCCCTGGTAGGAGATCGCACCGCGCGCGAAGCCCCAGCGCGGCGAGCCCGCGACCGTGACCCCGACCCGGTTCACCTGCACGAGCTGTGAGTCCGCAAGCGTGAGCCGGTTGCTGCTGAGGGCCAGGTCCGCGATGAGACTCGGCGTGATCTCTCTTCGCGCGGTAAAGGCTATGTCCCGGCGGCCTTGCTGGAACTGAGCATCCGCGGTGCGGTTGATCGTCTGGTTCTTGAACTGCAGCTGGAAGCCCGTCTTATTGCTCCCCGGCATGACAGCCAGCGTCGCCCAGAAATCGAGGCGATCCGAGAGATGATCGCCCGAGTTCACGTTCAAGAGATCAATGGCGCCCCCGATGGTGACCGCGCTTCCCCAACCGTTCGTGAAGATCGCGTTGACGAGATCAAGCTTCGGCGACCCGGTGCCGCCCCCGAAGCGTGCATAGGCATCCCGCTCGTGCTGTCGGCGGGTGGAGATCTCGATGACGAAGCCTGCAGGACTCCGGCGCACGCGGACCTTGTCCAGGTAGACGAGCGGGATGCGAACCAGGTCGCTCTCGCCCGACTCCAGTGGCGGGAGCTCCCGCCCGTCCACCAGGATGCGCACGAACCCGGCGCCGAACACCCCGTCGGTCAGCTGATGAACGCCGTTGAAGTAGTTCGCGCGGATCGGAGTGAAGCCCGGCATCAGGTCGGTGAGCAGGCCAAGCAGGCTGGTCGCGTTCGATGACAGGATCTCGGCCCGATCCCACTGCCGAACGTCGTAGGAGAAGCCGCTGTCCGGTTCGGTGACGGTCGGCGGAAAGCCGGGCACCCTCTTGTCGTCCTCCGGTCCCGCCTCGTCCACGCCGCCGCCTTCTTCGTCCTCCCTCGGAAAGTCGAGTCGCATGCTGTCGGGAAGGACATCCACGCCCTCGGGAAGGCGGGGGATGGAATCGGCCGGCAGGCTGTCGGGCTCGACCGGCCGCTCCTGAGGATCAGGCGGTTCGGGCGGCTTCTCCTCCTGCGCCCACGCGGTCGAGCAGGCCGCGAGGAGGAGGCCTGCGGTCCAGAGGGCGACTCGGGCTCCTCTTCGCACCGTCATCCGTCCGGGATGAGACGCGCTGAGCGCCGACGTCAGCCGAGGCCTCTCGCCCACTCGACGAGCAGGCGAACACCGAAGCCCGTCGCGCCCTTCGGCTGCCAGCCACTTTCCTTCTCGGCCCACGCGGTACCGGCGATATCCACGTGTGCCCACGGAACCTCGTCCACGAACTCCTGAAGGAACATTCCAGCGGTGATCGGGCTCGCTTCGCGACCGCCGCTGTTCTTGATGTCGGCGATGTCGGAATCGATCTGGCGTCGGTACTCGGGCCAGAGCGGGAGCCTCCAAGTTCTCTCTCCGGAGCGTTCGCCCGCGGCGGTCAACTCTTCAGCGAGTGCGTCATCGTTGCTCATCAGACCGCTCGCCTGTTTGCCCAGGGCGACGACACAACCTCCCGTCAACGTCGCGATGTCGATGATGGCAGCCGGCGACAGGCGGTTCGCGTAGGCCAACGCATCCGAGAGGATGAGGCGACCCTCGGCGTCGGTGTTCACGACCTCGATCGAGCGTCCGGAGAGGCCCCGAATTACATCGCCCGGTTTCACCGCGCGTCCCGATGGCAGGTTTTCCGCCGCGGGGACCAACGCCACGACCCGCCGTGGTACACCGATCTTCGACAGGGCACGCACGGCGCCGAGCACGGCAGCTCCGCCAGCCATGTCGTACTTCATCTCCTCCATCCCCTTCGCGGGCTTGAGGGAGATGCCCCCGCTGTCGAACGTGATCCCCTTACCGACGAGCACCAGTGGCGGTCCGCCCTCGCCGACGTGTTCCAGGATGATGAAGCGAGGTGGCTCGCGGGATCCCTTCGAGACGGCCAGTAGAGCGCCGAAGCCCTCCTGCCGCAGTTTCTCCTCGTCCCAGGCCTGGAACCGGACTCCCTCGCCGGAGAGCGCCTCCGCCTCCTCGGCAAGGCGAGAGGGCTTGGCCACGTTGCCAGGCTGAGCGACGAGCGAACGGGCGAAGTTTTGCGCATCGGCGACCGTGGACCCCACGGCGGCCGCTTCCGATGCTCCGACGATCGGCTGCGCCGTCCAGACGACGGCCCTGGCGGGACCCTCCGCGTCGCCCGCTTCGGATCGCTTCAGGTCATCGAACGAAAAGTCGCCGAGGAAGAGGCCTTCGGCCGCTGCCTGAAACAATGGAGGCGCGGCGGAAGCATCTTCGAGCAGAAAGGCGAGCGATGACAGGCGTTTCACTCGGCAGAGCCGAACAGCTCGCCCGGCCAAGCCACGAATCGCGAACGGATCCGAAAGGCGGGTATCGCCGGTGCCGAGCAAGAGCAGATGTGGGCGCCCGGGCGGGCCGGGGAAGAAGCTCGCCTCGTCGGACTTCCCGAGGAAGATCCCCTGCTCCATGCAGCGGACGATCGCGCCGCCCAGCCAGCCATCGAGCTCCCTCAGGAGATCGGTGAGCTCCCGGCGCGCTGGTACGGCGAGCAAATCGACATCCAGCCCTTCGAGCGCCCCGGACCGAACCTCGATCTCCCGCAAAGCCGACCTCCTCTCCTCCCTGACCGGGGCGAGTCTTCCGGCCTTTCACAAAATGATAGGGGCAGCCCGGCGGGCCGCCCCCATTTATCGAATCGCCAAGCCGAAGGCTCGGGTCTTAGCTGAGCACGCTGTCCGAGCCAGCCTCCAGAAGCTGGTCTCTCAAGTCATCCGTCGACAGAGACTGGAAGAGGCCGTTCGGCAGATGTGCGCGCCGTTGCGGCTGGCTGGCATCCGAAAAGCAAACGAAGATGACCGCTTCGTGATCGGGCTCGAGCGCCGGCTGGTCCGGCTCCGGCCAGTACACGCCACGTGACGCCAGCCAAGCCTTCCAGCGTCTGCCGTCTTCGTCCACTAAGTGCCTCGTCATCAGTACCTCTCTTCATCAGGGTTGAGGAGCGGTCCGCGCGTCCGGTGAACACAGGGACCCACAGGGCTAGGTAAGATTTCAGGTTGGATTATGTAACTCAACCAGATGCTATCACTTGATCTGTTCAACCATTCAGTCGGTGCGGGAATCCGGCGCTGCGTTCCTTCGGGCGTCGAGTTCGGGAAGCCGGCAGCCGAGTGCCAGGCCTAGGCCCATGCCACAGATGAGGGCAGCGAGGAGAAGGGTAAGGAACACATGCATGCGCTATAGAATGGGACTTTGTGGCCCAATTGTCCAGGCCTCGAGGCCGGTAGGTGCGCGTCTGGAGCGCCGGCCTGCGGCGTTCCTTCGGCTACTCCTCCCTCAGCGTCAGGATCTCGGCCTGCTGTCGTCGCAACGCGTCCATGATGCGGTCGACGAGCTGCTCGGAGGTCTCCCTCGTCCTCGGTTGGTCGAGGAGGTCGGAGTAGTCGATCGGCTCACCGTAGTACACGTATAGCCTCTTGAACAGCCTCGGCAGCTTGGCACCGATCGGCAGCACCCGGTTCATCCCGTCGATGGTGACCGGCACGACGGCCGGCTTGCTGGCGAGGATGACGAGGCCCGATCCGGGCCGGCCTTTTCGGATGGACCCGTCCCGGGTGCGCGTCCCCTCCGGAAACAGCGTCATCACTCCGCTCTCCAGTGCGCGTGTCATCCGGTACAGGGCTCGGGGATCGCGCCGCCCGGGCCGGACGGGTATGCACTTCCAGAGGTCCGAGAGAAGGCCCAGCCACCAGGGGCGGAAGAAGTTCTCCTCGGCCGCGGGATTCCACGGGATGAGATACGGCTTGACGATGGATTGGGGGAAATACGCGCAGATGCCGACGAGGAAGCTGTCGATCATCGACTGATGGTTGGAGAGGAGCAGCGTGTTTCGCCCTTGCGGGACCCGCTTCCGGCCAATGATCCGAGTACGGTTGAAGATGAAGAAGAGCGGGATGCCGAGAACGATCACGGTCATATTGGTGAACGCGTAGCGAGTGAAGGGCCACAGGATGTTGAAGAGCCAGCCTCGATGATCGGCTCGGTACGACCCACGCATGATTCTGTCTTCCCCGTTCTCTTTTACATCCGCTTGTAGCTCGGCCCGCTCCCGCCCTCTCTCGGCGTCCACCGCGGTCCGAGGACATCCGTGGCCTTGCAGTCGATGCAGTTTGGAGCGTTGATCACGAGGCGGTCGCCCTTCCACTCGTAGACTCCCGCGGGGCACAGGCGCTCGTAGAAGGTTCCGACGTCGGCGGGCACTCGCTCCCCGGCAACGAGGTGCGTGGGGATGTCGTCCCGCGTCGAGTTACCGGAGCGGAAAACCGCGTCCTCCTTGCTGAAGGTTCGCGTTCCGTCCGGCTTGAACGGGGCCGCCTCGACCACCTCTCGAGCCTCAGCCGCATCTTCTTCCGTCGGGATCAGCTTGCCCGGGAAAGCTCCGCCGGTCACGGTCATCACGGCCGCCTCGAAGCCGCCGGCGTAGAGGCCTTTCTTGAACGCGAGACGCATGTTCCTCGTGCGGTAGAGATCGCGCCCGATAAAGCTCTCACGCACCCTCCGGTCGTAGACCGCCAGGGATTCGGCCGTGGTCTCCTCGCCCTTCAGGGACTCGAAGGCCGCCCGGGCCGCGAGCATTCCAGACAACACCGCGTAGTGGATGCCCTTCAGCGCGGGCACGTTCACCAACCCGGCGGCATCGCCGACGATCAGAGCGCCCTCTCCATACAGCCGCTTCGGAAGGGCATAGTAGCCGCCCTCCGGGATCGTCTTGGCGCCCCATTCGGCGAGCTCTCCCCCCGCCAGGTATTCGTCGAGGAGGGGATGCGTCTTGAGTCGCTGGAGAAGCTCGTGCGCGTCCAGCGAGTGCCGGGAGTAGTCCAGTCCCACCACCAGGCCGACCGACACGAGGCCTCCCCCCATCGGGTACATCCAGCTCCCGCCGAAGACGTCCGGGGGCAAAGGCCAGCCCAGCGTGTGAATCACCGCCTCCGGCTGTCGTGGGGTCTCCCACAGCTCCTTCACGCCGAGGGCGAAGATCTGAGGGATGTCGGCCCCGATCCCCTGCCACTCCAAGTAGGCTTGAGTGAGCGACCCCCGCGTGCCCTCCGCCAGGATCGTGATGCGCGCCGTCAGATCGGTGGGCGGCATGAATCCGCCGCCTGGCTCGCCGTCACGCCCCAGCCCGGCCGGGGTCGTGCGGACGCCGGTCACTCGGCTCCCGTCCACAAGAAGACCGTCCGCCGGAAACCCGGTGAAGACGTTCACACCCGCCTCCTCGGCTCGCTCGCCCATCCAGCGGACGATCTCGCACAGGGAGGCGGCGTAGTGTCCGTGGTTGCGCATGGTGGGAGGGGTCGGAAGCCGCAGCGAGCCGCCCTTCGTCAGAAGATAGACCCGGTCCGCTGGCACCCGGCCGCGGAACGGGAGCTCCTCGTCCGAAAGCTCGGGGAAGAGCTCTCGGAACGGGCCGGGAACGACGACGGCTCCCGAAAGGCAGTGCTCGCCCAGAGCTTCCGATTTTTCCAGCACCCCGATCTCGATCTCGCCCAGCCCGCCGCCCTCCTCCGCATCCCGGCGCACCAGGCGAGCCAGCTCGATGGCGGCCGCCAGCCCGGCCGGTCCGCCTCCCACAATGAGGACGTCCATCGGCACGGCTTCGTCGGAGGGTGCGTCGTGGAGAAGGAAGCGGTCGCTCGGAAGTGGCGGCTGGTAATCCTTGGGGACGAAGGACCGCGTCGAGGGTTCGGACATTTGCTCGCGTCCAATGCGTTGTGAGGTGCCGGCCGGCTCTTCTGCGGCTCGCGGCGCTCTCGGAAGAGGCGGAACGTGAGCCTATGCCGTCATCCAGTTCGTCGCCAGAGACCGGGGTGGAAGAGCAGCAGCACGGTGAAGATCTCGAGGCGTCCGACCAACATCAGCAGCACGAGTGTCAGCTGGGACGCCTGATCCATCCATCCGTAGTTGTCCACGGCTCCGACGTCCCCGATTCCGGGGCCGATGTTGCCGATGCTGGCCGCGCTCGCGCCGATGGACGTGGGGAGATCGTGGCCGAGGATCGCCATCAGGAGCGCGCCAAGCGCGAAGAGACCAAGATAGATGATGACGAAGCTGAGGATCCTGAGAAGCACGTCTTCCTTCACCACCCGGTCGCCCACGCGCGTGAGGATCACCGCCCGCGGGTGCAGGCTCTTGCTCAACTCCGACAGGGCTTGCCGGACGAGGACGTAGACTCGGAGTGTCTTGATCCCGCCGGCCGTCGAGCCGGCCATCCCTCCGACGAACATCAACAGGAGCAGGACGACCTGCCCTGGGATCGGCCACAGCTCGTAGTCCGCCGACACGAAGCCGGTCGTGGTGATGATCGACACGACCTGGAAGAGGGCATCCCGGAAGGCGAGCTCGAAGCCGCTGCGGTCGTAGAGCCCACTGCTCACGATCACCAGGAGGACCAGCGCGGCGGCCCCGGCGGCAAGGACCGTGAAGAAGCGCCACTCGCTGTCGCGAAGGTAGATGCCGGGGCGTCCGGTGGCGGCCCGATAGTGGAGCGTAAAGTTCACGCCCGCCAGGTACATGAACAGGATCGTCACGTACTGGATGTACGGAGAGTCGTACGCTGCGATCGACGCGTTCCGGGGGGAGAAGCCGCCCGTGGATAGCGTCGTGAACGCATGCGTGACCGCCTCGAACGGCGGCATCCCGCCCAGCAGATAGAGCACGGCCTGCGTCGCGGTCATCGCCCCGTACACGTACCAGAGGAGCTTCGCCGTCTGGGCGATTCTGGGCTGAAGTCGCTCCGGCGTCGGACCGGGGACCTCCGCCTTGAAGAGCTGCATGCCACCGACGCCCAGGAACGGCAGGATCGCGATCCCGAGCACGATGATGCCCATCCCGCCCAACCACTGGGTGAGCGAGCGCCAGAAGAGGATTCCGTGCGGGAGCCCCTCGATCTGCGCGAACACGGTCGCGCCGGTCGTCGTGAATCCGGAGACGGATTCGAAGAGCGCTGCTACGGGTGACTGGATCGTGCCGGAGAGCACGTACGGCAGAGCCCCGGCGGCGCCGACGGCAAGCCAGGCGAGAGAGACGACGGCGTAGCCTTCCCTGACGGTGAGATCTCGCTCGAGTTGTGTGCGCCAATAACCGAGAAGGCCGACGACCACCAGAAGAGCGCCCGAGACGAAGAAGGCTCCGGCATCCCCATCCCCATAGGCGAGGGCGACCAGGAAGGTGAGCCCGAGAGCGCCGCTCAGCGCCAGCAGGATCAGGCTGACGACGTGAACGAGGTGGCGACGCCTCACGCGAGCAAACGCTCGATCTCCGGCACGGCGGCCGGCGCGGCGAACACGAAGACCCTGTCGCCGGGCAGCAGCACGTCGTCGCCCCGGGGCGATATCACCTCGCCATCCCGGATGATGGCTCCGATCACACCTTGCTTGGGGAAGCTCACATCCCTGAGCGGGCGGTGGAGGATCGGAGCCTCGTCTCCGATATCGAACTCGATGGCTTCGGCGTCGGCGCCCTTGAGAGTCGCGACGGTTCGGACGCCTCCGCGGCGAACGTAGCGAAGGATCGCGTTCGCGGCGGAGAGCCGAGGGGAGACGGCGGCGTCGATCCCGATGCGGGTGACCAGCGGTATGTAGTCGGGCCGGTGGATCAGCGTGATCACTTTCCGGGCGCCCATCGTCTTTGCCAGAAGCCCGGACAGCATGTTGACGGAATCGTTGCCCGTGAACGCGACAAAGCCGTCCACGCCTTCCACCCCCTCCATCTCCAAGAGCTCCGGATCCCGTGCATCGCCGTGTAGGATGAGCGCTTCTGGGAGCGCCTCGGCAAGTTCGACGCATCGACGGCGCTCGCGCTCGAGAATCGTGCAGTCGACGTCCTGGGCGGCGAGGTGCCGCGCCAGGTAGATCGCCTCCTGATTGCCGCCGGCGATCATCACGCGGCGCAGCTCGAACTGCTCGTAACCGGCGAGCTTGGGTATCGAGGGCAGGTCCTCCGTCGCAGCCAGGAGGAAGACCTGGTCACCTGCCTCGATCCGGCTGGGGCCGCGGGGAATCTCGGTCTTCCCATCGCGGACGATGGCGACCGTTACGAAGCGCAGATCGGAGAGCTCGTGGTCAAGCTGCGCCATCGACTTCGCTACCACCGGAGCCCCCTCCCGAATCCGCACCCCGAGGAGCCGCACCCGGTCATCCATGAAGTGCACGAACTCCGTGGCCGCCTCGCTGACGAGCAGCTGCAGCGTCTCCCAGGCGACCTCCCGCTCGGGACTGATGACGAGATTGATTCCGAACAGCTCTTTAGCGAGCGCGCTGTCGGGCTCGTAGTACTCGGGAGCACTGATGCGGGCGACTCGGAGCTCCACGTCGAACTGGGAGGCCAGCAGGCAGGCCACGATGTTCGATTGGTCCTGGCTGGTAACGGCCAGCAGCATCCCGGCGCCCGACAGACCGGCCCTCTCCAGCACGGGAAGCGACGCGCCGTTCCCGGTGACGGTGAGGAGGTCGAGCTGCTCGGATACGTTCGAGGTCTTCTCAGGATCGAGGTCGATCAGGACGACATCCTGATCCTCTTCTGACAGCCGCTTGGCCAGCTGAAAGCCCACCTGGCCCCCGCCGACGATAAGCACTCGCATCTTAGATCCTTATGTTTCGGGCGTTCCTCGGATTAGGTTGATTCTGGCCATGTCTTCCCTTATCAACAAGCGCTCTGCGCGCGGACTCGAGCTGGGGAGTCTCATGAGGAAGCGATGGATCATTGCGGCCCTGGTCGGGATCCTCTTCGCCTCGGGCCGGGCGATGGCGCAGGGCTCCGGCTTCGGCATGGGCTTCAAGGGCGGCTACGTCGACATCAGCGGCGGAGACCTTTCCGCCGTGCAGGGGGGCTTCGGTCTCAATCTCGATATGCGCTACAGGTGGAGCAACGGCGTGTCGATCGGATTCGGAACCGAGCTCGCCTGGCCCGGCTCGGATCTAGGCGAGGTGGTCGAGCCCTCGCTGGCTGATTTCCAGTTCATCACCGTCTTCTTCGAGCCTCGCTACAACTTCCTCTTTCAGCGATCGAGCGTGTCCCCGTTCATTGGAGCAAGGGTGAGCTACGCGCGTATGAACTTCAACGTCTTCACGCCGCCCGAGGAAACCCCCTTCAAGTCGGACAGCGACGGCGTGGAGTACGGCGCGACGATCGGCGTTGAGTTCTGGCTCACCGATGGGGTCGCGCTCTCGATCGCAGGGGAGGCCGCGGGCCTCAGCTTCGGAGACGTGAAGCTGCCCGAGCCCCTCCCAGAGCTTCCCGACAAGCTCGGCAAGGGGCACAAGCTGGGGATCCTCCTCGGGATCGAGTTCCTGTTTCTCTAGGAGCCGGGCTGGCGGGCGGAGCGTTGCTCAGGTAGCGACCGAGGCGGCCGGCGGCGCCCCGTTCTTAACCGGGAGGATGACCTCCACCGTGGTCCCCCGGTCGGGACCGCTCTCCGCCGAGATCCGGCCGCCATGGGCCTCCACGATCTGACGGGCGATCGCCAGGCCGAGGCCGGCGCCCACCGACCGACCCTCGCTGCCGGCCTGGTAGTACTTCTCGAAGATGTAGGGTAGCTGTTCCGGCGGAATTCCCTTCCCCGTATCGATCACGTGAAAGACGAGGCTGTCGTCCGCGCCCGATGCCCGCACGAGTACCTTGCCGCCTGCCGGCGTGAACTTGAAGGCGTTGGAGAGAAGGTTGCCGAGGAGCTCGTGCGTGACCCGTACCCGGTCCACTTCCAGGCCCTCCGGTGCGCTCTCGTCCAGGGCCACCCTGAAGTCGATCCCTTCCTGCTCCGCCAGGATCTCGAACGCGAGGCGGACGTCGGTGAGGAGATCCCGGGTGCGCACGTTCTCCAGCTCCAGCTGAAGGCCTCCGGCCAGGAAGCGGGTGAGGTCGAGCAGCTGGCTGACCCTCTCGGTCATCTGCGCCGCCTGGTCCCCGATCCGCTGCAGTGCCTCGTGCTGTTTCTCGGACACCTCGCCCAACGTGCCCTCCTCCATCATCTCCGCGTAGCCGTTGATGATGTGGATGGGTGTCTTGAGCTCGTGGCTCGCGATGCTGACGAACTCCGCCTTCAGCCGATCCAGCTCGTCGAGGCGCTCCGTCATCGACCTGAAAGACCTGGAGAGGTCCCCGATCTCGTCCGAGCGCTCGTAGGGTAGCTCGCTGCTGGCGACGAACGATCCGCCGGCCACCTTTGCCATCGCCTCGCGAAGGGATCCGAGCGGCGACATCAGGTTGCCGATGGTGGCAAGGCCGAGAGCCAGGGCTAGGGCGAGCGAGACCCAGACGGCGATCACGGTACGCTGGGCCGCGGAGACGCTGACCTCTACGGCCCGCCGGGCATCCAGCCTCCCGTTGGCATCGATCGACGCTCCGATGCGCTCGACGAGACTCTCGGTGCGCACGTACACCGTCCGAATGCTGTCGAAGTAGGCGATCGCCTCGTTTATCCGACCATCGGCGACCAGTCGCTCCAGTCGCCCGGACGCCACCTCCAGCGTGTCCAGCCGGGACTGAACGGGTTCCGCCACCTCGTCGTAGCCGATATCGGAGAGCTGCGACAGATCGAAGCGAGCGTTGGATACCGCTCCCGCAAGCTCCAGCCTCAGTTCCTGACTCGGGGCGACGATGTAGCTGCGCTGGAACCTGTCGAGCGCGGAGAGCTGTGTCGCGACCCGTCCCATGGAGAGGTAGGCCGTGGCCCGCTCGCTCTGGCGGTACAGGACGATATCGCGCAGCTCGGTGAGCTTGAGCACTCCATAGAAGGAGGGCGCCATGACGATGAGGTTCACGACGACGAGGGTGCCGACGAGCTTCGTTCGGACGGTCATGCGCTGCGGGCTCCTCCGTTCCCGAAACGCCTTCTCGGGCTAAACGGGCGTCTCGGCTCCCCGGGTCACGACAGCCGCGAGCGCATCGACGACGGCCGGGTCGAAGCGCTTTCCGGCTTCCTCCTCGACGCGCGCGAGGGCCCGCTGTTCAGCCTCGTCGTCATCGAGGGGTTCCTCTTCGCGAACGGACGTGAAGGCAAGGGCCACCGCCACGATTCGCGCCGTGAGAGGTATGTCCTGGCCGCCCAATCCGTCCGGGAAGCCGCTTCCGTCCCAGCATTCGTGGTGCGAGAGCGCGATCTCCGCGGCCATTCGGAGCTCCGGCAGCTCGCTGCCTGCCAGTAGGCCGGCCCCGATTTCCGTATGGGCCGGAAACTCCTCCCCCCGATCCATACCGGCTCGTGCCGCGCGCCCCGTGGCTGCCACCATTCCGATGTCGTGCAGTCGGGCGGCTCGCTCCAATCTCCCCAGCGTGGAGCCGGGCTGTCCCAAAGCGCCGGCTATCCGTCCGGCCAGAGCGGCAACGCCGCGGGATCGGTCGCCGGATGGATCAGAACGGTACGACGAGACACGCGCGAGGCGCTCGATCAACTCATCCGCCGCGCCGCGCAAGTCGGTTCCGTTACCGGAGGCGCCGGACTCGAGCAGAGCGGCCTGGTCCCTGCACTTCAGGTGCAGAAACCGCGTCTCCAGCAGGTTCGCGACCCGATGCCGGATCTCCGTCGGGCTGAACGGCTTGGTCAGGAAGTCCTTGGCGCCGAGCGACAGCGCCCGTCTCTTCGCCTCCTGGCTCGTGTCGGACGTCAGTACGAGGATCGGCAGGTAGCTGTCGGGCGGCAGCTCCTCCTGCAGCACCTCCATCACCTCGTAGCCGTCCATCGCGGGCATGATGAGGTCGAGCAGGATCAGATCGGGCCGATAGCGGTGGATCTGTGAGAGCACCTCGGTCGGCTGCGTGGTTCCCTTGACCTGTTTGTACCCTGCCCACTCGAGGACGTCCTTGATGTACCGCACGTTCTGGGCGTCGTCGTCGACGACCAAAACGCGCGCCTGCTCCAGTATCCTCTCCTGCATCGCTTCCAAGGGTCGCCCGGCTCAGTCGCCTGCAGGGGCGTCGATGATGGAGGCTCGCTCCACGTAGTCCAGCTGCGGAAACTCGCTCTCCAGGTACGCGTTCCCCTCCGCCTGGATTCGGCCCTGGCTCGGGCCGGCACCGCGGGGCGCTCCTTCCCCGTAGCCGGAGTGGAGCTCCTCGACCACCTCCATCCCGCTCACTACAACGCCGAACGGGGCGAAGAGCTGTCCGTCCAGCTGTGAGTTGTCACCGTAATTCATGAAGATCTGTGTCGTCCGCGTGTTGGGTCCCGACATCGCGTAGCTGACGTACCCTCGCGTGTTGGATTGCTGGACGGGGTCATCCGGAATCGCCCGGACCCGCCACACGGCCGACACCTGGGGATCTCCGGAGATCCCGAACTGCGCCATGAAGCCATCCAGAACGCGGAAGAACCGGACGTCGTCGTAAAAGCCGTTGTTAACCAGGTTGTAGAATCTGTCGGCGCCGTTCGGCGCCCACTCGCGACGGACTTCGATCGTGAAGTCGCCCTTGCTGGTCTCGAATCTCGCCTGAAATACGTCGGGAGCGGTCTCGTTCATCGCCTCGCTGGCCGGGTTCAGGAGTGGGTTGGCAGGCTGTGCGCCATCGGCGGACTCGGCGGTCGGCTGTCCGGCCTCGGCGTCGCCTCGCGTCGCATCGCCCTCGCCTTCTCCGGCACATGCCGCGAAGACCAAGCTCAAGGCCAGGGCCGAGGTATGGACAGATCTGGCTGCGCTCATTGGCTCCTTCACACTCGTGGTGGCTCCCGGGGCCCGAACCGTTGCCGACCGCGGGGCGCGCGGATCACGCTCCACGGAGAGCTTCGCACGCCACCTGAGTATACCCGCACTACCCGAACAACGAAAATATACACCGTCTGCACGCGCCATGCCCGGGTCCGCGATAGCTACCCAGTGCTTAAAGCGACACATCAACTAGTAGTACATAACTGGTTGTGTGTTAACGCTATCGCCATGTGTAACATGGCTCGCTCCGGCTCCGGCGAGCGAGGTCGGACAACGGGCCGGTGTCGCTCGTGCCCCTCAGCTGCGGGCGGGGCCAGCGTGGGAACAGGAGGTCTTGCCCTCGGCGTTCCAACCAGGCGGAATCATGCTGGCCCGCTACCTGGCGGTAGGCTAACCTGCTCCGACGCTGTCGTCGACCTGTCAACGAGTGGCCGCGGCGAGATCGCGGCTTCGAACCCACGAACCTTCCTGGCACCGGAGTGTCCTCATGCGCCGCACGCCTGGATATCGGGCCCTTCTGCCCATCGGCCCGCTCACAGTCTGCCTCTTCGGGATCGCTCTCTGTGCGAGTCCCGCTCAAGCTCAGAAGACCGACGTGCTGGTCCTCAGCAACGGGGACCACGTCACGGGGGAGATCAAGGAGCTCACGCGCGGCAAGGTTCGCTTCAAGACGGATCCGATGGGCACGGTCTACATCAAGTGGCAGGAGATCGTCTCGATCACGAGCGACAAGGTCTTCGAGGTCGAGCTCGAGTCGGGCCAGAAGTTCTTCGGGTCGATCCAGCCCTCATCGGAGTCCGGGCAGGATGAGATCGTCACCGGCAAGACTTTGGTGGGGTTAAGACACCTTGCCGTCGTACGGGTCTCCCCGATCAAGGACAGCTTCTGGTCGCGTCTGGACGGCTCGATCGATCTGGGCCTTTCGTTCCTGCAGCAGAACACTCAGTTCGACTACAACCTCGGCGCTGAGGTAAAGTATCGGGCCGAGAACTCGCGGACATCGCTCAAGATCAGCTCCATCATCAGGCTTCAAAACGAGACGGAGACGACGAACCGGCAAGCCCTCACGGTCGCCCACGTCCAGTCGTTCGCGCCCAAGTGGTTCTGGGCGGGCCTGGGCGCCTTCGACGCGAACGCCGAGCTGAGTCTGGACGGCCGAGCCAGCGCCGGAGGCGGCGCCGGCCGGTGGTTCGTTCAGACGAACAAGATCAACCTGCTCAGCTGGGGCGGGATCCTGTACGCACACGAAAAGTTCGAGGATCAAGAAGGCGACAACGTGCTGAACGGCATCGTCGCGACGATGTTCGACTTCTTCATCGATGCCGATCGCAGTTCGGACATCCACGCCTCCGTGGATATCATTCCGAGCTTCACGCAGTCGGGGCGAGTCCGAATCGAGTCGACTCTCGAGGGAAGGCACGAGTTCTTCAAGGATTTCTTCTTCAAGCTGTCCCTGCTGAACAGCTTCGACAGCAAGCCGCCGACGGAAGGCGAGACCAACAAGAACGACCTCGCCCTGACGACGTCGCTGGGCTGGTCCTTCTAAGAGAAGACGCTTGAGGCGGGCACGCACGATGGGGATCAGATGCGAGCGGGGCGGCCCCGCATGGACCGCCCCGTCTGCAGCTGCGCCGCTACGTCCGGATGGCTAGCGGCGTCGCGAGCCGCGACTTGAAAGTGTTGTCGGGCCTAAGGAAACTCCGATCGGTCTCAGCCGCCCGCGTTGTCCGCCTTTTCCGCCAACCGGTCGGCGGTGTCCCGCATCGGAATTCAAAATAGGTCGCTTTCACCGCGAGTCCTCTCCTCCACGAGCGCGGAAGCGGGCTCTCCTCACATGGCAGGCGATAGCAGCTGTCGACGACCTACTCGCGGACCTCGACCGGGCCCACCTCGAAATCGTTGAGGTCGGACTCCTGAGACGGCCCCTTCGTGCCCGGCAGGACCTCGAAGAGCACCTCGAAATGCACCATCGTCGACCCGAGCTGCTCCAGAATCCCGACGTCCCCGTCGAACCTGGCCGTGCCATCTGCGATCTGCTCGGCGAGCGACTTCGCGCCCACCATGACCTGCTCCAGGTCAGCGCGATCGATCGTAATCGTCAGGTCGGCGTCGTCAGCTTGGTAACCCTCGATGTTGGTCAGCGTGGCATCGCTCAACTCGATGACGAACCGTTCGCCGTTGTCGGGCGTCACCAGGTTGATGGTGAACTCCATGTCCTCGGCCTTGCGGCTGTCCATCATGATCCCGAGGAAATCGAGGAACAGACCCGTATCCATCGCCCGGACCATATCAGGGCCGAGCGTTGATGTGGCGAAGCCCTCCGGGATGCCGGAGCGCAGCTCATAGGCGCCCTGGAGAAAGCTGTTGCGCAGGCCCGGGTTCTCCTGCTGGTAACCGATCTGCTCGTAGACGTCCGCCAGCAGGTCCTTCGCAGCCTGATTCTGAGGCTCGGCGTGGACCAGCTTGTCCAGGATCTCCGTCGCTTCCATGTAGCGACCCTCGGCGTGGAGCTCGCGGCCCTTCGCCATGATTCTGTCGGCGCCGCCCATCATCTCCACGTAGAGGGGCGCGGACTCTGCGGGTGACAGCGGGATCAGGGTGGCGGGATTGACGTCCCAGTAGCCCAAGAAGCGGTTGACCACGCCGCGGCTGTTGTGCTCGGGAGAGCCGTGGTAGCCACGGTTGTACCACTGCTGCGCGATGCCCTCGGGCGTCTCGTAGACGTTGTGGATCTGGTTGATCGTGACGCCCTGGTTCGCGTGGTGCAGCACTTGGTTGTTCATGTTGGCGTAGAGGTCGCGCTGCCCGCGCATGACCTCCTGGACTCGATCGTTACCCCAGCGCGGCCAGTGGTGCGAGGCGATCATCACGTCGGCCTGCTTGCCGAAGCTGTATAGCGCCTCGTTGATGTACTTCGACCAGGCGAGCGCATCACGGATCGGCGCGCCGCGCAGCGTATAGATGTTGTGGAAGACGCCGGTGAGGTTCTCGGCCATCCAGAGCATTCTCATGTCCGGAAACCAGGTATTCATCTCGGCCGGTGCTTCGGTATTCGGCGTGTTCTGAAAGATCATCCTCACGCCATCGATCTCGATTTCTTCTATCGCGTCTACGACGGTACGGGTCGGGGCGATCAGCGTGATGTTGCCTTGAGAGAAGGTCTGCGCGAGCCCCTGGCCAACGTGACCGTAGGGGCTGGCCGGCAACATTGCGCCGTACTGGTAGAACGACCGGCGGTTCATCGCATTTCCGGCATAGACATTCTCCGCGACAGCCTCCTCCATAAAGCCGTGCGGCGCTATGATCTGGACTCTGCCGGCCGTCACATCCGCTTCGTCGACGATGCCACGCACACCGCCCCAGTGGTCGGCGTGGTTATGCGAATAGATCACGGCGTGGACGGGCAGCTCTTCGAGGTGCTCGTTGACCAGTTCGAGAGCAGCTCGCGCCGTCTCCGCCGCCGTCAGGGGATCGAAAACGATCCAGCCCGTCTCGCCCCTGATGAAGGTGATGTTGGCCAAGTCGAAGCCGCGCACCTGGTAGACGCCGGGAATGACTTCGTACAGGCCGAAGTTCATGTTCAGCTGCGACTGGCGAACCAGCGAGGGATGGATGCTCTCGAACTCGTCGCTCTCCAGCACGAAATCGAATCGTTCCAGGTCCCAGGCCACGTTGCCGGCATCGGCCATGATCTGCTTGGAATCGGGCGCCGCGATGAAGCCTCGCTGGTATTCCTCGAAGTCCCGATCGTCGTCAAACGGCAGGCCGACGCGCGCCTCCCGCAGCACTCTTATCGTGTGCTCGGATGGCGGCTTGCCCTTGGGGTGAAAGTGGTCTTCCGCCGTCTCGGCGGGGGACGACGTGTCTGGGGAAGAGCACGCAGCAAGCAGTATCGCAGTCAGAGCGACCGCTCCAGTCGTTGCTCGAAGTATCATAGGTCTCAGCCTTTCGGGAAAAGGAGCTGAAGCGTGACGCGAAGGCTCCATTCCGGTCCGATCCGCGTTCCGTCTTCCGTCTCCGGCGTGATGGCGTTGTAGTAGAACTGGGCGGTGAGGTTGACCGGCTGGCGACCGATCGGGAACACTCTCCCCCCGCCGATGCCGAAAGGCACGACCCATCCCGCGTGGCTCGGCAGCTCCCAGTTCGACGTGATGATCGGGGCGGTGGTCAAGAACCAGCCGTGCCGAAAGTTGTAGTTGACGAAGTACTGGATGAGCATCTGGTTGACGTCATCGCGCTCGGAGCTTTCCAGCATACGACCAGATGTTAAACACCAGAACTCCCAGAAAGCGGGTCCGGCGGCTCAGATGAGCGCACCCGGCTTGGCCGGGGAGAAGAACGCTGTGTAGACCAGATCCCCCAGCCCCCAGGTCGTCCCCTCGGGCCGCGTGACGTCCGGCGCGGTGACCACGGGCAGGATCGCACGGTTGATCAGGTTGACAGAGCTGGACAGGTGGACCGGGATGACCGGCTGGATGTTGAGCAGGTTCGCCGTCCGGTTGAACGGACCGATCCCGAAGATCGTGTTGTTCTGAAATGGTACGCTGATCAGGTCGGCGACCGGGTTCTGAGCCTTGGCCGCGAGCTCGCTCTCTTCTGTCTCGTACGCGTCTTCATCCTGCTCTGCCTGGGCGCGGAGTGGGCCGCCCAGAACCAGCGGCGCCAGCAACGCTGACACCAGCAACGGTGCCCGCATGCGGCTCGAATGTCTCATCTCTCGACGCATCGTGGGGGTTTCTATTCGGGATCCTGCAAACCCGGCGAATCTCGGCGACCCGGTGGTTGGCCGACTACCATACGCGCCAGTATTGAAACCGTCAACACGCAGCCGCCGACAGCGCCGCCAGGCGTTTTTCTTCGGATCCTTAGGGTCTGTCGACCAGCTCCGACAGGGTCGTTACTTCGAGGCCGCGCGCTTCCAGCTCGGGGAGAACCGCCTCAAGGGTAGCCGCCGTGCGCAAGCCGCGATCTCCGACGTCGTGCAGGACGATAATGGACCCCGGGCGCACGTTGGTGAGGATGTACCGCTCTGCGAACGAGGCCGAGGGGATCTGGGCGTCGAGCGGATACACGGAGCCAAGGACGGTCGTGTATCCGTGACGCTCGGCCGTCTCCAGCATCTCGGGACTGTAGAACCCCGAACCCGGGCGGAACCACCTCTGATCGGCGTAACGGGCGAGGACCTCATGAGCTGCTATCAACTCGCGCTCGAACCTCTCCGCCGGCAACTGGATGCTAGGCTCCTCACGCGTCAGGTGGTTTCCGATCTCGTGGCCTTCGTCCAGAATGCGCCGAAGTACTGCCCCGTTTCCCGGCACGCGATCGGTTATGAGAAAGAAGGTGGCTCGCGCGCCGTGCCGCTCGAGAACATCCAGGATCCGGGCCGTCGTCGCAGGATCGGGTCCGTCGTCGATGGTCAGCGCGACCGTGGGCCGATCGGTCTCGACGAAGTACAAGACTTCCGGTGAGACTCGGGAGAGCCCCCCGACGAACCAGCGCGGGCTCAGCGTGGCGACACCGAAGACCAGGGCGACAAGCACGAGCGTAGAGCCCGCCGCGAGCTTGCCCGACGGCCATTTGCGATCTGACGTCATCGCGCCTTACTCGTACGGAGGGTCAAGGGCCACAAACTGAAGCATTCGCGAAGTATTAAGTACCTACCCATGAGGCGCCGATGTTCCGATCAGGCTGAAAAGAGGGACGCCATAAGCCGAGGAGAGGATCAGATGTCACCGGCTAGCAGTCGCGGGAAAGCCAGACGCGCGCTCCGCGCCCTCGTCGTGGTCGTTCTTGTTGCCCTCGGAGTGAGCCTCATCGCACTCGTGGCCCTGTTTCTCGGGCTCGAGGGTGGTGTGATCGGCGGACGTTTCATGCTGAAGTCGGACGAGATCATCGCCGAGAACCAGCCGCATCCCGCTTACGAGCAGCTCTTTCCCTACTACGTGGAGCTCTGCGCGCTGAGCCAGTGGCGTCCCAAGTCGGGGGGCACGGGCGGCGTCGCCGGTCACGCCGTCATGTACTTAAAGGGGGCATGTAAAGACGAGGACGCGCCGTTCCCGCAGCTGCGGCGCTGTGGGGTCGTGGCGACCGAACTCGACGACCCGCTGCACGGCGCCGGCCTGAGCGTGAACCGCTGGTTTCGAAACGTGAATTGGGTGGCGACGCCCGGCTACGAGCTGTTCTATGACGGCAACCTCGCGCCGGGTGAGGGCCTGACGCGAGCCCATCGCGACGCCACGGTGCGTGATGCGATCGACAGGGGCGTCTTCGACGGTGTCGAGCTTCACGAGTACCCCACCGAGGCGGCGCAGCGAAGCCTCGAGGATTTCGTTGCACGCGAGTCGATCGCTACCGATTTCGCCCTCCGCTTCGGCCGGACAGCCTCCTGTGCTCGCTTGCCGGTCACCTCTCCGATGTTAGACGAGATCATCACCTTCCTGAACGACAAGAACCGCGAGTACGCGACCGGAGAAGCCGATTACAATTGGAGCGGTACAGCCGACAACTGCATCCACACGTTGCGGAACGCCCTGGCGGCCGCGAATGTCTGGTCCCCCCTTTCCGTGCGGGCTGTCAAGCTCCGCCGGTTCTTCAATCTCGCCGTGCCCGCGAACCAGATGATGAGCCTGGCGATTCTCGGCGCCGAAGGCCCGGTTGAGGACTATAGTAAGATCGTCGAACGAGATCAGTCGCGAGACGCGCTCCACGAGTTCGGCTGGCTCCCGACGCGGCACGGGGCGCTCGTGAAGACGCTGCCGCTCCACACGCCAAACGATATGTACGACACATCGTTCCGGCTCTTCGTGGCACAGACGCCCCTCAGGAGGAAGAAGACCAAAGAAGCCGTTCGTCTGCTCTCGGACGAGCGGTTCGTGGATCTACGCGCGAACCTTCTCTACTTCCGCGAGAAGTATGAGAGAATCCTGACGAGCGGCGACGAGCGGGCGGACGGCATGGCGCTGCTTCGCGGAGATCCATACCGTCGCGGTAGGCGCTCGCACCGGACGTACATCGAGGCACAGCTGGTCGAGGTCGAGGACATGCTGGACCGGCTCGACGCGGCCGATACCTCGTCAGACGGGGCGGACGGTAAAGGGTGACGGCACGGGTAAGCGATCCAGTAGAGGTTAGGAGGCGCGGCCTGGGCTTCCGTTCATTGGCCCCAGTTCTGGTAGATGCGTATGCGAAACCAGAAGTCGCTCACGTCGCCGCGGCCGATGAAAAATGCCTGGCCCTCCTTCTGCCACGCGAGCTCGAACCGAAGCCTGAGCCAGAAGCGCAGGCTCCGCTCGATCGCGAGCTGGATGCGCACCTGCTCCGTGAACTGTCCCTGCTCCCCGGCGAGATTCGCAAAGATTTCGGTCCCGAGGAGTGCGCGCCAATAGCGGTCCTCCTGCACGGCATCCCATCGGAAGGTTGCCCGGAGACGGTAGCGAAGCCGAAGTGAGTTCCTTGACTCCCACGTGACGGTGTTGAAGTCGAACCGCTCCTCGAGCCTCAGGAAATGGTCGAGCGGGATTCGCCAGCGTGGCCACACCAGGCGTGCGCCCTGCCACGGCCTGAGCTCCCAGCGATTCTCGATCTCCTCGTTAAACGTGAAGAAGTTGCCGAGCCCGCCCCCGACCTCCAAGCTGTTGCCGAGCGAGTACATGGCGTTCGGCCGTATGACGAGCCGCCACCAGCCGCCGGATTTGAGTTGGGTCCTATAGCCGAGGTTCCCGTAAAGATCGAGCCTGGGCGTGAGGAGCACCGAGGGGTTGTAATCGACCCAAAGCTGGGCGCTGACCTCGGTCTCCGGCTCCTCCGGCTCTCCGGGTTCGTCCTGCCCGATCGCTGACGGCGCCCAGGTCAGGCTCAGAAGAACGGCCACGATCGCTGATCGACATCGCTGCCCAATGGGTGGCGACTGCACGACCCATCCGGCGAACCGACATCTCTGACTCCGCTCCACGAGGACGAGATCAGTCGCCGGCTGTCGACCACCCACCACCCAAGGCGCGGTAGAGGTCGACGATCGATGAGAGCTGGAGCTGGAGGGTCTCGGAGGCGCTGAGCTGAGCATCGAAGAGCGAGCGCTGCTGGATGATCACTTCCAGGAAGCTGGTCCAGCCACCCTCGTATCGGGCGTTCGAGAGATCGAGCGCGTCTTGGGCGGCCTCGACCTGCCGCCGGCGAATCTCGTACTCGTCGCGGTAGGTCTGCACTGCGACGAGGGCGTCTTCGACCTCGCGAAATGCATTCAGGATCGTCTGCTCATAGGTGTTCAGCAGCTGTTCCGTCCGAGCCTTCTCGATCTCCACGCGTTGCTGGTTCCTCCCCGCGTTGAACAACGGTCCGAAGAGGTTGGCCCCGAGGTTGAACAGGCCGGTCGTCAAGGTCACGGCCGTGAGCTCCTCGCTCTTGACCCCGGCGTCGGCGGTGAGGCTCAACGATGGGAGTTTCAGCGCCTCCGCGACTCCGATCCGGGCGGTCTGCGCGTTCAGCTGTCTCTCCGCGACCAGGATATCCGGCCGGCGCTCGAGGAGCTCGGATGGAAGTCCCGCGGGGATCTCCGGGGGGAACAGCTGTTCCTGCAGCGGCCTCCCGCGGGGGATCGTGCGTGGAGGCGAGCCGAGAAGAACCGCGATCGCGTGCTCCGTCTGGGCACGGGCGCGAAGTAAGGTCTGGACAACAGCTTCGGCCTCGGCGAGCTGCACCTCGGCCTGCGCGACATCCACCCCCGCGATCGCTCCGGCATCGAAACGGGCCTGATTGATCTCTAGCGCGTATCGGCGGGCCTCAACCGTGTTTTCCGAGATGACCAGCTGGTTGTCCAGGTCGCGAAGCTGCAAGTAGAAGCTCGCCACATCGGCCACCAGAGCGATCGTGACGCCGCGGAACGATTCCTCTGTTGCCAGCAGCTCGTTCAACGCCGCCTCGTTGGAGCGCCGAATCTTGCCCCAGAGGTCGACCTCCCAAAACACAGAGATTCCACCGCTGATGTTGAGGCTCGTCTCTCCACCGTCTTCGCCGCTCACGGTAGCGGCCTGTCCCGTTCCGCCCAGGAAGTAGTCGATGCTCGGGTAGAGATCCGCTCTGGTGAAGCCCAGGACGGCCCGAGCCTCCACGATTCTCGCCAGCGCCGTTCGCAGGTCGCGATTGTTCTCGAGCGCGACGCCGATCAGCTCTTGCAGCGTGGAGTCTTGGAACAAGTCCCACCAGTCCATCCCCGCGATCGAGGCGCCCTGCGCGTTGCGCTCCCGGAAGGTCTCCGCGGGCGGCGTGGGCGGTCGCTCGTAATCTGGCCCGACGGTGCAGGCGGGGATCGCGAGCGCGATAAGCGCCATGAGGTTGGGACGGTTCATCTCAGATTCTCCATCGACGGCCGAGCTTGTCGACCAGGTTGAGTGCGACCACGAGGTAGAGAACGGCCGCGATGATCTGTAGGACGCGGGTCGCGACCTTCGCCCCGGCTTCGTTCGTGGAGGTGGTGGTCGATCCGATGATCAGCAGAACGGTGGTGAACGCCGAGCCGGCGAACTTCGCATACGTGTGGTCCGAAAAAAGCAGACTGCCGAACAGCAATCCGCAAAGCAGGGTCAGCAAGAGGAGGAACGGGAACCACGGTACCGAGACAAGCAGGTTGTAGAAAGCGATTGCGACGATGCCTCCTGTCACGTTCGCTACGATCATGACGGAGCCGGCTTGCCTTCCAGCCCGCATCCGTGACTGGTGCCCCAGCAGGGCGATGAAGATCAGCACGAGCAGATGATCGGTGAGCTGGAAGAGCGTGAACAGCAGCACGATCGGAAACACGATCAGCGTGCTCACCGCCGCACTCCGAACATGTTCGGTTGGAGACAGCGGTTCCGCCCCGGCGGCGGCCTTGGGTGGCTCGGATCCGGACGGCGGCGCAGGAATTAGTCCATGCGCCAGCCACACGAAAGCGATCGCAGCGGCCGTACCGAACACGAGTTGCCCGGCAACGAAAACAGCCAGGTCCGCGGACTCGAGCATCACGACCGGGATAACCATCATCGCGACGAGGACCCAGAGGATAAGGATCGGCGGCGCGCCCGCGCTGCGAGCGTAGAAGATGACAGCAAGCAGCCAGGCGATTAGCAGCGCGTACGCAACCGGATACGGAAGAAGCGCGGCACCGAAAATGAGCGCGAACAGACAGGCGGCTGCGACGGTCAGCACGAGCCCGACCCCGACCTTCAGCGACACGGGGCGTGCTGGCGGAGCGAGCAGGACCGCGGTGAGAATCGGCGTCAGGTAGGAGAGCGGCCAGGCGACCCCGAGCGCGACGGCCGTGGCGGCAGTGACCCCTACCGCATACCGGAGAATCGCCGCCTGACGTGGGTCGGCGCGCGTCCCGGCGAAGGGCAGAGCGAGTTGGTCAGCGGACAAAGGAGAGCCAGCTTGCCAGCCGAATCCGTAGTTTCCCGATGAAGTTCAGTATCGGCCGCCTGCCGGTGTAGACGATCACGTTGACCTGGCCACCGGCCCGCCGGTATTCCGTCGCTTCATCGTCCGCAAAACTGATGATCACGGGAAAGCGTTGCGGGTCACGGAGCCAGCCGCTCGTCTGCGAGACCGTCTCGAGCCCCCCCGTCCGGCCGGCGAAGCCCTCGCTCACCCCGAAGCCGATGGTCCGCACTTTGCCCTTGAAGACGCGCCCGGGCGCGACGTCGAGAACCAGCTCGACCGGGTCGCCCACCTCGATGTGAGACAGGTTGTTCTCTCGCAGATCCGCCTGAACCCAGCTGTCGGTCATCGAGATGAACGTGCCGAGAGGCTGTCCAGCCGAGGCGAAGTAGCCGACGTCCAGCCGGGTGTTCTCGATCGCCCCCCGAGTCGGGGCGCGCACCGTGGTGAACTCGAGATCCAGCTGGGCCCTTTCCACGGCCGCGATCGCGGCCTGGATGTTCGGATTGTCGACCCCCTCCGGGCCGAGCTGGCGCTTCGACGCCTCGAGGTCGGCCTCGGCCGAGGCGACCCGCTCCTGAGCCGAGGCGAGCGACGTCTCCGCCCTGTCTCGATCAGCGAGTGAGAGGGCACCCGGGTTCCGCTCCTGGATCGCCTGCACGCGGTCGAAGTTGCGTTGGGCCCGGTCCAAGGTAGCCAGCGCGATCCCCAACCGCGCGGCATTCGCCTCTACACCGGCGCTGCCGGCCCCCACGTTCTGCGTGGCGACCGCCAACTGGGCCCGCGCCTGCTCCAGCGCCAACGCATACGGCCGGCGATCGATCTGAACGATGACATCGCCGGCTTCGACGATATCGTGGAGTTGGACATCGACGGAGGTGACGTAGCCCGATACCCACGGCACGATCGGCACGACGAAGGCGTCGACGCGTCCCTGGTCCGTGTAGGGCGTGAAGCGGTCTGCCAGCAGGTACCATATGAAGACGGCGATGGAGAGGCCGAAGACGATTTTGGTGATCCGCCCGACTCCACCGCCCGACTCCGGCTCGGGGGCAGCCGTGGCGCCAGATTCGGGATCCGCTCCCGCGCCCTCAGCCGGTCGGTGCGCTTTGTCGACTCGGTCCGCGGCCATCGGGGCAGCTCCAGCGCGCATGTCGTGGTTTAGGATGGACCCGGCATAGTAATATCAATCGGTGGAAAGACCTAGATCAATATCAATCGGTGGAAAGACCTAGGCGAGGGCCGCGAGTGACTTCCGTTTCGACGCCACCATCAACGCAGTGGTAGATGTGTGTGCAAAGCCAGAAATTGCTCACGCCGCCCTGCCATGGTTTCTTGAAGAAGATGGATGGCGTCGATACCCGGGCCTTGATCCCGACGTGACAAAAGGGTGCGCTGGATGGATCGACTGCGGCACGTCGTTGATTAGAGCTTGTTTGTGGACCTGACGCTCGACACTTGGCTTGCCACGGGCATCGTCCTGATGCCCGTGCTCTCAGCCACGCTTCTCTTCGCCAGGCGCGAGTTTTCGGCGCGTGCCGGTCTCATCGGGGCGATAGGATCGGGTTTGTCCTTCGCTCTCGTCGTCTCGCTGCTATTTGCGCGGGTGAAGGCCGTTCGCGTGCTGTGGGAGTGGGCGCCGGAGCTTCAGGTCGTTCTCTCTTGGCGCCTCAACGACGGAACGCTCGCCATCGCGGCGCTCGTCACCTTCGTCGGCGTGCTCGTCATGCAGTTCGCCGGCGCCTACTTCGGCCCGTCAGAGAAGGGCCGGCGAGCCATTGCCACGCTTTCTCTGTTCGAAGCGTCGATGCTGGGCCTGGTCCTCGCTGATAATCTGTTCGTGCTGTTCACCTTCTGGGAGCTCACCGGGCTCTGTTCTTTCTTCTTGATCAATACGGATGCCGACAAGCGGAATGATACCTTCGCGGCGGCTCAGCAGGCCTTCGTCGTCACGGTCGGCGGAGCGCTTCCGATGCTCGTGGGGTTCATTCTCCTGGCGTCTGCTGGAAGCGCGAGCCTGACGGAGCTCTATAGCCTCGAGCTACCCGTCCGTATCCAGACGATGGCATTCCTGCTGATCTTGCCCGGCGTGCTGACGAAGAGCGCCCAGATTCCGTTTCATTTCTGGCTTCCCGGCGCAATGGCGGCCCCGACGCCGATCTCCTCGTACCTGCACTCGGCAACGATGGTCAAGGCAGGCCTCATCCTTCTCATCTACCTGTTTCCTGTCTGCGGCGGGACACCGTGGTGGACGGCTGTTCTCGTTCCGATAGGCGGCGCGACGTGCATTTGGGGCAGCTACCGTGCGCTCGGCCAGGACGACATCAAGCTCCTCATGGCCTGGTCGACCGTTTCTCAACTCGGTCTGATGACGCTGACGCTAGGACTCGGAACCGATCTGGCCATACGGGCTGGCGTTCTCTACCTGTTTGCTCACGCGCTTTTCAAGGCGGGGCTCTTCATCGTGGTGGGTGGAATCGAGCACGCCTCGCACACGCGGCTGCTGTCCGAGCTCGGTGGTCTCCGCAAGAAGGTCCCGACGCTCTTCTGGTTCACCCTGATTCTCTGCGGTTCGATGGCCGGACTCCCACCGTTCGTGGGCTTTCTGTCCAAGGAGCTGGTTCTCGAAAAGCTGCAGCTAGCGGAGCCGCTCGTACACGATGTCGCCGTTATCGCCATCGTCCTCGGCTCGATCGGAACGGTGGCCTACACGTCGCGCTTCTTTTTCGGTGTCTTTGCCGGCTCGCCTCGGAGCGAGGGGGCGTCCAAAGCACATGCTCCAGGACTCGGCTTCCTGCTGGCGCCCGCCGTGCTGGCCGCTCTCAGTCTGGTGGCCGGGATGGGTGCGGGTTGGACAGACCGTTGGTTCCTCGAACCGGTCAGCTGGGCGCTCGTCGGTTTGCCGATCGAGACACCCCAACTCGCGCTCTGGCACGGGATCACGGTCCCGCTGGTGCTGAGCGCCGGCATCCTGACGCTCGGATGGTTCCTCTATCGCCGACTGGCCGGCCGCCGCCTCCCCGCGGGTCCCGAGGCGCTCAGCGGACCCGTCCTCTTCGAGAACTTCCTGACCGCTTCCCGGGCCCTCGGTGACCGCTTGAGCCGCGTTCTCGCCGGCGCATCGCCGAGCGTCTATTTCGGAGCGGTGCTCGTGTTTGGCCTGATGTGGTCGATGCCGCTCTACGGAAGGCTCAGCGGCTTTTTCGTCCACCCGTGGAGCTTCGGGGGAAGCCTCGTACTGCTCGTCCAGCTCCTCGCGATCGTCGGACTCATCCTGTTGCCGGGACGCTTGACACGGGTGCTCCTTCTCTCGGTGGCCGGTTTCACGGTAGCGCTCCTGTACCGGCTCCTCCATGCGCCCGACGTCGTGCTCACCCAGCTTCTGGTCGAAGTGCTGACGGCGGTGTTCTTCGCGCTGGCGGTGCGTTTCATTGCCACCCAGGAAAGCCCATCGCCCATCGGACTCGACGCCGCACGCCTGGCCGTTGCCGTACCCGTTGGACTCGCGGGGGCAGCGTTGATCTTCGCCCTGGCCGCCGAGCCGCATGACCCGCGCCTGCCCGACTACTATCTGGAGGCAGCTCCCACCGTTGCGAAAGGACTGAATGTTGTCAACGTCATCCTGGCCGATTTCCGCGGTCTCGATACACTCGTCGAGACCGTCGTCGTAATACTCGCCGCGCTCGGCGTAGGGGGGCTTCTACTCGGTGAGCGAGGCAGCCAGGAGACCGCGCCGAAAGTCAGCTTCGTGGTGCGGAAACTCACCCGACTCATTGTGCCGCTGGCGGTGATGCTGGCGCTGGCACTGTTGCTGAAGGGACATGACGCCCCAGGCGGTGGATTCGTCAGCGGACTGTCCTTCGCGGTCGCCGCGATTCTCGGATTCGCCGCCTACGGTACCCGAGCGTTTCGGGCGCGGCTTCCGGTCGAGCCGGAGCGGATAGCGATATACGGCGCTTTCATCCTCATTGCCGCCTCGGTGTTTCCGATGCTTCTGGGCGAGCCGATGCTGACACATCGGCACGGGACGCTATCACCCTGGGGAGCCATCTCGATCAAATGGAGCACGACGCTGTTCTTCGAAATTGGCGTCGTCATGGCGATCGGCGGCGGATTGAGCGCTGCGGCGCTACGGCTCTGGGAGATGACGAACGCTCAGCGTGAATGAGGGATTCGATCACATGATACCGGTTTTGGCGGCTTCGGTCTTCTTGTTGCTGGCGGCGGGCGTCTACCTCGTTCTTCAGACGAGCTTGCTGCGGGTAGCGCTCGGACTCGCGCTCGTGTCGCACTCGGTGCACCTGATTCTGCTGACCTCGGGGCGCCGGGGTGCAGTCGCACCGGTACTCCTCCCAGGGGCCGGTACCGAGGGAGTGACCGACCCCTTGCCTCAAGCGTTTGTACTGACCGCCATAGTCATCGCGATGGCGATGACCGTTTACCTCTTCGCCGCTCTGGCCGCACTGGCCAAGCGAGGTGAGCGGATGGAGGTGGAGCCGGTTCCAGATAGCGACGAGGCTCGCGCACCGGAGACGGTTCGGGCCGAGCTGGAGGGCAAGGTGACGGGACCGTGATTCTGGCAGCCTTTTTCTTGTTGCCGCTCGCGACGGGGTGCCTGCTCCTGCTGTGGCAGCCGGCGGCCAGACTCTCGAGACGCATCTCGCTGCTCGTCTCGGGAGCTCTGGTCGGCGAGGCGTTCAGGATCGCGGCCAACTGTGGGGACGGGGAGGTTCTCAGCCACACCTTCGGGAGCTGGCCACCTCCGTTCGGGATCGTTTTTGTCGTCGATCGATTGGGTGCGCTCTTTATTACGCTCCACGCACTCCTGCTGTTCGTAACACTCGTCGCGCTCCGTCCCGAAACACATGGCGAGAACACGGTACGCCGTGCCCATCCGCTTCTGATGGTCGCCACATTCGGGCTATTCGGCGCCTTCATGACGGGAGATCTATTCAACCTGTTCGTCATGTTCGAAGTGGTCCTGGTCAGTTCTTATCTGCTGATTCAGGTGCCCGGCACCGAGCGCTCACTCGTCTCCGCGATGCCGATGATCGTCATCAACACGAGCGCCTCGGCGCTTTTCGTCGCCGGCCTGGGCCTTCTCTACGGCATCGGCGGCTCCCTCAACATCGCCGATCTGATTCAGCGCATCGGCGGGACACCGCACGGCCTGCGACTGGCAGGGCTCGGGATGTTGGTGGCGGCATTTGCGACGAAGGCAGCACTCGTGCCGCTGTGCTTCTGGATGCCCGCCACGTATCCCACGCTGACCGCCCCCGTCGCCGCTTTGTTCGCGGGCATCATGACCAAGCTCGGCGTCTACTCGCTGCTGCGGATCTCGCCGCTGCTCGCTCATGAGCCGGTTCTTTTGACCGTGCTCCTCTGGCTCGGAGGCTTCTCAGCGATTCTCGGCGTCCTCGCGGCGCTGTCGCAGTACGAGCTGCGTCGTCTCCTGAGCTTCCACAGCGTATCGCAGGTTGGCTACGTAGTCCTGGCGCTCGGACTCCACACCGTCTTCGGGATAGCCGCGGCGATCTTTTTCGCGTTACATCATTCGCTGGTCAAATCCACTCTCTATCTGGTGGCGGACGAGTTGGAGCGATCAAACGGCAGTCGAGATCTTCGTCAGATGGATTTTCGCCGGCCCGGGAACGTGGTTCTGGCGACTGCTTTCGGGATCGCTGCTTTTGCTCTGGCGGGATCCCCTCCGCTGTCCGGCTTCTTCGGAAAACTGGCGATCTTTTGGGCCAGCTTCGAGAGCGGGGAGTGGACCGGTCTCGCGCTCCTAGTCGTCGCTTCGATCTTCACCCTGGCGAGCATGCTGAAGATCTGGGGCTTCGCGTTTCAACGTCGCCCCGTCGAAGAGGAATCGGTATCCACAACGCCCGCTTCGACGTTCCGTCCCACGGCAGTGCTGATGATGTCGGCGCTGATCGTCGTCTTTAGCCTGGCAGCCGGCCCGATCTTCCGCTACGGGTTCGAGGCGGCCGAGCAGGTTCTCGACGTCAGTGACAGTTCGGTGGTCCTGCTGCGCGGCGATCGGTGATGTCGGCTTTCTTCTTTGTCGTTTTTGCAGGATTGGCGTGGATGGGCCTGCGCGGCGACATAGGCGTTTACCCGTTCGTCGTGGGCGTGCTCATCGGGTTTGGCATGTGGCGTCTTTTCGGTTTCGAGTCCCGGCGTTCGTTCTCCATTATTCGTGCGATCCGGCTCGCTCTCCTCGGCGCCTCCGTCTTCATCATTTTCGTCATGGAGCTGGTCCTGGCAAATCTGCACCAGGTACGCATTGTCCTGGCGCCCCGCATCGCAGTTAGTCCGCACTGGGTCCTGTTTCGGACCAGGCTCGAGACACCCACCATGCGTGCAGTTCTGGGCGCGATGATCGTGATGACGCCCGGCACGATCGCGTACGGGGAGGCCGAGACTGAAGAAGGTGTCTGGATGATCGGTGTGCATGTGCTCCACGCCGATGGCGAAACGGGCGCGCAGAAGACCATCGATCGCATCCGCGAGCGATTCGAGTCACGACTCCGACCGATGGAGACCCTGTGATGGAGGCAGCGGTTGGCCTGCTGTATCAAGTGAGCCAGATCATGCTCATCGTCGCGACCGTGCTGATTCTCTACCGGTTCAGCCGAGGGCCTTCGGTGTTCGACCGCGTAGTGGCTATCGAAACGATCGCTCTGGCGGTCGTCGGCTATTTGCTTCTCGAATCCAATGCTACGGCTGGCCGACTGTACACGGATGCGGCACTCGGACTGGCCCTGTTCTCCGTCGCGGGGACCATATTCCTGGGATATTTTCTCGGCCGCGGAGAGTTTCCCGATG
>Ga0255058_10000020_pt1 | contig 93800 bp, 89 predicted proteins | sample Cases_109_9_MG_FD_188637 | JGI IMG/M metagenome (GOLD analysis project Ga0255058, IMG submission 188637) | Seawater microbial communities from Amundsen Gulf, Northwest Territories, Canada - Cases_109_9 | ecosystem: Environmental > Aquatic > Marine > Gulf | place: Canada: Northwest Territories...
TCCTCCTGGCCGATGAGCCCACGGGCAACCTCGACTCCACGAACGGCGAGGCGGTCATGGACCTCCTGAAGGAGCTCCACGCAGAGGGATCCACCATCCTGATGGTGACCCACGACCCCCGCTATTCGGAGTACGCCGAGCGGACCATTCACCTGTTCGACGGGCGCATCGTCGGCGAAGAAGAGCGAGCCAACCCTGAGCCGGCTTCGCGTGTCTCATTGACTGATGCGGTGGTCTGAAGGATCACCGCCGCGGCGGGCGCGGGTGATCGGGTGTGGGGTGTGGATGCGGATCGAGTGGTCGTGACAAGGCCCCGCCCGCCGGCCTTGACGGAAGCGAAGACCCCGGCCATATGGTCGGGGTCTTCGTGCATCCGGCACCGGGGCGCTGCCGTCCCTTCTCCGGAAGAGGATCGATGAGCGAGAAAGCCGACAGGTCGATGGTGGTGCGACACCACGTGACGGTCCTGGTGGCCCTCGTCGGGCTCGCCGTCCCATCACTCTCGGTAGCCCAGCAAGCGGGTGAGGAAACGGTGGCCGAGGCTCTCGCGGAACTGCACCTGCTGGTGAACCACCAACGGGTGGCTGCCGGGTGTGAGCCGCTGCGGTGGCACGAACCGACGGCCCGGGTGGCTGAGGCTCACAGCAGGGACATGGCTCGCCGCGCCTACTTCGACCATCTCACGCCCGAGGGAACCGACCTCTCCGAGAGACTCCTCGCGGGCGGCGTGACCTGGCACGGGTCGATCGCCGAGAATATTGCCCTGACGGTGCGTGGCCCCGAGACGGTCATGGAGTTGTGGATGGACAGCCCGCCGCACCGGTCGAACCTCGAGGACTGCTCTTTCACGCACCAGGGTCTGGGCTTGTACGTCGACCGCTGGACACAAGTACTGGTCGAGCAACCGAGCGGCTGACCCCAGAGACCTGTCCGATCCCGGTGTAGCGCCCGCGCCACACGATCCGGAGTGTCTCCAGGCCTTCGCCTGGACGACGCGCAACCGCGTAACGACCCTCGTTTTCCACACGTGACGAGCTGCTGCGCCCGGCGACTTTCGAAGCGGTTCCGCCAGCCCGGTTGACCGGGGGGCTTTACATATCGTCCCCAACATCATATTCTACAAGCCCTTTTCGAATTATACCGGGCCAGTCGCTCGGATCTGCAATAGGCGGGGCTATTGGAGGTCGACGATGGCAATGTGGAAAACCCGGGTTCGGGCGTCGTCCGAATCCGAGCAGTTTCGGGCGCGCGATGGCGCCACATATCGCGGTAGCTCAACGGCCCGGCTGTTGCGCGGAAGCCACGGTACAGGTTTGGTGGAATTCGCCCTCGTCCTGCCTGTCCTGCTCTTCCTCATGTTCGGCATCTTCGAGTTCGGTCGTATCGGCCTGTCACAGCTGACGGCGAAGCACGCAGTGGCAGAGGCCACCCGATATGCGGTCACCGGGCGACAGCGCACGGATCCGCAAACGGGAGAACCGATCCCTCGCGCCGAGTCGATCCGGCGGATCCTGCAGGAGACCGTCGGTCCTCTGGCGATCGCTGACTCCATCGTGATCGACCCGGCGGACGGAGGCGGCCCCGAAGAGCTGGTCACGGTCAGCGTTTCTTTCACCTACACCTATTTCCTCCCCGGACTGGAGGACGTGCTTCCTCCGGTAGATTTCACCATACGGACGGCGATGAAGAATGAGCCATTCATCCGGTAGGTCCGATAGGCACAGAGTGCGGGACACCCGCGGACAGGCAGTGGCGGAATTCGCCCTGGTGCTTCCCCTGCTCCTGTTCCTGTTCCTGGGAATGGTCGAGATCGGGAACGCCCTGTCCGTATCGTATACCCTGTCGAAGCTGAGCCGGGAGGCGGCCAACATCGCCTCACGCGGCACCAGCCTCGACACAGTGCTCATCGTGGTCGCAAGCAGTGGGCAGGATATCAAGCTGGCCCGACGGGGCGGATCCGTGGTCACGCGACTCGAGATCAGGAGCGACGGACCGGTGGTCCTGGAGCAGGTGGCGTCGCCCGGTTTCGAGGACCGGAGTCGGCTCGGAGGGGTCGGTAACAGCCCCGTTTCGTTCGCATCGTACGGCCTGGAAACAGGAAACACCCAATACGTCGTCGAGATCTTCTACTATTACAGACCCATCACACCATTCGCGCGCATATTCCAGGGTGCCTTTCCAGACCCCATCTACGAGCGAGCGGTCTTCTAGGCCGCCGTTTAGACAAAAGGTCCGAAAGGAGCCGTCATGCGAGGTTACGTGTCTCCGGTTTCAGCCCTCCTGAAGCAGTGGCATCGTGTTGCCGGGCGCCTGCTCAGCGAGAGGGGATCAGTCATGGTGATGGTGACCGGCGGGTTGGTCATCCTGCTCGGCGTGGCGGGCCTGGCCCTCGACTCGGGGCGGGCGTTTCTCGTGAAGTCACAACTGTCCCGTGCCGTTGACGCAGGCGTGCTGGCGGGCGGGCGGGCGCTCAGGTCCGGCAGGTCGACCGCCCGCAACCAGGCCCTCGCGGTCGTACGGGCCAACGGGGTGGAAGCCGGAAAAGGCGCGACATCCGTCCACGTGCACTTCGGAGTCAACGCAGACGGTGAGAACACGGTCACCGTGACGGCGCGCCGCCCCATGCCCACGACGCTCATGCGACTGCTGGGCAGAGAAGTCGTGGACATCGCCTCCACGGCCACGGCCGCGGTACCCCCGGTCGATCTGGTGCTCGTCCTGGACCAGTCCGGCTCGCTCAGTACGGCTGCGGCGTGGGATGATCTACAGAGGGCGGCCCGGGGTTTCGTCACCCATTTCAGCGAGACCATGGACCAGTTCGGCCTGATTTCCTTCCACACCCGGGCCGCCGTTCGTTTCCCGCTGCACAATCATTTCAGGCTGGAGACGCAGCGGATCATCGAAGACATGAGGTCGCTGGGGTGGACGAACACGGCGGAGGGCCTCGAACTTGCACACCGGCAGATCACGAGTGAGAGAGCAAGAGCCCGGGCTGTCAAGGTCGTGGTGTTCTTCACCGACGGACGTCCTACGGCGTTCCGGGGCACTATCGGGGGAGAGGATCGGATCCTCGCTGTCGCCGCGTATTCCGAGAACGTGGTGCGCGGGTACTTCGACAATCCGGACCAGATCTCGATGGACCGCTGGGATCGCCCGGCCGCCGATGCCTGTCAAAACGTCGTGAACTGCGAGGAGTGGACGGAAGGCGGACCCCCGCCTCACGGTCTGCGGGGACGTGAGATTGCCCGGCAACTCGGGCTCGAGGTCGCGGATCGAATCCGGGCGGACGGGGTCTACGTATATACGATCGCGCTCGGAAACCCGCTCGCGTCGTCAGATCTCGCGCGACCGGATCTCGACTATCTCTCCCGCCTGGCCAACGAAAACGGCTCCGTGAACTCGGATCAGCCACGGGGTCGAATGTATTTTGCCCCCACCCCGGAGGACCTGGACGCGGTGTTCAATCGGGTGGCGTCGGACCTCGTGATCCGCCTGTCCCACTGAGACGGGGAGATGCGGCGGGTAGGGTGCGGCGGCGCGGGGCGTCGCCCCTGCCCGCCGTGTGCCCCGAGCGGGTTCACACGGGCCAGGTCTCACCGCGCCAGCACATCTCCCAGAACTGCCACTCGTAGCGACTCGACAGGACGAACAGGTCCGTCAATCGAGCTCGCTTCTCGGCGGACACCCCGTCCGCCAGTCGATCCATCTCCGACCTGAGCCAACCGGCAGCCTCTCGGAACTCGTCGGAAGCGTACTGCTCGATCCAATCTGCGTAGCGCTGATCCGCAGGGCGCTCCGATGCGGCGAGGCGTTCGGCGATGTGCACGTAACCCCACGCGCACGGGAGAAGCGCCGCGACGAGATCGGCCAGGTCACCGTCGGCAGCTGTTCGGACCAGGAAGTCGGTGTAGGCCCGCGTCGTGGGCCACATCTGCTCCGCCTCCAGCTCCTCGGCCGTGATGCCGAAACGCGCCGCGTACTCCCTGTGGAGGGCCATCTCCGTATTCAGCGTGAGATGAAGGGCCGCGGCGTACCAGCTCATCGACTCGAGGCGATCGCCTCTCGCCGCAGCCCATGCGAACACGCGGGAGAACTCGACCAGGTAAAGGTAATCCTGGCGCACCCATCGTTCGAAGACAGCTGGATCCAGGGTTCCACTCGAGATTCCCTGCACGAACGGATGTTGAACCTGGGCGTCCCAGATTCCCCGCGTCGCTTCGTACAGCTCGTCCGTGAACGCCACGTCGCTTTCCTCCACCGCCGTCCCGCGGTCTTGTCAGCAGGTCGATGGGATCCCGGGCCAGTCCTCACCAGTCATCGCCATCTCCCAGAACGCCACTTCATAACGGACGGTCGTTTCGAACGCTTCGACCATGCGATCCAGTCTCTCGGGACCGGCGTCTTTCGCGAGCTTGTCCAGCTCCAGCTGCAGATAGCCGACGTAGGCCGCGAACTCGGGCCCGGCCCAGTTCTCGACGAACGGCCACCAGGGAGAATCAGGATCCAGCCCCTTGCGAACCATCTTCCACGAGTCGTGGTAGGCCTTCTCCGCCGCGTACAGCACGGTGTAGGATTCCTCGTACGATGCGTTCTGCGCGGTCGCAAGCAGGAACTGGCTGTAGGCGTGAGTCGTGAAGGAAGGTTGCGTGCCCTTGATTTCCACACCAACCGCTTCCGCGCGTTCTTCGAACAACCGAAGCTCGCGGATCAGCGCTCCGATTGCCTGCGTCATGGGTTCCCAATGGCTTGCGGGACCCCTGGGGATGAGCGCCGCGAGGAACGGAATGGCGGCCTCCACGAACAGATAGTCCTGGCGCATCCAGCTGGCGAATGTGTCGTGCGGTATCGTCCCGTCACGCGTCTGAATGAGGAACGGATGGCTCAGCATCCGCTCCCAAAGCGGCACCACCCGGTCCAGCTGTGTGGCACAGAAACCCATATTCACTCCTCGCCCGGCTCCGCCCGGTATAGCACCACGTGTGCTTTTTCCAGCGTCACGAGACCTCCGCCGATCATCTCGTCCATGAGCGGCAAGACCTCTTGGATTCTCGCGTCCTTGTCCACAACCTCTACGATAACGGGAAGGTCCATGGACAGACGGAGAATGCTGCCCGTGTGGATACGGGCGCTGGCCCCGAAGCCGGCGATCCCCTGCACCACAGTCGCCCCGGCGCAGCCATGCTCACGCAGCATTTCCAGGAGCGCCCGGTACAGCGGCTTCCCCTTGTGTGGGCCCGCGGAGCAGCGATCGCTCTCTCCGATGAAGATCCGCATCAGGGTACGGTCGCCCTCGAACGCCTTCATGCGCCTCCTCCCGCTCGCACAACCGTCGTGACCACCGCCATCCCGGCCACCATCGCGATCAGACCCAGCGCGACGCTCCCTCCCACGTACAGACCGGCACGAAGCCACTGGCCCTCCTGGAGAAGGGCCACCGTCTCGTAACTGAATGTGCTGAAAGTCGTGAATGCCCCCAGCAGCCCGATCGTCAGGAAGGGACGAATCTCGGGTGGGACGGCCGATACCTGCAGCCAGCGCACGACGGCACCCAGGGCAAGACAACCGAGGACGTTGACCACGACGGTCCCCCACGGAAAGGTCTCGCCCATCCGGTCGTACACCCAACCGCTGATCCCGTATCGGGCCACGGCACCCAGTGCACCGCCCAGCGCTACGTACGCCAGCGTCACGTTCCGCCGCCCGTCGGATTCAACCCGCCTTCAGGAACGCTTTCAGGTAATCACGATTGAGCATCGCGATCACGTCGATCTTGATCTCCTTCGGACACGCGTTCTCGCACGCCCCGTGGTTCGTGCACGTGCCGAAGCTCTCGGCCTCCATCGTCAGGATCATGTTCAGCACCCGGTCCCACCGCTCCGGCTGGCCCTGGGGCAGCAGGTTCAGGTGCGCTGCCTTGGCCGAGGTGAACAGCATCGCCGATGCGTTGGGGCACGCGGCGACGCAGGCGCCGCACCCGATGCAGACCGCCGCGTCCATCGACTTCTCGGCGTTCTCCTGCCGGACCAGTATGACGTTCGCGTCGGGCGTGCTGCCCGTACGGACACTGATATAGCCACCAGCAGCCACGATCCGGTCGAACGCTGACCGATCCACGAACAGGTCCTTCTGGAGGGGGAACCCGTCCGCTCGCCATGGCTCGATCCAGATCTCGTCTCCGTCGCTGTACTCCCGCATGTGGAGCTGGCACACCGTGGTGCGCTTCCAGGGACCGTGCGGGCGGCCGTTGATGACCATCCCGCACGTTCCGCAGATTCCCTCGCGGCAGTCGCTGTCGAACGCGATCGGCTCCTCGCCCTTCAACTCGAGATCTTCGTTCACCACGTCGAGCATCTCGAGGAAGGACATGTGCTCGCTGGCATCTGTCTCGTACGCGACGAAGCCCCCGCGCTCGGACGGAGATACCTGCCGCCAGACGTGAAGCTTGAGTCTCATTATTTGTAGCTCCGTTGGGTCGGAGGAACGTATTCGAACTCCAGGGGCTCGCGGTGCTCCCGCGGCGCGCCGTCCGGCCCGGTGTACTCCCACACGGTCACGTGCATGAAGTTCTCATCGTCGCGCCTCGCCTCGCCGTCGGGCGTCTGGTGCTCTTCCCTGAAATGTCCGCCGCACGACTCTTCTCGAACGAGGGCGTCGAGGCACATGACCTCGGCGAGCTCCAGGAAGTCGGCGACCCGGCCGGCCCGCTCGAGCGTCTGGTTGATCGACTCTCCGTCGCCGACGACCTTGGCATTCTCCCAGAACTCCTGTCTGAGAGCCGGGATCGTCTCGAGCGCTCTCTCGAGGCCGGCGGCGTTGCGATCCATCCCGCACTCGTCCCACACGATGCGACCGATCTCCTTGTGGAAGCTGTTGACCGTGCGAGTTCCGTCCAGAGCGAGAAGCCGGGCGGTACGCGCCTCCACGTCTTCCAGCGTACCGCGAACCTCGACGTGGTCCTCGGCGACCGGATCGAGCTTCGCCTGCGCCAGGTAGTCGGAGATCGTGTACGGAAGCACGAAGTATCCATCCGCTACGCCCTGCATAAGCGCGCTCGCACCCAGCCGGTTGGCGCCGTGATCCGAGAAGTTGGCCTCTCCGATCGCATACAGGCCCGGAACGGTCGTCATCAGGTTGTAGTCCACCCACAGGCCGCCCATGGTGTAGTGCGGCGCCGGGTAGATGCGCATCGGCACCGTGTACGGGTCCTCGCCCGTTATACGCTCGTACATCTCGAACAGGTTGCCGTACCGGGCTTCGATCGCGTCCCTGCCCAAGCGCTGGATAGCATCCTCGAAGTCCAGATACACGCCGAGCTTCGTATCGCCGACGCCCTTCCCCTGATCGCACATTTCCTTGGCGCGACGTGACGCCAGGTCCCTCGGAACCAGGTTTCCAAACGCCGGATACATGCGCTCGAGGTAGTAGTCGCGCTCGTCCTCGGGGATGTCGCCGGGGGCGCGGTCGTCATCCACCGTGTTCGACACCCAGATGCGACCGTCGTTACGCAGCGATTCGCTCATCAGCGTGAGCTTCGACTGGTAGTCGCCGGCCACCGGGATGCACGTCGGGTGGATTTGCGTGTAGCACGGGTTTGCGAACCCGGCCCCGCGCCGGTATGCCCGCCACGCCGCCGTAACGTTGCAGTACATGGCGTTCGTGGACAGGTAGAACGCGTTCGCGTAGCCGCCCGTGCCGAGAGCTACCGCGTCGGCCAGGTGCATCTCGATCTTCCCGGTCACCAGGTGACGGGTGACGATGCCGCGCGCCTGGCCGTCCACCACGATCACGTCCAGCATCTCTTCCTGGTTGTACAGACTCACCTGGCCCCTTTGCACCTCTTTCATGAGGGCCTGGTAGGCGCCCAGGAGCAACTGCTGCCCCGTCTGTCCGCGGGCGTAGAACGTCCGGGACACCTGCGCGCCGCCGAACGACCGGTTGGCAAGTAAACCGCCATACTCGCGGGCGAATGGGATCCCCTGTGCCACGCACTGGTCGATGATCTCATTCGAGACCTCCGCCAGGCGGTACACGTTCGCTTCGCGGGCACGGAAATCCCCGCCTTTCACGGTGTCGTAGAACAGCCGAAAGATGCTGTCGCCGTCCCCCTGGTAATTCTTCGCCGCGTTGATGCCGCCCTGCGCCGAGATGCTGTGCGCGCGCCGCGGGCTGTCGTGGTACGTGAAGCAGCTCACCCGGTAACCGAGCTCAGCCAGGGTGGCGGAAGCCGACGCCCCGGCGAGGCCCGAGCCCACCACGATTACGTGGTATTTCCGCTTGTTCGCGGGATTGACCAGCTTCATGTCAAATTTGTGGTTGGTCCACTTCTGGTCTATCGGTCCGGAGGGGACCTTCGAGCGCAGCTCCATGTCTCCCTCCCTTCTACTGGATGAACCCGGTGAGAACAGCCACCGGGAACGACAGGTTGCCCAGCACCACGATCAGCGCCACTCCGAGGGAGATCGGCTCACGCCACTTCCTGATGCGTGGCCCATCGATACCCATGGTCTGGAGGGCGCTCCATGTCCCGTGGTACAGGTGCAGGCCCAGCGCGATCATGGCCACCGTGTAGATGGCCACCACCGGCAGGGAGCGGAATCCCGTGACGAAGTTGTGGTACGCATCGCCCGGGATGAAATCGGGGTGCAGCGTGCCGGTCGTCAGGTGCAGGAGGTGAAAGACGATGAACAGGAAGAGCACCACCCCACCCCACCGCATCGTACGTGACGCGTAGTGAAACACAAGCTTGTCCTGCTTCTTGTACTTCTGCCCGCGGGCGGCCCAGCTCTGCCTCGATGTCTGCCATGCGGCCACAACGTGGATCAGCAGGGCGGCGATCAGGGCTGCCCGGAAAGCCCACAGGAACCACTCGTAGCCGAGGAATGGTGCGCCGAACTCGCGGAGGCCCTCCGCGTAATGATTGAAGGCCTCCGGTCCGAGATAGACCTTCAGGTTACCGAACATGTGAACGATCACGAACAACACGAAGATCGCACCCGATACAGCCATCGTGTACTTCTTGCCGACCGAGGTGCTGTACAGGGAGTAAACCCGTCTCATAGGCCACTCCTCAGATCGAGGGTCAGGTGAGGATAACTCCGCATGATATGGTGACGTGGAGGGAGCAACAAGACACGAATGTACCCTTTCACTGGATCGCGGCGTCGGCACGTCGCTGACCAGCTCCGAGTGGTCGCGCGCATGGGTCTGCAGCGACCTGCCAGGGAGTGGATTCGGGTGTTGTTGACCCGGCAAGTGGAGAGTAAACTGAGCTTCCGTTTCAACCTCACTTTCGCGGGAGAAGCAAGATGACGAAGCTGTTCTCAGCTGCCGGCGCGGCGCTCGCGGTGGCGGCGTGCTCCGGTATCTCGACCACCTCGGATTGGGACCAGTCGTACGACTTCAGCTCCCTGTCCACATACGCGTGGATGGAGCAGGGACTGGAGGCCGGCGTCAGCGAAATCATGCTCCGCCGCATGTACGTGGCGGTCGACGACGAACTGGCCGCCAAGGGGTTCACGCTGACCGAGCCGGACCAGGCCGACTTTCTCATGGCGTACCACACCGGGACCCAGGACCGGCAGCAGTACGACACCTACGGATACGGGGCCGGCGGCTGGTGGGGAGGCTACTGGGGCGGAGGCATGACCACGACCACGGTGCGGACCTATACCGAGGGCACGCTGATCCTGGACATGATCAGCCGGGAGGAGAACGAGTTGATCTGGCGCGGCAGTGCGTCCAAGACGATCGACGAAATGGACTCTCCGGAACAACGGGTGAAGACGATTCAGGAAGCCGTCGGGAAGCTGCTGAAGGACTTCCCACCGAGGTAGCGACCGGGTTCGGGCCTCGCGGCGTCTATCGGCCGTGGGGTTTCCGGACTCAGCCTTCCCAGTACCGCGCCTTGTTAGGGAGGATGCCGCGCAGGCCCCCGGTCGGATCCGCCACGTCCCCCAGGTGACGCGGGATCACGTGCACGTGAGCGTGAGCGATCGTCTGACCGGCCGCGAGACCGTCGTTGATGCCTACCGTGAACCCGTCAGGCCGGTGCTGCGACCGCAGCTCGGACCGCACCGTCGAGACCAGGTCCCAGAGCTCCTCCCACTCGTCCGCGGTGAGATCGAACACGCTCTGGACGTGACGGCGTGGCAGTATCAGCGTATGTCCCTCTGCGGCCGGGTACATATCCGGCGTCGCGATGGTCAGATCGTTCCCGATCCAGATCCGCTCGACGGGAGGATCGCAGAACGGGCACTCGACATCCACGGTGCGCTCCTCGAATGGGGTCCCCGGTAAGGTACGACCACGTGGCCGGGGGGGCACCCGCACCCCGACCGCGGGCGGACAGGGAGAGACCGAATGAGATCGCGGCCCGGCGCCGGGCACGAATACGAGGCGGCTCCGGAAGTCCGGGCCTGCTGGGAGCCGTACGCCGCGGCGCTGCTCGCCTACGACAGGGGTGAGACCGAGGCCAGTATCCTCGTAGTGGATGATCTGGGCGACACCGATACGCTTCCGGCTGCCTACTTCTTCCGGTCGGAAGAAGACCTCCCGCCTCTGGAGCGGGAAGCGCTCACGCTGTGCGAGGGGCAGGTTCTGGACTTCGGTGCCGGAGCGGGGTGCCACGCGCTCGTCCTCCAGGAGCGGGGACACTCCGTGTGCGCGGTGGAGATCCTTCCCGAGCTCGTCGAGCTGCTTTCACGCCGGGGAGTGCGGGATGCTCAGCCAGGTAGCGTATTCCACCCGCCGTCGGGACGCTGGGACACGGTCCTCATGCTGATGAACGGGTGGGGCCTCGCAGAGACGATCGCGGGACTGGAGCGGTTCCTGGCCAGCGCCGACCGGCTGCTCGCGCCGGGGGGTCAGATGATCGCCGACTCCACGGACATGCGACGCCTGGCAGCGGATTGGCGTGTCGAGAACGGACACCAGATCGCGCTGAGGGAGGATGGTCGCTACGTGGGGGAGATGCAGTTCCAGCTCGAGTACGACGGCCGACCAGGCGACCCGTTCACCCATTTGTACGTGGACCCGGACACTCTGGGGCTCATCGGTGCGCGGACCGGTTGGGACGTCGAGATCGTGGCACATGGCGAGAACGGAGGGTACCTGTCCCGCCTCCGGCGCTCTGGAGAGCGCGCGGCAGTGGGCGTACCTTCCCGACTCACGAAGAACGCAAGGAACCGATGATGAGCGAAGAAGACAGGACCGCCGGCGACAGCCCGGATCCGGATCAGCCGGGGACGGACGAGGGGGCCGATCCGGCCAGGCGCACGCAGGCGCTGCGCATCGAGACCCCGGCGATGTCGCCGGAGGACTCTCGCCAGATGTACAAGGCGATGGAGCGCTCGCTGCGGGAGCTGTGGGGCGTGGTGGACGGCCTGGCGGCGGTCATGCCCCCGCGGCCGACGTACTACCGCGTCACGATCTTCGGCTCTTCCCGCATGCATGCCGGCGACGAGCTGTACCTCGAGGTTCGCCGCCTCGCGCAGGAGCTGGCCGCCATGGGCTGCGACATCATCACGGGTGGCGGCCCCGGGCTGATGCAGGCGGCCAACGAGGGCGAGTTGCTGGGAGACGTCTCGAACCTGACCTACTCCATCGGCCTGAATGTGGAGCTGCCACACGAACAGGCCCCAAACCCGTTCGTCGAGAAGCTGTACCACCACGGGACGTTTTTCTCACGGCTGCACCACTTCGTGCAGCTCTCGAGCGCATTCGTGGTCATGCGCGGCGGCATCGGCACGACTCTCGAGGCGCTCATGATTTGGCAGCTTTGTCAGGTGGGACACCTGAAGCGGCGACCACTCATCATGGTGGGCGGCATGTGGCGTGACCTCGTGGACTGGGGCCGAACGCATTGGCTGACCGCGGATGCAAGCCTGGCCGACCCGGACGACCTCGAGATCCCCCTGTGCGTCGATACCGTGGACGACGCCGTGACCTTAATTCGCGGGAACCTCGAAGAGTGGGCGGCGGACGAAGTCTGACCGGCCCGATCCGGTTTCAATCCAGCGAGAACGAGCTCCCCCGCTCCGGCACCTCGACGGCGGCGGTTCCCGCGGCACGCAGGTCCTCCGCGAGCGCGAACGCACTGCTTTCTTCGCCGTGGACGAGGAAGCAGCGGGTCACGCGCCCTGTATCGCGAACCGACGCCGCCCACGCCAGCAGGCCGGTCCGATCGGCGTGAGCGCTGTACGCATCCGCCCGAGCCGTGCGGGCCCTGACCTCCACGGGAGCTCCCAGAACCCGGACCTCCCTGTTCCCTTCCAGCAAGCGTCGTCCCAGGGTGTGCTGGGCCTGGTAGCCAACGAACAGCACCGTGGTGCTTGGATTTCCGAGGTGATTGCGCAGGTGGTGCAGGATACGTCCACCCTCGCACATGCCGGACGCGGCGATGATGATTGCCGGACCCTTACGTGTGTTCAGAGCTTTCGATTCATTGGCCGATCGAAGGTACCGCAGGTGGCGAAAACCAAGCGGATCTCCGTCCGAGTCCGTGGCCATCGTGTCGAGCATCTCGCGATCGTAGCACTCTGGATGACGGCCGTAGACCTCGGTGACGTTGATCGCCAGCGGACTGTCCACGAAGACGTCCACGGGCGGAAGGTCTCCTTCCTCCCACAGCTGATTCAGCCGATACACGAGCTCCTGCGTGCGCCCCACCGCGAACGCGGGAACGAGCAGTTTTCCGCCTGACTTGCACGTGGCCTTGGCGTGATGGAGCAGGTATTCGCGAGCTTTCGATGGCGGCTCGTGCTCCCGGTCACCGTAGGTGCTCTCCATGATGACATAGTCGGCGTCCGGCGGAATCTGCGGGTCGCGCAGGATTGGTAGGCCACGCCTACCGATGTCGCCGGAGAACACGAGTCGCCTTGTACGGCTTCCCTCGGTCAGATCGAGGATCACCGAGGCGGAGCCCAGGATGTGTCCCGCGTCCACGAAGCTCGCCCGGATGCCGAGGGCCGGCTCGAAGATGCGGCCGTAATGCACGGGCCGGAAGCGGCCAAGGGCCTTGCGAGCGTCGCCGATCAGGTAGAGCGGCTCGAACGGCCGTTTGCCCTGCCGCCTGCGGCGACGGTTCACGTAGCGTACGTCCGATTTCTGAATGTGCGCTGAATCGACCAGCATGTGCCGGCAGAGATCGCGGGTGGCCGGAGTAGCGTAGATCTTCCCCTTGAACCCGGCTCGCACGAGCGTCGGGAGGTTGCCAGAGTGGTCTATGTGGGCATGGCTCAGGATCACGGCGTCGATGGACGATGGCTCGAACGGGAAATCGCGGTTCCTCTCGAAGGCGTGCTTGCGGCGGCCCTGGTACAACCCGCAATCCAGCAGAATCCGGTGGCCCCCGACTCTGAGCAGATGCATCGATCCGGGAACTTCTCTCGCCGCGCCCCAGAACTCGACTTCCATGCCACACCCCGCATCCCAGGTGATTGGTGCCCGCAGCTTCGACTCCGGCCTGGTACGATGGCAACACGGGGGTGCTCGCACGACGAGCCCCGCTCAGGTGCCCGGGACCGGCCCTCCCTTCCACGGTCGGTCGGAGATCCCGCGTTGGGAGGCTCCCACGGCGAGCTGGGCACGAGCCTCGTTCGTCTCACGGATCACGACGGTCTCCGCGAGCTTGTCCTCTAGTCCCTGCCGGTTTCGGTCCCACAGAATGCGGAGGAATCCTTCCATCCCGGTGAACAACGAGGCGGCGTACCCTCCGAACCGCTCGAAGGCGACCCAGTAACTGATCGCGTTGCCGTCCAGTTTCAAGACCCGGATTCCCAACACGCGCTTGCCAGGAGTGCGTCCCTTGAAGAACGCAGTGAGGAATGTGAAGTAGAGCCCTGACCAGCCGATTCCGAGCCCCAATTCGTCCAGGAACGCGAGGATCGTATTGATCAGTCCCCTGTCGCGCTCCGCCTCGAGCGCTTCCTCAGTCGACTGGAGCTCCGCGGCCAGCCCCTCGTTCCGGGCCTCCAGGCGCACGATCTGCTGCTCTCTCTCGTTCCATTCGTCAGCGGCCACACGAGGACCCAGCAGTGGTGCGATGGACCGCTCGGCCGCGGTGTCTCCCGCCGCCCGGGCCGCACTGAAGGCAGCCAGGAGCGAGTCCAGGCTCAGCTCCTCGTCGCCGGGAACCCGCTCGGATGCCGATCCGATCGCCCTCTCGATCGCCCGAACCACAGGCTCGTCAGCATCGTCGGCCATGTCCTCGAGAACAGCCCGCATCTGGCCGGGAGCGATGCCCTGCTGTTCCAGCCGGCGAACGACCCGGGCGGCCGCCTCCTCCGCCTCCGTGGTATCGGAGCTGCCGAGCAGGGACAGGAGATCGGCAGCGGCGCCGAGGGTGACTGGAACGGCCTCGCCCCCCTCGGTTTCTGCCTCGAACAACACGCTGTCCTCATCCAGAAAGATCGTCCCCCACACGGCGAGCACGGCAACGAACACTATCATAGCTCCGCCACACCCGATCGTGGCGCGCGCCATCTTGCTCCCAAGTCCCGCTTTCCTGCCGCGGAAGGCAAGCCAGAACAGGAAGGATCCTCCCGTCAGGGCGAGGAGCACGCCACGTGCGTTTGCGAGAAGGCCGATCAGCGACAGATCGATCAGAATGGCGGCCGCACGGCGCCACGGATGCGCCAGCGGAAGGCCCAACAGTTCCCCCGCCACTGAGAAGGCGTCCGGCGTGATGATCTCGCGGGGATCCTGACCGTTCGACATGTCGTCAAGGTAAGTGCGCACCCGGCGCCCCGACACTCGAGCCGGGTGCCGCTACGGCCCGCTGGCGGGTGCGCAGGGGGGACGGCCGGGTGACCCGTCCGTCCCCCCCTCTGCGGCGAATCTCGTGTCGTGGCCCGGCAGACTGTCTCGACCGCCGAGGCCCGATCAGATGGAGAGCGTCCGGGTTCCCGATGTGGTGGCGCGGAGCGGCACCCAGTTCACGGGCCCCTCCTCCCCGTCGTGCAGCTCGAGGTGCCGGGGCATCACCCTGATTCGAGGCACCGAGAAGTTGAAGTCGAACGAGGGCGAGTCTTCAGGACCGAAGAAGAATTCGTGCACCTCACCGTCCTTCGACTCCCACCTGCTCTCCGCCTCGGGCAGCTCCACCGTGATCGTCTTCTCACTGCGGTCGCGCATGATCTGGATCGCAACGGGCCCGGTCTCGACCTCCCACACCATGCGCGACAAGTCGCCCGGCCCATCGATCTCTTCTCCGTCAACGGCGATGATCACGTCGCCCGCCCTGAGGCCCGCGCTCGCGGCCGGTGAGTCTTCTTTGACCGTCGTGATCAGAACGCCGGTCCGGTCTCCGAGCCCGAAGTACTCGGCGAGCTGAGGCTCGAGGTTCTGGATGCCGACTCCGAGTCTACCACCACGCATCGACATGAAGGACAGGACGTGGGGCATCTCGCGGATCCTGACGTTCAGGTCTCTCAGGTGGTCGCGGTTCATTTCGAGCTGCTCACGGAGCTCCAGGGCCCGCTCCTCGTCCCAACCCGAGCGCAGGTTGAATGACCGGGCCATCCCACGTGTCTCGCCGAGCACAACAGCCAGGGATCGCTCCGATCCTCCCCGAAAGAGCCCCACAGTCGCCGTGCGGCCGGCCGGAGTCTCGCCCAGGATCCGGCGAAGCTGCACTTCGCTTTCGAGGCGATCGCCGTTCCAGCTCAAAATCACGTCGTCCTCCTGCAGACCCGCGTCCCGCGCCGGACCCTCGTCCGCAACGCCCGTGATGAGCACGCCGCGCTCCTCGCGGAGGCCCAATCTGTCGACGTCCTCGCCCGTCACGTCGGCGATGTACACGCCCAGGTAGCTTCCCTGGCCGAACGCCAGCACCCGGACGAGACCCTCCGCGTCACCTTTCTCCTGGGCCCTCAACGTCCCAGCCAGCCCGACTCCTGCGATCAACGTGGCCAGGGCCAGGACGCCCGCTGCCTTCGCTTTCATCTCCCCACACTCCTCGTTTCGTGACCATCCCGCTCGCGCCCCTTGAGGGCCCGACGATCCAATTGCGGCGGGCATTCTTCGCTCTCTCTCCAACTTGGACATGTGAGGTCGGGAACAGAGTTGCCCGTCAGAGAACCGCCACCTGGAGCGCTGCGGGAATGACGTGAAAAGATGCGCTTCCGGCCATCCACGTGTCGCCGTCCAGGTTGATCCACATGGGCGGATCCGCCTCCAGGAAAACATCGGAAGCGCGGTGGATCGAAACGCCCGGGTGAGCCGCGTGGCGCCCGAGCAGGACGCGCGGTACCAGCGTTGCCAGGCGAGGCAGGCTGACGGCATGGACGATGACCAGGTCAAGCTGCCCGTCGTCATTCCTGGCGCCCGGCGCGAGAGGTACCCTGCCTCCGGCATACATGGAATTCGCGGCGATAACCATCAGCGCCTTCGTCTCTATCGATCGGCCGTCTACCAGGATCTCGACAGAGTACGGCCGCAGGTCGCGAAGCTGTCGAAGAGCGGCGAGCGGATACGCCACGAAACGCCAACGACGTCGGAAGCGGGGGCTCATGCTGTCCCCGATGCGCCCACAGAAGCCGGCAACCGCAGCGTTCGTCAGGTACCGGTCGCTCTCCGCCGGATTGGCCGAGACGGCCCGGATCAGGTCCAGGGATGTCGTCTTCACGCCCCCGGCCACGACGGCCGCCTCCTCGATGCCGGACGGCAGGCGGAGAGAAAAGGCGAGGTCGTTTCCCGTGCCGGTGGGGATGATTCCCAGTCCGGCGTCGCCACCTCCTCGGAAGAGTCCAGTCGCCACTTCGCGCACCGTCCCATCCCCTCCCGCGGCGATCACGCGCGCGTAACCCGAGCGTGCCGCGTCCTCAGCCAGCCAGATCGCATCTCCAGGCCCGGAAGTGCGTTGAAAGTCCGCGTCGATCCGCCGCGCGAGGCGTCCCTGAAGCTCGCGGGGGTTGATCCCCCCGCCCGCAGCTGGATTGAGGATTACGAGCGTTCTCATAGCAGGATAACTTGTGGGTTGCACGTCCGTGTTCACCAGTGACGAGAGGAGCGGGCCTCATGAGCGCGCTCGACGAGCGGGATCTTGCAGCGGCGGCAGACCTCCTGAGCGACGCTTCCCGGATCGCGGTTATGACGGGAGCTGGTATCTCGGCCGAGAGCGGAGTGCCCACGTTCCGTGGGGCCGGCGGTTTCTGGAGGGGCCGCTCCGCGATGGACCTCGCGACGCCGCAGGCCTTCAACCGAGACCCGGAGGATGTCTGGAAGTTCTACCGGTACCGGATCGACGGGCTTTCCCGCGTGGAGCCCAACGCAGGTCACCGGGCGCTCGTGTCCCTGGAACGCCGGTGCGAGCGCTTCTGGCTGATCACTCAGAACGTTGACGGCCTCCACCATGCTGCTGGAAGCGAGCGTGTCATCGAGCTTCACGGCACCCTGGCGGAGGTCCGCTGCCGCGTGTGTGCCTACCGCTGCCCGTCCAGCGATCTGCCCGACGACCCGGTTCCCAGCTGTCCCTCGTGTGGTGACCTCCTGCGACCCGCCGTGGTGTGGTTCGGCGAGGACTTGCCCCGTGCTGCCCTAGCGGAGGCCGACGAGGCGATGGCCCATTGCGAGGTCATGCTCGTGGTCGGCACCTCGGGCCTCGTCGAGCCCGCCGCTTCATTCGCGCGCTGGGCCCGGTCGCGGGGAGCCTCGATCGTGGAGGTCAATCTCGAGACCACGCCCATCAGCTCCGTGGCCGACGTAAGTGTCTTCGGTCCTGCGGGAGAGGTGCTGCCTCGGATCGTCGGGTAGAGCCCGCACGTGTCAGCAAGGGTAGCAGGTACCAGCACGTGTCAGCAGGCCGTTGGCTGCGAATTCAGATGGAGACCTTCCGCAACGCCTCGAAAAAGGACACTACCTTCCGACGATCGAGGGCGTCGCCGGTTCGCACTCCACTGCACACGTCCACTCCATAGGGCCGTACGGACCGCACAGCGTACTCCACGTTTCCCGGATTCAGTCCGCCCGCCAGAAGTACAGGCCGATCCACCGTGTCGACGATTTCCCTGCTGATTCCCCAGTCGTGCGTCTTGCCTGACCGCGGCTCCCACCGGTAGGGCACCTGCGGATTCGCGGAATCCAGCACCAGGGCATCGACCTGCCTCGCGGCCGCGATCGCCGCCTGCACCGCCGTGCTGTCCACCACGTGGATAGCCTGAACGAGCGACACTTCCGGAAGCTCCATCCGCAGCCGGAGATAGTCGACCGGCGCCAGGGCATCCCAAAGTTGGAGGGTGTTTACTCCGCAGTTCTGAGCCTTCTCGATCAGGCGATCAGCGTCGGTGACGGCCGTCAGGAGAAAGGTGCCCACCGAAGGCGGCAGGGAGTCCACGATTTCCCGGATCGTCTCCTCGGGCAGCTCGCCGGGGCCGCCGGACATCTCCGAGACCAGTCCCAACGCAGCGGCGCCGAAAGAGAGCGCCACCTCCGCCTCTTCGGGCGAACGGATGCAGCAGATCTTGACCTGGACAGGAGAGATGACCATCGATACGGCCCTTTCGTCTCGCGCGACTGCCAACGTGGACAAGATCGCGCACGTCGGGCCGACGGGAAAGACCGCTAACCACTACAACAGTGCGTCCATGTACAGCAGCAGCTGCCAGCGCAGGGGGCCCGGGCCGTGGACGCCTCGCGCCAGGTCGGCCCTTAGCAGTCCGTCGAGGAGGGATAGGCCTCCCCCCACGGCGATGGACAAATCGGTCATCCCGAACTCCGATCGATCTCCGGCCGACCCGAAGTCGCCGAACGCGACGAGGCGCACACCCGGGTAACCGAGCGCCAGCTCCGTGCGCGCGAGCCAGAACGCTTCTCCCGTAATCTGATCGGCCTCGAACGACCGGACCGTCTGTGGGCCCGCCACGTAGTAGAGCCGCTGCACGGGCACTTCACCGAATGTGCTTCCGACCGACCACTCGAGGCTTCCGGCCAATCGCCAGAACAACGGGCGCGTCGCGGTGGCTCCAATCGCGATCCGGGCGTACTCGGCGTCTCCGACCCCCACTTCACCCCACACGGATCCGGTGGTGATGAGTCCCCGGGGGTCGACGCCGTTCTGGGTACGTAGGCGGCCCGAGAGACCGGCAATCGTGATCTCGTCAGCCATGATGTTCGGCGGCGGATCCGCGCGTCCGAGGAGGTTCGCCAGGGAAAAGTCGGTGTTCTTCTCCACCGCCCAGTGCGACTCGGCGAACGCCTTCACCTCGTGCCGGACCGGGCCCGATTCGTCCTTGAATCCTATGGAAACGCCGCCGGATCGGTAGTATTGGCCGTAATCGTATCCCAGAACGAGAGCGTTGATCGAGGCCTCGAGGTTGAGGGGATTCCCCCAGTCGTTGGCCGCCTGCAGGCGGTAGTAAGCCATGGCCTCGACCGCACCGTTGGGGAGCTCCTCTCGCAGGCCCAGTTCCACGTTGGGCACCAGGTCACCGATCCCGATGCGGAGCTCTCCCCACCCGACCAGTCCGGCGACCGGTCCCTGCCGACGCAGACCAGCGCTGAGGCCCTCAACCCGGTTGAAGCGGAAGATGCCGAAGCGGGATAGAGCCGGCGGCGCGATGGCGTGGGCGACGGTGACTCGGTCGAGCTCCTCTCGCATGCGGTCGATCTCCCGGCGGCTGAAGCTCAGGGGTTCTCCGGCAAAAAACTCGTCCGACAGCAGCGGCGAGTTCCGCAGCGAGTCGCGCGGCGGGAGGATGACCACCTCCCGGACCGTGCGGCCGTCGTCCAGCTCCCGCTCCGCCGTCCGTCTCTCCCAGCCCGGTGGGAGATCTTCCTCGGCCACATCCAGCGTATCCGCCTCGTTGAGGGAGTAGTCCGCCACGGAGATCTCGACCACCACCGGTACTCGGAGAAGCCGACCGACCCGGCCCTCTCCCTCGAACCGGATGCGCCAGGGAAGCCACCACCGGAGCTCCTGCAGGGCGTAGTCCACGATCATGTGATCGATGCTCGCGGTGATCGGCTTGATGAATCCCGGCACCTCCTTCGCGTCCTCCGGCTCGTCCAGCTCGAGGATGAAATCGCGCGCCGGCCGGAACGCGCCACGAACCAGCGCGGCGCTCTCCAGATCGAACCAGATCGCGCCGACGAGGAGTCCGAACTCGACGCGCCTGGGCTCGAGGCGTACCTGGACGAGCGTGATCTCCCGGCCGCTGGACGGAAGGATAATCCGTATCGTGTCCCCGGAGGCATATCGGTAGTGGAAGGCGGCCGTGTCGGCGAGCGGGTGCAGGAACGCCTCGCCACCCATCATCAGGCGGTCGGCCGCGGGATCCAGCGGAATCAGGTCGTCCGGGTCCTCACCGTATTCACCGCGTTCGACCTTCCGCTCCTCGTCGTTCGCGAGATCGCCGAGGATGGGCACTTCCTGCCGGCTTCCGAGCCAGCGGTAGGTCTCCTTGCCGGCGGAATCCCACCGCACCCGCGCGATCTGTTCGCTGACGAATAGACCACGCTCCCGCCTGAACCGCGCGGCCGACAGCCCGATGTATACGCGCTCCGCGATCGTCGCCTCGTAGCTCGCGAGGCCTGCCGCCTCCGTGCCGCGAGCCTCCCGCGCACGCTCGATCATCGCCCGGGCCCCTTCGTCCGCGTAGGTATCAGACGGAATCGTGTCCCGTTGCGTCAGAAGCGTCTCGGCGGGGGCTACTGGATCGACCTCGACCGGCGATCGCTCCAGGCGCGAGGAGTCGGGCTGCGAGGGAGCCGGCTCCTGGGCCGGAGCCTGGACGGCACTGACGAAGCTGCCGACCAGAAGCAGGGCGACGACCAGGGGCGTCGTGAGGATTTTCGTGCTTACCAGCGACACAAGCTCTCCGGCTGGCTCGGGGTTATCTCATGCGGGTCCATACGCCGCCCCCCGGCAAACGGTTTCACGTAGCCTTCACATAGCCCGACGTGCAACCGATCATGTCCATGAAGAGCGCAAACCCGACCACCGGGCAAGGGCTTCTTCTGCCCGCCGAGCGCGGGGCCGGTTGCCGCTCCGCCCCAGAGCGATCAGGTTATTGATATGGACGCGGGCCAGTCTTTCGCTTGCTGCGCACACCTGTCAGGAAACGAAGATACGATGATCAGCGAGAAGCTTCAGGAAGCCATCAACGAGCAGATCAAGTACGAACTGTACTCGGCGTACATGTACCTGGCGATGTCGGCCGATTGCTCGGACCGAAACCTCACGGGATTCGAGCACTGGATGCGGTTGCAGGCACGGGAAGAGGTCGAGCATGCCATGCGGTTCTTCGATTTCCTCCTGGAACGGAGCGGACGCGTGGAGTTGCAGGCGATCGACAAACCGCCCTTCGAGTTCGGATCTCCCCTGGAGATTATGGAGCAGTCGCTCGAGCACGAGCGCTTCGTTACGTCGCGAATCAACGGACTGTACGACCTCGCTCAAGCAGAGGAGGACCGCCCGGCCCAGATCATGCTGCAGTGGTTCGTCACAGAGCAGGTCGAGGAAGAGGCCAGTATCGACGAGATCGTGCAGCGCATGAAGATGTTCGGGACCGACGGTGCGGCGCTGTTCATGCTGGACCGCGACCTCGAGGCCCGGGGACCCGAGGAGGTTGAAGAGTAGCATGCGTGTTCGACCGGGTCCGGGACCGCCGGCCTTGCACGGCGTGACGCTCGGCGGCGCATTCCTGGCGGCATTCCTCCTTGCGGGATGTGATCTTCGCGGACGGGGCGAAGTCGAACCGGCCGACGAGCCGGCTGCACACGAGGATTCTTCCGTACCGGCCGAGTTCGCCGAGAGTCTCGGGATCGACCTTGCGAACATGCGCCAGACACCGTCGGGCCTATACATCGAGGATCTGGCCGACGGCCGCGGGCTGGCGGCACGCTCAGGCCATGTGGTCGTCGTGCACTACACCGGCTGGCTACCCAACGGAGAGCAGTTCGACAGCACTCGAGACGCCGGTGACGCCAGGAGATTCCAGCTCGGGGCGCGTCGGGACGTAATCGAAGGCTGGGACGAAGGGGTCACCGGAATGCGTATCGGCGGCAAGCGGCGGCTCGTGGTTCCTCCGCACCTCGGCTATGGGGCCAGGGGAGTACCGGGAGCGATACCACCCAACGCGACTCTGGTCTACGAGTTCGAGCTCCTCGACATCAAGATGTAGCGTGGGGTGGCGCAGGGGATCCCACTCCTTCGCTCCTCACCATGATCGCACCGGCCGCGAATCCACCCCCGTACACCACGACGGCGGGAATCCATTGCCCCCAGACGAGGGCGAACAGCGGCGCGGCGGCGACGGTCGCGGGAAACAGGACGGACGCAGCGACGATCCCCCACACGCCGGCCACGTCGGCCGCTATCCGGAGCCCGAGCTCGAGCCCTGTGAGCACGGCGACTCCCATACCCACGTGCGCCAGGGCCCGAACCAGTGAATGACGCGTGTATCGCATGACTTCCTCCGTTCACGCGGCCGGGTTGGGTCAAAACGTCCCCTACCACCTCCAGTGCACCCGGCACCCGTAAACGCAGGATCACGGCCCTGGCTGCGCCTCAGCGTACAACACGTTGTGATTCAAGAAGATACGGCCGGGTGGCCCCGAGTGTCCGGAAGCGGTGAGGGGGAAACACATTGCAGGAAACGGCGAGAAATGCCGGACCCCAGTCGGATCTGGCGTCTCGTGGACGCCCGTGCGCCACCCTTCCCCATGGTGTCACCACCGTCTAAGCTAGCTTGTGACGTGTGCCTGCCGTGGCAGTGCACCGTGGCCGAACGAATCACGAGCGAGGAGTGACGCGTGGCCGTAGCAGATACCGGAGAAGAGGCCGATCGTCTGGAGCTCGACGACGACGGGTGGAGAGAACGCCTGACGGACGAGCAGTACCGGATACTGAGGCGGCACGGGACCGAGCCCCCGTTCACTGGCCGGCACCACCGAACGAAGGTCGCCGGCACGTACAGGTGCGCCGGCTGCGGAAACCCGTTATTCCGGTCCGAGGCCAAGTACGACTCCGGATCGGGTTGGCCCAGCTTCTTCCGTCCGACGGACCCTGACCGCGTGCGGAGCCGTACGGATCGCAGCGGCTTCATGGTTCGGACCGAAGTGCTGTGCGCGAGATGCGACGGCCACCTGGGGCATGTGTTCGAAGACGGCCCGGCGCCGACGGGACTCCGTTATTGCGTGAACTCCGCGTCCCTGGACCTCGATCCCGACGAAAACGACGACGTTGCGCCAGACGGGTCAGCCGGACCCGTAGAAACAAACTGAAACAGGAGACATCAGTATGTCACCCGAGGTATACAAGCTCGTCCACATCGCGGGAATTCTCATGGTGTTCATGTCGCTCGGAGGGCTGGCCCTGCACGCCATCAACGGCGGCACGAAGGACACGAATACCGGACGTCGTCTCACGGCCATCACGTACGGCGTGGGGCTGCTCCTGATCCTTCTCGGCGGCTTCGGGTGGCTCGGCGCGTCCGGGCTGATGAGCGGCGGAATGCCGGGCTGGACGTGGGCCAAGCTGGGGATCTGGATGGCAGTGGCCGGCCTGCTTGCCCTTCCGGCCGTCAAGCCGGAGCTGGGCCGGTTCGTGTGGCTCGTAGCGCCTCTCCTGGGCGTGATCGGTGCCTGGCTGGCCCGCACCAAGCCATTCTGATTCGCAGTGCGGGTCACGGGGCTTTTTGTCTACCCGCTGAAGTCGGCTCGGGGTGTGCCACTCGACAAGGCGCCCCTCGACGGATTCGGCGTCGCGGGAGACCGCCGTTGGGCGCTGCTCGGCCCTGACAACCGGGTCATCACGCAACGCGACTGTCCGGTCCTGGCGACTCTGGATGCGGTGCCGACGGAATATGGGATCGAGCTCCGGGCTCCCGACCTCCCGACGCTGCGCGTAACCCGCCCCACGCAGGACGCGATCCGTCTGCCGATCCTAATCTGGAAGGACCGGACCGAGGGAGCGGCGGCCGGCCCCGAGGCAGACTCGTGGCTGGAGACATTCCTCGCCCGCCCCTGCCACCTGACCTACATGTCCAACAGCACCCGTCGGCAGGTGAGCCTGCAGTACGGGCGGCCGGGGGACCATGTGAGCTTCGCGGACGGATATCCCCTGCTGCTCACCAGCGAAGCTTCCCTCGCGGATCTCAACGGCCGGCTCGGAATGGACGTCCCGATGGATCGCTTTCGACCGAACCTCGTAGTCGACGGCACCGAGCCTTTCGCTGAGGACGACTGGGCGCGGATCCGTGTCGGGAATACCTCTTTCCGGGTCGTGAAGCCGTGCGCGCGCTGCGTGGTGACGACCGTGGACCAGCGTACCGGTAAGAAGGGCGAGGAACCGCTCCAGATGCTCGCCACATTCCGCAATTCGGGCGGCAAGGTCTTGTTCGGGGAGAACCTGATCCACGACGGACCGGGCCCGATACGACTGGGGGATGTGGTGGAGGTGCTCGAGCGGCGGAGCACTACGGCCGGCTGACGACTACCTCAGGTACACGGGTGCTCGGGCAGGTCCACCGGACGGAGGGTGTAGTTGTGCGTTTCGAACACGGCGCCGGTCACCTCGAAGTACTCCTGCCAGAAGTCCTTCACGTGCTGGCTCTGATTGGTATCGACCCGGGCTCCCACTACGTAAATGCACAGGCCCGACAGGTCGGGAAGCGTCCCGTTCGCCTGCTCGCGCTCGACCCAGCCCGCGTCCGGCATACGGCGCAGGCCCTCCATGTCGATGCTCCGGTTCGATTGCAACATGTCCGAGAAGATGTACAGCGTCCCTTCGCGACCCGGGGCCGCGCGCAGATCGGCGCTGACATCGTGCAGGGTCGAGAGGATGTCGGTACCGTCGATGCTACCTCGACCCGTCGTGTCGGTGAAGGCGACCAGAAAGTCCTGCGCGTCCTGGAGGAACCGGACTCGGGTGACCGAGTCGCGCATCATCGCCTGCTCGGCGAACTGACGCTGCGGCACCGTCTCGGACCAGCGCTGCGGCGGCTCCTCGAGAGAGAGCTGAAGCAGCTGGTGCGCAGCAATCCGGTCTCCGTGATTCAGCTTTCGAATTCGAGCGTTCGTTAGCTGCCGCGCCAGCTCGAGCTGGTGGTGCGAGATGCTGGTCGAGCGATCATAGACGAAGATGACAAGCTGCGGAGGCGATCTCTTGAGCACACCGCCTTCTCCCTCGCCTGCCGCCGCGTTTCCTTCCTGCGTCCCGCAACCGGCAACCATCAGGGCACCGACCGCCACCCCCAACGCCGCAAGCTTGCGGATTACCATGCAGTAGCCTCTTCCGTGAACCGGGCTCGGATCTTCTCGAAGTTCTCATGGAGATCGCGTCGCTCGGCCTCGTATTCCTCCGGATCGCGCATGAGCAGATCGCGCATATCCTGCTCTTCGACCACGAGCCGCAGCTCGACCGGCTCGCTGAAGGCCTTGATCTCCCTCGTGTCCAGACCGCGGAGGCGCCCGTTCTCGGCGCGATACGCCACGATCGTAGCCTCCAACTGACTCGCCAGGGCTGGCGCCTCCCGTAACGGTCTCTCGGAAAGTAAGCTCGCGAGGTCACGAATGGTACGCACGGCCTCGCCCATCGCATCGACCACACGCTGCTGCGTGGCATCTCCGAGATCGACGAACTCGCGCCTCTGGCGCTCGAACGGACTGTCATTGAAGCGGTCGCGGCGGCGGTCCCACATGTGGAAGTACGCAGCCGAGATCGCCACCAGGACGAGGGTCGTGTTCAGCAACAGGATCGGGAAGCTGAGGCTGCTCATCGAAGTAGCATACTCTCGCTGCTCCTTCGCCAGTGCCTCGAGATCATCCGCACGGTTTGCCTGCTCGTTCGCGGCCACCAGGTTGCCGTCGACCCGTAGCCAGCTGGCAGTGCGCCTGAACTCTTCGATCTTCGCACTGTCCTGCACGAAACGATCTGCCGCTACCTCACCCAGCGTTACGCGGGCCTCGAACAGGACGCCAAGCACGAGGATAAGGCCGACACCGGAAAGGACCATCGGTACCACGAACTCTCCTGCGGATCGTTTGCCCAGCGTCTCTCCGGTGCGCCGTGCCGACGAATGCATCAGCAGCGACCGCACGGAATGGCCGAAGAAATGAGCGAGTACAATCAGGAAGGTCACAACACCGGCGGCGAGGAGAGCCGCATCCGGTCTCAGGATGAACTGCGAGACTACTCGCATGCCTCCGGCAAGCCAGCCCTCGCTGGTCTCCGCAACGTACCGAATCTGCTGCTCCGTGAGCGGATCACGCGGAAGTAACGCCCCGAAGACTGGCGCGTTTGCCAGGAATTCCACGATTCCCAGGAACCCGATGGCCAGCGCATACCAGTGCGACTTGAACTGCCGGGTCGCGGCACCCGTCTCTTCTTCCTGTCCGGTCTCCTCCTCCAGCGTCGTTTCCACGACCGTACGATTCATTTCCCAGCGTTTCTGGAGCCGAAACAATTCGCCGGTGACTCGCTCGAAACGATCGTTGTCGAGTCTAATGCCGCCGAGAGTGCGCGTGACGCGGCCCTCCAGCTCGGCTACGAGCGAGTTGAGACGGGAGCGCTCCCGCGCCTGCCAGTTGTGGAACAGCGACACGGCACGATCTCGGAGCTCCTCCTCGGACTCGGCCCGACCCGCGGTGTCCGTGGTCGGCAGGTCCACCTCGGCATCTCGAACCGCTAACTCCACCGCGGCCTTTCGAAGTCTCCGAACGCTCAGTCCCACGTTCTCTTCGAGCGCCGCGCCAGCGGTCTCCGGAAGATCTCCGGGATCGGGATCGGCTGCGAACGGCTCCGCAGCAGGCTCAACACCGTCAGTGCCCGTCGGGGCCGGCTCTACGGTATCCGTGGGATCCCATACCGCGTCCGAGGGAGCGACGGGCTCGGGCGTCCACAGGGGATCACCTGACGGCTCGGGGGCCGCGGCGTCCTTGACTCGATCCAACCACGTGGGGTGCGGGTTGTCCGCCGGATCGCGCACGGCGTCGCCTTCGTCCGAGTCGGATACCGGTTTCAGCTTCGGCTGGAAGGCAGCGGCTCTGGCTTCATTCTGTTTTGCTCTCATTCTCCCCTGCTCATCCATATCGTTTGCGCCTTCCGCGAGTCACCGCCTGAAGCCCTGGCACCGGTCCGGCCGCACCGCCTTCAGCCACGGTTCCTCGGGGGAACCCCACGGTCTCCGGCAGAGCAAGAACGCGGCCAATGGCACGTCTCCGGGCCTCGTACCCGTAACCTGCTATCGTTACAAGACATAAACCGCTTCTGCGCGAATCCCTGCAGCGTGGGGTGATGCGAAAGATTTCGCGCTTCGCGAATCGATTCCGTCCCGGGGAGACCTTATCCTCCCATGATAATCGATAACATGAGCGGGCGTGGCGAGCAACGAGAAACCTAGCAGGTCACTGAGAATCCCCAAGCGGCCACGTTACGAACGTGGAGCCGCTTACGCCCCTACCCCGGGCAGCTTGCGATCTGCCTACTAATACATCCGCTCTCTGTGGATCTCCCGCGCCATCGCACGGGCGGCCTCGGCCAACGTCTTCTCGACCTCGAGCAACGCCCGCTCCAGCGCCTCATCTACGTCTGTCTCCGAGGTCAGCGACATCGCGGCGTGCTCGGCATAATCCACGATGTAATCCACGCGGTGACGTACGTCGTTCTTGATCGCGTGGAGCAGAGCCTCGGTCGTCGCGCTGTACTGCATGGCTTCCGCTCCTTGTAAAGTTCACCGGCCTTACACAGGGCAAACCGGCTGCCAGCTGGCGGCTCGGAAGAGGCCGACTCCGGTAAACAGGCACGATCGTGTGTGTTACGTGATTCGCTGGGCACGCCCGATGGGATCGGAACACAGCGACAGCGCACGATCGTGGTGGCAAAAAGCAAAGAAGGACGCGCAAAAGGTGAGTGCGCCTCACAGGATGACGGATTGTTGAGTCGGTGGCAGAGGCTGAGGTGGGAGCTGATGTCCCTGTACCTGCGACGGTTCACTGGACGACCGCACAACCGAAACAGGAGTCGACAGGAATGCCGAACGGGGGATTGCTCGTTCCGGACCAGCCTCGGAAGAAGGGTCGCGGGTGGAGCGAAAACGAGGGCCTACAGGGTGGATTCGCTCTCGTGGCAGTGCTGTTGCTCCTGGCGGCCCTTTACGTCGGAGCGACCGGTATCTTCATGGCCGCCCGCGCAGAGCTCCGCATCGGGATCAGCCACACCGCCTCCAGCCAGGCTTTCCACATCGCTCAGGCTGGCCTGGCCACCTGGGTGAACTCGAGCGTGCAACCAGCGCTGGCCACCTACTCTATCGGAGGCACGACGGTCGACGTCATGGCCACGAAGCTCCTGGCCGTGGATTCGGTGACGACCCTCTACCGCGTCGTGGCCCAAGCGACGGTCGGCGGCACTGACGAGCGCAACCCCGGGCTGGCCACCCGACAGACCAGCCTCGTCGCCCGGCGGAGCGGCGCAGTTCCCGTCGTCGCGGTCACAGGTAGCTGGCGTGAGAAATTCTGACCGGAGGACTGGTTCAGCGCGGAAGCCCGTCGACGAGAAGATCCAGGAGTCCCCGGGGATTCGACATGTTCAGCCAGTGGCCTCCCTCGATCTCGATCAGCCTGACGCACTCTCCGTCGGCCTCGAGCCGCGCAATGCGGGCCGCGGAAGCGTCGTCCACGATTGACCCCCTCGTCGCGCGCAGGAAGAGCAACTCCGTGCCAACTGGAGGGGTCTCGACGACCGGCCACAGGTCTTCCCGATAGAAACTCTCCAGCAGGAGGTCGAGCGAGGACAGATCGAATCGCCAGTGATACCCGTCCGGCCCGCGTTCCAGGTTCGTGGCCGTCCACTCGGAGATGTGCGTGTTGAAGCCGGCCGACTGCACGGCGGAGACCAGCTGTGCTCGGGAATCGAACCGATCCGGCAGGCTGCACAGAAGAGCCAGGAGCCGGCTGGCCCCGGCCTCCGTTCGGCCGGGGGCCGGCGTGCTGTCAGCAATCCAGACCTGGCGCAGGCCTGAGCCACTCGACCGAGCGCAGGCGAGAGCGACCTTCCCGCCGAACGAGTGTCCGACGATGACGGTCTCCCTTCCCTCCAGGTGCAGGATCAGCGAGTTCACGTCCGCCGAGCTCGAAGCCACGGTGTGCGGTGGGGCGAAACCCTGGCTGTCGCCATGCAGTCTGAGGTCGACCAGCACGACACCCCAGTCGGGTCGGGTCCGGGCGAGGCCCCGGCCAATCGACCCCCAGTTGCGGCCCGCCCCGAGAAAACCGTGCAGAAACAGGACCCATCGGTTCGGCTGCGTATTGGGCGCAAACAGGCGACGGTGGGCGAGCAGGGCGGGCACCGCTCCGCTGGAACGGGACTCGGGATAGGTGTGCGGCATCAGTCGATACCTGTCCCGAGCTGGCTGCGACCATCTGCAGAGCCCACCAGAAGGGCCGCCTCGTACGCGCTCTCGGTGCGGTCCAGCATCTCCCCCAGCGAGAAGACGTCCTTCACGTGTCGGCGCCCGGCGTGCCCCATCCGATCCCGGCTCTCCGGATCCGCGAGCAGGGCAGTCAGAGCCTCCGCCAGGGATTGCGCATCGCCGGGAGGTACCACGATCCCTGTCTTCCCGTCGATCACGGCCTCCGGTATTCCCCCTACGGCCGTGCTGACCACGGGAAGGCCCGCGGCGCCCGCCTGGAGGACGGACTGAGGTACTCCCTCGTTCCGGACCGATGGCAGGCAGAAGACGTCCAGGGCGGACAGGACGTCCGGGATGTCTTCCCGAGCGCCCAGGAATCTGACCCGGGCCTCGAGACCGTGATCGACCGTCATCGATTCGAGGGCGGATCGCTGCGAGCCGTCCCCCACCACCAGCAACACGCAGTCCGGCTGCTGCCGCACGATCTCCGGCATGGCCCGCAGCAGCACCTGGTGGCCCTTGTCCGGGCGAAGGTATGCGACCACACCGATCACCGGTCCCGTGCTGTTGAGACCCAGCTTCCGGCGGGCTTCCGTGCGGCCCGCCGCTTTCGGGGTGAATCGATCCGGATCGACCCCCGTCGGAATCGATGTCGAGCGCTCCAGGGGCACCAGGCCGGAGGCGGCCAGGTCCCGCCGGATGGTCTCCCCCGTGGTGATCAGATGGTCCGCCTGAGCGTAGAGAAAACGGTGCAGCGGCCCGGGCGCGACACCGGCGGAGATGTGACGGCTTCGGACGAGCGCCCACGGCCGTGGCCCGATTCTGCTGGCCAGGGCCACCGCCCAGCTGTCGGCTGAGCTGTGCGAATTCAGCACAACGGGCCGGACGTGACGTACCAGGGATGCCACGTTCAACACGCTCCGGGGCAACGATCTCCTGCGGAACGACACGGGAATCACATCGATGCCCACTTCCGCAGCACGGTTGGCGAGGGCTCCACGCGGTGGCGTCGCGATCCACACTTCGTGTCCCCGCTCGCGCATGCCAACACTCTCGGCGAGCACCCGGCGCTCCTGCCCCCCCATGACTGTGGACGATTCTGTATGTACGATACGCACGGTGACAATCCATTTCGAGAACGGGACACGGCACGTTGACATCCCCGAGAACTGTGCACAATACGAAGACGGCGAAGGAGAGAGACTGATATGACGGACACGACCGCGGCCGGCGAGCGCAATGCGACCCTGCGCTGCGCATTCTGCCTGAAGCTCAACCGGGTGGACATGGACAGGTCCTCAGATTGGCCTACGTGCGGAGAGTGTGGCCGCCCGTTCCTGCTGGACCGACCGGTGAAGATCGCCGGCGAGGACCTGGAGCGCGTCGTTCGCGAGACCGATGTCCCCGTCCTCGTCGATTTCTACGCCGATTGGTGCGGTCCGTGCAAGATCATGGCACCGGTGCTGGACGAGCTCGCCGCCGACCAGATAGGGAGCATCCTCGTGGCGAAGCTGGATACGGACGCGAACTCGCAGGTCGCGTCGGCAATGGGCATTCGAGGGATACCGACCCTTATCCTGTTTCGAGACGGAGCCGAGGTGGCACGTGAGACGGGAGCCGTATCGCGAAGCGTGCTCGATTCGATGCTGGCTTCAGCAACCTGCCAGTGAACGAGACAGTCCTGCAAAGCGTGCGCGATCCGTTCCGCGCCCTGGTCGTCGGTTTCGTGCCTGAAGCGGCCGATCTCAGCGCGGAAGCGTGGGACGAGGGAGAGGCGCTCGCGGAGGGGATGCTCGCCGGAAGACCGGCCACGATTCAGCGGCAGGTTCGGTTTCTGATCCGCGCTCTCGATGTTCTTTCCTTCCTCCGTCGGGGTCACCGCCTCGCCCGACTGGATCCCGAGGCTCGCACAAGGTTGCTGGCCTCCCTGCAGGACTCCCGGCTGCTGCTGATGCGTCGTGGCGTGTGGGGCCTGCGGACCCTCGCCTTCGTCGTCTACTACGGCCGGGACGAGGGCCGAGCAGCGGTCGGATACCGCGGAAATCCCGGCGGCTGGATCGCGCGAGCCGCAGCGCGAAGTGGAGAGGCCACCACCCCGGGCAGCTCCGGGTCGAGCGTTTCGCACGGAGCCGCCACGTGAACCACGTTCGCTGCGATGTGGCGATCGTCGGGTCGGGTGCGGGCGGCGGCACGGTGGCTCAGGCCCTGGCCCGTCTCGTGGCGGATGGGCACCGGGTGGTGGTGCTGGAGCAGGGGGCGCGCCTCACGGACTCCGAATTTACCGGAATCGAGACGGAGATGGCCGATGCCCTGTACGACGAGGGCGGAGGCTTTCTGACGGAGGAGGGCACCCTCACTCTCGCCTTCGGCCGTACCTATGGCGGTTCGACGGCGGTGTACACCGGCACTTCGCTCGTGGCTCCAGCGCGAGTCATCGATGGATGGGGTGTCCCCGGCCTGGAGCATAACGACGTGGTACGGCGGAGCCAGCGGTACGCGGACGAGAACAACGTCCATCCGCTGCCGCCCGAAGAGATCAACGACAACAACCGCCTGTTCCGGGAGGGGTGCCTGGAGGCCGGATACCGCGCGGAACAGTTCCCGGTAAACGTGAGGGGCTGCCACGGCGCCAGTCTGTGCAACCTCGGCTGTCCAAATGGCGCCAAGCAGGGGACGGACCGCGTGCAGCTCCCGGCCGCCGAGCGCCGGGGCGTCGAGGTCGTGACACATGCCGAGGTCCTGCGAATCGAGGAGCGGTGCGTCGTGGTTCGGGTGTCCGAGCCCGAGCCCGGCGCACCCGGCGAACGGTCGGCCTGGGCCCCGGGAGAGTACCGGCTCTCGGCCGGGATTGTGGTCGCGGCCGGAGGATCTGTGGGAAGCACGGCGTTGTTGCTCCGCTCGGGCTTCGGCTCGACTCTCACGCGCCTGGGAAAGGGGTTCACGTGCCACCCCGCACTGATCCTGGTGGGCGAGCACGAAAACGAGATCACGAACGACGTCGGCCACCCGAAGAGCTACTTCCTGGATCGGGCCATCGAGGAGAGGTTCGTGCTCGAGACCTGCATGTACTTTCCCTTCGTGACCGCGAAGAACCTCACGGGCTTCGGTTCGGATCACAGCGCGCTGATGCAGGCCTTCCGCAGGCTGCAGATGATCCTGGTCCTTGCTTGCGACCGCGCCGTGCCGGAGAACCGGATCTCCGTGGATCGAACAGGGAGGCCGAGGGTCCACTATCGTTTCACGGCGGAAGTTCGGGAGGCCCTGGCGGCCGCAAACCGCGCGGCGGCCCATATCTTCTTCGCCGCGGGCGCCGTTCGCGTTCACGCGCCTCTGGCGGACCCACCCCTCCTCGGGCGCTCGGAGGCCGGGTCCATCGACAAACGCATTCGGGCCGAGTCCTTCCTCCCCGGAAAGACGTCGGTAACGGCGGCGCACCTCATGGGAGGGTGTGGAATGGGATCGGATGCGACCGATTCCGTGACGGACGCCTGGGGCCGGGTCCACGGCGTGCCGTGGCTCCGCGTGGCCGACTCGAGCCTGTTCCCGGACAGCCTGGAGATCAATCCATACCTCACGGTCATGGCACTCGCCGATCGGGCGGCCGAGGCGGTTCTCGGCGAGGCAGGTGAGCTGCTCGCGAAGGCACAGGGAGGACACTCGTGACCGGCGGGAAGCGTCTTCGGGGGGCCGAGGCCGTCGTTCGCGCCCTGGAGGACGAGGGCATCCCGTTCACCTTCGGCATTCCCGGCACTCACAACATCGAGCTGTACGATCGGCTCGGTGAGTCGGAGCTCGTCCACGCCATCCTCGTCACCGACGAGCAGAGCGCTTCGTTCATGGCCGACGGCCTGTGGCGCGCGTCCGGGCACCTGGGCTGCGTGAGCGTGGTCCCAGGCGCCGGATTGACGCATGCCATGTCAGGAATTGCCGAGGCCTACCTCGATCACATTCCCATGCTGGTGCTCGGGTGCGGGATCCGACGTGACACCGGCCATGCGTTCCAGCTGCACGACGTCGATCAGCTGGCGATGGTCTCCCCGGTGACGAAAGGCGTCTTCCGCCCGGGGAGAGGCGACGAGATCTACTCGACTATCCGGGGTGCCTGCGCGCTGGCGCGATCCGGTGCGCCGGGACCGGTCATGGTGGAGATCCCGGCGAGCCTCTACATGCGACCGGACCACGCCCCCCCGGGGGCGGACCCTGTTGTTGGCCCGGTGGCCAAAGCCGCTCCGAGTCCAACATCGGACGAGGTGGAGGCCGTCGCGAATCTCCTCGCGCATGCGCACAGACCCCTGCTCTATCTGGGCGCGGGCGCCGCGGCGGCGGGCCTCGACCTCGTCACGCTCGCCGAGCTGCTGGAATCGCCGGTCGCCACGACCCTGCAGGGAAAGGGGGTGTTCCCGGAATCGCACCCGTTGTCCGTGTGGCCCGGTTTCGGTGCGGCTGCGCCGCCGTTCGCACGTGACATCGCGTCCACGTGCGACGCCACGCTGGCGATCGGCTGCCGATTTGCCGAGGTCGGTACGGGCAGCTACGGTCTGCAGCCGCCGGTACCGCTCGTACACGTCGACATCGACCCCGCCGCGATCGGAGCGAACTTCCCGCCCGAGATCGGACTCGTGGCCGACGCCGGTGAGCTGGTTGCTGCTCTGGTCCCGGCGTTGCGGGCCCGTGGCCGGACCGGCTCCGGCTCTGCTGGTGCGGACCTCCGGGAGGCCATCCGCGAGGGACGCGACGAAGTCCGTCGCGAGCAGCGATCGGCCACGGGAGCGGGACGAGTGACCCCGGGGATCCTCCTGGAGGCCCTGCAGGCGACACTGGGGGCGGAGACCATCTACTCCACGGACAGCGGCAACGGAACGTTCCTCGCCGCCGAGTGCCTCACGCTCGATGCCCCGGGCCAATTCCTCGCCCCCGTGGACTTCTCGTGCATGGGATATTCGGTACCAGCGGCGATCGGGGCGGCTCTTGGTCGGCCGGAGACACCCGTAGTCGCCCTCATCGGCGACGGCGCCTTCCTCATGACGGGTCTCGAGATATTGACGGCCGCGCACCGGGGCCTCCCGATCGCGTTCCTCGTCCTGCGTGACCGGGAGCTCGCGCAGATCGCGCAATTCCAGTCCACCCTGTACAACCGGAAGCAAAGCAGCGTGCTGCCGGACTACGACCTTGGCGCGATCGCCAGTGGCACGGGAGTCGATTGCCTCCACATAACCAAGAACGACGACATCGACACGGTCGTCGGAGAGGTGGCCGGCCGGCTCGCTGACGGCAGGCCCGTGGTCGTAGACGTCGCGATCGATTACTCGCGGAAGACGTGGTTCACCCGCGGAGTCGTCAGGACCAATCTCGGCAGACTCCCGTGGCGGGACCGCCTGCGCATGGTGAGTCGGGCCCTGACCCGGCGTGTCACCGGCTGACCCCCTCGCAGCAGGTCGCCTCAGCAGAAGGCTGTTGAAGCGTTACAGCCCTCCAGCCCCGGGCGGCTTTGCACGGCACGACGCGTTCCCGTATTCTGGCCCTGCCGAATTGTGTCTCGTCGACCCCCGGACCCGGAGGGCCCATTGACCTGGCTTCTGATCTTCCTGGCGATCGTCGCCATCGGCGGCGTCACGATCTACAACTCACTCGTCAAATTGCGTACCCATGCGCACGGCGCCTGGGCCGACATCGACGTGCAACTCAAGCGACGCTACGACCTGATCCCGAACCTGGTCGAGACGGTCAAAGGCTACGCGAGTCACGAGAAAGACACGCTTGAGGCCGTGATCAACGCCCGGAACCGGGCCATGTCGGCGACAGGACCTGCCGAAAAGGCTCAGGCCGAGAACATGCTGACCGGGGCGCTCAAGTCCCTGTTCGCCCTGTCGGAGGCCTACCCGCAGCTGCGGGCCGTCGAGAGCTTCACGAGCCTGCAGGGGACTCTCGAGGAGATCGAGGGAGCAGTTCAGAGCTCACGGCGCTACTACAACGCGGTCGTGCGGGACTACAACACGAAGGTCGAGCAGTTTCCATCCGTGCTCGTCGCCAACGCGTTCCGGTTCGAAAAGGAGGAGTTCTTCGAGCTGGACGACGAAGTGCAGAGGGAAACCCCGAAGGTGAGTTTCGGCGAAGGCGAGGCCTGACGGGAGATCCGGACGTTGAATCACGTTTTCCGTTCCACGGCAAGCCTGGCGGTGGTCGGGGTGGCACTCCTCGGCCTCCTGGTGGGACATGCGACTGCGGATCCGCCATTCGGGGGGCGCCACGGTCCAGCGGCTCGCTCGTGGCACATAGAGGACTTCCACGCCGAAGTCCACGTCCAACGTAGCGGCGAGGTCGAGGTCACCGAGACGCTCAAGGTCCGCTTCGAAGGATCCTACAACGGCATCTTCCGCACGATTCCGATCCAGTACCGCACCCGGGCCAGCCTGAACTACACGCTGGGCCTCGAGGTCCTGAGCGTCGAGGACGGCGCGGGCCAGACCCTGCGCTACGAGCTCAGCCGCGAGCGCCACTTTCGCAAGATCAAGGTGTGGGTGCCGCGTGCATCGGACGCCGTGCGCACCGTCGTGATCCGCTACCGGGTGGACAACGCACTGCGGTTCTTCGAGGAAGACGACTACGCGTGGGACGAGTTCTACTGGAACGTCACGGGAGACGAGTGGCCCGTGCCGATCGAACGGGCCAGCGTCAGGGTCCGTTTGCCCGCGGCCGTGAGCGGCGTCCGTGCACGTGGCTTCACCGGTGGATACGGATCGACCGAGGAATCCGTGGAGGTGAATATTGCGGATTACCTGGTGGACGTTCGCGCCACGCGCGGACTGGGAATCCACGAGGGCCTCACGATCACCATCGCCTGGGACTCGTTCATCACCAAACCGAGAGCTATCGCCGAGACGCAGGAGGAACTCGAACCGCGCGCCGCGGTCGCCGGTGAACACCTGATCCGCAGGCCAAACCTGTGGGACACCATCCGCCGCTTCTTGCGGAGCAACTGGCCCCTTGTGATCCCGATCCTGGCCTTCTTCATCATGCGCAGGATCTGGCTTCGCCACGGCAAGGACCCGGACCGCAGACCGATCGCGCCAGCCTACGAGCCGCCCGAGGGCCTGACTCCGTCAGAGGTCGGCGTGCTGGTGGACAACCGCGCCGACCTGCGGGATGTCACCGCCATGCTCGTCGATCTCGCGGTCCGGGGGTACATGGTGATCGAGGAGAACGAGCAGGAGAAGTTCCTCGGACTTATCACGGAACGCGACTACGTCCTCGAGTTGCGGCGAGACGCCACGGACTGGCCCGAGCTGAAGAGCCACGAGCGCAAGCTGCTCCGCGCCGTGTTCGGCTCCGGAGTGGCGGGGGATCGGGTCCATATGTCCGACCTCGAGAACGAGTTCTACAAGGACCTTCCGAAGATCAAGGACCGGATCTTCGATGAGCTCATGGAGCTCAAGTACTACCGGAGCCGGCCCGACCGGGTGCTCGGTTTCTGGGTGGGCGCCGCGATCGTGATCGGGATCGTGGTGGGCGCTGGAGGGTCGGCGATCGGAGCGCGGTTCGGCATGGCTCCGACCACGACGATCCTCGCGGGGATTCTGACCGCCGCCAGCGTGATGGGCTTCGGCCTGTTCATGCCGGCCCGCACCGTCGCCGGGACCCGCGCCTTCGAAGCCGCTCTCGGCTTCGAGGAATTCCTGCAGCGCGTGGAGTCGGATCGGTTCAAGCGACTGATCACGGGACCCGAAATGTTCGAGCGCTACCTTCCCTACGCCATGGCCCTCGGCGTCGAGAAGAAGTGGGCCGCAGCATTCGCGGACATCTACAAGGAACCGCCCGACTGGTACCGCGGCACCGGGTACAGGGGCTTCCATCCGATGATCTTTGTCGGAGACCTGTCCGGCATGACGCAGCACGCTGCCCAGGCCATGACGTCGGCCCCGCGAAGCTCCGGTGGATCCGGCTTCTCGGGCGGAGGTGGCGGCGGCTTCGGCGGGGGCGGGGGCGGCGCATTCTGACTTTCTCGCACAGCTACAGCACGATGGAGCCGCGACAAGTACCTTCCCGGCGTCGCCTCGTCGTTCACCGTTGGAGCGGACGCTGTACCGAACACCATACGAGGGAATACGGAGGCAGAGTTGTCGGTCTCCTCGGGTAATAGTGCGGGCAACCTTGCCCGACCATGACGCGGTCAAGGCCGCAGTGAGGTCAACATGAGGAGCACACGGAGGGGTCGCACGGCAGCGCCCGCGATTCTCGCCGCCGGTGTCGTCCTTTTGACGGCTTCGGCCGCTGTCGCGCAGACCGACGGCTCAGAGCGAATCTCCAGCGGCCTGGACGCGGCGGCGGAACGGTACGCTGCGGACGTAAACTGGCTGGCCGATGACGCCCGCCAGGGTCGGGGGCTCGGATCCATGGGTCTCGCAGAGGCCGGCAAGTGGATGGAGAAGCAGTTCGAGCACATCGGCCTCGAGCCGGCCGGGGACGACGGCGGATATCGGCACGTGTTCGGCGTCCCGATCGCCGACCCCTCCAACCCACACGCTCAGAAGGGCTTTGTTTACGCCTTCAACGTGATGGGACGGATTCCAGGCAACGGGGAGTTCGACGGCGTCATCGTGATCGGTGCTCACTACGACCACCTCGGCTTCGGCGATGACGGATCGCTCGAGCCGGACTCGCGGGCGATACACAACGGTGCGGACGACAATGCCTCAGGCACGGCGGCCCTTCTCGAAGTGGCCCGCGAGATGATCGAGCGCAGGGGACAGCTGAAGCGCGATGTGGTGTTCATGGCCTTCTCCGCCGAGGAGCGGGGACTGGTGGGAGCCAGCAATATCGTTCGCCGTCCGCCCGAGGGCCTGGTGATCGAGAGCATCGTCGCCATGATCAACATGGACATGGTCGGCCGCCTGCGTGACAATAAGCTCTCCGTGCTCGGCGGAGATTCGGCCGAGGAATGGGACGACCTGGTCGGCCCGCTGTGCGAACACTATGGGTTCGAATGCACGGTCGGCGGTGACGGATTCGGCTCGTCGGACCAGTCGGCGTTCTTCGCCGCGGACGTTCCGGTGCTCCACTTCTTCACCGGAACGCATTCCGAGTACCACAGGCCCTCCGACGACGCGAATCTCATCAACGCTGAAGGCGGGGCCCGCATCGCGTGGCTCGTATCCGACGTCGCCAGCACCGTCGCCAACCGCGAGGGTGAGCTGACTCTGGTCAAGACGTCTGACGGCCCCCAGCGACGGATGGCTCTCAAGGCCCGCCTCGGAACTATCCCCGACTACGCTGGTCCGGCAGACGGTTCACCGGGACTCCTCCTGTCCGATGTCAGACCGGAAAGTCCGGCCGAGGAAGCCGGCCTGCAGCGGGGGGACATCATCGTTCAGATCGGTGACATGGGGATCGCCAGCGTGCAGGACTACATGGTCGTGCTATCCGAGTCGAACCCCGGTGACACGGCCCCGGTGATCGTGATTCGCGACGGCGAGCGTGTGGAGATGGAAGTCACGTTCGGCGCCCCCCGCTGATCGGCGACGCCGACGGAGCACGGGAGATGCTGGCACTCAAGACGATTCTCTTTGCGACCGATTTCTCGCAGCTCGCGGACGAGGCGCTGGATCATGCCCTGGCGCTCGCCCACAAGCACGAGGCTGAGCTACACATGCTCCACGCGGTCGTCCTGCATGCGGATGACCCGAACGATCCCGCGCACCACTTCCCCGACGCCGAGGAGATCCGGCAGCGTCTCGTGGAGGTCGCGGATGGTCGCATGGTAAACCAGCTCGAGACCAGGAACGCGGGTGAGCTGGACGTCGTGCGAACACAACGTCGCGGGATGTCGACCGCGCCGGTCATACTCGAGTACGCGGAGGAGATCGACGCCGACATGATCGTGATGAGCACCCACGGTCGGCGAGGCCTCGGTCACGTCCTGCTCGGAAGTGTGACCGAGGAGGTGGTGCGCCTGTCTTCGTGCCCCGTCCTCACGATTCGAGGCCGGGGCGAGGTGACGGGCGGTCCGCGGATCCGGCAGGTTCTGGTCCCGGTGGACTTTTCCGAGCACTCCGAGCGTGCCGCGAAGTACGCAACGGAGATCTGTGCCGCCTACGGGGCGCGCCTGCATCTGCTGCACGTCTTCGAGCAGCCCGTCACGCCGGAGATATACCTGGGAGGAGGTCCGGCTTCCGCCCCCGACTTCGCGGTAGTGGAGGCGAGCCTCCGTGAGGCCCTCCACGGAGTGGCGACGCGCTCCGGCGCCGAGGTCGGCACGGAAATCCACGTGCTTGAGGGGGGTGCCGTGGGAGGCATCATCGACACGGCCGACGCCGTCGGCGCGGACCTGATCGTCATCGCCACGCACGGACTCGGTGGCCTTACCCACGTCCTTCTCGGGAGCGTGACGGAGAGGGTCGTGCGACGTTCCGCCTGTCCGGTGCTGACAGTCAAGGCGTTTGGGAAGTCTCTGCTCACATGAATCCAGACGGAGGTGGGGAACTGGCTGCCGAAGGACGTCCGGGAGGCAAGACCCTCGGAACGCTGGACGCTCTCTACGAGAGCACGCGTGCGCTCGGTCTGCACGATTCCCTCGAGGAGCTTCTGGCCGAAGTGCTCGAGAGGGCCCGGGAGCTCATCGGCTTCGAGCACGCAGCGGTCATGCTGCTCGACGAGGAGAACGGTCGGCTCACGGTCGAGCATCTGAGCGGGTACGGCGACCGGGCGGAGGAGATCCGAAGAACATCCCTGGCGTCCGGCCAGGGGCTTGCCGGCTGGGCGGCCGCAAACCGGGAGTCCGTGCGAGTGGGCGATGTGTCGCAGGACCCCCGATACGTTTCAGGACTGGAGGAGGCGCAGTCGAACCTCGCCGTACCGCTCATCATCGGAAACCGCGTGGCTGGCGTTATCAACGTCGAGTCCGAGCGCCTGGACGCGTTTACACCCGAGCACGAGAAGATGCTCACCGTGCTGGGCACGCACACCGCGCTCGGCATCCTGACGTTTCAGACCCAGGCGGCTCTGCGCCAGCGTATCGATCAGTTGAGCGCACTGTACCGGATCTCGAACATGGCGAGCCAGGCCGGTGCCCTGGGCGCGACCCTGAATTCCATGCTCGAGATCGCGGCGGAGGTCCTCCCGCAGGGAGAGGCGGCGATCCTGCTGCTCGACGAGTCGAAGAAGACTCTCAGGGTGGCGGCCGGACAGGGGTACCAGTCCGCTGTCCGTTTCCTCGAGATTCCCGTCGGCCAGGGAATCACCGGGCGGTGCGCGCAGACCGGTGTCACGCAGGTGGTACACGACATCGATGGGCTGGAGGACGAGGAGGCCTACATCCCAGGCGTCCCGGGAGCACGCAGCGAGGTCGCGGTTCCTCTCATCGCGGACGGCATGATCATTGGCGTGTTCAACGCCGAGTCGGTGCAGCCGCACGCGTTCAACGACGAGCACGTGCAGACGCTGACGGTGATCGCCCGACAGGCCGCCGAAGTGATTCGAAGCGCCCAGCTCCTGCAGGAGACCCGACGCCTGGCGGTCACCGACGCCCTGACAGGCTTGTTCAATCGCCGTCACTTCAACCAGCAGCTCGAAGAGAACGTCAGTCGCGCGGCCCGGTACGACGAATCCCTAGCCCTCATATTCCTGGACGTCGATCACTTCAAGTCCGTGAACGACAGGTTCGGCCACCACGCGGGAGACCGTTGTCTCCAGGCGCTGGCGAGAACGCTTCGCGAGAACGTCAGAGACAGCGATCAGATCGCCCGCATCGGGGGAGAAGAGTTCGCGGTACTCCTGATTCGCGCCGACCGCGAGTTGGCGCTCAGCATCGCCGAACGCCTGAGGGATCGCATCGACGACCTGATTGTCGAGGAAGACCCTCCCCTTCCGGTGGACTTGACCGCATCGCTGGGTATAGCGTTCTTCCGGGAAGACGGAGACGATCCCAGGTCTCTCATGCGATCGGCAGACCGGGCTCTGTATACCGCCAAGCGACTGGGCCGCAACCGGGTCGTGCTCGCTTCCGAGTGCTCTTGACCGAGGACCCGGTGGCTGGCTGACCCCGTTGCATCGACGAAGCGGGAGTATGCCCATGACTGATGGACTCACCTCGAAGCACTGCGTCCCGTGCCGCGGCGGAGTACCGGCGCTGGCAGGAGACGATCTGCGCACCCTGCAAGATGAGCTGGGCGGGGGCTGGCAGGTCGTGCGGGAGCACCACCTGCACAAGGTGTTCTCTTTTCCGGACTTCGTCACGGCTCTCGAGTTCACCAACCGTGTCGGCGAGCTCGCCGAGGCCGAGGGACACCACCCGGACATTCGCCTGACGTGGGGTCGAGTGGAGATCGAGATATTCACTCACAAGATCGACGGTCTCACCGAGAGCGACTTCATCCTCGCGGCCCACATCGATCGGGTGTAGCCGGCTTCACGTGGACCCTCCGGAAGGTCCGCCCGGCAACCTCCTCCACGTCATCTTCCTCGATTCGTGGTTCTCGGACCGGTCGAGGGGGAGCGGCTCCGCCGTCGCGATATCCGGGCTTGCCGGGGGACTTCGATCCCTTGGACACCGGGTCACCGTCGTGAGGCCTCGTAGGGATCTTCCGACGCCGGACCTGACCCGGATTGCATACAACGTGAAGCTACCGGCTCGAGTCAGGGAGGCGTCTTCGGACCTGATCGTCGGCTTCGACTTCGACGGCTGCTTTCTTGCCCGTGGCAGAACTCCTTACGTCGTATCGCTCAAGGGAGTGATGGCCGACGAGAACCGGTACGAGACCGGTTGGAATCGACATCGTTTCCGTGTCCTGTCGAGACTCGAGCGTCGCAACGCGAGGAAGGCCGACCGGGTCATCGTCACGAGCAGGCACAGTCGTGGGGTGGCGATCGCCGCGTACGGACTGGATCCGGAGCGCGTGCGGATCGTCCCCGAGGGAATCGACGTCGAGAAGTGGTCGAGCGAACGTGCCTACGAGCCAACGGCCGCGCACCCCACCATTGTCAGCGTCGCCCGGCAGTATCGCCGGAAAAACACGGCAACCCTCGTGCGCGCGATGCCTCGCGTCATGGCCGAGGTCCCGGACGTCCGCCTGCGAATCGTGGGAGATGGGCCCGAGGTGCCACGTCTGCGGCGGCTTGTCACCTCGCTTGGTCTCGATGACGGAACGGTGACTCTCGTCGGGTCGCTCGGGGGATTCGACGTGGTCCGGCGGGAGCTGTCGAGCGCCGACGTGTTCTGCCTCCCCTCCCGTCAGGAGGGATTCGGTATCGTCTTCCTGGAGGCCATGGCCGTCGGTCTGCCGATCGTCGCGGCCGAGGCGGCGGCGACCCCCGAGACGGTTCCACACGGTGAGGTGAGCCTCCTGGTTCCCCCGGACGATGCGGAGGCCCTGGCCGGCGCTCTCGTGCGCCTCCTCCGCGATGACAATCTGCGGCAGCGCCTGGCCGCGGCAGGGCGCGCGCGCTGGCGACGCTTCGCCTGGCCAGACGTGGCCCGGCAGTTCCTCGCCGAAGCCCGAGCGGGCTGAGCTTGCTCCGACAGCCGTAGCGCGACGATATTGTGCGCTTCGATCGTCCGGTATCGGCGGGCCGAGGCCAGCCCGTGGAGACCTCGACCCCTCGGACCGATCAGGAGACAAGTGAGCTGATGAGCGATACCACAGGTTCGGATCCAGGCGCTGCGTCGCCCGTTAACCCGGGCGATACTTCGTTTTTTGGACATCCACGCGGCCTGGCCACTCTCTTCTTCACGGAGATGTGGGAGCGCTTCAGCTTTTATGGTGGGCGCGGGATCCTCATCCTGTTCATGACCGCCGCCGTGGCCACAGGTGGGCTCGGGATGAGCGCGGCCACCTCCGCGGCGATCTACGGGATCTTCACGGCCAGCGTCTATCTCTTCGCTCTTCCCGGCGGCTGGGTGGCCGACAGGCTGATGGGCCAGCGGGGCTCCGTGTTCTGGGGCGGCGTGCTGATCGCAGCCGGAAATCTCTCCATCGCCGCGCACGGGACCGGTGGGATGCCGGCCTTCTACGGCGGGCTCATCCTCATCGTACTGGGCACCGGTCTTCTGAAGCCCAATGTGAGCGCTATCGTCGGAGAACTGTACCCCGAGGGCGGTGCGCGCCGCGACGCCGGTTTCTCGATCTTCTACATGGGGATCAACATCGGCGCCTTCGTCGCGCCCCTGATCTGCGGCTCCCTCGGTGAAAAGATCGATTGGCACCTCGGTTTCGCCGCGGCAGGCGTCGGCATGGTCCTCGGGCTTATTCAGTACCGGCTCGGCTGGAGCTATCTGGGCGATGCCGGCAAGATCCGAGAGGCAGCCCGGGCCACTAAACCGGCGGCGGTTCGCCAGCTCATGCTCGGTGTGGCCCTCGTCGCCGTGATCGCGATCGTGCTGTATTTCCTGGGCAGCAATGGAACGATCAACATCACGCTGGAAGGCGCGGCGCAGGCCACGGGAGTGATCATCCTGGCGATCGCGGTCCTGTTCTTCGGTTCGGTTCTCTCGTTCGGTGGGCTGGACTCGGTCGAGAAAAAGCGCGTCGTCGTCATCTTTATCCTGTTCCTCGGCGCCTCCATTTTCTGGGCCGGATTCGAGCAGGCGGCCTCTTCGCTCAACCTGTTCGCTCAGCGGCTCACGGACAGGAACGTTCTGGGCTGGGAAGCACCGGCCAGCTGGCTGCAGTCGATCAACCCACTGTTCATCATCACCCTTGCGCCAGTCTTCGCCTGGCTGTGGGTGTGGCTCGACCGACGGAAGAAGGAACCGTCGCTACCGATGAAGTTCGGCTTCGGCCTGGTTCTCCTCGGCGTCGGGTTCCTCGTGATCGCGTGGGGCGCCACGTATACCGTCGAGGGCCAGCTGGTGAGCCCGGGATGGCTCGTCTCGACGTACTTCCTGCACACGTGCGGCGAGCTGTGCCTCAGTCCGGTGGGACTGAGCAGCATCACGAAGCTCTCGCCGCCGAAGTTCGTGGGCCAGATGATGGGCACCTGGTTCATGGGCGCGGCACTCGGCAACCTCATCGCCGGCCTCGTGGCCGGACAGTTTGAGACCCTGCCCCTGCCGCAGCTTTTCCTCACGGTGTCGATCAGCGTTGGGGTGGTGGGTGTGCTGTTCTTCCTGTTCGCGCGGCCGATCAAGGAGATGATGGGCGGCGTGCACTAGGAAGGAGCCTGTCCGAGTAATGGGGCGAGCCGCGTTAGGAGCGCCTCGGGGCCGCAATCGAGACTGCCGGCCTGACTTGACCTTGAGAGGGCCGGCCCCCGTCCGGGGGCCGGCCCTTGTCAAAGCTACGTCGCCACCGACTATTTCTGCTGGGCGGGTGTGCGGCGATCCTCTGGACAGGTGGCTGACTGTGATTATATCCAGTGGCGTAGGGCCCTTCGATTTGCGGGTCGGCGGACTACGGGCTGGCGGCCTGTATCTTCTCGCGGGAGCTCCAGGGGCCGGTAAGCTGACCTTCCTCCTGCAGTTTCTAGCGGCCGGACTCGAAGCGGATGAGAGGTTGGCGTTTCTTGGCGGGCACTCTCCCGACGAGCTGTTCGAGCAGGCGCGCCACTGGGGACTCGACGGACTGGAAACAGCATGGCGACAGGGGCGGCTCACCGTCCTGGGGTACAGAGGTGAGTATCCCAGGCGGATCCTGCGCGCGGCAGCTCCGGGGGAGGCGTTCGGCGAGCTGACCGAGGCGCTCGACGGGCCCGTCAGCCGGCTCGCAGTAGACCCGGGAACACTGCTATGGGAGACTCGTGGGGGGACGGCAATGGCGAGCGCCTTCCTTCAGTGGCAGGAGAGCAGCGGTACCACCGTCGCGGCCACGGCGGTCACGGATCTGGATGAAAACCTCCCGCACTCGACGGATTGGGTCGTACAGCGCGCCGCTGGCGTATTCCAGATCGGTCGGCTCTCGAGCGGTCTGAGAGAGCTTACGGTGTACCGCATCCGGCCACCGGTGGAGGACGCAGGCCCCATCACGCTCGAGATGCGCCCGGGCACCGGTCTGACTACACCAGCCGGAAGACCCGATCGGAGAACCGGCGATGTGGCCGCCGGAGAGCGGAGACGACTTCTGCTTCTGCTGATGACGGAAACCCTCTCGGATGACGTTGAGGGATGGCTGAGCCGCGAGTACGAGATTCGGGAGACGAGGGATCCTCTCCAGCTCATCTCGGTTCTGCAGTCAGAGCGCTGGGGGGGCGTCTGTATCGCCGTCGAGCGATCGTGTGTCGACGCAGCGATCCAGGTCTGCCGGACGATCCGGCCGCTCACGGGCGGTGCCATCGTCCTGCTCTCTCGCGGCCAGCTCCGCTCCTCCGACAGAGCCCGTGCCATGGAAGCCGGCGCCGACGACGTCCTCCGGCAGGACGTCGTTCTGCGCGAGCTCAAGTCCCGCTTCCGCCGGGCGGCGGCCTGCTTGCGAGGCTACGACCAGACGTCGCCGGATACCGACAGACCGGAGCCGATTCACGACCTGGTCGAGTCCGAGGAGTTCAACGCCGAGGTGGGCCAGCGCCTGCAGTCCGCTTCCCTGGGCTACCTCACCCTGCTTCTTATCCCAGAGAGCGTGGGAAAGTATGTCCTGCAGGCTCTCCGGGAGAGCGTCAGGGTGCAGGCAGGTGACTTCGTCGGTCACGTGTCCGGCGGATACGCCGTGGTCCTGCAGGACGCGCGCGGAAGGCACGCCCGGATCTACATGGAGCGGGCCCTGCGCTCGCTCCCGCCTTCGGCCGGCGCCCCCGAGGTCACGATTCTGACCAGCCCGGAGGAAGCGGATGAGATCCGGGCCGTGCTCGGTGCCTAGCAGGTCGCTGAAGAACCACCGGACAATGTGCGGCGGGTTCCGGAGGACCCCGCCGCGGAGGAAACCGCATGAACATCGGTGATTTGCTGATCATGATCATCGTGGTCACGGTTTTCGTGACCATCGTGCTGGGAGGCATCACGTACCTGGCCTACAAGCTTCGCCGGGCCCGTCGACCGGTGCCCGAGGAAGGTCCGGGAGACGGGTCCTGGTACTTCATTCGCTACAAACCGGAAGGTCGGTCAGCGGAGGAGAGCTGACCGGCGCTACCCCGCTCCCGGCAGGGTTCCCGCTGCCGGACCGCGCGGCTGACGCGGGTCTCCAGATCGAGCTCGTGCCCACCGTGGACGAATAGTCCCGTACTTGTCAGGGCGAATCGTGAACGCGACCTTATTCGCTCGCACCGGCCGGGGTTCTTCAGCGACCTGGTAGGAACCGGCCCCACCGTGGCGGAGGTTGCGTTGGGCGACAAGGACATCCGAATCGAGCTGGACAGCTCCGAACTCAGGGTATTCACTCAGGCCCTGTTGAAGGACGTGCGCGCGCTGGAACAGCTGCTGCAGGGTGACCGGATCGAGTCAGGGGTGAGGCGAATCGGCCTCGAGCAGGAGCTTTTCCTCGTCGACGACAAGTGGCGCCCCGCACCGATCGCCGTGGAGGCGCTGGAACGCATCGAGGATCCCCGGGTCACGAGCGAGATCGGGCGGTTCAACCTCGAATGCAATCTCGAGCCTCTTCTGTTCGGCGGGAACTGCCTGCGTCTGATGGAGAACCGGCTCAACGATCTCCTTGGGACGGTTCGGAAGACGGTGCGCGACCTGGGCGCGGAGGTCGCGCTGATCGGGATCCTGCCGACGCTTCGAAAGTCCGACCTCACCATGGAGAACATGGTTCCGGCGGACCGCTATTACGCGCTGAACGAAGCCCTCACGCGGCTTCGAGGCGGGAGTTATGAGCTCCGGATCAAGGGCACGGACGAGCTGCGTGTAACGCACGACACGGTGATGCTGGAGGCGGCGAACGCGAGCTTCCAGGTCCACTTTCAGGTCGGACCCGAGGAGTTCGCGAAGCTGTACAACATTGCGATGACGGTGACGGGCCCGGTGCTGGCCGCGGCCGTGAATTCGCCGCTCATGCTGGGGCGGCGTCTGTGGGCCGAGACCCGCATCGCCGTGTTCCAGCAGTCCGTGGACACACGGAGCGCGATCTCGGAAATACGCGACGTTCCGGCGCGCGTCAGTTTCGGTCGGGAGTGGGTCAACGAATCCGCGATCGAGATCTTCAAGTCGGATGTTTCACGCTTCCGAGTGCTCCTCGGGCGCGAGATCGACGAAGATCCGTTTGAGATGATGGAACATGGGCGCGCACCGAGTCTCAAGGCCTTGCAGCTGTTCAACAGTACCGTGTACCGGTGGAATCGGGCGTGCTACGGGGTGTCCGAAGAAGTCGCGCACCTCAGAATCGAGAACCGTGTCCTTCCCAGCGGCCCCTCCGTGCGGGATGAAGTCGCCAACGCCGCATTCTGGTTCGGTTTGATGAGCGGCCTCGCCGAGGAGGTCGAAGACATTCGTGAGGTGATCGACTTCGACACAGTCTTCAAGAACTTTCTGGCGGCCGCGCGGCATGGACTCGAGGCACAGCTCGTGTGGTTCGACGGCGAGCCTGTCACGGCCCAGAAGCTCATCTGCGAAACTCTGCTTCCGCTGGCACGTCGCGGATTAGAAGTCGGGGGCATCGACGCCGCAGACATAGAGCGATACCTGGACACGGTGGAGGCGCGGGTGGACTCGCTCCGCACGGGCTCCCGCTGGCAGCTGCACTCGCTCGCGAACATGGGTGAGAATGGCACCCTGGAGGAGAGAATGGCCGCCCTGGTCGCCGCCACGGTCGAGCGGCAACGCCACGGCCGTCCGATTCACGAGTGGGGGCGTGCCGAGATCGGAGAGGCGGGAGGCTGGAAGCCCAGCTACCTCCGTGTCGAGCAGTACATGTCCACCGATCTACTCACGGTCAATGAGGAAGAGGCCATCGATCTGGTGGTCAACCTCATGGACTGGCATCGCATCCACCACGTGCCGGTTGAGGACAACGAGCACCGCCTGATCGGACTGGTTTCACACCGGCCGCTGCTGCGATTCCTGGCGAGTGACGAGGGCCGTGGTGAAAAAGGCCCGACCCCGGTCAGCCAGGTGATGGCTACGGATCTCATAACCGTGGACCCCGAGACCTCGACTCTCGATGCGATCGACGAGATGCGCCACCACCGCATTTCCTGCCTGCCCGTGGTGAAGGACGACCGCCTGATCGGGATCGTCACGGAGCGCGACTTCATGCGCATCGCGGGCCAGCTGCTCGAGGAGATGCTACGCGAGTGAACCGGGCGGTGGACGCACCAACGACCCTCGGATCCGAGGGATCCGGACCGGGGAATCTACGGTCCGATGGCATCATCGGGATCGATACCGGCAGGGTCATCGGCCGGTATGGATCTCGCCCGGGCCCCCAGCTCATCTGCCTGGCGGGTCTGCACGGGAACGAACCCGCGGGAGTCCTCGCGCTCCGCCGCGTCTTCGCTACGCTTCAGGAAACCAGGCCACAATTCAACGGTGAGATGGTGGCGATCGCCGGGAACATCGGTGCGCTGCGCGCCGGGCGCCGGTATCTCGAGCGGGACCTCAATCGCGGCTGGAGTCCGCGCGGGATGGAGCGGGCCGAGGCCATTACAGGGGATTCGGCGGAGGATCGCGAACAGGCAGAGCTGATCGCGGTTCTGAGGACCGAGCTGGGAGAAGACCGCTCCGACACCAGGGTCATCGACCTGCATACCACATCCGCCGAGAGCCCGCCGTTCCTCACCCTGGCCGATACGCTACGTAACCGTTTCTTCGCACGGAGCATCGGCCTGCCGCTGGTTCTGGGCATCGAAGAGCAGATCGACGGCGCGCTGTTGGAAGTAGTCACCGCCAGCGGACCCGTGGCACTGGGGATCGAGGCCGGCCAGCATGACGACCCCGTTTCCGTCGATCACCACGAGCGGGTGGTTTGGATGGCCCTCATCGCCGGCGGCCACGTGGCGGAGGAGGATGCGACACGCGCGCGTTCCATGCGCGAGGCCCTGCGGAGCGCGCGCAACGGACTGCCCAAGGTGTTCGAGGTTCGGTACCGGAAACCGGTCATGCCGGGGGACCGGTTCACGATGCGGCCCGGATACAGGAACTTCCAGAGAGTGTCGGCCGGAGAGATCGTCGGCCGCGACCGGCTGGGCCCGGTCACGGTCCACGAGGACGGCAGGATCTTCCTGCCGCTCTACCAGGACCAGGGTAACGACGGCTTCTTCGTCGTGCGCGACGTACACCCGGCATGGCTCCGCCTCTCGGCGGCCTTGCGCCGGGCTCGTATCTCCTCGCTTGCGCAGTGGTTCCCGGGCATCCACCGGGCGCATCGCAGGGAGGACGCCCTCATCGTTGACCGGCGGATCGCGCGGTGGCTCACCGTCGACGTACTCCACCTGCTCGGCTACAGGAAAGGGCGGGTGACACGGGGCTGGTACGTGTTCCGAAGGCGCTCTCACGACCGCAGGGTGCGCGACTGAGTCTACTCTCGCCTCAGGCCAGGGTGGACCGGATGGCCTCAAGCAGCGCCTGAAGGTCTTCCTCCCCGTTGTACACGTGCGGCGCGACCCGCACGGCACTGCCGCGAAGCGACACCGTGATGGAGCGCGCCTCCAGCTCCGGGACCAGGCGAGCCGGATCGACTCCCGCGGGCAGGCGAAGACCGAACAGGTGGGCGCCGCGCCAGGCCTCGTCCTCGACCGACACTCCGAGGGAGGCCGCCTCGGCGAGCGGTCCTCGCGTGATGTTCCGGCAATAGTCCTGGATCCGCTCGGGAGTCCACTCGAGGATCTTCCGGATCGCCGCCAACTGCATGGGGACCAGGATGAAGTTCGAACGCTCTCCCATGTCGTACCTGGCAGCGGCCGGACGATAGTCATCCCGGTACTCGGCCACTCGACGAAAGTCGTCGCTCCCGAGGCGCGAGATCCACGTCTCCTCGAGGGGAGCGCCGTCGTCGAACCGGCTCCCGTACCACGCCAGGCTGATGCTGTACGGACCCAGCAACCACTTATAGCCGGCGCACACCAGCGCGTCAGGGCCGATGGCCTCCAGATCGAAGGGGGCCGCGCCCACGGATTGCGTCCCGTCGATGATCAGAGCCGCACCGACCTCCCGGGCCCGTCGCCCCACAGTCTCCAGATCGAATCGAGTGCCGTCCATCCAGTGGTATTGCGGCAGTGCGATGACGGAAGTCGAGCGGTTGATCGCTTGCAGCAGGGTCTCGTTCCACGCTTCTCCCCTGGAGCCTGAGACGGTGGGCGGATCTACTGTCACCAGCTCCAGACGACGGTCGGAGGCCAGGCGCCTCCACGGGTATACGTTGCTCGGGAACTGCTTGCCCAGGATCACGATCCGCGATCCCTCGTCCGGAACCAGGTTCCGGGCCGCGGCCGTGATTCCGTAGGAAACGGACGGAACGATGGCGACTCGGGCCGGATCTGCCGCACCCACCAGGGTCGCGAACGCCTCGCGCAGGCGGTCGCTGTCTCGAAAGAAGTCTTCCGGCGCAGTGTCAAACGGCCGTCGCTTCAGGCGCAAACCCTCGATGCCCGCCTCCTCCACTTCGCGCAGAAGTGGAGACATGTAGGCGCAATTCAGGTAGTGAACCTCCGCCGGAATGTGGAAGCACTCGGTCTGTCGACTCAACGGCGACAGGACCGTCGGAGTCGTCACGAGCGGGGCCTCACAGGGCTACCTCGCGTCCCTCGCGCGCCGACCGGTAGCAGGCCTCCAGTACTTCGATCAGCCGCACCTGGTCCTTGTGCACCTCGAGCGGCTTCTCGCCTCGCACGTACCGGAGGAAGTCTCCCCACTCCTGCCGGTAAGAGTCCGTGTACAGCTCGGCCGGCGGCCTGTCCATCGGTGGGGTCACGTCCATGATTCCGGACTCGGTCGTCGCGAGGAGCTGGAGCGGATAAGAGTAGGCCGATCCCCGGTTTCCCAGCACGACCACCGAGTGGCGGTCCTTCTCGTCGATCAGCTCCCACGTGACTTCGACCGTCGCCGACGTACCACCCTCGAGCCCCATATGAACGGAGGCCGCGGTTTCCACCTCTCCCTCACCGTGGAGCCTCGCGCACAAACGCTCCACGGCCGGATAATCCAGGATCCAAAGCAGAACGTCGAGTGCTTGCGCTCCAAGGTCCATGAGCACTCCTCCGCCGGCTCTCGCCGGGTCTCGACGCCAGCCGCGGCGCGGCCTGCGCGACCGGCGATTGAGCCAGATGGAGCGGATGTGGCTCACGGAGCCGACTTCCTGGCTGGCCACGAAATGCTTGATCGCCCGCAGGTCGAATCGATAGCGCAGATTGTTCGCTACCATCAGCTCGCGTCCCGCTTCCGATGCGGCGTCGATCAGGCGTCGGGCAGTCGCCGACTCGGATACGAAGGGCCGCTCGCACATCACATGTGCGTCGAGTGCGAGGGCCGACAGGACTCCGGACTCGTGCTCGCTGGTGGGCGAACAGACGAGGACTGCATCGAAGGCGGCCTGGTCGGCGAGCTCGTCCAGTGTCGAAGCCACGGCGTCGATCTCGAAACGCTCGGCGATCGTCCTGGCCTTCGCCACATCGGTGTCGACAAGGCCAGCCACGGTGACATCTCTCAGGCGCTTGAGAATCGGCAGGTGAACGACCTGGGCCGAACCACCGGCCCCCAGAACGGCAACATTGACGGTGCGGGGCACCGGCACGGGTGGTCTCCTTTCAGCTCGCTTCGATCAGATGCGTCAGAACCGGTACGCGACGCCCGCGTAGACGGCCACGTTGCTTGCAGAGGTCACGAGCGTTCCACGTACGTCCGAGTACAGACGAAGGTGGTTGCCGACCTCCAGCTCCAGGCCGCCGACGATCGACAGCCCGGCCGTGACAACCGCGTCGTCCAGAAACGTGCCCTGAATCGCCGGACCTGAATCGTTCAGCACGTACATGTCGATGCCGGCTCCGAGGTAAGGTGCCAGCGCCGGATCGGGCAGCGTCCATTGCAGGTCCAGCCCGATGACCCAGTAGTCGCGCGTCAGTTTTCCGAGGTCGATGTTGCAGTCCGGCGGATTGCACAGGGACTCGAGGTTGCTTTCGAACTTCGCTACAGCCTTATCCTCGATATCGGCCTTCCAGTACGCAAAACGTGGTACGACGCGCACGTACGGTCCGAGGAAGCCCAGGTCGGCTCTTACTCCGAACCCGACCGTTCCTTTCGCGTCCTTCGCGTTTGCCCAGACAACCTCGACTCCGATCGCTTGCAAGCCCAGGTGCTCGTAGTCGTACTCCTCCAGATTCTGGGCAGCGCCTTCGCCGGCCCCGAACAGAACGGCCATGGCCACCGCCGACACCAGCCCGGCGGTACGAGGTCCGCGCTTTCCCCTCATCCGTCGTCTCCTTCATACACGTCTACGAGAGTGGCCCCCGGGTAGTAGGCTTCGAGGATCTGCTTGTACGTCTGGCCGGCGCGCGCCCGGCCGATGGCGCCCCACTGGCACATCCCGGCACCGTGACCATAGCCACGGCCCTGAAGCTCCACCAGACCGCCACCACCCTCCCCGACCGCGAAATCGGTGGAATTCAGGATTTGATCGTCACCGGGAAGCGCCCGTCGAATATCGAGGCGGGAGAGTATCAGATCCATCCCCACACCGCGGAACGCCAGGTCTCTGACTCTTCCGCTCGGCGTACGGTGGACGACCTCCAGCTCTTCCACGCGTCCCAGATCATCGACCCCCACGCCGAAGTGAGCGGCCAGCTCCCGCCTCGACACCGAGTCGAGCTCCTGGCGGGTCCAGGAAACGCTCCAGCGATAGCGCGGTGAGGCGGAGCAGTAGTCCGTGCCATCGGGCGCCCGGTCGGAGACAGACCGGAGATAAGGCGCCGGTTCCCGATCGAGAACTTCCTCGACAGCCGCCGTTCGGCCCCCACAGGTGGAGTGATAGAACGCCCGGATGGGTCTGCCCTCGTAGAGAAGGACTCGTCCGGCCGTCGCCCGGACGGCCCGCGTGGACTCTGATCGCTCGGCTCGTATCCCGCCGTAGGCCTGGTCTGCAACGCTACCGAAGAGGTCAAAACCCATCTCGGCGTGCCCGCCGAGATGCGCCATCGCATAGGTCCGCGCTGCCACCGCCTGTGCCTCGACCGCCGATAGCTCCTGGGGTCCCCTGGGGCCAATCTCGAGCGGCACGACTCCCAGCAGGTAGTCCTCCACGGGCAGTATGTTGATGGCGGTCACTGCCCCCCCTCCGACGACTCGCAGCTCCGCAGACCCCCGATACGGAATCCCATCGATGTGAACCGGGGCGCCCTGCTCCGCCGGCCGAGCGAGAAGTGACGGAACCCCAGAAGGAGGGTTCCGGATCTCACCTTCGAGGAACAGCGCCTCGCCCGATGCTGTGATCCGAACCGTGGCCCCCGGTGCGATCTCGCCGGCCGGCTGACCCGTGAACACATCTGACAGTTGAAGCCCGCCTGGCGACGAGAGGGTGATCTGTTCCCGATCCACCGCAACGCCCACGCGTACCGTGGGTCCCGGACCCGCCGACACCGCGGGGGTGGTATCCTGCGTAACCGGTACGTGAGACAGCGGGACCAGAAGCCAGGCCAGCATGGTGAAAGCGAGAACGCCCGGACGAGTCAGCACGGCTTCAGCGACCCCACACGGCTTCGAGTCCCAACGGCAGCACGGGCAGAGAACGACGGCGCCGGCCCACCGGTCCTTGCGGAGGCAGGCGAATGACATCGCGGACTTCCGCCCGGAGATCGTAGTCGTCGGCGTCGACGATCTCCGCCTCCACCAGGGTCCCGACGGTCAGTCCATTCCCCCGATCGAGGAGCGTGACACCATCCACGTCGTCCGCCTGCCCCCATGTGCGGGCCACGGGAACCTCTCCCGCCTCATCCACGAGCGCCTGTACCCGCCGCCCGATCGTGGCAGACAGCCGATCGGCACTGATCGTACGCTGCGCCTCGAGCAGTTCCTCGAGCCGGTCACGGCCGACTCCGTCGGGAAGAAAATCGTCCTCAAGTTCCATCGCCCGCGTGCCGTCCTGTGGCGAGAAAACAAATGAACCTAGATGATCGAACTCGATTTCTTCCATAAAGTTAAGTAGATCACGAAAATCCTCATCTGTTTCGCCAGGAAACCCGACCAGGACTGTTGTCCGAAGGGTCAGATCCGGGATCGAACGGCGCAGCCAGGAGATCTTGTTCCGGAGCCTGACCTGCCTTTCCGGGCGACGCATTCGCTTCAGGACGGCGTCGCTCGCATGCTGGATCGGCATGTCCAGATACGGGACAATCCGGCGCTCGTTGGCTATCAGCTCGACCAGCGGTTCGCGAAGGCCGGCCGAGTAGATGTAAAGCAAGCGGAACCACGGGATGTCTGTTTCCTCCAGCAGTCGCTGCAGCAACGAGGCCAACTCCGCTCGGGCAGGCAGGTCACGACCGTAGTGGGCCAGGTCCTGCGCCACCAGGTTGACCTCGACCGCACCCTGGGCCTCCAGGCGTTGAGCCTCGGCCACGAGCCGATCGGTCTCGAACGACCGGTGCTTCCCCCTCCACAGCGGGATGGCGCAGAACGCACACCCGTGGTCGCATCCTTCGGCGATCTTCAGATATCGGACGTGGCGCCGATCCGTGAGCGGAATTCTCTCGCCCGGGTGAGGTCCGCGCTCCGGATCGAGAAGCCCCCTCCGCTCGAGCTCCGGCACCAGCCGGTCCATGTCGCGCAGACCGATGAGCAGATCCAACTCCGGAAGGGCCGATTCCAGCTCGTCCCGATACTGTTCGACCAGGCAACCAACGGCGACGACAGCCTTGCAAACGCCCTCGTCTTTCAGACGGCCCATCTCGAGCAGCGTTTCGATCGACTCTTCCTTCGCCGCGTCGATGAATCCGCACGTGTTGACGAGGATGACTTCGGCCTCGGAGAGAACGTGGGTGTGGACGGCGCCGTGATCCGCCAGTGCGGCCAGCATACGCTCCGAGTCGACCGTGTTCTTGTCGCAACCCAGACTGACCAGACCCAGCTTCACAGGCAAGCCAATAGGGCCACTCAACCTTCAAACACGTCGGCGCCGTCCGGCGGGACGAACTCGAACACGGAGTCCGGGATCGCCTGGTTGGGCTCGAGATCACGCAGGATTACGGTGCGGATCGTCTCGTTTTCCTCCAGGATCTCGAAGCGTCTGACCAGGAAGGACTCCTGGTCCACCCAGACCCGCACCCTTCGGTACAGCGACTCGCCGGTCGGGGTGAGGACGATCCTCCAGGTCGCGCTTCCGGTCACGTCCTCGGATCCTTCGAGCACAGCACCGTACCCCGTGTCGGTTTCCTCGAAGATGCGTCCCTGCAGATCGACCATGCCCGCGCCCGTCACGTTCGCATCGATATCCGACCGGATAACCTGGTTCGGATGCGTGCTCGGGTAGTAGAGCCACAGGTACTGGCCGTCGGCCACGATCACGTCACCGACGGGATCGGAGAAGTCCATCTTGAACCGGCCGCGCCCCTTCTGGTACCAGGTTCCGCTGCCGTCCCGGCGGCGAGCCAGCAGCGGGATCTCGATCGTCTGCTCGAACTGGGCCTGCAACGATTCGAGACTCTCGTACACCGTCTCGGCCCGATCCAGAAGCTGCTGCACTTCGGGAGTCCCAGAGCCGTCCTGCGCGCACACCTGATCCGGGAACACTACCGATGCCAGCAGGGCCAGTGCCCCCAGCGTGGAGGCGAATCTCCCCCTGAACGCGCTCTCTGCGGCTGATTGGTTCACTGCCCCTCCCGGTTGCCGGCTCATGGAACGAGTCTTCAACGCTGAACTACCCTCGCCCGTCCGGTGCCGTTCCGAGGTTCCCCTGGCCCAGGTCCGCGGTGGGGTCGTCGTCATCTACAGAGCCAGCCGCTTCCGTGGCCTCTGCCAGCAGATCGTCTCCGCGCAGCACGGAATCCAGCTGCACAAGTGAGATCAGCACCTCGCGAGGACGCGAGCCGTCGGGAGGTCCGAGCACTCCAACGTCGTGCAGCTGATCGATGATTCGCGCGGCGCGGCCGTACCCGATCTTGAGTCTACGCTGCAACAGGCTCGTCGAGCCAGCGCCGTTATGAATCACGATCTCCGCTGCTTTGCGGAAATACGGATCCCATTCGGCCATCACCTCGTCGCTGACATCGACCTGGCTTTCCTGCAATTCCAGTTCTCGCACCTGCTCGAGGATGTTGGTCTCTTCAGACTCAAGCTCGCTGCGTGCGGCTGCCCTGTCCCGGTACCATTGGATCAAGCGCTCGGTCTCGTTCGTGTCGACGAACGCTCCCTGGATCCTGTGCGGGTCGGACTCGCCCGGCTCGAGGAAGAGCATGTCACCGTTCCCCAGGAGACTCTCAGCCCCGTTCTGGTCGATGATCGTCCGGCTGTCCGTCTTGGACGCCACGCGGAACGCGATCCGGCAAGGGAAGTTGGCCTTGATGAGGCCGGTAATGACATCGACGGAGGGGCGCTGGGTTGCGACCACCAGGTGGATCCCGACGGCTCGCGCCTTCTGCGCGAGGATCGCGAGCGGCGTCTCCACCTCGGCCTGAACGGTCATCATCAGGTCGGCCAGCTCGTCGATGATGAGCACTATATACGGTAACGTACCCTCGTCATACGGGCCCTTTCCCCATCCCTCCGAACGCTGCAGTTCTTCGCCGGCCCGGATCCGCCGGTTGAGCTCGACCAGGTTCCGGCACGCGTTGGCAGCAAGCAGCTTGTAGCGACGCCCCATCTCGTGAACGGTCCAGCGCAGGACGGTCGCGGCATCGTTGTTGTCCTTCACTACCGGGTGACGCAGGTGTGGCAGATCGTCATAGACGGTCAACTCGACCATCTTGGGATCGATCAACAGGAGACGGAGATCGCGCGGCGAGTATCTGTAGATCAGGCTCGTGATGATCGTGTTGATGCACACCGACTTACCGGAGCCGGTGGCCCCGGCAATCAGGAGGTGAGGCATTTTCGCGAGATCCGCCGTGTACGGATCCCCCTCGAGGTCCCGGCCGAGGCCCAGCGTCAGCACTCCCGGGTCATTCTGCCAGGTGTCCGACTCGAGAATCTCCCGGAGCTGCACGATCTCGGGCTCCGGATTCGGCACTTCGACGCCGACAGCTCCCCTCCCCGGAATCGGAGCCACGATTCGCACCGATGGCGCCTTGAGAGCCAGCGCGAGATCGTCGGCCAGGGCGGCGATCTGCCCTACCTTCACCCCTTCGGCCGGGATGACCTCGAACTGGGTGACGACCGGCCCGGTGGTCCAGCCACCGATCGTGCCCTCGACCCGGTACGTGGCCAGCTTGTCGATCAGGATCTGACCGAGGCGCTCGAGCTGGTTTGGCGCCATTCCCGATCCGCTACGCGTGGGAAGCCGCAGGAGGTCATTCGGAGGCAGCTCGTCGTCCGACGGATCACCGCAATCCGGCAGTTGCGGTACCGACTCGGGAGAGTCGCCCTCAGCATCTGCCGGCACCGCCGCTTCCGGCTCGGGGGCGAGCTCCGGCCCGGGTTCGGGCTCTGGCTCTGGGGCTGAGATTTCCCACAGAGATTGATCCAGCTTCTTCGTCGCGCGGCGCTCCCTCCAGTTCGAGAACCAGACGGTCGTCGCAGCGTATGCCGCGTGGAGACCCTTCCACACCTTGTGTGCGAGCCACTTCGCCGCTCGGCCGCTCAGCTCCGCCGCTCGCTTCGGGGACACGCCCAGGGTCAGCACCACCAGGGCCACGACGAACGCCGCGACGATCAACTGGGCCCCTATCGTGCCGAAAGCGGTCGTCAGGACCTCTGCCATGGACCGGCCGAGCCAGCCCGCGCCGGTTCCCGTGCCACCGAGCGACCGGCTGACGAACCACCAGCCGGCCGGAACAAACACCATGGCCCCACCGGAAAGGACGGTCCAGCGTAGGGCGGTCCTCTGGTCCAGGACTCCGAAACACCACAGCGCCCACACAAAGGTCGGAACGGCTACCAGAGCGGCCCCGAACCCGAACACCGTATTCAGGCCGAGGCTGAGTAGCTCGCCGGCGGGTCCGATGAGATTGCCCGAGTCAGCGCGGCCGGGCAGCAACTGGGGGACGAGGGCCAGCGTGACCAGGACGCCGAGTGCGATCAACCCTACGCCGAGTGCCTCCCGGCGCTGCCTCTCGTTCACCGTGCTGCTCCGTTCGGCACCATCCGGCGGGGCTCGATCATCCTGGCTCCTGCATACGCTCCAGGAAGTGCGTGTCGACGTTGCCGGCGACGAATTCGGGGTGCCTGAGCACTTCCCGCAGGAACGGAATCGTGGTCTTCACTCCCTCGATGATGAACTCCTCCAGGGCCTGGTAGGCCCGTCCGAGGGCCTCTTCCCGCGTGTTCCCATGCGCGATGAGCTTGCCGAGAAGCGAGTCGTAAAACGGCGGCACCGAGTATCCGGCATACACGTGCGTGTCGATGCGGATTCCGGGACCACCAGGAGCGTGGAACGCCGTGATCTTTCCTGGCGACGGCCGGAAGTCGTGCTCCGGATCTTCCGCGTTGATGCGGCACTCGATCGCGTGCCCGGACAGTGGCGGCGAATCGGCGAGCGTCAAGCGTTCTCCCGACGCGGAGCGGATCTGCTCCTTCACAAGGTCCACCCCGGTGACCACCTCGGTCACCGGGTGCTCGACTTGAATCCGAGTATTCATCTCCATGAAGTAGAACTCGCCGCTCTCAACAAGCAGAAACTCCACGGTGCCGGCGTTCGAGTAGCCGATGGCCCTGCCCGCGAGGATGGCGGCCTCGCCCATCGCTCGTCGCGTGTCGGACGTGATGCCCGGGCTGGGAGATTCCTCGATGAGCTTCTGGTGCCGCCGCTGGATCGAGCAGTCGCGTTCCCCCAGGTGCACGAGGTTGCCGTGACCGTCGCCCATGATCTGGATCTCGACGTGCCGCGGCCGCTGGACAAACCGCTCCAGGTACACGCGGGCATCATTGAACGCCGCAGCGGCTTCGTTCCGAGCCATCGTGAACGCGCTCTCGAGCGCGTCCTCTGACGTGGCGACCCGCATCCCCTTGCCGCCACCGCCGGCGGCGGCCTTGATGATCACTGGGTAGCCGATCCGCTCGGCCTCGGAACGGGCTTCGTCGACGCCATCGACGGCGCCCACGGATCCGGGCACGACGGGGACGCCCGCGTCGATCATGGTGCGCCGGGCCTCCGCCTTGTCGCCCATGCGCCGGATCTGATCCGCGGTGGGTCCGATGAACACGATCCCGCTCCGGTCGCAGATCTCCGCGAACTCGGCGTTCTCTGCCAGGAACCCATACCCGGGGTGGATCGCCTCGGCGCCCGTGATTTCGGCCGCCGCTACGATACGCGGGATGTTAAGGTAGCTGTCTCTGCTGGCCGCCGGGCCGATGCAGATATCCTCGTCCGAGAAGCGGACGTGCAGGGACTCGCGATCGGCCTCGGAGTAAACGGCTACCGTGCCGATGCCCAGCTCTCGGCACGCACGGATCACCCGTAGCGCGATCTCGCCCCGATTGGCGATCAGGATCTTCTTGAACATGCTTCGGACGGACTCAGGCAGGTTCGATTCGGAACAGGACCTGACCGAACTCGACCGGCTCCGCGTTCTCCACACAGATCTCCCGAATCGTGCCCGACACCTCGGCCTCGAGCTCGTTCATGAGCTTCATGGCCTCGAGGATGCAAAGGGTCTGGCCCTTTTCCACCCGGTCTCCGACCTCGACGTACGCCGGTGCGTCCGGCGCCGGTGCCCGGTAGAACGTGCCTACCATCGGAGACGTGACCTCCGCGAGGCCTGAATCCGTCGAGTCATCCAGCTCCGGCGCCGGCCCGAGCGTCGCGGCTGCATCCGGGACCATGGGGGTCGCCGGCACAGCGATCGGTGCGGCACCGGCCGATACGGTCACCGGCGGCGACTTCGCGATCCGGACGCGTGTTCCGAATCGGGAGATCTCCAATGAGTCGATCCCCGACTCGTCCACCATGTCGATCAGACGCCGAATCCAATTGAGGTCGATCATCTGGTCACCCGTTCCAGGTACTTGTCAGTGGTGCGATCTACCTTGATTACGTCGCCCTTATCAACGAACAGGGGGACCTGAACGATGGCACCAGGTCCGAGTGTCGCGGGCTTCGTCCCACCCTGGGCCGTATCCCCCTTGACGCCCGGCTCGGTCTGGACGACCTCGAGCTCGACGAACTGCGGGAGCTCGACCGCGAGCACCTCACCGTCCCGCGTGAGTCCCTCGCACTCCATGTTCTCCTCGAGATACATGAGTTGGTCCTCCCCGACCATGTCGGGCGAGACAGGCGTAATTTCGTACGTCTCCTTGTCCATGAAGTAGTACAGGCTGCCGTCCGTGTACGAGTACTGGATCGGCCGTCGGAGGAGTCGGACTTCCTTGACCTTCTCGCCGGCCCTGAACGTCTTGTCTACCACACCGCCGGTCAGCACCGACTTGATCTTCGTGCGAACGAACGCACCACCCTTTCCGGGCTTCACGTGCTGAAAATAGGTGATCTGGTATAGCGTCCCGTCCAGCTCGATCACCATTCCTTTTCTGAAACTCGATGTATCCGCCATGTCCCGTTCCGTAATCTCTGATTCGGTTCGACGCCGCGCCGGACCTGACCTTCCCCCTGACGACAGGTTGCCGATTGCCGGTGTCCCGTGTCAGAGTTCTCGCAGAGCGAGAGGATAGGCCGTGAGCACGCGCCGGCCTCCTTCCTCTGCCACGACGACTTCCTCCAACCGCACGCCGCCTCGGCCCGGAAGATACACCGCGGGCTCGATCGTGACCACGTTGCCGGGGCCCAGCGTCTCTCGGGAACGCGCGTTCACGCTTGGAACCTCGTGCACCTCCAACCCCACACCGTGACCTGTACCGTGGCCGAAGTGCTCCTCGAATCCCGCCTCGCCGATCACATCCCGCGCCGCGCGATCCACGTCCCGTGCCGGCACGCCCGCCGACGTGGCGGCTATGGCCCTGTGGACGGCCTCGAGTACCGTTGCGTGAATCTCGCGCTGCCAGGGCTGCGCCGCACCAAGCACGAACATCCGCGTTATGTCCGAGCAATAGCCGTCGACTCTCGCGCCGAAATCGATCAGCAGCAGGTCCCCTTCCCGTAGCCTGCGGTCGCCGGGACGGGCGTGCGGGAGCGCACTGCGGGGCCCGGAAGCCACGATCGGGTCGAACGGCATCGACCCGGAGCCTGCCCGGTGGAGACGGTACACGAGCTCGGTCGCCAGCTCCGTCTCCGAAACGCCCTCGGTCACGAGTCCGGTGGTCTCGGCGAGCGCGGTCTCGGCGACCTCTACGGCACTTGCGATCGAATCGATCTCGCCCGCGTCCTTGGTCGCTCGCAGGTCCTCGAGCATCGAACCCGCCGGCTCCCAGAGTACACTGCCGCACTTCTCCCCGAGCACGCGCCGGTCCCGGACCGTCAGGTCGTGGTCCTGAAAACCTACGCGGGGTCCCGATTCACTCTCCTGGAGGCAACGCGCGAGCTCCACGAACAGGTCGGAGTCCGCGATCGAGATTGCGACGCCGTCGACGACTTCCTCGGCCGCTTGCGTTCGGTAGCGGAAGTCGATGATGAGCGTAGCGGAACCGGGCTCGACGTACAGGAAGGCCGACGACCCCGTGAAGCCCGTGAGCCATCGGATTCCGGGGAGGTGGCTGACCAGAAGACCGTCCAGCCGCGACTCGTCCAGTCGGTCCCTTACGCGGCGCAGCCTGAGTCTGCGCGCGTCCTCAGCCGGCTCGCGGCTCACGTGTCCGCGCGGAGGTGCGTCGTCAGGGCCCGCATTCCAAGCAGATAACTGTCCGCTCCGAATCCGCCCACGACACCGACGGCGATGTCCGAGAGAAGTGAATGATGCCGGAACGGTTCCCGCGCCCACACGTTGGTGAGGTGCACTTCGACGAACGGCACACCGGCGGCGAGCAGCGCGTCGCGGAGAGCGACGCTCGTGTGCGTGTAGGCCGCCGCGTTCACCAGCAAACCGTCCTGCCGCGATCCGACGTCGCGGATCCAGTCGGCGAGCTCACCCTCATGGTTGGATTGCACAGTTGTGATCCGCGCGCCCAGCTCGCTCCCGAGCGTTTCGAGAGCGGTCAGGATACCGTCCAGACCCAGAGCGCCGTATAGCCCGGGCTCACGGGTGCCGAGCAGATCCAGATTGGGACCGTTGAGGACACCGATCTCGAGGTTGCCTTCCGTCATTCGTCCCGCTCGCCAAGTCCCAGCAGCCATTCGCGGGCAAATCCTCTCGGCTGGTCCGCCGGCTGATCATCTGCGGAGGATTCAGCTGCGGCTGGCTCGGCCCCATGCTCAGGGTCTGGCCGGGGCTGCTCCGGATCCGGGAGCGCGACCGCTCTTTCCTCTCCCAGGCGAAGGATGCGCCGGAGCTCTTCGGCTACCGGTGGTCCCGAAGGCCGCCCGAGCGGAGCGGGAGACAGCGATTCGTCTATGGCGTCGAATTCACGCGTGGCTCCCCCAGCCACCACGTCGGTGTCGCCGGGTTCCGGCGGAGGCAGCGCCTTCTCCCCTTCCCGTACCGACTCGAGCCGGGCCAACAGATCCGGGTCGTCCGGTGCGTCCTTGAGGAGTTCCTCGTACATCTGGGCCGCCTCCCGGTTCAGCCCCTGCTCGGCATACAGGTCCGCCATCGTGCGAGTCAGCAGATCCGCGTCCCTCGACAGCTCGGAGACCTCCTGATCCGGCTGTTCCTCGTACCACCAGGTGTCCTGCACCCGAACGGTCTGTGGCACCTCGCCATTCAAGATCGCCTCTACGACTTCGTCCTCCGGCCGTCGCTCGTCATCGTCATCGGCGGACGGCTCGGGCAGGGCGTCCGACCACTCATCTGCGCTCGATTCAGTCGCCACTTCCAGCTCCGCGATTCGTCTTTGGGCGTCGTGGTTCGTCGGATCAACCTGGACTAGACGCTCGTACCAGTGACGGGCTTCTGCCGTGTCTCCCCGCTCGTCCGCCAGGCCGGCGAGTTCTCCAACGGCCACCAGGTTCCCCGGGTCCAGCTCCAGCACCCGGCGGAACGACTCCAGTGTCTCTTCCACCCTGCCGAGGTCACGAAGCGCGCGGGCGCGCACTATGTGGCCGCTGGGATAATCCGGATGTCGGACGAGCCCGTCTTCGAGAATATCCAGAGCTCTTTCCGGCTGTCCGGCTTTTCTATGGGCGTCGGCCAGGCGCGCGAAGACGAGGCTGTCCGGCCGCCGCTGGTACTGCTCCTCGAAGTGCCGAATCTGATCACTGGCTGACGAATCGGGGCTCATAGCGTCTTCTGCGTCGAGTTAGTGGAATTGGAGAATTACTCCAGGGCTGCTGAAGAATCATGGTACAGCCCCTGACCGCGAAGAAGTTACCGGCCGGCGCTCGCCAGTGTCAACGTGAACCGGACCCGTCCATATTGCCTGTCTCTCCCTATCGGAATAGGTTTTTCCGCTTCCCTTGATCACTGTGAGGGAACCGTGTGGGGCGTGCTGGGCCCGTACGGGATAATGTCAGAGTGTTCCTGATCCCAGGACATAGAAGGAGTCGGTAGTCGTATGATGATGCGCTCGATTCGGGCGAACACGAAGTGGATCATGATAATTCTCTCGGTGGCTTTCGCCGCCTGGCTCGTACTCGACTGGGTGCAGAGCCGGGACACGCAGGCGGCCGCGGGTGCGAACCCCGTCATCGCCGTAGTGAATGGCTATGAAATCCGCTATGTGCGCTGGAGCAATACGCTGCAACTGGCCCTCAACAACGCTCGCGCGATCAGCGGCGGCGCCGTACTGACGGACGAGGAGACGCGGCAGGTCGAACGGACGGCGTGGGACCAGATGATCCGGGACCTCCTGATCGAGCAGGAGATCGAGAGGCTGGGCATCAAGGTGACCGACTCCGAGATTCAACAGGCGTTCCGGCTGTCGCCTCCGCCCGACCTCATGCGGTATCCGGCGTTCATGACCGACGGTGTGTTCGACTACGCCAAGTACCTGCAGTTCTTCTCCGACCCGAGCGTGGACGAGCAGCTCCTCGTGCAGATCGAGTCGTACTACAGGCAGACGCTCCCGCGGGCCCGTCTCAGCCAGATGCTTCAACAGGGCGGAGCGATCAGCGACGCCGAACTGTGGCAGGAATTCCGGTATCGCAATGAGACGGCCACCGTCACCTTCGCGACGGTCACGGGGACGGGAGACATCGAAGTCGACGTTCCCGACTCCGAGATGCGTCGCTACTACCGCGACCATGAGGAGGACTACGCGCGGCCGGCGACGGCCACGATCAGCATGGCCAACTTCCCGACCATGCCCGGGGCCCGCGACACGGCATACGTCAAGGCGCTCGCCGATTCCATTCGCGCTTCGGTGCTGGACGGCACACTCACGTTCGAGGACGCCACACTCCAGTCGTCAGGCGACGAGTCCTCTCGCGACGCAGGCGGACAGCTGGGTCGGTTCGGTCCCGGGATGCTGCTGCCGGCGTTCGAGGAGGCCATCACGGACCTGGACACGGGTTCGGTGAGCGAGCCCGTTCTGTCACCACAGGGCTTTCACCTGCTCCAGGTCACTGAACGGGTGGGAGATACGGTGGCCGTCTCGCATATCCTCCTCCCGGTGGAGCTGTCGCCGGAAGGCGAGGATGCCCTGTTTGACCTCATGGACGAGTTCGAGGGGATAGCGCTGATCGACGGAATGGCCGCGGCCGCGGATTCCCTCAGTCTCACGATCTCCACGGGCGTGACGGTCACGGAGGGATTCGACTTCGTCCCCGGCGCCGGTGCGCTCGGCGTCGCCGTTGACTGGGCCCTCAACCCACTGACGCCGCTCGACGAAGTCAGCGAATTTTTCCAGAACGCCACGGGATACCACATCGTTGAGGTGGCCGGACGGGTTCCCGGTGGGACGTTCAGCTTCGACGAAGTCCATGATCAGGTGCGGGAGACCCTGGCAAGCGAGAAGAGGCACGAGGCAGCACTCGAGGCCGGCCGGATCCAGTGGGAGGAGGTCGACGTCTCGACCTCACTCGAGGATGCGGCCGCGGATCTGGGCTGGACTATCGGAACGGCTGGACCGTTTACCCGTCGTCAGTTCGCCGCCGGACTGGGTCGCGACACCGAAGCGGTCGGCGCGGCGTTCGCCCTTCCGGCCGAACAGATCGCAGGGCCGCTCGATGCCGGTGGCACGGTCGTATTCGTGAGAGTGGATGAGCGCACGGAGGCAAATCCAGAGTTGTTCGTCGCGGTGCGGGAGCAGTTGAGGTCGCAGATGCAGTTGCAGGCGGGACAGGCCAATGCCACCCGCTGGATCGAAGGCTTGCGGGAAATAGCCACGATCGTCGACCTGCGGGACCGACTCAACAGGCAGGCGGCCGCTCTCTAACTGGTTGCCGAAGAACCCCGGGCGGTCGCCTTACGGACTGAGACCCACCCGGCGAGTGGGTCTCAGTCCCGGGGCTGCTTTTCCTTCTCTTTTTCTGTCTGCTCCATGCCGCTAGCGGTCGCGTCCGAACCGCCGATCTCCTTCAACTCGCCCTCCACTTCCTTCAGTGAATCTTTCAACTCACCTTCCACCTCCCTCAGCGAGCCCTTGAACTCCCTGATGCCCTTGCCCAGCGAGCCACCGATCTCGGGCAGGCGTCGCGCGCCGAAGAGGAGGAGGACGATGAAGAGAATGACGAGCACTTCCCACATCCCGAGACTGCCGAACATGGCTCTTCCTTCCGGTATCAGTGGCCTACAGGAGCGACCTGGCAAACCACGCGAGTAGTAATATGCCGACCACGCTGAGAATGTTCAGTCTGATCACCAGCGGCCCAACCGTCATCGCGACGACAAGCACGTCCACGGTGAGAGGGCCCAGCGACGCGGCGACCGTCGTGACGAAGAACTCGCGTGCTGCGCTGGCCGGCAGTGCGAGGGCCATCAACTCCGTCAGGAGAGCCCCCAGCATCATGCCCCCCGCAACGATCAGGGCAACCCGTTTCGCCGACGGCCGGCGCCTTCCACCGAAGTCAACTGTCATTTGTGGCGTCCCACTACGAAGTTAACGGTCTGGTCAAGTATACGAACTGCGGGCTCATCCGGCAGAGATACAAGGCGGCCCCTGGCGGCATCGGCATAATCCCGCGCCTTCCCCTCAGCATACGTCAGGCCTCCCGCCTCGCGAACGAGATTGACGACCCTGTCGATCTTGTCCTCCGATGGGTGCCGATCCTCGAACACGTCCCTGACCGCTCTCCTTCCGCTCGCGTCCAGTCTCGGCAGAGCCGCGATCAGGGGCAACGTGACCTTGTGCTCTCGAAGGTCCAGACCGCTGGGCTTCCCTGTGACGTCCGCCGTCTGTGTGTAGTCGAGAAGGTCGTCCGTAATCTGGAACGCCATTCCGAGATCCCGCCCATACGCCGCCAGCGATTCGCGAAACGCCTGGTCTCCGTACATCGCTCCGAGTTCGCACGCCGCAGAGATCAGTGATGCGGTCTTTCGATCACACAACAGGTAGTAGTCGTCCTCCGTGGCGCCGAGGGCATCGTGAGCCGCCAGCTGTCTCATCTCTCCGATCGACATCCGGTTGGAAGCCTCGGCGAGAAGCCGCACCGCATCGACCCGACCGAGGTCCGTAATCTCCACGAGGGCGCGGGAATACAGGTAGTCTCCCATGATCACGGCCACCTGGTGACTCCACCGCGAGTTCACCGTTGGCATGCCTCGTCGCTCCGGCGAATGATCCACGGAATCGTCGTGCACGAGAGTTGCCACGTGCATCAGTTCGACGACGGCAGCGAGGCGCACGACCTCCGAAGCCGGCCGCCCGCCAACAGCGTTGCACAGGAGGACGAGAGTCGGACGCAGGAGCTTGCCGCGTGCGGAAAGCAGGTAGTCGCTGACCTCGTTCACGGCCCCGAAGTCGGCTTCTACCATCGCCGAGAGATCCTGCTGTACTTCGGCAAGACGAAGGGCGATGGGCTCCTGGAGCGTCTCCAGCGTAGGTGTAGGTATAATGGCGTCCAGCACTTACCTCCCCGGTCCTCACTCGTGTCCTCGTCCGGCGGCGCCGGACGCGAGAACGACCGGATTATACCGTCACGCGGACAGTGTGGACAACAGTTGAGCGGCGTCGGTTCGGGACGGATCGATTCGGACCACTCGCTCGAGACATTCACGCGCGGCGCCGGGGTCGCCGGCCCTCAAATGAGCGACGCCCAGGTGGAAGAGAACCCCGACCTTTGCCTTTTCCTCGCCGGGTTGCACGGCGGCCGAGCCCAGAACACGGCGGGCCTCGTCGTATCGTCGCAAGGCCAGGAGGCACTCTCCGAGTCGTTCGTAAGCTGGCAACGGCTCGGCCATCCCCTGTGCGGCCAGGTTGAACTCGCGCGCGGCCTCGTTCCACATCTCCATCTGTCGGAATGCGATCCCCAGCTCGTAGTGGGATTCGTAGTCCGGCGCCGCCTTCTCGGCCGGGCCATCGCCCTCGCGCATGTCCCCGAACATCTCGTCGAACTCGTCGGGCTGCTGAACGACGACCGACTTCGTCCCGGGCGTGGCACTTTCCTCTGGTGAGCGGGCTACCGGCCGGCCCCGGCTCTCTTGCCTCTGTCGCTCCCTCGCGAGCTCGTCTGCATCCACCGCCGCGATTCCGGCTCGCGCTTCCGCGTTCTGGGAATCGAGATCCAGGATCCGCCCATACACAGTCCGTGCGCTGCGATAGCCGTTCTGACGTCGGAGACAGGCCGCCAGGTCGAGGTAGGCCGAGATCAGAAGATCCCGATCGTTGGTCATGATGGCGAACTCGGTCTTCTGGTGGTGCAGAACGACATCGTCGGGACGAAGTCCGAGCAGTCGATCGACCGACCGGATCGCGTTCAGCGCGTCACGCTTCTTCTCGAACAATTCCAGGGCACGGTAGTAGTGCGAAGCCGCCTCGTCCGTCCGCCCCGCCGCCCGAAGGCCTTCCGCTTCCCCGAATAGCGCAACGGGATCCTCACCCGCGGCCTCCGGGAGCGGCCCTTCTGTCCCGGCTGCCGTTACCTGCGTCGCCGCGACCTCATCTCCCGCTACTGCGTCCGGTTCGGCGAATATGTCGCCGAGATCAGCCAGGGCCTCCTTGGCCGGGTGCGTCGGGTGGGTCGGCTCCGCGGGCACCGCAAACGGCTCCTCCGGCGGCAGCAGGGCCTGAACTGTCTGCCGATCCACTTCACTGATACCGGACCGTTCCACAAACTCGCGTCCCGCCTGCACCGCGGCATCGCTTCGGCCACGGTCCATCAGGCTCGTGAGAACGTCCCGGAGCGTTGCGGCCTCGATGCTCTCCACCATCGCGATTCGCTCCAGGGCGTCCAGGGCCTCGGCCTCGACGCCAGCCGGTCCTTCGACGGCAACGAGCAGGTCTCTCACGGCTTCCGAGAGCAGGCCTATCCTCTCGTACGTGTGGCCGAGCTCCAGGTGTGCCGCCGGGTCGGCCCGACCTTCGTCCGAGGCGGTCCGGACCCTGTGCTGTGCAAGTCTTGCTTGAAACAGCATGTCCGCCAGGTCCTCTTCCTCGTTCCGCCCGGCATCGGGCCGGGGCGAATCGGCAGACGACGGTTCGGGGGCGGGCCCCGGCTCCGGCTCCGCGAGGAGGGAGGCCGGATCCACCCGTGGGGGCTCCTCCGATCCCGACGTGGGGCCGGGCTTTGCCGGTACCCCCAGGTCCAGGGACCGCCCCATCATGAAGTCATCGAGCGCACTTCCCTTCTCCAGCCCGTCGCCTTCTGTCGACGGTGGCCCGGTCTCCTGCACGGCTGACTTGCCGCGGTCGCGTAGGCACTCGCCGAGGAGGGCGTGTGCGGACTCCATCAGCGCCGGACTCTGCATCGCCAGCTGGAACTCACCGATCGCCTCCTCGAGCAGGCCCATCCCCATGTAGGCCACACCGAGATCGTAGTGCACGGCGTGATCCGTCTCTTCGACGATCTCACGGACCTGGGAGCGGAATTTCGTGAGCACGGACTCCATATCGGAACCGACGTTCACCGGGAAATCGGGGGGCTCGTCAGCGACGGGATCGACATCAGCCACGTCGTGTCCGACGTCGAGGGACAAAAGCTCCAGAGCGGGTGGATGGGGCGGCTCCGGTGGCTCCGGCGTCGAGATGGCGCGGGGTGGCGGATCGGCCGTGGCCACCACTGGGTCAGCGTCAGGGTCGAGCGCGAGGATTCGTTCCCGAATGTCCTGGGCGTTCCTGCCCCCTGCGACACGAGCCTGGTAGACCAACCTGAGCTGTGCAACGGCCTGCGCTCCCAGGCCAGCCCCTGCCAGTTGCTCGGCGAAAGCGGTCCGCAGCTCCTCGTCACCCGTCAAGCTGACCAGGTCCTGCACAGCCTCAAGGGCCTCGCTGAGACGGTCGCGCTCCCTCATACTCTCGGCGAAGCGCAGGAAGGCGCTTCTCGCCTCGGCGAGCAACCCTGTCGAGGCATGCAGGCGGGCCAGGCGACCATACACCTCGTCGCGGTCTGGAGCGATTCGCAAAATCTTATTGCAGAGCGCGATAGCTGAGGTGTGGAGGCCGTTAAGCGCGTACCGGTCCGCGGCCTGCTCGTAGAACTCGACCGCCGACGCGGAATCACCCTGTCTGAGGTACAGGTCTCCAACACGATTGTAGATGCCGACGTCCGACCCCGCCCCATGCTCCTCCTGGAGACGCATGGCGCTCTTGTAGAGCTCGATCGCCCGAGCCCAATCGGACCGCTGCTCGGCCCGTCTCGCCTCGTTCTTGAGCTGGTGGTGCTTCGACATCCGGGCCCGTAGCTCCAGTTATTGTTCGTGCCGTGGGACGCCCACGCCGCGCGACTGTGCTATTCCGAGCCGTTTCTATTCAAGAATCCGGCCACTTCGCGCTCTGCCGACTTAGTTCGTCTGCTGCCTGTAGTCGCCCTTGAGCTCCGGCGCGTCGGTGAGGTGTACGCCAACAGAGAAGATGACGTTCCCGTTCGGCGAGCGGGCGAACTGGAAGGACGCTCGCCACCGGTGCAGGTCCCGATCCAGGGTGATCAGCTGCTGCCCGAAGTCGCCTGACGTGAAGTTGTACTGCGTGGTCCAGCGTACGGCCCAGCCGGGCGTCGGTTGGAACGAGAGCGTACCGTCCACCGTCTGACTCTCGAGCCCTCCCTCCACCTGGGGCCGGATCAACGAGTAGCGAAGCCTGAGGTCCCAGGGGCCGCCCCCCGCGCCGTCCGCGAACGGGTCCGTCCGATCCTCGTCGTAGAATTGGCGAAGACCACTCCGTGCGTCGGGCTCTCTCGTCGTAAGCGTGTCCGCGAGCCGGTCGCGGGCCGATCGCGGAGCGTCGCTGCCGAGCCCCACGAGATCGCCGAGGCTCGTTCCTGACCTCAGGCTGAAGCTCAACGCGATCTGCTGCAGTGACGGGTCAAATCTGCGGTCCACTCCTGTTCCGTCGAACAGCCGGTGTGTCATGTTGATCGTGAGACCGCGCAGCAGATCCGAGCTGATGTTGTTCGATATGGTCGGAGATATCAGTGCTGGCTCGCCCAATTTCGCCCGTTCGAAATCGAACACGAGCGCCGAGGTGTTGAGCGCAAGCAGGGTGACAACGCGGTCCCGCGGTGGCATCCGTGGTGGGCCGGTGAGATCGCCGGGCAGCAGCGAGTCCACCGTAACCGTATCCGCCCCGAGCCCCTCGGCGTCCGCAGCAGTCACCGCCGCCGAATCCGAAGCGAGATCCCGAGCCGCGCCCTGTGGCGGCTGCCTGCGCGCGAGATCCGCCTGAGCCGCAGGATCCTCGCGTGGTCTGACCTTAGCTTCGAATGTCTGTCTCAGAGTGAACGTAAGGGTATTCCGGGCCCTGATTGAATCCAGCGGGAAGCCGGGAATGGAGGCGCGAACCGAGTCCACCCCGACCGCCGGTGAGTATGCCCACGAAAAGCCCGGCGACAGCTTGTGCCGCACCCTGCTGAAAGACCCGAAACCGGGGTAGAACCCGAAGATATCCGTGCTGAGGGTTGCACCGATGCTCATCTGCGTGGGAACAGACACGAAGTCTCCCGCCGTGTCCGGCGAGCGGAAGTACCCGCCTCTCCACCGCACGTTAGGGCGAAGCGTGGTTGAGCCGATCAGGTTGATCTGGTAGTCGACACTGGCGTTCCAATCCAACTCACGGACCGCCACGGACGGCAGCTCGATCCCGGTCGAATCCTCCTCTGTCGTCCGGAGCTCGTTGTAGCTGGCGCCGGCCGAGATGTTGAGTTGACGCATGCGCAGCCCGCCGGACAGAGATCCGTTGGTCGTCGCCCGGTCCGTCGCGAATTGCTGGCTCGTGCTCTGGCGACTGAAGTTGCCCGAACCGCTCAGGGTCAAATTATTGAAGATCCCTTGCCTGGCGCGGGGAGCGGCGAACAGCGTCACCGGGGAGAAGCTCAAGCTGAACCGGGGCAGCGTGAGTTCCGTCTTCTCGCTCGTCAGGAACTGCCGTCGCCGCGCCGAGACAGAGACGTTGGCAAACGAGAATCGGTGATTGAGCCCGGCATCGGAGTCGATCGATTGAGTCTGAAGGCGCGGGTCGAATGTCTGGTCCTGGAACGTGCGGGTGTCCTGGATGTAGCGTGCCGACACCCGGAGCGTCGTCGCGAGTCCGAGATCCTGGTCGTGATTGAATCCCAGGGTCAAGTTGCGGCCCGTCTTGCTGAACGTCTCCCCGTACGCGATGCTCCCCCGAATGAACTTCTTCAGAATCCGGTACCGAAAAGCGCCGTTCAGCCGCGTATAGTTGCCGCTGAACCAGTCGACGGACGCCTCGAGATCCGTATAGTCGTTGATCGCCCAATAGTATCCGAAGTCCGTGACGTTCCGGCTCACGCTACCCGATGTCTGGACAACGTCGTTCATGCCGAACCGGGGCGGAAGGATTCCGCTGCGCCGGCCCGGCCGGATGTCCTGCGCGAAGAAGGGCATCCAGAACACGGGGACGTTGCTCACATAGAGCACGACCGGCCAGGCGACAATGACGTCCTGGTTCACGATCTTGATCTTGCCGGCCTGGAACCGGTAGTGGGGCTGTTCGACATCGCAGGACGTGAATGCTCCCTGGGAGGCGAAGATCGTGTCTCTCGCCTTCGGGATCACGTCGCCCACCACCCGCCACGTCGTGCCGCCCTGCATGAACTGAGTCTCGGCCCCGAAGACGGTACCCTTGCGGTTGGCCAGGTCGTAGTAGAGAACGGAATCGCTCTTCACATCCTTCTGGTCCGCTCCCACGAGCTCGATGTTCCCGAAAGCAGACATGAACTTCACGTTGCCCCGGTAACGGATCGTATCGGCTGTGATGACGTCCGGGCCACGATTCACCTGCGCATCTCCGTACAGCCCGATATGCTGCTCCTCTACCTCCAGCCGCACTTCCTCGCCCCGGTACTCGAAGACCATAAAGCCGAGGAGTTCCTTGAGCTGTCGGAAGACGTCGTCGCGCGCCGGATAACCCTCCGTCTCCAACGCCTGGCGCCGCTCCTCGATGTCGATGCGAGGCGTGGTGTCGGCCGGGAGGCCGAGCGTGTCGTCGGGAAACCCACTGGGATCGATAGGAGGCAGTCCCTGCTCCTTCCGCTGCCGGTCAATGCCTCCCGGGACACGTGCCCGGTCCGGCTCCTGGGCGGCGACCACCGAGGGCAGGCTCAGTAACGTGATTCCAAGAATCAGAAGGCGCGCGGCACGCATCGCGTCAGGCCCCCGCGGCGGGCTCCTCCGCCCGGGTACGGTGTTTCCCGCCACCGACGAGGCGTACGAGCCAGATGGACAGCTCGTACAGGAGGACCATGGGCGTGAGCAGCATGAACATCGTGCCGAGATCCGCCGGTGTGAGGAGGGCCGCGGCGACGGCCAGGCCAACCAGGGCCTGCCGCTGGTACTTGCGCAGACCCGCGGGGGTGACGATCCCCAGGAAGCTCAGGAGAACCAGGACGACCGGCATCTCGAAGATGATGCCGAACGCCAGGATCAGCCGTGTCGCGAAGCGAAGGTACTCGTCGACCGTGATGATCGGTGTCAGGGTCTCGGCCTGGAACCCGATCAGGAATCGGAGGCCCAGCGGAAGCACCAGGAAGTAGGCCATCGCGATACCGGTCAGGAACAGCACGAAACCCACCGTGATCGCCGGAATGATGTACTTCCTTTCCCGCTCGTACAATGCCGGGGAGAAGAACGCCCACGCCTGGTAAGCGATCACGGGAAGCGCTAGGATGAACCCCACGACGAAGGCCAGCTTGAAGGTGATGACCACGGGCGTGGTCGGACTCGTGTAACGGAGCCCCTCGCCCGGCAGGACCTGGTTGAACGGACGCTCGAGGATCTCGAGCACTCCGCACTCCGTCACGAGAAAGAAGCCCACTACCGAAAGCGCGACCAGAGCGACGAGGCTCCAGATCACGCGTTTCCTCAGCTCCTCCAGGTGATCGAGGAAGGGCATCTCGCCCATGTCGCCAGTCATTCGGCTACTCGCTCGCCTCATCCTTAGCGTCGAACAGCTCCTGCTGGCCACGGGCCTGGTAGCGGGCTCTCGTCACCAGCTCGCGCACTTCCTCCATGAACTCCGTCGTATCCTGGAAGTTCCGGTAAACCGAAGCGAAACGGACGTAGGCCACGTGGTCCGCTACCTGGAGGTGGCGCATCACAAGCTCCCCGACCGCCTGGCTGCTCACCTCCCGCGCGTCGGTCGCCTCGAGAGCCTCCTCGATCGCGTCCACCATATTCTCGATCTCGGTGAGTGAGACGGGCCGCTTGGCACATGCGATCCGGATGCTACGCAGGAGCTTGTTGCGATCGTACGCCTCGATGGCGCCGGACGTCTTCCGGACGGTCAGCGGTTCCTTCTCGACGAGTTCGTACGTGGTGAAGCGCTGGCCGCAGGCGATACACTCGCGGCGGCGGCGGATGGCGCGGCCTCCGCGGCTGAGCCGCGAATCTACAACGCGGTCTTCGATGTGATCACATGTGGGACAGCGCACGCGTCCTCCTCGTCCGGGTCCGGCAACCCGCGATGGGATGCAAACCCCGGGCCAGGCGCGTCAGTCCTGCAGCCTGGACAACTCCCGCTCCGCAAGGTCGACCTCGTCGCTGTCCGGGTAGCCCTGAACGACCCTCTGGAAGAAAGTACGGGCGTCGTCGATGTTGCCCCGTCGAAGCTCGATCAGGCCGCTCTTGTAGAGGGCCGTCGGGGCACGCCTCGAGTTCGGATAGAGCTCCAGCACTCGTGCGTATTCTGCGAGCGCCTCATCGAGCGCGTCTGATTCCGCGAACGTCTCCGCCCGGAAGTACTGCGCGTCCGGGGCCAACTCATGGCCGGGATACTGCTCCAGAAACTGATCCAGACCGGTGCGCGCCGTCTCGTACGAGCCACGCCGGTACTGCCTCAAAGCCGCCTCGTACAGATCCTGTGGCTCGCCGCCGTCTCCCACAACGGGTGCATCGTCTCCGTCACCGCCAATCAGTGCGGCTCCGGCAGCACCCGCCGCCGCGGCTCCCGCCAGCTCCCCACCTCCGGAATCACGCTGCAAGGCCAGCTGGCGCTGCGTCTCTCCGGTCAGGGCCGTCAGCTGCGTGACCGCCACCGCCAGATCCGCAATCTGGCGCTGGAGGTCTACGGTGCCGGAAATGTCACGGCGCTGCTGGACGTTGAGGCTGTCCAGCAGCACCGATCGCAGCTGCCTGATCTCCGTCATCAGGCTGTCCCTCTGGGCGCGCTCCATCTCCATCTGCGCCTGCAACGCGGACTCCAGATCGGCCACGTCGCTCTTCATGGCGCATGCCGCGCCCAGAAGGGTGAAACATGCGGTTACGAGAACTCTACGAATCAAAGAGCATCCATGTTCTCGATAACGAACTCGGAGCGCCGATTCATCTGCCAGGCATCCTCATCGGAGCCCTGGGCGATCGGTCTCTCCTTGCCGTAGCTCACCGCCTGGAACATGTCCTCGGACAGTCCGAGGCTGACCAGATAGCGAACTGTGCTGTCCGCGCGACGCTGCCCGAGAGCGAGGTTGTACTCGATCGAGCCGCGCTCGTCGCAGTGTCCCTCGATCGCGAGTTTGACGTTCGGGAACTCCCGCAGCACGTCGGCCTTCACCTGCAGAACGGCCGCCGCATCATCGCGAATGTTGTACTTGTCGAAGTCGAAGTGCACGCGCTCGCGGATCACCATGATCGCGTCGATCAGGGCGATCTGCCCGCCGGCCGTGCTTGCGCACTCGGTGCCGGCGTAGTCGCGCTGCGCCTGCTCGTACAGGCCACGGGCCCGATCGTAGTTGCCAGCAGCCATCGCTGACGCGGCTTCACGGCACAGACGCGCAGCTGCGGCCTCGCGCTCCGCTGCTCGAACCGCAGCGAGGCTGTCCGCATCAGGCTGCGGCACGGTCTCAGCTACCACCGGCGGCGGTTCGGGTGCGGGATTCCCGGCGCAGGCGGCAACTCCCACGGCGAGGAGTGCCAGGAGAGCTACGATCCTACCATTGAAACGCATTTGGGTGCTCCTTTTCAGTTAGTCGCGAACTCCCGAAATGGGGTGTCGGATCTCGTACAGTCGTGACGGTAAAGATGGTTCCGTAGGAACCGCTGTATTGTATACTGCCCGCGCGCGCTTGCCAACCCATGGCAGGCCGCTGAAGAACGCCGGGCAGCCGCTGCGCTTCCGGGCTCAGGAGCCGGGTGGAATCGGGTCCGACCAATCGGGCAGCTGATCCACGTTGTTCACCGTGACAGATCGGAGTCGTCCGCTCACTGTGTCCAGCACCCAGAGCGCGTAATACCCACGCAGTGTGCCGGCAAACACGAGGTGACGGCCATCGGGCGCCCAGCTCGGATCCTCGTTGTTCCCCCGCGACGTCATCACCCTGCGGTCCGATCCATCGGGATTCACGGTCACGATCTGGAACCAGCTGTCCACCCAGGTATGGTATGCGACCCGGTCGCCACGCGGTGACCAGTCGGGCGACGTGGCATATCCCCGCTCGCCGAATACATAGCGGCTGACGATCGACGGATCGCCGCCGCGTTGCAAGTTCAACACGTAAATCTGCGGATTGCCCAGCGGCGTGGACGTGATCGCGAGCAGCCTGCCGTCGGGCGAGTACGCGCCGCCCATCGTCTCGCCGGTCGACGTGTACGTCACCCTGCGTGTACAGCACAGCGGATCGCGCTGGATCTCGAACAGCTCAGTGTGGTCGTCCTGCGTGCGTCCGAACAGGATTCGCCTGCCGTCGGGAGAGTAGACGGGAGTGATGTTGATGCGGCCGATGTCGGAGATCACCTGCTCGGCCCCGGTCACCAGGTCCATCTCGTAGATCACAGGGTAGCCCGATCGAAACGAGACGTAGGCCACGGACCTCCCGTTGGGTGAGAACGCCGGTGACATCACGATGGCACTGTCGTTGGTCGCCGCCTCGCGCGTGAGTCGCCGGAGCCCGTACCCGTCACTGTCGATCACGTACAGATCGGACGAACTCGGAGTCACGTTGCGGCGGAACACGATGCGGGTCGTCGCGATCCCCGGCTCGCCCGTCGCCCACGTCACGACTTCATCGGAGATCCGGTGGACCGCCATCCTGAAGCCCGAATCCCCGGGTCGCGGCAACGAGAAGGCCTTGACCTCTTTGAGCTCGGAGAACACGACGTCGTGCAGGCTGACCCTGAGCATCGGCCGACCAGGCGTGCCCGTGAGCTCCGTCACGACCAGCCACACCGCGCCCAACTGGTTCCACAGACCGTAATTGAGGGGCCCCTCGGTCGGCAGGTCATCTGGCACCGGCACGATCTGGAACCGGTCTGCGTAATCGAGGTCGCGGCGCAGGATGCTGTCCACCTGGACGGCAGCCGCCGCCAGGGTTCCATCAGACTCGACCGGCGTCATCACGAGGCCCGGCAGGTAGCCAGGCGTATACGTGATGCCCACGCGTACGTCGCTTGGATCCTGTGCTCTGACCGCACCTGCTGCCATCATCACGCAAGCGGCGACTGTCAGTCCGGTATTTGCAAGCTTCCGTCCCATCATCACGCCATTCACCTCACAATGAAGCTGGATCGAAGAAGAAGGACACGCGCAGCTGATCGCGCGGCCAGGCATCCGGAAGCGGGCCGAAGGCCTTCGCGCGACCTGCAGCCTCGACGGCTCCGTGCGCCTCCAGATCGAAGGCCAGGTCGCCGGAACGCTGAACCCACTCGATATCGCTCGTCGACCCGTCGCTCTCGATCGTGAAAACGACCTCCGACCGGAGGTTGCGGTTTCCGGTCGGCGGCCTCCAGTACCTGTGGACCTGGAGAATGATGTTCTCCAGGTAGGCCGGATCCACAAACACCGCGCCGTCGAGATGGACGTTGATCGGATCGTCGCCCTCCTCGGGACCGCGCGCGGGCTCCTTGGATGGGTCCAGGGGAGGGGGCTGTTCCACTACGGTCGGCACCTCCGTGCGCGGCTTCGGATCGGGAGTGGGCTCTGGGGGTGGTGGCCGATTCTCTTCTTCCGCTACCGCTGCCGGCTGCGGTCTGAGGCGCATGGGCGCCGTCTCGTCGGCAGCCGCCACCAGATGGACCCGAAACGTCTGGGCCGGCAGCGGGCGAGGCGCCACGTACGCTCCGGCCACCGCCATCCCGATGCCGACCAGGGCGTGCAGGATGGTCGAGGCGATCAGCGCACCCGGCGGCATCCTGTGCCGCTCTCGACCTCCGCTCACGATCCCGACTCGGCTCACGGCCATCTCAGCGATCCGTGTCCGGCTCCGCGATCAAGCTCACGGCATCGATCTCCGACTCCTTGAGCTTGCCGATCACCCAGAGAACGGATCCGTAAAGCACGTCTTTGTCGCCCTTCACGTATACCGTCGGCCCACCGCGCTGCTCCACCAGTTGGACGATGGTGGCCGCGAACTCCTCGCGCGTGAACGCGTCGTCCTCCACGAAGATCTGCCCACCGCGATCCACGGTGATCACGAGGCCCTCGGACACCTGCAGCGGTGCAGAAGGCGCCTTCGGAACTGCCACTTCGATCCCTCCCTGCAGGATCGGTGCGGTAATCATGAAGATCACGAGGAGGATGAACGCGACGTCCACGAGGCTCGTGACGTTGATCTCGGCCCGGACCGGAAGACCGCTGTCGGGACCGCCCCCGAGTCGACCGCCGATCATATCCGGCCTTCTCTCGCCAGCGTGCCTACGAACTCGCTCGCGAAGCCCTCGAGCTCGCCCGTGAACAGCCCGAGCTTCGCCGCGTAGTGGTTGTACGCGATCACGGCCGGGATCGCGACGGCGAGTCCGACTACCGTCGTCACGAGCGCCTCGGCGATTCCTGGCGCCACGGCCGCGATACTCGAGGAGCCCTGGGAGGCGATTCCGATGAAGGAATTCATGACACCGACGACGGTTCCCATCAGCCCGAGGAGGGGGCTCACCGATCCAATGATGGCGAGCCACGGCAGACCGTGCGCCATGTCGTCACGCTCCTCGGCCAGCTCCTTCTCAAGGACCAGTCGCAGCGTGTCGAGCTGAGCGGAGGACAGGCCCGGGGCTTCATGCCCGTCGTCGCGCAGGGCCGTCGGACGAAGCTCGGTGAAGAAGTTGACTCCCCGGCGGAAGACCCTGGTGTAAGGCGAATCGTCAAGTCGCGTGAGCGTCTGGTATACGTCTCGCAGACCGGCCGCGGCCTCCATTCCCGCCACGAACGTGTCGCCGGCCTGCCTCATCTTCCGGAATTCGGACCACTTCCAGAAGATCATGACCCATGACCAGAGCGAGAACACCGCAAGGACGAGGAGTATGACCTTGGTTACCGGCGTCGCACCCAATGCCAGCTCCCACGGACTGGACCCGACCGGGGACGCCCGCTGAATCAGAGCCGTGACTGCGAGAGTCATCGCTCCTCCCCCTCGATCCAGGCATACGTCCTTGCCAGGCCCGCCTCCAGAGTGGAGGCCGGCCCCCAACCTACGCCGTGCAAGCGCGACGGATCGAGACAACTTCGCAGCAGCTCCCCCGGTCTCGCCGGTGCTCTCTCCACTGCCACCTCTCGTCCCGCTGCTCGCATGAGCCCCGCTGCGAGCTCGTTCACGCTTGTTTCCACTCCCGTCCCCACGTTGAATGCAACCATGTCGATGTCACCCGACTGTGGCAGATCGACTTGCGCCGCCACCAGGTTGGCCTCGGCCACGTCTCCCACATACACGTAGTCGCGTGTCTGTTCCCCATCGCCGAACACCGTGATCGGCTGCCCGCAGAGTATATTCCGGCCGAAAATGGCCACGACCCCGGCCTCCCCGTGTGGGTCCTGCCGCGGACCGTACACGTTCGAGTACCGCAGCGACACGCCCTCCAGCCCGTGGATTTCCCGATAGAAACGCAGGTAGTGCTCTCCCGTCAGCTTGCTGACACCATACGGCGACAGGGGCAGCTTCGGCGCGGTCTCCGATACGGGCAGCAACTCCGGCTCTCCGTACACGACCCCCCCGGAAGACACGTACACGAACCTGCGGACGCCTCCCTTGACCGACGCCTCGAGCAGGTTCAGCAATCCCAAGATGTTGATAGAGGCATCGTGATCGGGCCTCTCGACCGATACGCGCACATCGATCTGCGCGGCGTGGTGGCTGACGGCTTCGAATCCGCCGTTCTCGACGAGGTCCGCGGCTTGCGGCGACCTGATGTCGGCCACGACGAGCTCCACGCCCGGTGAGACGTTCTCCTCCCGGCCCGAGCTCAGATCGTCTACCGCCGTGACGCTCCACCCCGCCGACAAGAAGGCGTCACACACGTGCGATCCGATGAATCCGGCACCGCCCGTCACCAGCAGCCGGCGACTATCATTCGACATCGATTCTTCTTTCTTGGTTGCCCGCATTGATGAGGCGGTCGATCCACCCCGGCACGAGCGCCGCGGCCAAGCTATTTACCGGTGCCGCAGCCCGAAAGACGTTACGTGCCGGATGCGAAGAAGCGCCCCGCCACGTGGCGGGACGCTTCCCTTCTCCTCATACGACCTCAAACAGGTTGCTGAGGAATCCTCGCCGCTACTGAGGCATCCGCTCGACGCGACGCACCGGCACCCCGGGCTGCATCCCCGGATCCCGAATTTCGACGGCCCTCGCCGTGGATGTCCCGTCCGACGTATGAACGACCAGAACCGTGGACAGGCGATCTTCGATGAGCGCCATCTCGGCAGCGTGCTCGGACGCGGAGAAGATGGCGAACTCGTCCCCGACCTGGACCCCGTCCGCCGCTCCGACATCGAGGAACAGCAACTCACCTGTGCCGAGCAGAGTCTGATCCACCGAGAACCCGATCACCCTGCCCACGGGGCCCGCCTCCTCCGGCTCCGCCTTTACTCCTGGAATGACTGTGTACTCCTCCGCAAGGACCAGCCCGTCGCCGTCCCTGTAGTCCCCGAACAGGCGCACCACTTCCGCGCGCACACTGTCGCGACCGGGGAAGGTGCGAGTCACGCGAACCGCAGCCACCGTGTAGAGCACATGACCCGCCGTTCCCAGGGAACGACCCCACTGGACGGCCTTCAAGTAGTCTCCGACCTCGAGGGCCGGGCCATTCAGGTGAACCACGATCTCGTCGTTCAGCCGCACGGCCCGAGGGAGCGTGATGTCGGGATGGATCTCGGCCACGAGCCTGAATGTCGTGCCTACCGCAACGAACACCTGCCTGTCCTCAAGAACCGGGGCGCTAAAGAAGTCGCTCATTGAGACGACGGGTCGCGGCTCGACCTGCCCGATCGAAAGAGCACCGTAGGAGGGTGCGCTGGGATCCGACCGGAAGACAGAGCCGTCCGGGAATTCTCCGGGCAGGCCGAAAGACCGCCGGGTCTCCTGGTCGCCGGCCTTGTTCGAGACCGGTTCCCCACGCGCGTACCCCTGTGTCTCAACCGGCGACTCGGCGACCCGCTCGCCCGCATCCACGCGAGCACCGGGCATGCGCAACAGTTCGCCCGGGTAGATCCAGTGTGGATCCTCCACGACCTGTGGATTCAGGTCGTAGATCTCGGGCCAGCGGAACGGATCCGCGAGGTAGCGCGCCGCGAGGTCCCACAACGTGTCGCCTCCCAGCACCTGGTGCGATCCCTTCGTATCCTGTGCCGCCACGGCCGGAGCGATCAGCAGGATCGCAATGATTGTCGTGATGGCCCGGGTTGCCCCATTCATGCGCCGCCTCCTCAGAAGGGCAGGTCGTCTTCTCCGGCGAGGGCATCGTCGGTCAGATCCGACATGCCGGATCCGGCTGAATTTCTCTGCTGCGGGGCTGGACCAGACATCGAATCGGACCGCTCGCCACGTCCGCCCAGCATGATCATCTCCCGCGCCCTGATATCCGTGAAGTACCGTACCTGGCCGTCCTGCTCCGACTGCCGGTATTCGACGCTCCCCTCGATATACACGCGGTCGCCTTTCTGCAGGTATCGCTCGCAGACCTCGGCCAGTTTGTCCCAGCAGGCTACCCGGTGCCACTCGGTTTTCTCCTGCTTTTGACCGCTCCGATCCGTCCACTCGCGGCTCGTCGCGACGGACAGTGAAGCAACCCGCGTGCCGGAAGACGTGACCCGTACCTCGGGATCACGGCCGAGGTTTCCGATGAGCTGAACCTTGTTGAGAGAGCGTGACATTCTATCCTCTTATCAGCTAACGAGATACATGAACATGACGAATCCGGAAGACGCCGACTCACCGGTATCACAACCAAACTAGACGGCCGTTCCTCGACGTGTCAACGCACCGTATCGTGCAGATCCAGCCTCATCACGATCGCATCTTCGACCGGCTGCGCATAGTACTCTTTGCGCACTCCCGCCACGTGGAACCCGGCTTTCTCATACAAGCGCCGGGCCTCCTCGTTGCTGCGCCTGACTTCGAGGTGGATAGACCGCGCCCCTCGGCCCGCGGTCAGCGTGACGCTTTCCCGGAGGAGCAGCGCGCCGATTCCACGCCCCCGCAGCTCGGGAAGGACGGCCATGTTTCCGAGCTCGGCACCGTCGGAAGTGAACCAGGTGACCGAGTACCCCGCTACTCGATCGTCGAACTCGGCGACGAGCAGCGCCGTGCTGGGTCGGCGCATCAGCCCGCGGAATGTGGACTCCTCCCACGGGGCCGAGAAAGACCGCCGCTCGATGAGCATGACTTCCGACAGGTCAGCGGGGCGCATCGATCGTACCGTCAACAGAGCCTCGGGGGGATGCGGTTCGCTCACGTCAGGCATCCGTAAGTCGCTGGGCGGAGGGTAGCCGGATGTACGCCGGCTCCCACCGTTGGGGATCGGCTACACGACCCGTTTCGGGGACGACGGCCGCTAGCCACAGAAGGGCGCCGGCACGCGGAACCCACCGGTCCTCGGAAAGGACCTGTCCACCGGCGGCCCGGATGGCTGGTTCTCCTGCCCCCGCACCATCTCCTGCAAAATACCATCGCCCCGGCTCATCCAGGTAGTCCAGCAGGTCGTCGATCGCCACGGCCCGGGGCTCGAAAAGCTCCTCGACGGACGATTCGATCCGGTAGCCCGCGGCGTATACCTCACCGCGACGCGCGTCGAACATCGCGCACACCGGCCCGTCGCAGTCCGCTCCGACTGCCACCGCGGCCAAGCTGGAATACGAGTACAACTCGAGACCCCTCGCGTGACAGATGCCCTTGGCCAGTGAAGCGGCGATTCGAACGCCCGTGAACGAGCCGGGCCCGCCCCCCACGACCACCGCTCTCAGGTCGGAAGGACCAAGGCCACACGCCCCCAGCATCCGGTCGATCTCAGGCAGCACCACCTCCGAGTGCGTGGCCCGCACCCGCAGGAACGACTCGGCCAGGATCTCGCCTTCGCGGCCCACGGCAATGCTGCCGGTCGGCGTGCTCGTATCCAGCGCGAGGATCGCCATATCAGCTGTCCGGACCTTTCAGCGGTGCGGGAACGGGAGGCACGTCGCCAATCGAGAGGACCGTGACCCGCCGGCGGGTCAGGTCCTCCACGAATTCGAGGCGGATCTCCCAGCGGTCGATCGGCAGGTACCCGTCAGCCCGGTCCGCCCACTCCACAAACACCGCCCGGTCTGACCGGACGAGATCTGACCACCCCATGTCCGCAAGGCCCTCCGGTCCATCCAGGCGATACAGGTCGGCGTGGTAGAGGGTCTGCCCGTCCCGGCCTTCGTACCGGTTGATCAGGGTGAAGGTGGGACTGGGAACGGGCCCGGTAACCCCCGCCCCGCGGCAGGCGGCGCGAGCCAGAGTGGACTTGCCGGCCCCGAGCTCTCCCCGGAGACACACGAACACCACGTTCCCGGCAACGACGCGGCCTACCTCGCGGGCCCAGTCAACGAGCCCGGGCTCGGTCATCTCCTGCACCCATGACTCCGGCGCGCCCTCGTTCCCGCCGGTCATCGCGCCCGCTTCCCGCCGCGTCCCTGCGGCCTCGTCTCGAGCGCCACACGCACCTCGAACAGCTCGTCCCTCAGGCGTGCCGCGCGCTCGAAGTCGAGAGCCTGGGCAGCCTTCTTCATCTCGTTCTCGATCTGGTGAGCGAGCTCCGCCGGGTCGATGCTGGAGTAGCGGTCGTACCTAGGTGGCGACTCAGCCACCCGCGCGTCCGCCACCGAAGTCGTGAAGCGGATCTGCTCGACCGACTTCACGATCGAGCGCGGCACGATCCCGTGCTTCTCGTTATACTCGGCCTGTACCTCCCGCCGCCGGTCGGTCTCCCGGATGGCCCGGTCCATCGAGCCGGTCAACCGGTCGGCGTACATGACGGCCATTCCCTCCACGTTTCGCGCGGCGCGCCCGATCGTCTGGATCAGCGACGTCTGGGATCGCAGGAAACCCTCCTTGTCCGCGTCGAGGATCGCCACGAGCGACACTTCCGGAAGGTCGAGCCCCTCCCGCAGCAGATTGATCCCCACGAGAACGTCGAATACGCCCAGGCGGAGCTCGCGCAGGATCTCCACGCGCTCGATGGAGTTGATGTCGCTGTGCAGGTAGCGCACACGCACGCCCCGCGAGGCCAGGTACTCGGACAGGTCCTCCGCCATCCGTTTCGTGAGCGTCGTGACGAGGATGCGCTCGGACCGGGCCGTCCGGATACGGATCTCCTCCAGGAGGTCGTCCACCTGCCCTGCTACGGGCCGAATCTCTACCTTCGGATCCAGGAGGCCGGTCGGACGGATGAACTGTTCGACGACCACCCCCTCCGAACGACGGAGCTCGTGGTCCCCCGGCGTGGCGCTGACGAATACGACCAACGGAACGATGTCCTCCCACTCCTGGAAGTTCAGGGGACGGTTGTCCAATGCGGAAGGCAGGCGGAAACCGTATTCGACGAGGGTCGTCTTCCGGCTGCGGTCACCCTTGTACATCCCACCGATCTGCGGCACCGTCACATGTGACTCGTCCACGATGACGAGGAAATCGTCCGGAAAGTAGTCGAGCAGACAATATGGCCGTTCGCCGGGCTGCCGGCCGTCGAAATAGCGAGAGTAGTTCTCGATGCCCTGGCACACGCCCATCTCGCGCAGCATCTCGACGTCGAAGCGGGTCCGCTGTTCCAATCTCTGCGCCTCGAGCAGCCGCCCATCCGTGCGCAGGTCCATGAGACGTCGCTCGAGCTCCGTCAGAATTCCATCGATCGCTCGCTCCAGGCGTTCGGGATCGACCGCGTAGTGGGTGGCCGGAAAGACGGCCGTCCGTTCGAGGGACGCGATCGCCTTGCCGGTCAGGGGGTCGGTCTTGGTGATGCGCTCGATCTCGTCGCCGAACAGCTCGATCCTGACGGCCTGCTCCTCGTAAGCGGGTAGCACCTCGATCACGTCTCCCCGCACGCGGAAGGTCCCGCGGCGGAAGTCGATGTCGTTGCGCCCGTACTGGATCTGCACGAGCCCGGCGAGGATGTCGCGGCGGCCGATCTTCTGGCCTACCTCCAGCGTCAGCATCTGGGAGCGGTAGGAGCGCGGATCCCCCAGTCCGTAGATCGCCGAGACGGAAGCGACGATGACCACGTCGCTGCGCTCCATCAGGGAGGAAGTGGCTCTGAGACGCAGCCGATCAATGTCCTCGTTGATGGACGCGTCCTTCTCAATGTACGTGTCCGTAGTCGGCACGTACGCTTCGGGCTGGTAGTAGTCGTAGTAGGAAATGAAATACTCGACCGCGTTGCGCGGGAAGAACTGCTTCAACTCACCGTACAGCTGCGCAGCCAGAGTCTTGTTGTGGCTCATCACCAGCGTTGGGAGTCCCGTCTCCTGGATGACTCCCGCCATCGTCACCGTCTTGCCGCTCCCGGTGACTCCGAGGAGCGTCTGCCACCGCTCGCCCCGGCGCACGCCTTCGGTCAGCGCCCTGATGGCGTCCGGCTGGTCGCCCGTGGGCTCGAACGGAAGCTCGAGATGGAAACGGTCTGACGTCACTGGTTCTCCATGTTCGGCGCCCGTTACGACGGGCTCCGGAGCGCCGGCCCGCCCGCTTGACGGGACGTGGCACGCGGATCACGTTGCGGCCTCCGTATCGCTTGTACAAGGGGCGACATCAGAGGATGCCATGAGACGATACAGTTCGATCCTGGTCGCCGTCGCGGCGACACTTGCCACGGTCTCGGCGTGCTCCGGACCGTCCGCTCAGACCGAAGAGCGCCTGGCCGAGCTTCGAAGCGAGAGGCGATCGCTGCTCGTGCAATTCGCTGCCGCTCAGCTCCCTATCCGGCGCGTCCAAGCGCGGGCGCTCGAGGAACCGGGCGTGCGTTTCGCCCAGAAAGCTTTCTACACGGAGTTTCGGGCCGCCGTCCTCCGGAAGGATCCCGACGCCGCCGAGTTGCTCGATCGGGCCCAGGCCGTTGGCCACAACCTCGACTTCATGCAGACACCCGTGCTGCTCCAGGAGGGACAGGAAGACCCTCGTCCCGTGGAGCCTGAGGAGCGTGCTCAGGTGGCGAGTGAGCTTATCGAAGTCGAGCTTAGCCTGCGACCGGTGATCAGCCGCGCGTTACAGGATTCGGCCGTCGCGGTGACGTTCCGGGTGATGCGTGACAGCGTTGTCGCCGCCATCTTGCGCATCGACCCCCAGAGCCAGCGCTCCATGGACCTGATGGCCGACCTTGAGGGACGGGTCGCCGAGATCGACGCCGAGATCGTGAGCCTGTCTCAGTAGCGAGCGGCGTGGCCAGTAGAGACAACAGGACGCTCAAGACCATCTGGGGTTCTTCGGCGACCTGACAGGTTTCTGAGGGCCCCTGGCTATACGTCGAGCGTGAGGTCGCTGTCCCCGAAGCTCTCCTTCCGCTCGACAGTCAGCACGCCCTTCACGCGTCGGATCTGCCGCATGACCTTCTTCAGGTGGGCCAGGTTCTCGACCTCGATCACGAATTGCCCCGTCATGCCGCCCTCGGTGGAGTGGATGTCCGCCGACTGAATGTTCGTGCCCGTGTTGCTGATCGCCTGGGCGATGTCCGCGAACAGCCCGTGCCGGTCCGTGCCCTCCATCACAATGCGAACCAGGAATCGCTGGGCTCCGTCGTCATCCCAGTCGATCGTGATCCGGCGCTCCGGAAGGTCGGGCAGATTCAGAACGTTGGGACAGTCCTGCCGGTGGATGGAGATTCCGCGGCCGACAGTGATGTAACCCACAACCTCGTCGCCCGGTACCGGCTGGCAGCACTGCGAGTACCGGACCATCAGGTTGTCCATCCCCTGGATCCGAACGCCCTTCGATCCGCTCCATACACGTTTCACTAACTTCGAGAGCGGATGGTCCTGTTTCTCCCGGTCGGGAGCCTCCTCGGGGAACACCGCCCGCATGACCTTGGTCATGCCCAGGTCCCCCCGACCGACGGCGGCGAACAGTCCATCCGCACCGTCGAGCACTCCCAGGGCACCGGCAGCCTTCTCGAGCTGCTTGTCATCGGGCTTCTGCTTTAACCGGCGCCACTCCCGGACCAGGATCTCACGACCCAGCCGAACCGACGAGTCGTACTCCTCGTGACGGATCCACTGGCGGATCCGGTGCCGCGCGCGGCTCGTCTGTACGAAGCCGAGCCAGTCCCGGGACGGCGTCTTGGAATCGGAAGTTAGGATCTCGACCGTGTCCCCGTTGCGCAGCGCCCGTGACAGGGGAGCGATGCGGCCGTTCACCTTGGCGCCGGAGCACCGTTGGCCGATCTCGGTGTGCACCGCATATGCGAAGTCAATCGGCGTGGCGCCCTTGGGCAGCTGTTTCACGTCACCTGCGGGGGTGAACACGAAGATCTCGTCCTGGAACAGGTCGATCTTCAGGAATTCGAGGAATTCTTCCGGCTCGCGCGTTTCCTGCTGCCACTCGAGCACCTGCCGGAACCAGGTGAGCTTCTCGTCGACCTCGTCTCCCTCCCGGTTCTCCTTGTAACGCCAGTGAGCCGCGATCCCGAGCTCCGCCGTCCGGTGCATCTCCTCGGTGCGAAGCTGGATCTCGTACAGCCGGCCGCCCGGTCCGAAGATCGTCGTGTGGAGGCTCTGGTACAGATTCGATTTCGGGGTCGCTATATAGTCGTGGAAGCGTTCAGTCAGCGGCGTCCACTTGTTGTGGATCACCCCGAGGGCGTGGTAGCAGTCCCGCACCGAGGCCAGGACCACCCGTACGGCGAGGCCGTCGTAGATCTCCTCGTACGGCCGGCCCCGCTTCTCCATCTTCCGGTGGATCGACCACAGGTGCTTCGCCCGGCCTTCGACGTCGCATTCGAGACCGGCCGCCCGGAGCTCCTCCTTGAGCGGCGCGACCATCCGTCCGATCAGGCTCTCTCGTTCGCTTCGCTTGTCCGACACGGTGGTGGCCACCGCGCGATACTCCTCGGGCTCCAGGAACTTGAACGCGAGGTCCTCCAGCTCCCACCGCACCCGGGCCATTCCGAGGCGATGAGCGAGCGGGGCGTAGATGTCGCGCGTCTCCAGAGCGATCCGTCGCTGGCTCGCAGGGTCCAGGTGCTCGAGCGTGCGCATGTTGTGAAGCCGGTCGGCCAGCTTGACGATGATCACCCGCGCGTCCCGCGCCATCGAGAGCAGCAGTTTCCGGTACGTCTCCACCTGACGCTCGGCGAGGGACCGGATCTCTACCCGGGAAATCTTGGTCAGGCCGTCCACGATCGTGGCGATCTCGCTGCCGAACTCGCGCTCGATCTCCTCCACCGTCGTGCGACTGTCCTCGACCACGTCGTGCAGGAGCGAGGCGGCGATGCTCACCGTATCCCGATGAATCTCTCCCAGGATGGTGGCGACCTGGACGCAGTGCGTGATGTAGTCCTCGCCCGAGCTGCGCTTCTGGCCCTCGTGCTTATCGCTCGCGTACTGGAAAGCCAGGGCGAGCAGCTCGAGATCCAGGCGGTCCTCGCTGCCGGCGATCGCCTCCAGGAACTCCGGCGGCAGGATGGACATCGCCCAATCCCCCGCGGGGGCGGAGCCATCCTTCCGCTTGACCCGGGTCGATTTCGTCGCCACGGCGTTTCCCTGGGAGTTCATCGTCCCCTGCGCATACCCTCGGGGAGCGTAGAGTTGCCCCAGCCTGTCGAATCTGGCGGGGTCTCTCGCAAGTTCAACATAGAGAGCAACTCGCATGCCATGCAAAGAACTCTGCCTCAGGATTCGCGACGTCCCGGACTGCGGACCGACGCTTCACGCCCCACACCGGGCACCAACCCGCGCTCGAGCAAACTGATGTAGCGACCGTCCCCGATGACGATGTGGTCGCGCACCGGAATGCCGAGAAGCCGGCCGCTCTCTACCAGTTGCCATGTAACTTCCAGGTCTTCTGGAGAGGGATCGGGGTCGCCGCTCGGATGGTTGTGGGCCAGCACGACGCTCGCCGCGGCGTGCGCGATCGCGGGAGCGAACACCTCCCGTGGATGGACGAGCGAAGAGTTGAGCAGGCCTACCGTGACGCAGCGCTCACAGATCACGCGGTTCTGCGTGTCCAGGTACAGCGCCCAGAACTCCTCCTGCCTCCGGTCCCGCAGAGCAGGTCCGAGCCTCCGGAAGACGTCCCCGGGGCCCTGGATGCGAGACTCGCGCCGTGCAGGTTCCGCGGACGCGCGACGACCCAGCTCGAACGCGGCCACCAGCGCGCAGGCACGCGCCGGACCGATTCCCGATGCGGTGGCCAGCTCCCCGGGCTCCGCGGCCCCGAGACGCCGCAGGGACCCGCCGTAACGAACCAGAACCTCCGACGCCAGGTCCAGGGCCGTCCGCCCTGATCCGCCGGAGCCGAGGAGGACCGCCAGAAGCTCACGAGGTGACAGCGCGCTCGGCGGATGCGTGGTCAGACGCTCGCGTGGCCGGTCCGCGGGCGGCCATTCCCGGATCGTGGGGGTCACGGGGAGAATCTGTGGAACAGCTCTCACCAGAGGATCAAAGAGATGGCGCTGCCGGTGACCATAACCACCACGGTGGCTGACGTCCGCAAGTCGGTCTCTAGCGTAGCGTCAGAGACGACCACCCCGGCGCCACCTCACGCGGCTGGAGTGCCGACCCTCCCCCGGCGTCGAGTGCGACGTCTCCGGAGCGCGTCTCCGGAGCGTAGCGGCCACAGCGGCTTCAGCCGGGAGGAGGCTCCGACAGGGACGAGCCTCCTCCCGGGAACCGGGTCACCCCAACCGCCCATGGCACTTCTTGTACTTCTTCCCGCTCCCGCACGGACACGGATCGTTTCGCCCGATCTCTTCCCCACTCTGCAGTGGAACTTCGGGACGCACGACCTGCTGCATGGGCCTCGCAGCCGGCTCCTTCAGCGCCGTGGCCGCCACGCCCGTCGCCGCCAGCTCCGGCGCGGCCCTCGGCGGCGCTCCCGAGGCCGAGACAGGACCACCCGCCGGCGCCAGTCCACTTCCGGTACCCGCGAGCTCGCTCGGTCCACTCATCGAGCTTACCTGCTGTGGCCTGAGCGCTGGACGCATCTCGACCTGCGCCCGGAACAACAGGTTTGACAGGCTCTTCCGAAGGTCCTGCATCAGGTCGACGAACGATTCGTATGCTTCCCTCTTGTACTCGACCAGGGGATCCCGCTGACCGTAGGCCCGGTAGCGGATCGACTCCCGCAGGTGATCGAGGTCGTACAGGTGCCCCTTCCACTTTTCGTCGATCACCGACAGGACGATGAAGCTGAGGATCCTCTCCCAGTTCTCACCAAAGCTGTCGATCTTCTCTAGGTACGCCTCGTGGACGAAATCGAGCACGGAGTCCATCAGCTCGTCCGTGTCCGTCCATTCGATTTCGGCCGGGTTCAGCTCATCGGTCGGCAGGAACGACGCCACGAGGAAGTAGTCCAGGAGCAGGCGCTCACGGAGTCCAGGGAGATCCCAATCGTCGGCGTGCGAGCCGGGTTCGATCACGCCCTCGACGATTTCGATGACAGATCGCTCGATCATCTCCCACGCCTCGCCCTTCAGGTCCTCGCCGCCTTCCAGCCCGAACAGCCGCAGATCGTAGATGACCTCACGCTGCTGGTTCATGACGTCGTCGTACTCGAGCAGCCGCTTGCGAGCGTCGAAGTTCTGGAGCTCGACGCGCCGCTGCGCTCGCTCGATGGACTTGGTCATCCACGGGTGAGTGATGACCTCTCCCTCCTCGGCCCCGAGTCGATCCATGACCTTGGCCACCCGCTCGGTCCCGAACAGGCGCATCAGGTCGTCCTCGAGAGACAGGAAGAAACGGCTCGAGCCCGGGTCGCCCTGCCGACCCGCGCGACCGCGGAGCTGGCGGTCGATTCGGCGGGACTCGTGTCTCTCGGTACCGAGGATCTGCAGACCGCACGGCGGGTCCACGTAACACCCGAGCGCCTTCACCTGGTCCTGATCGAGGTCCTCCTCCTCCTCTAGCTGGCCGAAGGCGGGCTCGGATGAGCGAAGACCGCACACCTGGCACTTCACCAGGGCCGCGCCGAGTTTGATGTCGGTGCCGCGGCCTGCCATGTTCGTAGCGATCGTGATCGCGCCGGGCTGTCCCGCCTGGGTCACGATCTCCGCCTCGCGCTCGTGCTGCTTCGCGTTCAGGACCTCATGAGCCAGCCCGCGCCGCTTCAACATGCGTGAGAGTTTCTCAGAGACGTCTACGCTCGTGGTGCCGACGAGCATGGGCAGGCCGCGTCGGTGGAGCCGCTCGATCTCGTCCAGCAGGGCAGCGAACTTCTCCCTCTTCGTCCGATAGAGAAGGTCCTCGTCGTCCATCCGGCGCACCGGCCGATTGGTGGGAATAACGACGACCTCGAGGCCGTAGATCTCGTGGAATTCGCCTTCCTCCGTCTCCGCCGTACCGGTCATTCCGGCCAGCCTGGAATACATGCGGAAGTAGTTCTGGATCGTGATCGTGGCCAGCGTCTGGGTCTCCCCGCGGACGCTGACGTTTTCCTTCGCCTCGACCGCCTGGTGGAGCCCGTCGCTCCACCGCCGGCCCACCATCTTCCGGCCCGTGAACTCGTCGACGATCACGACCTCGCCGTTCTCGACGACGTACTCCACGTCCTTCTCGTACAGGCCATGCGCCTTCACGAGCTGGTGGATGATGTGGAGGCGCTCCGACTTCTCGGCGTAGTCGCGCTCCAGCTGCTGGATGCGGTCCCGCTTCTCATCCGGCCCCAGCTTCTCGTCGTCCTCGACCTTCTTCACGTCCTCCGAGATGTCGGGCACAACGAACGCGTCCGGATCGCCCGGGCTCAGGATGTCCTGTCCCCGATCGCTGATCTGGATCGTGTGACCCTTCTCGTCGGTCGTGAACAACAGCATCTCATCGATCTCGGTCATGGCCTTCTCGCGCATGACCCCCGCCTCGGTCCGCTGCATCAGCTGCTTCACGCCCGTCTCACTCAGTAACTTCATCAGACGGCGGTTCTTGGGCGCGCCGCGCTGTGCGGCGAGAAGCAGCTTGCCCACGTGGAAATCGCTCGCGTCCTCCGCTTCCTCGTCGAGCTTCGCGAGCTCCTTCTCCGCCTCGGCGACCAGCTCGCTCGTGATCGCGGTCTGCTTGCGAACGAGGCCGGCTACCTGAGCGTTGTACTTCTTGTAAATCTGCTGGTCCTGCGCCTGTCCTACAGGACCGCTGATGATGAGCGGCGTCCGGGCCTCATCGATCAGGACGGAGTCGACTTCGTCGATGATCGCGTAGTTGTGGGCCCGCTGCACCCGGTCTTCCTGGCGCACCACCATGTTGTCGCGCAGGTAATCGAAACCGAATTCGTTGTTTGTACCGTAGGTGATGTCGCAGCCGTACATGCCGCGGCGCACCTCGCTGCCGGGCTGGGTGTCGTCGATACAGCCCACGGTGAGCCCGAGGTAACGGAAGACCGTGCCCATCCATTGGGAATCCCGCCGGGCCAGGTAGTTGTTCACCGTGACCAGGTGGGCGCCCTTTCCAGACAGCGCGTTGAGATAGAGCGGCATGGTGGCAACGAGCGTCTTTCCTTCACCGGTGGCCATCTCGGCGATCTTACCCTGGTGAAGAACGATGCCACCGATCAGCTGCACATCGTACGGGACCATGTCCCAGGTCATATTGTGCCCGGTAACATCGATCTCGCGTCCGAGCATGCGACGGCAGGCTTCGCGCACGGTCGCGAAGGCCTCGGGGAGAAGCTCGTCCAGCACTTCGTCCGTGGCTTCCTGAAACTCCTCCTCCGCCTGGTGGATCCGCTCGGACAGGTCGGCCCTCTTCGAGCTGTCCTGGGTGTGCCGGCGCTCTTCGCGTAGACTCTCAATTTCGTCCTCGAGCTGCTGCGTCCGTTCGCGAATCCGAGCCCGGAACTGCCCGGTCCGGGCCTTCAGCTCGTCTTCCGAAACGTCAGTCAGCAGTTCTTCGTGCCGTTTGATCTCATCGACGATGGGCTGCATCCGCTTCATCTCGCGCTGGAAGCGGGTGCCCACGACTTTCTGTACGAGTACCTTCAACATGTGCTGCGATCTTCCTTTATTCCGCCGAGCTACCCCAGGGAGCGCGACACCACCCGGCGCACCGCCCACGCCTGCTCTACCGCGGGACGGATGCGCTCCGGCACCATGTAGCGGATGGACCGGCCCTCGTCGAGCCGGCGGCGAATCCGCGTGCTCGACAGGTCCACCCGTGTGACATCGATTCGGTCGTACGGAACGTCCGTGACCGGTGTTTCCTCTCCCGGTCGCGTCATCACCGCGAGCCGTGCCAGCTCCAGGATGCGCCGGGGCTCCCGCCAGCCGGCGAACGAACGGAGCTGGTCGGCTCCTATGATGAGGTACAGTACCTCGGGGTCCAGCTCCCGCCGGACCCACTCCAGCGTATCGACCGTCCAGGACGGCCCATCGCGTCTGAGCTCGACATCGCTCACCTCGACGCGCTCGTCGCCGCGGAACGCCTCCAACACGAGATCCAGCCTGGTGGACGCGTCCAGCACGGCCTCCCTGTGTGGGGGACGGGCCGCCGGAATCACGATCAATCGGTACAGCTTCAGGAGCTCGATGGCGTCCTGGGCCACGACCAGGTGTCCGATGTGAGGGGGATCGAACGTCCCGCCCAGAACCCCGATGCGCCCGGACACCTCAGCCCTCGTCTCTCTCAGGCAGCGCCTTGGCCGCGCG
>Ga0255058_10000021_pt1 | contig 92372 bp, 85 predicted proteins | sample Cases_109_9_MG_FD_188637 | JGI IMG/M metagenome (GOLD analysis project Ga0255058, IMG submission 188637) | Seawater microbial communities from Amundsen Gulf, Northwest Territories, Canada - Cases_109_9 | ecosystem: Environmental > Aquatic > Marine > Gulf | place: Canada: Northwest Territories...
CCTCTAAGTTAAGTTAGTGTCCACTCTTTTCGGTTTCAAAACCTTTTCTGGGAATCCGTTCCCACTGCTTTCTGCCTAACAAGACATCAAAGAATGCGTACAATCTCGCGACAGCGATATATTGGTGGTAACCGAAGTTCTCAAGAAGAGAAAGCAGGAACAATATGGGCAAGGACCGAATGGAATAGGTTCTAAATGAGTATTGCTCTATAAATACCGATGCAATCCTTACGACGCTTGTAAGGCCAAACGAAACTAGCAAAAAAGTAAGCAACAGATTAAGGGGTAGTAATCCTGCTATAAATGTTGCCGTTACTAGCAGGTAGCTTCCCAGTTCAAAAAAGGGACCAAAGGTCTCGAATATGACCATATAGGGAACTCCGATCATTCCGACTGTGCCATACCTGGGCCTTAGAAACATTCGCCTGTATTTCCAAGCAACTTCATTAACGACCCTCTGCCAACGCCTTCTTTGGACAAACACGCCCCTCCAAGTCTCAGGAGCCTCTGTGAAGACGATCGGGTCGGGTAGAAATTCGATACGGTAATGCATTTTATTTTTTCTATAATGCTCATGAAGCCGGAATGTAAATTCGATATCTTCATGGGTGGTCTCAGAGGTCATTCCGCCCAGCTCAATAAAGACGTCTTTTCGCCAAAGTCCGTAACCTCCGGAGATCACCAGCACTGAGTTTATCTCACTCCAACCGACACGGTTTCCCAGAAACGATCCCAAATACTCAACAACCTGAAATTTGGTCACAAGCCTTTCTGGCAATCGCTTACTAACGATTTCACCCTTTTCTACTTTTAGACCGTTAGCAATCCTTAGCTGTCCACCGACAGCGACTATATGTGAGGGATCGATATTTACTCTTCTGCTTATCCGTAAGATCCCTTCATGGTCGAAAATCGAATCGGCGTCGGTCATAACTATGTACCGGTATCTGGAAAGGTTCACCCCGGCGTTGATGGCCTCCGCTTTACCCTCGTTCTCTTTATCAATGACTAAGAGGTTTGGATATCTTTTCGACCGAAAAATACCGGTAATTGGTTTTGTCTTGATTTCGATCCGGTAAAACATATCCTCGGGGGTAAGCTCAAACTCATCGATCAATACTTTTAAAGTGCTATCGGTAGAGCCGTCATTTATTACGATAACTTCATATTCGGGATAATGAAGCCCCAAAGAGGAATAGACAGCGTTTAATATTGAGACCTCCTCATTATAGGCAGGGATGATGACACTGATCGGTACTGTCAGGTGTGAACTGGCAATGAGTTGAAAGTTAGTATATTTTGCTTCGACTACCCTTTTTACACTACCTGAAAAAGCTAAGACCAATAGCCATATATAGATAAAATTGATAGCCAGGAAGTAGACCAAAAAAGATGACGAATAAGATAAATAGCGTCTGCGACATTTCCATCTATTCAGGGCTTCCATTTGCTCATCTTTTTAGCGTTGCTGCTTTTCCGGCTCGAAACCCCTTCTTGGCACTCTCGCCCAACTCTTCTTTCCTAACAAGAAGTCGAAGAAAGCGATTAACCTGGCTACGGATACGTATTGGCGGTAGCCGATGTTGATAAATAATGCAAGCAGAAACAGTTGAGGTAGGGACCTGATCGAGTAGGTCCTAAATGAGAATTGCTCTACAAATACCGATGCGATCGTTACGACTGTCGTAAGACCGAACGATACAAGCAGGAAGAGAAGTAAAAGATAAAGCGGAAGTATCCCCAATATATACGCTATGATGACTAAGATATATCCGCCCAACTCGAAAAAAGGGCCAAGGGACTCATATAATACAAGGTAGGGCATACCCAACATACCAACCGAACCGTACCTCGGATTGATCAGCATCTTTTTATATCTCCAAGCAACTTCATTAACGACCCTCTGCCAACGCCTTCTTTGAGCGAATATGCCATGCCAAGTATCGGGTACCTGCGTATAGACGATCGGATCTGGTAGGAACTCGATTTTGTAAGGCATGTTATTTCTATGGAAAAATTCATGTAATCTAAAAGTGAACTCGATGTCTTCATGGGTTGTCTCTGTAGTCATTCCGCCAAGCTCGACAAATACGTCTTTTCGCCAAAGACCATATCCCCCTGAGATCACTAACACCGAATTGATCTGGCTCCAGCCGACACGGTTTCCAAGAAAAGAACCCAAATATTCAACGACCTGAAATTTGCTCACAAGCCTTCTTGGCAGCCTTTTACTTGTGATTTTACCTTTCTCCACACGGATACCATTGGCGATCCTGAGCTGGCCGCCGACGGCTACAGTATGAGCCGGGTCTATATTGATTATTCGGCTGATTCGTAAGACACCATGTGGATCTAATATCGAATCGGCGTCGATGATCGTGACATATCTATAACTGGAGAGATTGACTCCCGCGTTTACGGCATCCGCTTTTCCACCGTTCTCTTTATCGATCAGTAGCAGGTTTGGATATTTTTTTGACCTAAAGACTCCTTTTATATGCTCTGTTTGCATGTCCTGACGGTAAAAGACATCTTCTGGTTCCATCTCGAATTCTTTTTCCAGAAGCTCCAACGTTGTATCGATCGATCCGTCGTTTATGACAATGACTTCAAATTCGGGATAGATAATATCAACCGCCGAATAGACACAGTCAAGGATAGATTTCTCTTCGTTGTAAGCTGGTATTATTACCGATACAGGAACCGTCAGATAGGAACTCCTAAGCAGTCGGAAGTTCGTAAATTTGGCCTCATAGAATCGTTTTATACTGCCGGAAAAAGCGAGGACAAGAAGGTACAAGTAGACGAAGTTGATAGTGATAAAATAGACTAGAAATATAACGTAAAAAATGAATATTATCTCCCTTGCACTCATGCCGCTTCCACTCCCTTTACCTCTTCGATGGCCTGTAAAGCATGATCTTTAACACTCTGCGATTGACCCTCGGTTAATTCTTCGAGGACTGGAAGTGTTGTTTCGTCCCCGATCTCTTGCATTATATCGATCACCTTATTCTGAACCTCAGGTTTAGCTTGAAGGATTTCTTCCTCGATGATATGGAAAGCCTCGGCTCGCCCGACGAGAAGCAACATCTCTTTTGCTTTTTTACCCTCCCGTCCCTTTTTATCAAGATTTTGTAAGTTAGCGCTTATCACTCCAAACCTGCCCAGTATCTCGGCAGCCTTATTTCTTACAAACCGGTCATCACTGCGAATAAGTTTTTCCATGTACGGGATGGTAGGTTCACCGATTTTTATGAGAGCTATTGAGCTATTCTGTCTTACCCACCACTCCGAGTCGGAGAGAAGGGGGGTAAGCGAGTCGATCATTCCTACAAGTTTCAGATCCCCTATAGTTTTAGCAGCATGGATCCTAACTGGCCAATGGTCGTCTTTTATCAATTTCTTTAATGCTTTGACCGTTTTTTCGTTCTCACCGAAATGGCCGATTGCCTCAGCAGCGCTGGCCCTAACATCTGGATTTTCATCGTTTGCCATACCATAAAGGATCGGCAGGGCGTCAATATTATCAGATCGCCCCAGTAAATATGCTATCCAAAATCTTACCTCTGATCTTGGATTGCTGACTTGTTTTGACAGAATGGGGAGAACGTCTTTGTACTTAGAAGATTCCAAGATCGCTGCCATCCTAGATCTTGTCAGCCGCCCCTCATCTAAAGAGTACAGTAGAATTGAGTAGGCTACATCCGAGTCATAATTTGCAAGGGCTTCACCGGCTGCAAAACTGATTCCGGCGTCTGGATCAAAAAGGCCATCGTTTAAAACGCTTAATCGCTCGGGAGACTGTAGCCAACCGAGCAATAATATCGATTGGAGCTGTATCCATTTCCGCCTGGAATGGCGAGCCAGTTTCTCCAGAGAGAAATCGGCGCCTAATTTTATAAAGGCTTTTTTAATATGAAAAAGATCATTCTCGGGGAACGATTTGCTGGAAAGCTCAACGATATCCAGCTTGTACATAAATGGTTTTAAGACTGCCAGATCTGACATGTCTGGAGATTTAATAAATGTGTTAAGAGCCTCGGTTGACTCGTCGCACTCTTCATGCTGTTTCTTTTCGTAAAAGTCGGTATTTATTCTATATCCGATATTTAAAAGGACTAAAGCAAAGACTATTGTAATAACAAAGATCGCTAGCCTTACAACGGTAAAGGCAAAATCCTCCGGCCCGGCGATCGCGCTTAAGAGCAGTACGTAAAAGACACCAAACAAGACGAGTCCGATTATGAACCAAATTAAGACTTTCAGGAACCATAGAAGCACATCGATACCATCTATTGGCCGCAGAGGTTTTATGGATTTGTTATCTAAGTGCAAGCTTTCATTGTTCATCATCACCCATTTGCGTAGATATCCAAAAAATAGATACCCTTGATGAATATTTTATAACTAAGGTAGCTTTCTCTAAAAAAAGTTTTAACAGATAAATCTCTAATATTTCCAATAAGATAAAAGAGGTTTAGATAGGGGCGAAAAGTACTGACAAAATTATTTATTAGTGTTATTTTTTATAAGGTCATTCATTATTTTAAGGCTAATATGATGAGAAGTATTTTGATGAATTCAATAAGGTTGCTACTAATAATAATGCTTTCCCTTGCTTTAATCGGTTGCCAGCAGGCAGAAGATGACACTAGCGATTCCAAAAATACAGGGTCTTTAAACGCCGACCAGTCAAAAACCAAAGACTGGAAACTTGTAAAGAGTGAAGATAAGAAATTAAGCTTAAAAGTTCCACAAGACTGGTCTGTACAGACCGACGATGATATACGTCTTGGGCCGGGCAAGCTCTTTGCAGTCTTTGGACCGGAAGAGGGGGGCTATCGGACTAACATTCAGATTTCCAAGGAAACCGCAAGTCGTGAGAGCCTTTCCAGCTACATCAATCAATTCGAGGTAAATTCCAGAAAAGATGAGGCTATAAAGGACTTAAAAGTCCGAGAGGAAGGAAAGGTCAATGTGCCTTTCGGAGAAGGTTATAGAAAGCTTTATGACTTTACCCTCGCAACAGATGAGGAAAAAATGGATCTTATCTTTGACGCTCTATATGTAAAAGTCGACGACGACTTTTATGTTATCCAACTCGTTTCTACAAAAAATAGATCAAAGAGGCTAGAAGATGTATTTGAAAATGTACTGGGGACTCTGAATATCAAGTAATAGAGATTGCTTCGAATAAAATATTCTCCTATCGATATCAATACATTTTTAGTAACGATTATTACACGGATGGCGGAATCGGCATGAGCAAGAAGAGCGCAAACATGGCCAGAAAAGAACGAGATGAGAGACTTCGCCGGCTAAGACGCGAGCGCAAAAGACGGATTGCCGCAGTGCTTATCTTTTTATCACTTACTGCTTCGACCTCTTATTACATCTACAACTCTTCTTTTTGGACAATAAGGAAGATCAAGGTAGTCGGAAATGATAAGATAAGCTACGACAATCTGATCTCCATCTCAAAGATTAGTTCACAGACGTCTCTCTTAAAGTTCCCCGGTCGTGAAATTTCAAAAAAAATAAAAATAGATCCTTGGGTAAAAGAGATCTCGTTTACCAGGCGACTGCCGGGTACACTGGTAATCAATCTAGAAGAGAAGACCCCGGTAGCAGCAGCTAGGATCGATGACGTTTATTATCTAATAGACGATGATCGGCGGGTGATTACGACGGTGCCAAACAACGATGAAGGACATCCTCTCATCCGGGGCTTAGATCTTAAGGGAGTCGAAGAGGGCCAGAGATTGTCATCAAAAGCTTTAAAAGAAGCCATTCTGATACTGGATGATCTGCCAACAGATATTCGCAGGACGATTGATATTGTGTCTATCCCCAAGATATCAAAAATAGCCCTGATAACCGATAAAAATATTGAGATAGTTTACGGCCCGGCTGATTCGATGGGAAAGAAGAATAGGATAATCCAGAAGATTCTGGATTCAAAAGGAGACACAATAATCTATATCAACGTATCGATACCTGATAACCCTGTAACCAGAAGACTTTAGGACTATCCCCTTCGCTTTCCGCGTACTTTTACTGCTTAAGGTAAATTTAATTAATCTTTAAAAAATAGCTTGCAAGAAAAATTGTTTTAGAGTAAGGTTGTACTCGAGATTGAGATTATTAAATATAAACCTCAAGTAGAACTTTACACTTTAATAACAAATTGATTGTTTGGAAGGATAGTAGTAATGGTTGATACTGGATCGAATTATCTCGCTGTAATCAAGGTGCTTGGAATTGGTGGAGGCGGGACAAACGCCGTAAACAGAATGATTGAAGCAGGTTTAAAAGGCGTTGAGTTTATAGCCGTCAACACGGATGCCCAGGCATTGCTCATGTCAGATGCTGATTATAAGGTACACATTGGCGCTGATCTGACAAAGGGACTGGGAGCCGGCGCGGATCCGGAGATCGGCCTTCAATCCGCTGAAGAAAGCAGAGAAGAAATTAAAGAAGCTTTAAAAGGTGCTGACATGGTCTTCATAACTGCCGGAAAGGGCGGGGGGACAGGAACGGGAGCGGCGCCGGTAATAGCAGAGATAGCTAAGGAAATTGGAGCGTTAACCGTTGGAGTTGTTACTAGACCATTTAGTTTTGAGGGCAGAAAGAGATCGACTCAAGCCGAGGATGGAATAGTCAGGCTTCGAGATAAAGTAGATACATTAATAACTATCCCCAATGATAGATTACTTCAAGTAGCTGAGAAAAAGACATCGATACTTGATGCTTTTAGGGTAGCAGACGACGTATTGAGGCAGGGTGTTCAAGGAATTACAGATCTTATTACCGTCCCTGGCCTTATCAATCTAGATTTCGCTGACATCAGGACAATTATGGCAAACGCGGGGTCGGCGCTAATGGGAATTGGTGTCGCCTCCGGTGAGAATAGAGCTACAGAATCTGCAAAGGCGGCTATTTCCAGCCCCCTCTTAGAAGCCTCAATCGAAGGCGCTCAAGGAGTGTTGTTAAATATCTCCGGCGGTAGCGACCTAGGGCTTTTTGAGGTGAATGAAGCTGCAGAGATTGTAGCTAACTCCGCTCATCCGGAAGCCAACATTATCTTTGGAGCTGTCATAGATGATTCCTTGGAAGACGAGGCAAGAGTAACGGTCATAGCAACCGGTTTTGATCAAAGAAGAAGGCAGCAAGAGAAGATGGATCTTACAACCGGCACAACTGATATAAACATTGAAACCGACCCGGTTTTTCAGACCGGCGAAGAATACGAAGTCCCTTCTTTTTTAAAAAAGGGTGATAATTAAAAAGATATTTCTCTCCGATTGATAACCGATAGATAGCAAAAAGGCACTATGTGTAAACGTAGAGCCTTTTTGCTTTTCTAAAGACTTGACAATGTTTTTTTTAAAGAGTAATAGTTATTACATAAAGTAATATCGGCAAATTGAAATGAGAATATCGCGCTACGGGAGCTCGCAAGGGCTGAGAGTCGAAATGATCTTCGAAAACCGTTTGAACCTGTGGGACAATACCTACGAAGGGAAGCTTATATTTTGTTAGCGCTTTCTTTTTGGTTTGCGCTTTTTTTATTTCTAGAAAGGAAAAAATGGAGGGTTCGAAAGAAAGAATTTTTTCAAAAGTAAGCGAGAAACAAGTAACAAAAGCAATCGTGGAGGGATTTTGCGAAGAATTCTGTCGAGTCATTGAAAGTGATGTAATCATAATCGGAGGTGGCCCGAGCGGACTGGTAGCAGCAAGTGAATTAGCTTCAAAGGATTATAAAACGGTTGTAATAGAAAGCAATAATTATCTCGGCGGCGGTTTCTGGTTAGGAGGGTATCTGATGAATAAGATAACTGTTAGAGCCCCGGGCCAAGAAATACTAGATGAATTAATGGTTCCGTACCAAGAAGTCGAACCGGGTCTATTTGTCTGTGATGGTCCTCATGCGTGTTCAAAACTGATCGCTAGTGCCTGTGATGCCGGAGCAACAATTATCAATGCCACCAAGTTTGATGATGTTGTTTTAAGAGAGGGCACAGTAGCCGGTGCAGTTATCAACTGGAATGCTGTTTCCTCTCTTCCCAGGGCGATAACTTGCGTAGATCCGGTTGCTATAGAATCAAAGTTGGTGATCGATGCAACAGGCCATGATGCCGTTGTTGCCAATAGCCTTGGTAAAAGGGGCTTGTTAGACATTAAGGGATTCAGCGGTATGTGGGTAGAGGATTCTGAAGATGCCGTAGTAAATAAAACCGGACCGGTCTACCCGGGGTTGGTTGCATCGGGAATGGCTGTTGCTACGATCTACGGGCTTTCCAGGATGGGCCCTACTTTTGGGGGCATGCTTTTATCTGGTAAAAAAGCGGCAAATGAATCTATTAAGCTGTTAGAGCAAACGATTGAAGAAAAAGAGCCTATGTACGTGAAATAGATAGATCAATAAATGAATGGAGTAAATATGGAGTTAAACAAGACAGTATCAGAGGATCTTCAAAAAATTCGCGATCAAAAGCCGCTTCTTCATCACATTACAAACATGGTCGTGATGAATGAGACAGCCAATGCGACTCTATGCCTTGGAGCCCTTCCTGTCATGGCCCATGCCGACGATGAAGTAGAAGAGATGGTCGCTTACGCCGGCGCTTTAGTGCTAAATATCGGGACCTTATACCCGCAACTTATAAAATCGATGATCCGTGCCGGTAGGCAAGCAAATGATTTAGGCGTTCCGGTCATATTAGATCCAGTTGGAGTTGGAGCTACAAAGCTGCGTACTGATAGCGCGAAAGAGATCCTTAGGGAATTAAGCGTAGATATCGTTAGGGGAAATGCGGCAGAAGTCTCCATCTTAGGTGGATTTGAAGGTGAGATCAAAGGGGTCGAATCGATGGGAGGGTCCGGTGATCTTGTTAACGTATCTAAAGAGTTCGCAAAAATACATGATTGCACGGTCGCCATAACTGGTGAAGTGGACATCGTAAGCGATCAGAGCAAAACACTAAAGGTATCTAATGGTGATGAGATGTTGAGTAAGATTACCGGTACAGGGTGTATGGCAACGACGATTATCGGTGGTTTCGCTTCAGTTCAGGAGGATAAGAGTCTCGCGGCGGCAGGCGCTTTAGCGATGTTTGGGCTTGCTGGAGAATTAGCTGCGGCTGACACGGGCAATAGGCCGGGAAGTTTTCATGTGGCTCTTTATGATCGCATCTCCATGATCCAGCCCGGTGATTTAAAAGATAACGCTAAAATAGAGATAGTGTCCTAAGTATTGAAAGAGATAGATTATAGCCTGTATGTTATAACCGAAAACAACCCTGCTCTGGGCATTACCCACTTACAAGTTGCTACTAATGCTATCGAGGGTGGCGCTACAATTATCCAGTTAAGGGATAAAAAAGCAGCCGGGAATGAAATTATGGGTATTGGTAAGGAGATAAAAAGTCTCTGCCAAGAAGGTGGGTGTTCGTTTATCATTAATGATGATGTCGAGGTAGCATTAGAAATAGATGCCGATGGGGTCCATTTGGGACAGAGCGATATGTTGTTAAAAGAGGCCCGGCGCTTGGTGCCAAGCGATATGGTAATCGGTGTCTCGGCAACCAGTTATAAAGAGGCTAGGGCCGCATTTTATGAAGGCGCCGACTATATTGGGGTCGGCCCGATCTTTGAGACGACCAGCAAAGATGACGCTAATGCCCCTATAGGTCTTACGGCTTTGAAAAAGATATGTGAAGAGATAAACATCCCGGTAATTGCAATCGGGGGAATAACATTGCAAAATGTAACTGATTTAAAGAAGGCTGGGGTAGATGGTGTCGCAGTTATCTCGGCGGTATCAAGAGCGAAGAACATGGTTTTAGCTACGAAAGTATTAGCCGAAGCGATAAAATAATACAGATCAAACCAGGCGTGTTGAGTCGATGGGGATCAAGATGACTACAGTTATCGATAGGTTAAAAAAGGGAAGCGTGCCCGAGAACGTTGTTAAAGCCGCGTCCATTGAAAATATCTCGCAAGAACTTATGATAGAGGGATTGATTGCCGGAGAGATCGTCCTTCCAAATAATGTAAATCGTGAGTTTCAAAGACCGGTAGCTATCGGAAAAGGGCTTAGAACTAAAGTAAACGCCAACATCGGGACATCGTCAGACTTTCAAGATATTGATTATGAATTGAAGAAATTGCAAACGGCTTTGGAGGCGGGAGCAGATGCCGTTATGGATCTTTCCACCGCCGGCAACCTAGATAGTATCAGAAGTTCGATGATATCCAGGTGCTCTGTCCCGCTCGGTACGGTCCCCATATATCAGGCGATGGTCGAGTCTCAGACGACTAAAGGAAGTATGATCGATATGACCGTCGATGAGATATTTGCGGTCATAGAAAAGCACGCCAAATCCGGAGTCGATTTCATCACCGTTCACTCAGGAATAACCAGGGACACGGTTGAAAGTCTAAAAAGAGGTACTCGAGTCGCCGAGGTCGTTAGCAGAGGTGGGGCTATGACGGTAGCTTGGATGCTAAGGCATGACAAGGAAAATCCGCTTTATGAGTACTTTGATAGACTTGTCGGGATAGCGAGGGAATACGATGTCACCTTGAGCCTCGGTGACGGGATGAGGCCGGGTTGTATAGCCGATGCAAGCGATCAGGTCCAATTTCAGGAGCTACTGACCCTAGGTCAATTAGTCGAGATATCAAAAGCGGAAAATGTTCAGGCATTAGTCGAGGGCCCCGGACATATGCCTTTTGATCAAATAGAGTCTAATGTTCGTTTGGAAAAGGAGATATGTGGCGGGGCTCCATATTATCTTCTTGGTCCACTGGTAACGGACATCGCTCCGGGATACGACCACATAACAGCAGCAATAGGTGGCACGATGGCCGCCTCTAAGGGTGCGGATTTTCTATGTTACGTCACTCCAAGGGAGCACCTGGGGCTTCCGACACTGGAAGATGTTCATGATGGGGTAATTGTTAGTCGGATCGCTGGCCATGCTGCTGATATCGTTAAAGGAGTCCCCGGGGCATCTGACTGGGATCTAAAGATGGCCAAGGCCAGAAAATCGCTCGATTGGAAGGCTCAGCAGGAACTGGCTATCGATCCTGCAAAGGCCCGAGACTCATATGAGGAGCGCAAAGGGACGATCGCCGCAGATGCATGCACTATGTGTTCTGAGTTTTGCGCAATGAAGTTGATATCCGACTATTTAGAAGTCGACGAGACCCCAATCTGTTGATGATCTTCTACGGTAGCGATACTGATCAGATATGAAAGTTTCCGAGATCGGAGAGTTCAATTTAATCGATCGAATTAAATCGATTATCGGTCGCCACGGAGATGACGTTAGGATCGGGATAGGAGATGATGCCGCCTTAGTAAGTTATGACGGTATCGAGGTCCTGCTGACCACAGATGTGCTTGTTGAGAACGTTCATTTCACTAATGAGATCCCTCCTCACTCTATTGGCTATAAATCGATCGCTGTTAATATCAGCGACATAGCGGCGATGGGAGGAAAGCCCAAGCACATACTTGTATCCCTTTCCCTTCCCGAGAATACTGAGATAGATTTTGTAGATGAGATGTATAAGGGAATGATCGATTGTGCTAAAAAATATAATGCCGGTATAGTCGGCGGAAATATGTCGAGGTCGAGTGAGATAGTCATCAATGTGACAGTGACTGGTACTGTAGAACCGGAAAATCTCAGAAAGCGCAGTACCGCTTCGGTCGGGGATAGTATCTTAGTTACAGGATCTCTTGGAGGATCGGCGGCCGGACTGTTGGCTATTGAAAAAGGCATCGTCGATCAAGGTGGATACCATAACAACGATCTTATAAAAAAGCACTTATATCCCAAAGCAAGAATCGAAGAATCAAGATTCCTAGCTAAACTTGGGAGCCGGGCTGTTGAAGATATTTCAGATTCACTTTTCCTGGACCTATCCAATATATGCTTGGCAAGCAATGTGGGTGCAGTAATAGATGTTAGCAAGATACCGGTGGCGCTCGAAGCAAAAGAGATTAAAAAAGCAATCGATTGCAATCCGCTAAATTTGGCTCTAAGTGGTGGAGAAGATTATGAACTGTTGCTGACCGCATCAAAAGAACAAGCCAAAAACATGATTGAAAGCCTGATGATAGAAACAGGAACTGAGCTTAGCGAGATAGGAGAGATAGTCGAAGGAAGCGGGGTCAGGCTTATTGATCCGGACGGCGAGGAGTTCGATTATGAAAAAAGCGGTTTCGATCATTTTAAAGGGGCGAAATGAGGGAGAGACAGTGGTAAAAGTTATGTCGATCGCCGGCTCTGATTCATTTTCGGGTGCCGGCATACAAGCTGATCTTAAAACCTTTCGCCTTTTTGGAGTTTACGGTTTTACAGTAATAACTTCCGTAACATCACAAAACACAAAAGCCGTAAAAGATATATTTAATATTCCGCCAGATATAGTTGCTTCTCAGATAGAGGCGATCTTAGAAGATAGCCGGGTAAGCGGAGTAAAGATAGGCATGATCGGCGATGAGCTTTCAACAGATGTTATCGGCGAAAAAATAGAAAATCACGGACTAATAAATATCGTACTTGATCCGGTCATCTTTTCGCACAGCGGAACGATCTTTTTACAGAAAAAACATCTTTCTAAGGTTAAGAAAGAACTTATTCCGTTATCAGATATAGTTACGCCCAATATAAGTGAGGCCGAAATCTTAACAGGTCGAAAAATTAGCGATCTTAAAGGGGCTAAAGATGCCGCCCTGGCTATCTGTGAGATGGGAGCTGATAGTGTTCTGATTAAAGGCGGTCATGCAAACTATGGAAAGATCGATTTACTTTTAACGGGTGGAGATTTTCATGAGTTCGATAATGAGGATGTCGCCACTTTACCCGTCCATGGGACCGGCTGCATCCTTTCATCGGCCATAGTTTGTGGCATTGCTAGTGGCGAAAACACTTTCGATTCCTGCCGTAATGCTATAGATTTTGTTCATGATTCAATAAAGAACGCGTTGAAGATCGGTTCGGACCAGAGAATCGCTCCTATCTAATAGGTGGCAACGGCTTGAGGGTATCCAGGAAGAATAGGGTAGTCAAAGTATGGAGCAAGCGCTTAAAGCGTTAGAACGTTTGGTGTTAGCATATAAGGCGTTAGCACGTTAAGTATGACTCTCTTACTCTTGAATCCCTTAAACTTGTTCCCTGTTCTCAGCTTTCCGATATGCTATCATTACATCTATGCCTGAGATCAATAGACCGGTATTAACAATAGGAGCGCTTCAACCAGTCGGTAAAGCCGGCATCTTAGTCGATTGGGCTGTTCTAAGAAAAATGGGTGTTCATCCGACAGCTGCTATTTCAGCTGTCATGCTAGATGATGACAACGTAGAGGCGGTGAGCGCCAGTCTGCTTGATCGTGAATTAAATACCTTTGCGGATACAATCAAAATGGAGGCTGTAAAAGTCGGCATTCTTGGTACTCGAGAAAACATGGAAGCAGTCGCCACCTTTTTTGAGGATAATGAACATCACGTAAATCACCTAGTTATCGATGTATCTCTTGAATCTAATGAGGGCATAGAACTCATTAGTAGCACTGCTATCTCATTATTAAAGATGCGCCTACTTCCTCTTGCGGAGATAGCGATTGCATTTCCTAGCGAAGCGGAGAGGCTATCAGGTCAAAAAGTAAGCACTATCGATGAGATGAAGGAAGCGGCCGAAGCTATCTCTATCTATGGCTCAAAGCATGTTCTCGTGAGATCCGATAAGTTGATCGACGGGGAATGGGTAGATATTCTCTATGACGGAAGAGAGCACCAGCTCATATATAGTAAAGAAGAACCAAAAGTAGATATAAGGAAATATCGTGATGTCTATGGCTCAGCCTTGACTGTATATCTTCTTGAGAGGGGCAGCAAGGTGAATGAGGCTTGTGAGCAAGCACAAAAGTTTATCAACTCGTATAAAATACCAGTCTAAAATCATTTATTAATTAGGGCGAGGATACCGTAATTCCCCTTTTGTTTTATCTCGTCATCTATCTATCCATCAAAGATGGATTCCGCCTATGACGGAGGCCTCTACCCGCCCCCCACCGACAAAGTAAATATGTAGATGTGGGGCTGTTTGAGTTGCACCCGGTCGGAGTTTACCCGTTTCACTCACCCGGCTCCGATCCCGGCCATTAATAACAGACTTCATACCGTCTTAACAGCCGGAATAGGAGCCGGGTGATTCGTCACTGTGGCACTAGTCGTCTCAAAGAATTGAGCCCACCCTTTCGGATGGCGACCTTTTATCTCAATTAAGAGATGGTGGGGGATATTTCCTCTAACACGGAAAAACCGCGCCAGCGACGAGTCATATCCTCACCCTATATTAATTATATCACTCTTCCACGTCCACTTTTTCGGAAGAGTCGATAACTTTTTTCGCTATATCGGCCGGCACCTCTTCGTAGTGAGAGAAGGCGATCGAATAGCTGCCTCTTCCACCAGTCAAAGATCTTAGTTCTGTTGAGTATTTAGAAATCTCTGCCAGAGGAACCTGTGCTTTGATCAGTTGATACTTTCCCATAGGTTCCATTCCCATTATCTTTCCTCTTTTGCCGCTAAGATCACCCATAACATCACCTGTATTTGTATCTGGGACCATAACCTCAATATCGTACAGCGGTTCAAGGAGGACCGGTTTAGCATCTAGCACAGCTTTCTTTAGCGCCATGGAGCCGGCAATCTTAAAAGCCATCTCAGATGAGTCCACTGGATGGAACGAACCGTCGACGAGCGTTACCCTAAAATCAACGGTCGGATAATTTGTAAAGATCCCTTTTGCCATACTTTCTCTTATCCCTTTTTCAACGGCGGGAATATAGTTTCTCGGGACAGAGCCTCCAAAGATCTTGTCGACAAACTCAAAATCTCCTCCGTGTGGAAGCGGTTCTATTTCTATCCAGACATCACCGTATTGCCCTCTTCCGCCCGTCTGCTTTTTATACTTGCCCTGGACTTTCGCTCTTCCCTTTATTGTTTCTTGATAAGCGATCTTTGGGGCCGCCGTCGTACACTCTATACCAAAGCGCTTTTTTGCTTTTTCAAGTACGACGTCGATATGGAGGTCTCCTACCCCCGAGAGGACGCTCTCGTTAGTCACTTTATCTCTTCCAAATCTTAAGGTCTTATCTTCTTCTAGTAGTTTGTGAATAGATGTACCTAATTTTTCATCGTCGCCCTTAGTCCTTGGGGAGACTGCAACTGATACCAACGGTTCGGGAAAGTCGATCGGCGGATAAGCTATCGGTGCCTTTTCATCTGCGAGCGTGTCCCCCGTCATCGTCTCGGCCAGTTTTGGGAGTGCTCCTATATCTCCCGCCAAGATATCCTTAGTCTCTTCCTGCTGCTTACCTCTCAAATAAAAGAGATGACCGATCTTTTCTTTTTTTCCACTACGGACATTGATGATATGGCTATCGTGGTTTAATTTTCCCGAGTAGACTCTGACAAGGCTTAATCTTCCAACGTAAGGATCGGCAATAGATTTGAATACAAAAGCAGAAAAAGGCTCGTTCTCCTCTGGCTTTCTGACCTCTTCATCGTCGCTTTTTGGTTTTACCCCCACAACTTCTCCAGCAAGTCTAGGCGAGGGTAGGCACCTTATTATCTCCTTTAAGAGTTCGGTTGTGCCGATGCTCTTTGTAGCTGAACCGCAGAGGACCGGAGCCAAAGTCTTGCTATGCACAGCCTTCTTAACGCCTTTGATCATTTCTTCACTGCTAAGTTCGCCGGTATCAAGATATTTTTCTAGCAGGACGTCATCGGATTCAGCTATCGCTTCCATAAGCTGTTCCCTATATATGTTTACTTGATCAGCCATTTCCTTTGGAACATCAGCTTCATCTGTAGCTTTAGAGCTTCCAATGAATGCCTTGTTTTCAAGAATATCGATCACTCCCTTGAAATCATTTTCACTGCCGATAGGGAGCTGAAGGGGGGCTACCGATTTTCCGAAATTTTCTCTTAAGTCCTCAATGATAGGATCAAAAGATGCGTTTTCCTTATCCAAACGGTTAATAAAAAACATCCTCGGGATATCATTCTCTTCAGAAAGAGACCACGCTTTCTCTGTCTGGACCTGCACTCCGCTTACAGCATCGACAACGATCACCGCACCTTCGCAGACTCGAAAAGAGGCTATGACCTCTCCAATAAAGTCTGCATAACCGGGTGTATCGATAAAATTTATCTTATGGTCGTCCCATTCGCATGGAGCCAGAGCATCGTTGATGGATATTTTTCTTTCCATTTCAGCTGGATCGTAGTCGGTAGTCGTTTGTCCCTCTTCGATCATACCTTGTCTGGATATTGCTCCGCTGACAAAGAGCAACGCTTCTATTAAAGACGTCTTTCCCGAACTACCGTGGCCAACTAACGTCACATTGCGGATTTTTTCAGTGCCGTAAGATTTCATTATCTATCTCCTTATTCAGGCGGTGAATACGTTGGATAAATAAGATCACTGGGACAAGAATATAATAAGGTTGCTTGAAATTCAAAGGTAAAAAATAAAGTGAGATAATATTTAGCTGATAAAGCGGTGTAATTAGCTCGATTGATTTTTCTAAGTCGCATACTTTATACTATTCCCAACTGTATCTATTTCAATATGTAAAGACTTCTCATGAAGAGAAGGTCGAAGTAGCAAATAAAGTCTGAAAGGGACTCCATGTTTGAAGAAAAAGTTTGTCCAAATTGCAAAAACTCAGTAAGGGACGAGGCTGTCTTTTGCTTAGACTGCGGCGAACGGATTGACGATGAAAGTTTCAAGCGCAAAACAGATGATCAAAAGAGCCAATCGACCGATAAGATCAAGGCAGTTAAGTTAAAAAACCCTTCTTTTATTGATAACATCATCAGCGATGACCTGCTTTCATTTGATATTGAAGAAGATTCAAACCCTTACCTCTCTATCATCGAGGGTGTAGATAAAGGCGTCAAGATCCCCGTTGATGAGAGACTTTTTTTGGGGAGGAAGACAAGTGGTACTGGCTGGAAACTTAGCGATCCTTATATTTCTAGAGAGCATGTTGAGATAAATAGGGTTGGAGAAGATTATATTCTTAAAAATTTAAGTGAAACTAATGGAACAAAAGTAAACGGAGTCAAAGTAGAAGAACATAGGTTGTCTCCCGGCGATCTTGTCGAGATCGGTTTTACCGTCATGTCTTTTCAAAAAAATGAAAACAATTCCTGACAGTGAGCGTGAAGCTTGATCGAGATCAATGATTACGATGTAATAGAAGAAATCGGTCGCGGTGGGATGGCAACCGTATATAAGGCGTTACAGCCATCACTCAATCGATATGTGGCGTTAAAGGTACTCCCTCCCCATTTTGTCCATGATGAAGAATTTGTTATTAGATTTAGAAGAGAAGCCTTAGCGGTAGCGAAACTTCAACATCAAAATATAGTAAAGGTTTACGAGTTCCATGATGATGGTGAGTTGTTTTATTTAGTCATGGAGTTGATCGAGGGCGGCTCGCTTTCGGAGCTCATCAAAAAAGGCACTACTCTCCCACTAAAGTTTACGGCTGATGTTACAGCGCAAATGGGAGAAGCTCTTCACCACGCTCATCAAAATGGATTTGTACACAGAGATATTAAGCCCAGCAACATACTACTGGACCTTGATAGGCGGGCCGTTCTTACCGACTTTGGAATAACAAAAGCGGTTGAAGGAACGAGACTGACCAAGACAGCTGCCTTTAGCGGTGGCACCTCCGAATATATGTCTCCCGAGCAAGCAAAGGGGATAGAGGTCGATGGGAGGACTGATCTATACTCGCTAGGAGTAGTATGGTACGAGATGGTCACCGGAAGATGCCCTTTCGAAAAAGAGAATCCTTTTGCCGTCATTCACTCCCAGATATATGATGAGCCGCCGAAACCGTCAGAATTCAATCCGGAACTCGACCCTAAGGTCGAGGAGATCATCCTCAAATTATTGGAAAAGGATGCAGACGACAGATACCGTGACGGATTAGAGTTGAAATCAGAGATAGAGAAACTGAAACTCCCGGAATTTGATGCAGATGATTTTCCGATCCTTGCCAAACCATCTTCTCAAGAGGGAAAGACCAAGATCAAGATATCAGATGATGATAAGACAAGATTAAAGAGTGAGGGCGTAAGTCAAGAAAAAGAAATCGAAAGCGGGCTTGGCAGCCTTGAAGAGGAGATCGATGAAATTTTCACGGCCGGCGAGTCACAAAAAGGTGACGTAGAAGATAGACTCGAAGATATAGTGAGGGATGAGGATAAAAAGACCAGACTTAAGACAGATCCCGGTGCCGTGAAAAAAGACGAGGTTTCAACCGGTAAAGAAATAAAACCAGATAGTGAAGTTGTTGGCGATATTGAAAAAGAAGATATACAGGCGAAACCTGATAATGAAGAGCTAGATAAGGCTACGATGGTAAAACGCCCATCAGTTAAGAAAGATAGACCATCAGCCGTCAAAAGGGAAGAAGACAAAAAGAAGAAGTCAAAAAAAGACAAGATCCAGAAAATAAAGAAGGCAGAAAGCAAAAAGCAGAAAAAAAAGCAACCTGCAGTTAAAAAGCAGAAAACAAAGCAACCTGCAGTTAAAAAGCAGAAAACAAAGCAACCTGCAGCTAAGAAGGCAAAAGTAAAAAAACCGATAACCGCAATTAAAGCAAAGGGACGGGTAAGCACCAAAGAGAAGGAACGAAGATCCAAACTCACTCTTTTGGTGGCGGCTATAACAATCGGAGTGACTGCAATGGTAGCTGGTTATTTTACTGTTTCGACTTATATAAGCGAAGGTGCTCTACACTACCAATTTAAGACAACAAACTCTGCTATTGGAAATGCCCAAGTCACAAGAGAGATAAATGTACAGACGGATGGCGATAGAATCAGCTATGTCGTCGCTCTTAGAGTTAAGGAAGGCAAGGGAGATATTGAGGTAAGGGAGAGTATACCTAAATCTTTGGCAAAATCAGTTGAAGACATAAGTTTTGAGACAGAACCGACCGCCATCATTAAAGACGACCCAGTAGCCATGTGGAGATTAAAGCCAAAGAAAGAGGGGACCTCAATAATCTATAGGGTACAAGTTCCAGAAAAGATGATCACTAAAGAAAGCTTTAATAAGATCATAAAAGACTATGGCGATCTGCCTAAATTAGATTCGATAAATATCTCGCCGGCAATTGAAAGCATAAATGAAGGGCAAGCGATCAGTCTTAGCGCCATCGGTATTATGTCAGATGAAAGCAGCATCACAACAATGAATCATCGATGGACAAGCAATGACCCGGATGTCGCCTCCTTGGATCAAAAGGGTACTTTGACAGGCATAAAGGCCGGTAAGGTCAGGGTAAATGTCTCCTCAGGTGACGTGATAGCTTCGGTGGAGATAGAAGTTTTGCCTCTTCTTAATGAAATATTGATAAGCCCTAAAGAACACTCCCTACAAGTTGGCCAGACGGTTCAGCTAAGCGCTACAGGTAAGTACACTGATGGTTCAAAGAAAGATATTCCGATCGCATGGGACTCATCTGATCCAAAGATCGGTTCTGTTGACGCAAACGGATTGCTTACGGCAATCAGTGCTGGAAAAATCACAGTGGTCGCCAGATCAAAAGGTAAGGAGGTGTCGGCAAGCGTTACCATTACTGATCCGACTCCGGTAAGAAGAAAAAAATCAAGTTCACCATCGTCTGGCGGCTCTTCTGACCCTGCTCTACCAGATCCTGGGGAAACTAATATCAGGGTTAACCCTCCACCAAATGAGCCACCTAAAATTCAAAATTAGTATCTTCAAATTTAAAAAAAATTATTATTTGAACTGCTTAATATTTTTCTTGTCCAGATATCTCCCAATCGTATTTCAGATAAGCTATTCTTAAGGCACTGGCGTTCTCTTTGATATAAGTCCCCTCATCGTGATAGCGGGAGATGAAATTTAATACGGATTTTTTGTCTCCCCCAAAATCTTTTCGGTACCATTTAAATATTTTTGACAAGTGGATAACGTTATTATCTTTATTGAGCTCGACTCCACCTGAGCTATTTATAAACAATTTAGACGCTAAGTTAAGTTCGCTGTTTAGATTATCACTCGAATATAGTCCATCCTTTAATATAGGACATGAGCTGGCACCACAGACAAGAGCAAAATGTATTCGCGGTTCTTTAAGTTTTCTTCTTAAGATTTTATTTTCTATACTGCTGAGGCTGTATAGATCGCCGGCGATTATGTACTTTTTTTTTGAAAAAAAACTTACTTTTTGCAAGACTCCTTTTAATCCCTTCTTTCCAAAGCCGGGCTTATTTTTTAGCTGAGAAATGACGCCATATATCGCCAATAGATTATAAGTATTGATCCAAAATGCGATCTTATCATTTCTACTTTTAAGCTCTGCTAGATCGAAGTTTTTAAGGTCGATCACCGATAATTGGACCTCGTTAAAGAGGGAGGCTTTCTCGTAGTCTATTTTCCCGTTGTCATCGACATATCGGGACATGATATTCGACATTCTGTTTGCAAGAATGGGATCGTTCAATTCGAATCAACACTTTCTTGCAGAGTATATGCCGTAGCCGAGAAGACCTTTTTCTACTTCGACCGAAAGTTTATCCAGAATGGCTCTGGCTTTTGCAGGTGTGAGACTTGAGATATTCGATATCTCTTTGGAGAGCCCGCCAAGTAACTCCCACCCATCTACTAGGGTTCTAAGTTTATCTGTGATCGTATTTATAGAGTCGCTATGGTCTTCAAAGACTACATCGCTAAATCCATGTTCTCGAAGCAGGCTTACATATCCATCTTTTGAAAGTGCACCGGCGATGCAGGCGACGTTATAAGCGATTGTGTTATATTCCTCATTTAAACCGTCTTCCAGATTTATTTCGGCTATCGCGATCGATCCACCGTATCTTAAAAGCCTACATGCTTCTTCTAACGCCACGTTTTTGTTTGGGAAAGTGCAAAGGGCACACTCAGAGATCACGAAATCAAATTGCGAGGAAGCAAGCTCTATATGCTCGGCGTCTGATCTTAAAAATTTCACGCTTCCGAGCAGCCCCTCTTCTTCTGCTAATTTATTGGAAAGCATTACATTTTTAGGGCTAATATCCACGCCGGTCACCAGGCATCCAAATTTCTTTGCCAGACGAATGCCACTAACGCCCTTGCCGCTGGCCATATCCATTAGAGAGGAACCCTTATCTATTTTTAGTATCTCGCCCAAACGGTCGGTTAGCTTTTCACCTCCTGGGTGGAGTGTCTTCCCCAGGAATAGATCTAGAAGATCGCTTTCATAGAAATTGCAACAACTGTTCTTTATCGCTTCATCGTCTTTAACGATCTTACTTTCCAACGGTTATCTCCTTTGGGATAGTGGTAAATCCGTCTTTCATCTTATGGCGATAGATAACGTTATAGACGCAAAAAGGGATCATTTTTCCATTTGGAAGTATCTGAGTTATGCAACATTTTTTTGCTCGTTCAATATCGAAATTAAAACTATCCATAAAAGCATGTACCGATATCAAAGTAATATTGTCGACGATCTTACGAATATTTGGGACCGAAATACCAAAAAGGGTAAAAATGGCCTCATCTATTTTTTTTGATCCCATTATTGCCGACATCGAAAACAGGGCATTCGTTGCTGATCTAAGGTCTTCCGTGATGCCCGAGTGGGGCGTGGCTCGATCAGAGATCTTTGAAACCAACCTCTCTTTTTTAAGGATGCTGTTGAGTTCGATTGTACTATCTTTACCTGAGTACACGTAGGAGGATACAGAACAACTGGGATGGGGGCATGGCACATTCATAAAACTGTTATGGGTTAATCTATGGCCACTTGCTTTTTCTATCTCTTTAGTAATATCGGGAATAGTCGTCCTCCCGAGTTCGCGACTGATTTCGGCTCTTCCGGCATTGCAGTAGGGCTGAAAATTAATCATCTTGATATTATTGTCCCCAAGAGCCAGGTCTAGAATATTTCCTATCTCATCTTCATTTACGCCGGTGGCAATCGTCGGTACAAGGGCTACAGTCAGTCCGCATGCGCGGCAATTTTCAATAGCTTTTAATTTTATCTCGGTCAGCGCCTCTCCTCTTAAAGTTCTGCTGGCGTCATCCGAGAAACCGTCGAACTGAAGATAAACGATCGGTTTGGCGCTGCTTAAATTATCATTCTTCATAGCGAGCGCTATCTTTTGGCAGAAATCATAGTCGGCAAGTTTTATCCCATTTGTGTTGAGAAGGATATATTTGATTCTCTTTTGGCTCGCGTATTTTAGTATTCGAAAAATATCGGGGTGAAGAGTAGGTTCACCGCCACTTATCTGAAGCACCTCTGGATTATTCTCGCACTTAATATAGAGATCGATAAGTTCTTGTGTACGCCAGAAGGGGAGATCAAACGAATTTCCATCCCCAGCGTAACACACTGGGCACTTGAGGTTGCATTGATCCGTTATCTCGATTATTCCGACACAGGTATGCTGTCTATGATCAGGGCATATTCCACAGTCGTAGGGGCACCCAGAAGAGATAGAACCGAGGTAATGATTTGGCTTGGAACCCGGTCTATCGCTTGCCAGGCCCTTTTCGAAAGAGTTTCTATCAGAGTAGATAAGCTCTTTAAAGTCACCATGAGAGGGGCATGATTTAAACATATAGACGCTTTCTCCAATGGCGGCTATTCGACAATCGACTACCTCAAGACATTCGGGGCAGACACTTTTTGTTTGATAGTAAAAGTTGCTTTCCTGGTCAGCAAGTACATCCATAAATTTGCTTCTCGCTTTAAAATTGAGGCATAAATCGCAGCTTGCTTAATCATAAACGAGCGCATATTAAATGTCCAACCTTGGGCTGCAATTCAGCGCTTATTGACTTATACCCCAAAGAATAAAGGTATAATCCATTTATGGACGAACTTAAAAAGATCATAATCGACATGATAGACAAGGGTGGCCCGATCACATTTGCGAATTTTATGGAAGCGGCCCTCTACTATCCTGAATTAGGATATTACTGCGGTCCGAAAGTTAAGATCGGAAAAAAGGGCGACTTTTATACTGCCACCAACGTATCTGAGCTTTTCGGAGTAACGATTGCCGGAAAATTGTCATCAATACTTAGAGATATGGGGGCAACAAGCACAAATATAATCGAGATCGGAGCGGGAACGGGGCAACTGGCATTTGATATATTGTCGGAGCTAAGGGATGAAAACTTATTTAATCAGTTGACCTATTTCATTATCGAAAAGAGTCCGGATTTTATTCGTAGACAATCTGAAATGCTAAGTGATTATAAAGATAAAATCATTTGGACCGACACGGTGGCATTAAGTAAAGAACCAGTGGAGGGCGTTATTATCCAGAATGAAGTTATTGACGCGTTTCCAGTTCATAAAGTGGTGATGTCGAAAGAAGGCTTAAAGGAGATATTTATCGATTATGATAGCAAGCTTAAAGAGATTGTAGGAGAATTATCGAATAAAAAACTCCTTACTTATTTAAAGGACTATGGTAGCGACATCGTGGAGGGCCAAACAGCTGAGATCAATATGGCTGCGCTGGACTGGGTGGCGGATATGGAAAAGATATTAAAAAGGGGGACTATTGTAACCATAGATTATGGCGGAGAAGCTAGTGAGATTTATTCCCAGAGTCGGATGCATGGGACCATTAGCTATTATCATCTACATGAGTTGATTGAAGGCCCTTTCGAGCACCTCGGGGCGGAAGACATGACATCGCATGTCAATTTTTCGGCATTGATGAAGAAAGGAGAAGAGGTCGGATTTAGAACCACATCCATGGAATCTTTAGCTAAGTTTCTAATGCGCAATGGTTTAATTGAAAGAGTTGAAAAAATTCAAAACAGTAACGTAAGTGATATTTTGAAACTTAAGACTAGGCTGGGTATAAAGAATCTAATCATGCCTCAAGCCATGGGAGACAGGTTTAAGGTATTAATACAGGAAAAAAATCTTGATAAATCGTAAACAGAGCAGATAGCTGAAAGAAAGACTGCTTCTCGAATGGCAAATTTATTTTAGAAGGAGATACCGATGGATAAAAAGCTGGAAGAGATGACCGAAGACGAACTAAATAATAGACTTGGCTTAATCAATGAAGAGCTCGATGATCTTACTACCGAATTTGAATATACTTTTGAAGCGGGACACATGCATATCAGCCCAGCAGAATTAGAGTTGGAAAAAGACGCTCTTAGAAGGGATAAAGAGAAATTGTCCAAAGAAAAAGAGGAGATTCTAAAATTGTTGGACGAGAAAAAATAAGTTAAGAGATGCCTCTGTATGCTATTGAGTTTTCACTTCATCGAGAGTTTTTAGGAGCTGGTCAATAGTCTTTGCCGGAGGAAAACATTTTTTATTCACACAGATGTAAACTCCAGACTCTTCGGAACCGATTCTTTCTTCTGCGAGACGTCCTCTTCTAATGATAAGCCCTGGTAGATATTTTAACCGTATCTCTTTTAGGAGTGCACCGATCTCGTAAATATCTCCCACGAATGAGATATCGATAGGTTGCTTCTGAAGTGAATTAACAGAAATACCGTAACTTGCCGCGATTAACCCGTAGTCGCCGTAATCTTCTTGAAAATATTCAAGAGCTGAGAGAGCGTAGCTTATGAGTTCGTCATCCTCCAACAACCGGCCTAGTCGAATAAGGGCGAGCGCTGAAATTGAGTTATCGACGATCGATGGCAAGACTTTGCTTCCTGCTTCAATGTCATTTTCAGTATTATCAATAAAAATCATTGACTCTTTATCCCATAAGTTTTCGATCATCAGACTTGCTATGGAAGAGGCGCTCTCGATATAGTCTTCGTTCCCCGTCTCCTCGTAGGCATCGATATGGGCCTCTATCATCAGAGCGTTATCTTCTAGTAAGCCGGTAATCGATGGTTCAGCTTTATCAATATAGTGCATGAATCCAAACTTGTTTGAAAAAGCGGCGTTTGAAATATTATCAAGGGTCTCTAGTGCGAGAGCCGAGGCTTCTTTTGATTTGGCCACGGCTGAGAAGAGTAAAAAGGATGAGATTGCTAAAGCGTTCCAATCCATGAAGACCGTTTTGTCAATTCGTGGAGCTTCCATCTCTGCCCTGCTACTTGCATCGGATATATAAAATTTTTCGTCGGCGTCTTGGCTTCCAAAGAAGCCTTTGTCTCCCCTTAGGACAGAGTTAAGATAGTCAAAAATATGAATTGCAGTGGTGAGCAATAGCGGTTCTTCCTTTATCTGATATGTTTTTATAAAAAGGCTAAGTAGCTTAGAGTTATCTTCCAACATTTTTTCGTAATGGGGAATAGACCAGTCTTTTTTGGTCGCATACCGAAAGAAGCCGCCGCTGATTTTATCAAAGATATCCCCGCTAGCCATTTTCTTAAGCGTTGTAACCACTATATTAGTGAGCTCATCTTCTTTTTTTTTATAACCGACTTCTAGAAGAAGTCCAAGTGCATCAATAAAAGGAAATTTTGGACTGAAGCCAAAGCCTCCGTGTGTTTTGTCAAAGTCATTTTTAGCTTGTTCTATAAAAACATCAACAACATTGGCGGGGATTCGGTCTCCCGTTTTAGATTCTTTCTTTTTTATTTGGACACCATCTTGAATCAAAGTATCGCCGTTTTGCTGGAAATAGTCAGATACTTCGTTTAAGAGTTTTAATAAAGTATCAGGTGGTTCATAAGTCGTACCGGTGATTACTTTTTTAGAAGGGGTAAGAAATGCGACACTTGGCCATCCTCCCATATTATACCGTCTATTTATATCTGGACGCTTGTCATTATCTATTCTGATAGGAATGAACTGGTCGTTTATCGTATCGATGACGGTCTCGTTTGAGAAGGTATTATCGTCCATTACATGGCACCAGTGGCACCAAGTTGCGCTAATCGATAACAGAACAGGGCGTCTATCATCCTGCGCTTTTTTAAAAGATCTCTCGCTCCATGGAAGCCACTTTATGCTTCGATTCATAACTGCTCCATATATGTATTATTTCCAAAAAGTATCGAAATCACAAATAAAGACGTGATAATTAGGTAGATTCCATTAATCACAAAAAAAAGTGATTATCGGTTAACATTGATAAGGGATAGGTTGTAAGTTAAATTATTGATCATAAGATCAACCATTCAACTGTGTTGAATTAAACTGTCAGGTAAGATAAAAATGGACATAAAAAAAGGCGATCGAGGGGATGAAGTAGTTGATGTTCAGCGCCGGCTTTCTATCCTGGGTTATGATATCGGCCCAACAAGTGTAGACGGGGCTTTTGAGGAGAAAACCGAAGAAGCGATCAAACGCTTTCAAGAAAGTCACGAGCTGAAGGGCACCGGCAGGATCGATATAACAACCTGGAGATCGCTAGTCGACGCATCGTTTAGGTTTGGAGACCGGGGGCTTTATCTGCGCTCACCTTATTTTCATGGTAACGATGTATTCAAACTTCAGCACTGGTTAAACACCCTTGGCTTCCATACAGAAGATGTCGACGGGATATTTGGCCCGGCAACCGAGATGTCAGTTAGGGATTTTCAGGAGAATGTGGGATTGTTTCCCGATGGAATAGTGGGGCCTCTTACCATAAAGGCTTTGACCAACCTTTTTCATATAATGGATAAGGACCATCCATCGGTTTTCCCGGATCATGTAAAAAACTCGATCGTCAGTGAATTGCAAGACAAGAAAATCGGAATAGTATGTGAAGGTCAATGCGCAGAAAATTGGTGGGACCTTCCGGCGGAAACCGGTACCCAGTACATAGATCTGGCATACCGCTTCTCTAACCTTCTAGAGCTTCTAGGGGCAGAGGTTAAAATTGTCAGCCAAAAAGACAGCCCTTTTGGCGGGTATGAAGCGGTTGTAGCCTTCAATGACTCCATGCACTCAGGGAATATTGACAAGATTTCGATTTTCCATCCAAAAGACGAAAACAGTGCCGCGTTGGCAAAATTCATTGTTAGTGAGTTAAGCGGTTCTTTGCGAGAACGTCTCGATGTTGAGGTGGGGGAAAGCATTGATGAGGACTTTATTCTTTCTGCTAACGTGACTCTTTCTTGTGGCTCTATGCCAAAGAAAGATTACTTGATCGATCAAGATAAGGATATTTATAGGCAAAAGATAGCCAGCGCTATTTTTGACGGTTTTAAAAAGTATATATTAAATATTTGAAGTTATCTATTAGCTTACCTATGCTTTCCATCCATTTTACTAAACTATCACTTTAATATGCCGAATATAGAAGAGGAACGTTTTCTAATCTCTTAGGGGGAAAGGCATTTATGGATATTGAGATAATCTTAAAAAAGATGGCGGAGATGAACGCCTCCGATCTACACATAAAGGCGGGCAGGCCTCCATGTATTCGTAAAGACGGTACTTTGACCGTCTTGGATCTTCCCGGCTTTACAAGTAAAGACACTGAAGATATTGCGCTGCAGATAATACCGGACCGGTTGTTGGATAATTTTAAGAGTTTTAAGGAATTGGATTTCGCTTTCGGACTAAGCGGCGTAGGCAGGTTTAGGACTAACATTTTTCGTGAGAGAGGATTTGTCGGTATCGCGATGAGGAGGGTGGCTTCAAAGGTGCCAAGCATGACCGAGCTAGGCCTTCCCGGAGCACTAAAGGGCCTTTCTGAAGAGAAAAGAGGGCTCGTTCTTGTTACCGGAACCGCCGGCAGTGGAAAATCGACCACGTTGGCAACGATGATAGATCATATCAACCACACGAGAAACAGCCACATAATCACGATCGAGGATCCGATCGAGGTTATCCATAACGATGACAAAAGCATTATCAACCAAAGGGAAATCGGAATTGACTCAGATTCATATGCCGAAGCACTTAGAAATGTGGTTCGCCAGGATCCAGACGTAATCCTTATCGGTGAGATGAGAGATATCGTTACCGTTCAGGCGGCGTTATCAGCCGCGGAGATGGGCACATTAGTATTATCTACTATCCATACAATTGATGCGGCTGAAACGATCAACAGGATAATCGATTTCTTCCCGCCCCATCAGCAGGAGCAAATACGGTTGATGTTGTCATCGACGATCAAGGGGATCGTTTCTCAGAGACTGATACCGAAGATCGGAGGAGGTTTGGTACCTGCCATAGAAGTCCTCGTCGCAACAGGGACTGTCAAAGAATTAATAAGCGAAAATAATATCTCCGGATTAAAAGAGGCGATTGAGGATGGCGACTACTATGGCATGCAATCTTTCGAGCAGCATCTTATCGAGCTATTCCAGGAAGAGCAAATTTCTCTAGAAGATGCTGTATCAATGGCACATAATACTCACGATTTTAAGTTGAAGTTGCGGCAAATGGGTCTTGACGATGGACGTGTAGATCGAGATGAACCTGAAAGTTTAGAAGGTGACAATGACCAGAGTCCACTTGCAAGTAGTGCTCAGGTCAGTAGCGGTTACTTAAATAACGAATAATAACGATTGGCTAAATAAGGAGATTAATCACTTTGAATCCCAACGAGAGTTCCCCTACCAGTAGTTCTGGCAACGATATCGAGATCGAGCATCTTTTAAAGGAGCTCGTAAAAAGAGAAGGCTCCGACCTTCACATCAAGGAGGGTCAACCGCCGATATTTAGGATCCACGGAAAATTAAAGCGATCGGAATTTTCTCCCCTGACTTTTGATGGTATAAAATCTATCGTTTCGCATCTCACAAATGATGATCAGAAAGAAAGACTCCTTGAAGCCAAAGAGCTTGATACTTCTTATTCCGTTCCCGGAGTAGCGAGATTTAGAGTCAACATCTTTTTTCAAAATAATAAACTTGGTGTAGTTCTTAGGACTATTCCCTTTGAGATCAAGACGATAGAGCAGCTAGGGCTGCCTGAAGCTACCAGAACCTTTTGTGAATTAAATAGAGGACTAGTTCTTGTTACCGGCCCCACGGGAAGCGGTAAATCGACATCTCTTGCTTCGATGATCGATCATATCAACGCAACCAGGAACCTCCACATAATAACAATAGAGGACCCGATAGAATTCTTGCATAATGATAAAGTCTCAGCTATCAACCAAAGGGAGCTGGGAAGTGACACAAATTCGTTTACTGAAGCTCTTCGACATGTTATGCGACAGAATCCGGATGTCATCCTAGTGGGAGAGTTGCGTGATCTGGAGACGATATCTCTAGCCCTGGAGGCGGCTGAAACGGGCTATCTTGTATTCGCGACACTTCACACTACAGATTCGGCTCAGACGATAGACAGGATAGTAGATGTATTTTCACCTGAAGAGCAGCCCCAAATAAGGATGCAACTTGCTAATTCTTTAAAAGGGGTCGTCTCTCAGACCCTGCTACCCAAAATCACCGGCGGGAGGGTGGCCGCTTTTGAAGTCCTTAACTGCCATTCTGGCGTCAGGAACTTGATAAGGGAAGGAAAGACCCATCAAATATATAATCTTATACAGACAGGGTCAAAAGACGGGATGCAACTTCTAGATCAGCATCTAAAGGAGATCGTAAACGAAGGGATTGTGACTTTCGATGAAGCTATCGCTAAAGCCTCTAATCCTGGAGAATTCGAAAAGACGGCAAATGGTAATATAGCAGGGAGTGGTATGTAATGGATATCGATGAGCTTCTTGGAAAAACTAAAGAGATCGGTGCGTCGGACCTCATACTAAAAGTACCGGCTCCGCCCTTATTTCGACTACATGGAAAATTGAAAAAGTTGGATTATCCGGAAATAACGCCGGAAATTATTGCCGAACTGGTAAGGAAAGTCGTTGGTGAAAAAGAGTGGGCCCATTTTGAGCAAAACCTCGAGTTGGATATGGCTTATAAAGCGGAAGGCATAGCCAGGTTCAGGGTCAATCTATTTAAACAAAGAGGGAGTCTTTGTATAGTCTTTCGGTTGATCCCTGACAGGATACCGTCGATAGCCGATCTCGGCCTTCCAGAGATGTGCAGCTACCTGGCGATGAGGCCAAGAGGGCTGGTTCTCGTTACCGGACCAGCAGGATGCGGAAAATCCACAACGCAGGCCGCTCTTATCGATCATCGAAATAGTGAGGAAGAATGCCATGTCATGACTGTTGAGGATCCTATAGAATTTGTCCACAGCGATAAGAGGGGTATTGTCAATCAACGCCAGGTTGGAAGAGACACCCTGTCTTTCGCCAACGGTCTTAAATACGTTCTTAGGCAAGATCCGGACGTAATTCTAATCGGTGAAATGAGGGACCTCGAGACCATTTCGTTAGCTATCACCGCCGCTGAAACAGGCCACATGGCTTTGGGGACCCTTCATACAAGCGGGGCGGCGCAGACAATCGATCGTGTTGTCAACGCATTTCCGGTACACCAGCAACAACAGATAAGGATGCAGCTCTCCGTCAACCTTGTCGGGGTCGTCTCTCAGCTTCTCCTTGAGAGAAAAGATGGAAATGGTTTGGTGGCGGCTTACGAGATTATGTTAGCTACGCCGGCAATAAGAAACAGTATCCGTGAGGGAAAGACTTTTATGATTCCTCAGATGATCCAGATAGGAAGCGAACAAGGGATGCTTAGTATGGAGCGTTCGATCTCAAATCTGGTGACTCAAGGAATAGTCGATATGGAAGAAGCGATCAACAAGGCTCCAAATGCGGAAGAGTTGGAGGATATTATTCCGACCGTAACCGGAGGAATGGGCCAAGCCGTTAAAGTCTAGCTGCTACCTCGTTTGTCGCCTTTATAAAAAATGATATAATAAATCTTGCTGCATTTAACATTTATTTTGATTTTGGGTAAAAGAGTCGTGATAGTAAGGTAGTCGTTATCTATGGAGGAATGTGAATCGGCGGACAACAATCGCACTAATAATGCTACTTCTTTTTCTCTTGTCTTTTGTGGTGCTTATAGCGACAAGGCCTCCCATTATTAACGTTGTAGAAATCCCATCTGATCCGGAACCAAGCGGCAAACTTTCGACTGAGACGGATCGCATGACGCCACTTGACGATGGCAAACCGCCTATTAAGGATTATAAAGGTTCTCTTACCGAAGAACCAAAGGCGATCATCAGGGTAATCAACCATACCGGTTGGCTTAACGAAGGTATTTACGAAGTCATCGGAGAGGTCGAAAATACCGGAGCCTTGATTGCTAGGGGCGTTTCCTTCCATATAATATTTAAGGATGGATTATTTAGAACCCTTATAGAAGTTGATGGACCGGCTGATAAAACTACCATCGGCCCCGGTGACAAAAGCACTTTTAAGATAAAGCTTGACGACAAAGAAAAAAGCGAGCTCGTTGGAAGTTATATTGTCGTCCCCCAAATCAAGAGATAGAAAACTTAACTTAGCCGCCAGACCGCGTAAAATGCGGCGATACTAAGCAGCAATATAAGTGTAGCGTCGGGCTCAAGGAACGCGTATCTTTTTTCCGATCTAAAAACGAGGCCGATTATGGCAACCGCTGTGATCGTTATCACAAACAGGCCGGTGACTACATGTATTGATGAGATGCTTTGAAAGACCGAGCCTTTTATAAAAAAAAGATCCAGGACGAAGATCCCCACCATATTGAAGGCATTAGAGCCGAATATGTTTCCTACTATAAGATCGAAGGCCCCCATTCTGATGGCCGTTATCGAAACTACAAGCTCCGGAAGAGAAGTGATGAAGGCGATAAAAAAGGTGCCAAAGAAGCTATCCTGAATACCGGTAATTATCGATATTTCATTAGCTGCTGACGCCATCAAAGGGGCGGCGATAAAGATCACCAGAGCTGCCGCGAAGACACCGACTATTAGAATTGAGACTCTCTGGTTCAAAAGTCTTTTCGAGATGCCCTTTTCCAATCTTTCGGCCTGTCTATCAAGCTCTTTATGTGCTGTTTTATGGGTATCTCTTGTTGCTAGCCACACACCGTAAGCATAGACAATTAATATAATAATGCTTCCCCATGACACCCAACCGATGGCGACACCCGCTCGAACAAGGATGAAGATGGAGGCAAGCGCCGTTAGTATCAACGAAAGTCCGCCGGTTACTACGTGTCCAAGGGCGATAGATTGAAGTAGTCGCTTTTGTCGGTGGAGCGTATCGGCAAAAGCCAGTATAGCCAGATTGAAAATTCCGGAGCCAAAAAGATCGCCTGCAGAAAGGTTAGGAAAACCAAGGCTACCGGCGCTAGCCGCAGTCGTGATTTCTGGAAGCGAGGTAACGAGCGCTACCAGAACAAGGCCGACCCAAAGCCCTCCAAGATCGGTCTTCTTAGCAATTGCATCTCCCAGCCAGCTTATAAAGCTTCCGGTGATTATGATGATGAGCGCAGTGAATAAAAATAGCGGCCACTCACTCAAAACTCATTCCTTTTAGCTGTTCAACTATAAAATAATTAATGATCATATTTATATATATCTCACTTGGCTTAGAAATATTGTAAAAAGAGTTTGTCGAAGACTTAGGAGTTCAAATTAAAGTTAGCGATCAATCCTAATTCTTTTGCCAGTTCATTCTTTTCCATGCAGAGATATACGGGGATTTTTTTGGAATATGATCGGATATTGAAGGTCATGCGTTCAAATAATAATTTTCTAATCGATATAAAATAGCGAAGTTTGCCATCAAGGCCGGGAACCATTTCCTGGTAAACGATCTTTGATTTGGGAAACTTGAGCTTTATGATAGGCTTTAAGCCCGGGTTAAATCTAAGAGCCCCAAGACTTATCCAAGCTATACCAGCCGGATCGATAGTTGAGAATATTTGGTCCACTACTTTGCCGTAATCATCTTTCCAACCACTGTAATAGATAAGGGGATCAAAATGAAAGCCAACACTATACCCGGCCTCTTGAGCTCGTTTTGCCGCAAAAATCCGATCCATGATCGGATCGGCTTCGGGCTCTTCTTTGTCTGCCACGGTTTGGGAATTTAGCGACCACGAAATGACGACTCTTCCTTGGTGGTCCAGATCAAGCAAAGAGTCTACTTTCTTACTCTTAGTTTTTATTTCAAGTGCAATATTGGATATAGCACTCAACTTTGGAACAAGGATTTTATTTAAGTCGGTCAAATCATCAAAGCCGATGCTATCAATAAATTCGCCAGTCCCGATTCTAAGTATTTTGTTTTGAGAATCCGCACATACCGCCTCGACCTCTGATATCAGATCATCGATGTTGGCGTAGACAATAAAAGGGGTGTTCATATAGTGATGTAAAAAGCAATAGGTACAACCTGTCTCGCAACCGATACCGACGTTTAAAACATGATACTGGCAGCAGTTATACGCGGGAGTCCCAGGGCATCTTTTGACAAATCTACCCCGCTGTTTAGCGATTACCAGATCGTCTTTACTGTATTTGTCCTTTCCAAGCTTGACGCGGTCGACAAATGATACCGGGGCGTAATTATACTTCGAGATGATGTTCTTAGAGATCTTTAAAGCTGCTACGTCCTTTTCAATTATTATCTTCTTCGGTCTCAAGAGCTTCCTTTACGAGGTTTATTTCTGATATGCGTTTGATCGCTTCGATTTCTTCATCCAATCCATTTTCATGCTCATAGACGACCTCGATCATTAAACGTTTTGATTCAAAATATGGAACGGGAGTTATCTTCATATTTGTAGGCAAAGCTAAGTCTTTTACGTGCCTTCTAAAGCGAGATAATGCCGCCGAATGTCTTGGATATCTTAGCTTGTAGAGGGCATTTTTTAACTTTTCCAATCTTTTAGGAGCGCTTTCATTATCATTCTCGAGTATCGCCTCAATATCAGGTAGAAGCAGTATCTCCTCGCAACCTATTCCGTCGCGGCCTGCAATATCGCTAAGAAGGTCTCCCAGTATTTTCTTCCAATTCTTTCCGGGGCGAAGCCCATAGCTCTCAATCTTTTTTAAGGCCTTGTCCGGGTTGTTATCGCTCATCAAGCACCGTTTTTACGTCTTTTTTTATTTGCTTTAAAGCTTGGATATCAATACTGGCTGCTTTAATATTATCTCTTACTTGCTTGGAATCTTTTGCCCCGGGAATCACCGTAGTTACTCCCGGTTCTTCTAACAATAAAGATAAAGACAGTTCGGTCAAGCTAATGTCGATATCTTTTGCTATCTCTTTTAGTTTTTCTATTTTTTTACTGTAGAAGAAAAACTCTTCCTTGAATCTCTCTTTATGTCGGCGGTGATCCCCTTTTGGAAAAGTGGGTCTTTTATCAAATTTCCCGGTGAGCAAGCCTTTAAATAGTGGCTCGTAAGCGATGAAGCCGACACTATTACTTGAGCACCATGGCAACAGTTCTTCCATAGCGTTTAGGTCAAAGAGATTAAGTCGTCCCTGATAGCTTATAAAATTTGGGAATATTTTCATTTTTTTTAGTTGGTCTATCGATAAATTGCTAGCCCCCCATGAAGCAACTAAACCCCTCTCGACCAAACTCTCCATCTCCATCGCTGATTCCTCCAGATCCCCCATTGGATCGGGCCAGTGAATTTGGTAGAGCTCGATCCTCTCTCTTTGAAGCCTGCTTAAGCTTTTTTGGCAAGCTTCTCTTATGTATTCGGATGACAAATCGTGCCTTAATTTTCCTTTATTATTCCATCTGAGCCCGACTTTAGTTGCTATAACAATATCTCTTTTATTCTTAAAAACCTTCCCGAGCACTATCTCTGAATGGCCAAGGCCGTACATATCCGCGGTGTCGAAAAAATTAACACCACTATCCAGCGCCTCATTGATAGCTGATTTTGAGTCATCATCGTTTACCGGCCCCCACTTATCACCGCCGATAGCCCAAGCTCCAAGCCCGACTACCGATACTTGCAGATCATCTCTTCCAAGCGACCTATACTTTATAGCCGATCACCAACTTTTTCGTATTTCATTATTATGGATTCATATTTCAATACATCATCTGCGCGCTCTCTTTTTCTAGCTCCGTTAAGAAGTATTTGGGACTTTGCCAAAATTGTGTCGATAGCTTTTTCCATTTGAACAGGGGAAAGTGGATAATGATCTAGAATTTTTTCTAAAGATGTGACCCTAAATCGATCCATACCCCAGTATTTTTTAGATAACTGGTCGCAATGACCCCCTGTTTTTACTACCAGCTTGTCGTTGATAAGACCGACCTGGTTATTGGAGGTCAACCTCAACCAAATATCATAATCTTCGCAAGCCGGCAGATCTTCGTCAAAAAGCCCCACACTTGCAAGGAGAGCTTTATTTACCATGACAGCAGATGGGGTGATCAGGCATCTTGCAAGTGACTCTAGAAAAATGTCACCGCCAGTTTTTTTGTGGTATTTTTTCGGATTGATCCGCTTTCCGTTCTTTATCCATACTTCATCTGTCTGAGAGATCAGGATATTTGGATGGTCTCTATGGAAGTCCGTTTGTTTTTTTAGTTTTTTCGGCAGCCAATGATCATCTGAGTCAAGAAAAGCCAACCATTTGCAGGCGGACAAACTTATTCCTAAGTTTCTTGCCGATGAAACACCTTTGTTTTCCTGATAGACGTATTTTATTCTGCTGTCGTTGATAGTGTCTATAAGCGTTTTCAATGAATCGGATGAACCATCATCAACGATTATTATCTCATTTGGTGAGTGGGTTTGATTTAAGACGGACGTAATCGCTTTAACAACGATGTGACGGCGATTAAAGACCGGTATGATTACAGAAATATCCATGATCATAAATTATAATCGTTCAAGCCGACAAGAAGCTTGAGCATATCGCTCCCTAATTTTTTTGATAAAATCTCCGTTCTTTTTTTAACCGTTGTCTCAGCCTCTTCATCAGCGTTATCAGATACAAGCTTAATGCAGAGAAAAGGGGTCTTCGATTTTACCGCTTTATTATAGATAGGGAGTGCTTCCATATCCACGAGGTCGGCTCCGGAAGTTTCTGTAAGGCTTATTCTCGAGTCAGTATCGGTAATGGGCTGCCCACATGTGACAAGAGTGGCAGAGTGGCTGCCATCGCTGTTAATAGTCTCTTTAGCGATTTTAAAAAAACGCTCTCCTGTTAAATCGAACAAAGTTGAACGTTTTTCGTTAGTTAGGTTTTCAATAAGATACGACTCGCCTAATGACAGGCTATCGCTTAATCTTCCTGCAATTCCTGCGTTTATTATTAAGTCGGCATTATCTAGCAACTTATCTAAGGAGGCTTTTTTTGATTTATCTCTAAAAGAGGCAAGCGTTATACCGCCAAGAGTTGGCTTATGTGAGCCAAGTTTATCTCTTAAATATTTTACCTCGCCAGTATGAGCATAGATTATTAAAGTATTCACTTGATCAAGAAGAGCTTTAAGAATCCTTTTTATCGATCAACTCGCTGCAACGACATCCGCTACACCGACTTTTGTCTTTTTTGCTATCGATAACACATGTAGTCGGGATGGCGGGATTCGAACCCACGGCCTCAGCGTCCCGAACGCTGCGCTCTACCAAGCTGAGCCACATCCCGTTAGCATACATATTAAAACACAAAATTGGAGCGAATTTAAATATCGGTGTCTAAAATCTGGTTGCTGCAGAGGGTTGAAAAGGAAGCAGATATAGTAGAAAATAAAAGCAGGTAAGCCGCGGATGTGGTTCAATGGTAGAATATCAGCTTCCCAAGCTGAGGGTTGCGGGTTCGATTCCCGTCATCCGCTCGAATCTTTTGTAAATCTATATGGACTTATCAATATATTTTGTATTATTAAAGAAGTCCGGTCGAACGACCGAAGTTAAGATCAAACGCTCAAGGACCGGAAAAAAGAAGGCAGCATATTTTACGGAGTCCGTTTGCGCTGGTTGAAAATATCATTCGAACGTCAGTTTAAAATCTTATACATTCCGGCGGCGGCGGTGATCGCAACGTCATCGGTTCTTGCTGCAAACTACAGCATATTTCGAACTACCTTATTATTTGTTGTGATCGCCATTATGGCTGTGATCCATTGGGATCTAAGAGATGGTGGAATGCTATCAAAGTTGGTCTATAAATTGGGTGGTTCATTTGAGCAGAGAAACTTGATAACTATCTCGGCCGCCTTCCTTTTGGTAACCTTATTGTTGGCGCTGACGGAAAGCTTTAATTCACCTATCATACTTATTTACTGTATTCCTATTATCTACGCTTCTATAAGGGGAGGACACCGCTTAAGCATCCCCTTTGGTATGTCGCTGACGGCAACCACCTGGATATATTTTTACGTAAATAGTTTTATCAGGGACGAAAAGATGGCGGAGATAAATTTGTACTTAGCGTTATTTGTCGGGATTTCAACTGCAACCGGTTTCATTGCTGATCGATTAAGGCGGGCAGCCGTCGATCTGAGTGCTCTTTATGAGACGGGAAGGTCTCTTAGCTCCACTCTCGATTCTGGTGAGATCCTTAAGCTTGCGATGAACATTATCCTAATGGATATCAAACCCGATATCGCCGCAATATTTATTATGAAGGATAAGAATATATTAAAAATTAAAGAGAGCCACGGGTTTGAAGGCGATGTGAGCCAGTGGGAAGTAAATATTGGAAGGGGGCTGATCGGTAAGGCGGCCGAGCGATCTGAGTCGATACTTGTCTCAACAAAGAACCGTCGCTGGAGATTGAACTATGAGCCGGACGTAGATTCCAAGGTTGCCGTACCCATAATATTTAAGAAGAGCATTATCGGTATGCTTCTCGTGGGAAGGAAATACGATCACTCGATAAGTTTTGAGAATCTAAGGTTTCTGGAAGCGCTTGCCTCCCAGATGGCAATATCTCTTCAAAACGCCGAGCTTTACCAGAAGACCAAGGAATGGGCATCGCTTGACGGGATGACAGCAGTATATAATTTTCGTTATTTCTCCGAGAGGATCGAGATGGAATGGAACCGGGCAATACGTTACGAGAAACCGCTCTCGATGATAATGATAGATCTGGATCATTTTAAGTCGATAAATGATACATATGGCCATGTGGGCGGCGATAAAGTCCTTCGGGACTTTGCCGGTCTTCTTAAAAAATATACAAGAGATACCGATATTGTCGCCAGGTACGGTGGGGAAGAATTTGTCGTTGTCCTTCCCGAGACCCATTATGATGACGCCTATATTGTAGCGGAAAAGCTTCGTTCAAGTACCGAGGATACCTCATTTAAGGTCGAGGACAGTGAGGAACCGATAAATATTACCATAAGCCTCGGTATTTCCAACTATCCGACGACCGCTTTTACAAAAGATGATCTGATCTACCAATCTGATCAAGCACTCTATCAAGCAAAGGTTAAGAGAAACACGCTGTCGAGTCCCCTTGATCAAGAAACGACATTTGATCTCACTAAGGAATTCTCCTAAATCCCATTTTCTCACTATATATTCTTTTATAAATCACCCACTTTCTCCTTGGCTCTAACGTTTTATTAGCAATGTCCAAATTTCGATAAGTTTTTGACGTTTTACCTGATAAGTGTTATTAGAATACTCATAAAGGGTACGTATATGCTAGGTATTTGACCCTTAAAAAACTTGACAACGGTGGACTTAGATTTTATGATAGGGAAAGACTAAATATAATTATAGATCAGGGAGAGTGAATATTAAATGGCAAAAGCACTAGGTATTGATCTTGGAACGACGAATTCATGTATGGCGGTATTGGAAGGGGGAGAGCCCACGGTCGTGGAAAACGCTGAGGGTGCAAGAACGACACCTTCGATAGTCGCCTTCTCCAAGACGGGCGAGATCCTCGTTGGAGAAGTTGCTAAGCGTCAGGCAATAACGAATCCGGAGAGGACTATATCTTCGGTAAAAAGAGATATGGGTAGCGATAAGATCATTAAAATCGATGAAAAGGAGTATACCCCCCAGGAGATCTCGGCAAAGATACTTCAAAAACTAAAACGGGATGCTGAATCGAAACTCGGAGAGAAGATCGATAAGGCGGTTATCACTGTGCCAGCTTACTTCGACGATAGCCAACGGCACGCGACTAAGGATGCCGGGAAAATCGCCGGTCTGGAAGTATTGAGGATCATTAACGAACCGACTGCGGCCGCTTTAGCCTACGGATTAGATAAAGAAAACGATCAGACGATATTAGTCTATGACTTGGGCGGCGGTACTTTTGACGTTTCTGTCCTCGAGATCGGTGAGGGCGTTTTTGAAGTAAAAGCTACTGAAGGCAATAACCATCTGGGTGGAGATGATTTTGACCAGAGGATCACGGATTGGATGGCTGATGATTTCAAAGCAAAGAACGGTATAGACTTGCGTGAAGACAAAATGGCTCTTCAAAGATTAAAAGAAGCTGCAGAGAAAGCTAAGATCGAACTTTCCAGCACACTATCTACAACGATAAACCTTCCGTTTATCACAGCGGATCAAAACGGCCCTAAACATCTGGAGATGACTCTTTCAAGGACGGAATTAGAAAAGCTGACAAATGATTTGGTCGAAAAAACCAGGGTTCCCGTTGAGTCGGCGATGAAGGATGCCGGCGTCTCAAAAGGCGAACTCGATCATATAATTTTGGTCGGCGGGACGACGCGTATGCCAGCGGTTCAAGAACTTGTAAAGAGCTTAACTGGCAAAGAGCCTAATAAGGGCGTTAATCCGGATGAGGTGGTAGCTATTGGGGCCGCGATACAGGCCGGTGTCTTAATAGGCGACGTTAAGGATATCCTGCTTCTTGACGTAACGCCCTTAACTCTAGGAATTGAAACAAAGGGCGGCATTTTTACTAAGCTGATCGAGAAAAATACGACCATTCCAACGAAGAAAAGCGAGACATTTACTACGGCTGATGATAGCCAGACCAGTGTCGATATCCATGTCCTTCAAGGGGAAAGGGAGATGTCTGCCGCTAATAAGACTCTAGGTAAGTTTCAATTGGTCGGCATACCGCCAGCTCCGCGAGGTGTACCCCAGATCGAAGTGGGATTCGACATCGACGCCGATGGCATCGTCAACGTCTCGGCAAAGGATAAAGGGACAGGTCAGGAACAGAGCATTACTATTACAGCTTCCAGCGCTCTAAGCCAGGACGAGATCGATAAAATGGTTAAGGAAGCGGAAGAACACGCGGCCGAAGACCATCGTAGGCACGAGGAGGCCGAGGCAAGAAATAATGCTGACAATCTGGTTTACCAGACGGAAAAATCGCTAGGCGATCTTGGAGATAAAATTCCCGATGATGATAAAGCTGGTATTGAAGAGAAGATAAACGAGGCAAAAGAGGTTCTAAAAGGTGATGACATCGAGAAGATCAAAAAGGCGACCGAAGAACTGACCCAAGCTTCAAACAAAATTGCCGAAATTGTATATCAGCAACAAAGTGCTGATCAGGCAGCTCAGGAAGGGGCAGCCGGAGAGGACCAGGCAACCGAAGAGCAGGCGGATGAAGGAGAAGTCATCGATGCAGAAGTAGTCGATGACGACAAAAAATCTTCATAGGGAAAGAATTTTAGGCGTTCTTATTGGGCCTAGAAAGAAAGAGTTAAAAAGAGAAAATTAGGGAGGTAATCAATATGGCAATCGTAAGATGGGATCCATTTAGAGATTTTTTAAGTCTTCAAAATGAAGTAGGAAGGGTTTTTGAGAAAACTTTTGGTCCGGGTGGTGAAAAAGGCACTAAAGGTTTTGCCTGGGCACCGGCGATAGATGCCTATGAGACTGATACCGATGTAATAGTAAAGGCAGACGTCCCTGAGGTAGAGGCGGACGATATCGATATTACTCTTTCAGAAGACTCTCTTACATTAAAAGGTGAGAGAAAATTTACAGAAGAGGTCGATGAAGATAACTACTATCGCCTGGAAAGACGATACGGGACTTTTCAGCGGTCCATCCCAATACCTGGTGCGATCAAGAGGGACAATATCAGTGCTGATTATAAAGACGGCGTACTCACGATCACTATTCCAAAAGCTGAAGAGAGTAGGCCTAAGCAGGTAAAAGTAAGGGTTGAGCGAGAAGATAAATAAGATTGTTTATCTTTATAATTGAAATTGATAGGAGGCTCCGGGCGGATTTGATATTCACTCGGAGAGTGGCGAAGGATTGAACAAAAACGGGTGAAATATGAATAAGAAACCGGACGAGGCAAGAGATAATAAAAAAAATGAAGAACCAGTCGAAGAAGACTTGGTAAGCGATCTCTCCGACGATATCGAGCAAGAGCCCTCAGAGCCCATGAGTGATCTTGAGAAAGCTAGGACTGAGGCTAAAGAATATCTCGACAACCTTCAGAGGCTTCAAGCCGAGTTTGAGAATTTCAGGAAGAGGATGATAAGAGAGCAATCGGAGTATCTGAAAATGGCTTCTCAAGACTTGGTATCAAAACTTCTTCCGGTCTTGGATAATTTTGAACGGGCTATTCATCATAGGGAAGATGATGTCTCGGAAGATTATCATGCTGGAATAGAACTTCTTTACAATCAGATCTGTGATGTGCTGGGAAAAGAGGGTCTCAGCGTTATCGATCCTTTAGGAAAAGAATTTGATCCTAAAAAACATGAGGCAATGATGCAAGTAGAGAGCGATGAACATGATGAAAATACTGTTGTTGAAGTTCTTGACAATGGTTATGAATTTAAAGGAAAAGTCATTCGGCCGGCCAAAGTAAAGGTGGTACGGTGATGAGTGATGGATGGAAATAAACTAAAAGATTTTTACGAAGTCCTAGGCGTAGGAAAAAACGCGAGCAAAAAGGAGATAAAAGATTCCTATCGAAAGCTCGCCAGAAAATTCCACCCTGACGCCAACCCCGGAAATAAAGAAGCGGAAGATAAATTTAAAGAGATATCTCATGCTTACGATGTACTCGGTGATGATAAAAAGCGAAAAGAATATGATCAGCAGCGCGAGTTCATGAGTCAAGGCGGTTATAATTTCCAACAGGGCGGTGCCAATTTCGAGGATCTTTTTCGTGGGGGACAAGGAGCGGGCGGCGCGAGTTATGAGGATATTTTTGATCTGTTTGGCCAGGAGAGCAGAGGAGCGGCTAGGTCTCGGGCGGAGAAAGGGCAAGACCTATATTACAGTCTTAGGATAACATTTGATGAATCTTTAGAAGGCGTCGAAAGAAAGATCAAGATAGATCATAGCGTGACCTGCCCGACTTGCGGAGGCAGTGGCGCTAAAGCGGGAACATCGGCGCAGACCTGTCCGACTTGTGGAGGACAAGGGGTAGTCGCCACCGATCAGGGTATCTTCGGGCTGACACGCACCTGCCCCACATGCCATGGCCAGGGAAGCATTATCAAAGACGCATGCTCAACCTGTCATGGCGCCGGCAATATCCAAGAATCAAAGATGATCACCATTAGGGTGCCGGCTGGGGTAAACAATGATTCAAAGGTAAAGTATAGGGCTTACGGTGAAGCGGGGAAAAATGGCGGACCGTCCGGGGACTTATACATAATCACAAAGGTCGATCCCCATCCGCTATTTAAGAAAAGAGGCAGCAATATCCACCTGGATCTTCCTGTTTCTTATACGGAAGCAGCTCTTGGTGCCGTGATCAACATACCGACTCCAAAGGGAGACGTAAGTCTTAAAGTGCCACAGGGGACTCAGGACAGGACCACGCTTAGGGTCAAGGGAAAAGGGGCTCCCAAACTTCGCGGGGGAGCTATCGGTGACCTAATGGTCACGATCGATGTAAAGATACCTAAGAAACTCAGAGCTGACGAGAGAGATCTGCTTATAAAATTATCAGAAACCGAAAAAGATAATCCGAGATCGACCTTTAATAAACTCACAAAAAAAGCGGGGAAAAAGAGTAAATAGGAAGGAATGGATATGAGGAAGATTGATGGCCAAAAATAAAAAAGACCAGCCCGTCTATATGATAAGTATCGCAGCTAAGCTGGCCGGAATGCATCCTCAAACACTTAGGATATACGAGCGAAAGAAACTGGTAAGACCGGGAAGGACCGAAAAGAGTACCCGGCTATATTCTGATAGCAACATTGAGCAGTTGAAAGATATCCAGAGATTGACGCAAGAAGACGGCGTAAATTTAGCTGGTGTAAAGATAATCATGGAGATGAAAAGAAAAGTCGAAAGATTAAATTTTGAATCTGACGAGTTAAAAAAATTAGCGGAAGAGAGAAGGGCAAAGCTAAAGGAAGAGATAGAGAATGTACACAAGAGTTATAAGAGAGAGATAGTACTTGTGCCCAAGGGAGAGATCATAAAGATTAGAAAGCGGAGTAGTAGATCATGAATGTAGAAAAATTGACAATAAAGGCGCAGGAAGCACTGGCGGGAGCTCAAAAAAAAGCTCAGGAACTTGGAAACGCCGAGGTATCTCCTGCTCATCTTCTGTCGGCTTTGACGGATGACAAGGAAGGCATTGTTGTTTCGATCTTAAAGAAGCTTCAGGTAAGCCTTGATAGCGTTGAGGTGGCTATTAGTGATGTGTTGGATAAGAAGCCCAAGATAAGCGGATCGGCGGCACTGCCTCAATTATCAAAAGGGTTTGCCGAAACGATGAATAACGCCCTTGCCTTAGCCGAAGAGATGAAGGATGAGTTTGTAAGCACCGAACATCTATTGATTGCGATTATCGATTATGGCGGTCCTGCCGGTGACGCGTTAAAAAAGGAAGGCGTCAATAAAGTTGACGCATTAAAAGCGTTATCAGATCTTCGCGGCAGCCAGCGGGTAACGGATCAAAGTCCCGAGGAGAAATACCAATCGCTTGAGAGGTATGGCCGCGATTTGACCAGCCTTGCGAGACAGAGCAAGTTAGATCCGGTGATCGGAAGGGATGACGAGATCAGAAGGGTTATCCAGGTATTATCGAGGAGAACAAAAAATAATCCGGTTTTAATCGGCGAGCCGGGTGTCGGTAAGACGGCGATCGTCGAGGGACTAGCGCAGCGGATAATAAGCGGCGATATTCCTGAAGGATTAAAGAATAAAAGGGTGATAGCGCTGGATATCGGAGCCTTAGTTGCCGGATCAAAGTATAGGGGAGAATTTGAAGATAGATTAAAGGCGGTCATAAAAGAGGTGATCGAAGGTGAAGGGGAGATAATCCTATTCATCGACGAACTACACACTCTAGTCGGCGCCGGAGCGGCAGAAGGATCTGTCGACGCTTCCAACATGCTAAAGCCGGCTCTTGCAAGAGGAGAGCTACGGGCTATTGGTGCGACGACTCTCGATGAGTATAGGGAGAATATTGAGAAAGACGCGGCATTGGAACGGCGCTTCCAGCCGATCTACACAACCGAGCCCTCCGTACAGGATACGGTAGCGATCCTTCGCGGCTTAAAGGAACGTTATGAAATTCATCACGGAGTAAGGATCAAAGATTCGGCTTTAGTCGCGGCGGCGGAACTTTCAAATCGATATATTGCCGATCGCTATCTTCCCGATAAGGCTATCGATCTGATAGATGAAGCCGCATCCAAACTACGTATCGAGATAGACTCGATGCCGATCGAGATAGATGAAGTCACCAGGAGGATCAAGCAACTTGAGATCGAGAAGACGGCTTTATCGAAAGAGAAGGATAAAGTCTCAAAAGAACGCCTCGATGGGATTAAGACGGAACTTGCCGATCTAAATGAAAAGACCGTGGGACTAAAAGCTCACTGGGAGAAAGAGAAGGAAGCCATCCATAGAATACGGGAACTTAAAGAAAATATCGAGCAGGCGAAGATAGGTGAAGAGAAAGCGGAGCGTTTGGGGGATCTTCAAGAAGCCGCTAAAATACGCTACGGCGATTTGCCGGACCTTCAAAAACAGTTGGAAGACGAGAACCATCGCCTCGAGGATTTGCAAGCTGATAAACAGATGTTAAAGGAAGAAGTAGATGACGAAGATGTTGCCCAAGTCGTTGCTAAGTGGACCGGCATCCCCGTTACCAGGTTGCTGGAGGGCGAGGTCTCAAAACTGGTTGAGATGGAAACGCGCCTAGCTAAACGGGTAATCGGGCAAGATGAAGCGATAACAGGGGTCTCAAATGCCATCAGGCGCGCCAGGGCCGGGTTAGGTGATCCCAATCGCCCAATAGGGTCATTTATGTTTCTTGGTCCCACTGGAGTAGGAAAGACGGAACTTGCTAAAGCCCTAGCTGAAGATCTCTTCGACGATGAGAGAGCGATGACCCGGTTAGATATGAGCGAATATATGGAGAAGCACAGTGTGGCTAGATTGATAGGGGCGCCCCCCGGTTATATTGGTTTTGAAGAAGGTGGCCAATTGACTGAAGCTGTGCGCCGACGCCCGTATGCCGTTATCTTATTTGACGAGATAGAAAAGGCCCATCCCGACGTCTTCAATCTTCTCCTTCAGGTTCTCGATGAAGGTCAGCTGACCGATGGTCACGGAAGAAAGGTTGATTTTCGAAACACAATAATCATAATGACATCAAATATCGGTAGCCAGTGGATTCAAGATTTTACAGATAAGGACACTAAAGAACTAAAAGATAAGATCGATGAGGCGTTAAAGATGCAGTTTCGCCCCGAGTTTCTAAATAGGATAGATGAGATAATCATTTTTAACAGCTTATCTATTGAGGAAATTGGAAAAATAGTGGATATCCAGATTAAGGATCTAAAACATCGGCTAAAGGAGCGCAAGATCTCCCTTCAGCTGAGTGAAGCCGTTAAGGAGCTTGTTGGCATTGAGGGATTTGACCCTGTTTTTGGTGCAAGACCTTTGAAGAGGGTGATCCAAAAGAGGATCCAGGACAAGCTAGCACTTAAACTACTTGAAGGCGAGATCAGCGAGGGCGATAGTGTGAAGGTCGATGTCCTTAATAATGAGATAATCTTCGAGTCCGAGCCGGGATTTGGTGATAGCGCTGCTGACGGTGGTGCAAAAAATTGATTCAAGGTTCGAATATAAAGTAATTTAGTGGTTTTCAATACTTTAAAAAGGTCGTCACCGGACGACTTCTACAAGCTCTTTTCGTCATTTCCTTATCTTTTTTGCCTAGTTTTATAAAGATTTTAGGGGGTATCTAATAGGCACATAATATGATCATCCAGGTGAGGTCTATATGATAAATGATGAGTTAAATGAGCTTGGCCGGTTTGAAGGAAACGGATCAAAAGTTATCAGTTTTTACTTAAATATCGATGGCGCTCTTTTTCCTAGGCACCAGGACTTGGAACCGGATTTAAACGCACAACTAAGAAAAGTTGAAAAAGATTACTTAAAAGAAAACCATATTGGAGCTGAAGAGAAAAGATCGGTAGCTATTGACCTGGAAAGAATCGATCAGTATGTAAGATTCGAATTAGATAGAGACGATAGGAGGGGGCTGGCAATCTTTGCATCCGCCGATCAGGGTCTTTGGCAGGTCGTTACTTTGCCGGTCAGATTACCCAACCTGGTTGTCGTAGATAATCAACCCTATACCACTACGCTAACTTCGGTAATCGAACAGTATGATTTCTACTGCACCGTAGTAGTCGACAGAAGAAAAGCGAGAATATTTAGTGTCTATATGGGAGAGATAGAAGAATCCTTTGGTCTTTTTGAAGATAATGTGCCTGACCAGGTAAAGAGTGGTGATTGGGCCAGTCTGCGGCAGACTAAAATAGCCCATCATATTGAAGATCACCTTGCCAAGCACTTAAAGAGAGTCTCAAATAAGATGCTTGCCTACTATAAAGCACGAAGATTTAATCATCTGCTTATTGGTGGTTCAAAAGAGGTGATACCGAAGTTTAAAGAAGTGCTTCACCCATACCTGAAAGAGCGGATAGCGGGTGAGTTTATCGCCGAACCCGATACGTCTATCAACAGCATATTATTAAAAAGCAACGAGTGTGAAAAGCATTATGAGTTTGAAAGAGAAAAGGAATTGATAAGAAGAGTGGTCGGTGAGGAAAATAACGGGAAAAAAGCTGTCACCGGTTTGGATAATACGATACAAGCGATAGAGAGAGGACAGGCAAACGAAGTGCTTCTACCACAATCTGCGGAGATTGGCGGTTATCACTGCCATGAAGGACACTTCATCTCGGAAAAAGATGTTAGAAGGTGCCCTATATGCAAAAGAGGCCTTCAGAGCAAAAAAGATGTTGTTAGCGAAGTAATGAGGTTGGCCAGTGCAAAAAATGTTAAGATCCGTTTCTTAAAATATCATGAGTCGATCGGTGATAATCAGCAAATAGGTGCCCTTCTTAGATACGCCGCTTAAGTGTTTTTTAAAAAGTAGGGCTTGGTTAAAATAAGCAAGAATGTGGTATTATTATTCAGGTATTACAAATAGCTTGGAGCCGATATATGGTAGAAAAAAGCGAAAATAATAATGTCTCATCATCTACTAATCTGGATCCCAGGGTAGCCAGTCTTTTGTGCTATCTTTTCGGTTGGATAAGTGGTCTCATCTTTTTTCTGATCGAGAAAGAGGATCATGGGGTGAGGTTTCATGCGTTGCAGTCTATATTTTTTAATATCGGGGTCTCAATTGTCTATATAGCGTTATCGATCCTGATAGGAATATTCGCCGCTGTTCCCGGAATCAATTTACTTCTCATAATCGTGCCACTATTATATTTTATTCTTTCTATTGTTTTTTTAGTGGTCTGGGTAATGCTTATGGTAAGAGCTTACCAGGGAGAAGAGTGGAAATTGCCAATCATCGGCGACATTGCTGAGCAGAATTCGTAAGGTGCGCTGGCAAGAAGAAAGGGTTAAAAAAAGGCCCCACAGAGGCCTTTTTTTCGTCTTATTGATTAGTTCTTAGTTGATTGTCGTGTCTTCGTTTACATCAAAATCAATAGTATCTGAAGATAAAAAAATTATCTCCCTTTCTATACTTTCTATTTCAAGCAATGTTGAAAGAGGTATATTATCCATTGGGAGATTTCGTTTTAGCTCATCCAGCTTAGCCTTTAATCTCTTAAGCTTGTTTTCAAGATGCTCTGCCATTTCATCACTCCTTCAATGATCACATTATACTATATACCCAAAAAATTTTATCAATCAAGCATACCAATTTTCAATTTCGTCGCATGACTTTACTGTTTATCGGGGTTTTTATTGGAAAAAATAATGAGTTATGAATTGTATCACATAATGATGATGTGATAAGCAAGTTGACAATGCTACTTCAGTAGGTGAAAATTGTTGGCGATGAATTTTAGAAGTGTCAGGTCGTGATGGAAAATTGAAGATAGGTTATCCTAGAGCGCTTCTATACTATAAATACTTTCCTTTATGGGAGCATTTCTTGACTCAACTCGGGGCCGAGGTCGTTGTTTCCAATCCAACTAGCAAGAAGACCGTCAACACAGGCACTGTCTTTGCAGATAATGAGCTCTGCCTTCCTGTAAAAGTCTTCTATGGCCATCTGATGGATTTAAAAGAGCGTGTAGACGCAATTTTTGTTCCCAGGATCGTAAGTGTCGTCAAGAAAGAATACACTTGTCCTAAGTTTCTAGGACTTCCGGATATGTCTAGGGCACTCGAAGATGACATGCCGGAAATCATCGATACCACAATAAATATGCAAGAGGGTTGGCGACAGTATATGAAGAGCGTCTTAGAGCTGGGAAGTCGATTCTCCAGTAGCCGGATGAAGGTAATGGGTGCTTATAAAAATGGCGTTACGGCACTAAGAGACTATCATCACCATATGCTTTCAGGTAAGACTCCCATTGAGCTACTAGAGAAGAAGAATTTTTCCGCTCAGAAGCCCCGTTTAAAAGTGGGTATCGCCGGTCATCCATACAATATTTATGACCAATACATAAGCATGAATCTGATAAAGAGATTAAAAGGTATGGGAGTTGACGTAGTAACAGCAGAAATGATTCCTGATTCGGTAATCGAATTAGAGAACAGTCGTCTCCCAAAAAAACTTTTTTGGACCTATGAAAAAGAGGTGGTCGGCACCGTATATCATTGGGCTAACAACAAATCTGTAGATGGAATAATCTACGTTTTGTCTTTTGCCTGCGGTCCAGACTCTCTGGTCCAGGTGCTTCTTGAGCACGAACTTAGAAAAAACAACAATGTTCCGATGATGCCCCTAGTCATTGATGAACATAGCGCTGAAGCCGGGTTGATCACCAGAGTGGAAGCTTTTGTAGATATGATAGGCCGGAAGAAGGAGTCGCTAGTTTGTTAGTGGCTTCACCGAGAATGGGGCACGTTGATATTCTACTGGGCGATCTGTTAGAACGGCTTGGTATTGAATATATGGTGCCTCCAAAATCCTCCGAGAGGACCTTGGCTCTTGGATCAAAACATGCTCCCGAATTTTCTTGTCTTCCTCTAAAGATCAATATCGGTAATTTCATCGAGGCGTTGGAAAATGGCGCTGATACATTGATAATGGCTGGTGGACGTGGTCCTTGCAGGTTCGGTTATTATGCCGAGGTTGAAAAGAGGATCCTAAATGAAGCGGGTTATGAGTTCGAAATGGTGGTTGTCGAACCTCCATCTATGGGTATCTCAAAATTTCTCGGGCCGATCAAAGAAGCATCGGGTAAGTCATCGAGGAAGATCATCAAGGCTCTAAAGGAAAGCTTTCCTAAAGCCCAAGCTTATGACATGTTGGAGAAATATGTTTTACAAAACCGTTGTTACGAAGTGATTCCCGGAAGCACCACGAAGGCTTATAAGCAAGCCATGGACGTTCTCTCCAATATAAAATCGACTTCTGAAGTCGAAGGTTATTTAAGAGAGGCTATAAGCGTCGTAGACGAAGTTGATAAAGACCCATCGAGGGATGTTTTAAAGATCGGAATAATCGGTGAGTTTTTTATCCTTCTAGAGCCCTTTGCCAACTTTGATATCGAGGAATGGCTGGGAAGCAGAGGCGTATATTTAGAGAGGTCGGTTTATGTTACCGACTGGATCGGCCCCGCGGGGGAGAACCCAGTAGGCGGAGCATCACCGAGTGAGATCGTAGAATTGGCCAAACCATATTTAAGTCATGCGGTCGGTGGTGAGGGCCTGCAAAGCGTGGGGCATACCATTCATTATGCTAGAGACGGATTTGATGGAGTGGTCCATATGTTCCCATTTACTTGTATGCCGGAGACGATCGCTAAATCGATATTGCCAAGAGTGGCAAGAGACATCCATATCCCAATCATCCACTTCACAATAGACGAGCAGACAGGAAAAGCCGGGATCGCTACCAGGATGGAGGCCTTCCTAGATCTTTTAATGAGCAAAAAGAGGGCTAGAGCCGGAAACTAATACTAAGGGGAGAATAATTTGTCGGAGGAAAAAATAAATAATATTGGATATCTTGGGGTCGATGTCGGATCTGTAAGCACTAACTTGGTGATTCTCGACATCGATAATAAAGTAGTCGCCTCTGTCTACAGGCGTACGCAGGGACAACCCATACAAGCGGTACAAAGGGGTCTGGAAGAGTTAAAAGATAAACTTGAAGCCGACATCAATATCTTAGGGGTAGGCACGACTGGGAGTGCCAGATATCTGACAGGCGTCATCGTCGGCGCAGACACCGTTAAAAATGAGATCACGGCCCACGCGGTGGCTGCCAGCCATGTTGCACCCAACGTCAGGACTGTACTTGAAATAGGCGGCCAGGATTCAAAGATAATACTTCTAAATGACGGCGTGGTAGTCGACTTTGCCATGAATACCGTCTGTGCTGCCGGGACCGGATCTTTTTTAGATCATCAATCGGCGCGCCTCGGCATACCGATTGATCAATTCGGCGGACATGCCTTAAAAGCTAAAGAAGGCGCTCAGATCGCCGGTAGATGCTCGGTATTTGCTGAATCTGACATGGTACATAAACAACAAGTTGGTTATGCTCTTGAAGAGATAATCTTTGGGCTTTGCCAGGCTTTAGTAAGGAATTATCTCAACAATCTGGCTAAGGGCAAGGATATCTTAAACCCCATTGTCTTCCAGGGAGGAGTTGCCGCCAATTCGGGGATGAAGCGCGCTTTTGAAGAGGGCCTGAACATGGAAATCATCATTCCAGATCATTTTAATGTTATGGGAGCTATCGGCTCCGCGCTACTTGCTAAGGAGACGATGATGCTAGATGACAGGCCGACAAATTTTAAAGGTTTTGATGCTTCCTTAATAGATTATAAAACCAGTAGTTTTGGTTGCAATGGCTGCGAGAACAGTTGCGAGATCATCAAGATCCAGGTGGAAGATGAAGTGCTTGCCAAGTGGGGAGGTCGATGCGGAAAGTGGGAAGTCGACCAGATCCATGCTCAACATGTTTACAAAGTTTAGACGCTTGATTCAAGCGCATAAGTTCCTTAAGACCTCTTGCTAAAGAATAGTTATTCTGCTTTAATATTTTATGCAGAATTCTGAATTAACCTTTCTTGTGTTTTCTGAGCATAAAGCAAAATGGGTATCAACTAAGCCTTGTAATAAAAGGTTGTCATAATTTTATTCAACTATTATGTGAAGAGGTGTATAAGTGGCTAAGATCTTAGAGAAACGAAAAGTACGGCCGGACGTTTACTACATAAGACTTGATACGCCCGATATTGCCGAGCACGCGAAACCGGGACAGTTCGTCATCATCAGGATCCACAAAAATGGGGAGAGGATACCGATATCTCTAGCCGATATCGATCCGGAAAGAGGATCGATCAGCCTAATGTACATGACCGTTGGAAAGACCTCAACGGAGCTATCGACTTTAGAGGTCGGAGATGAGATCAAAGATGTAGTCGGTCCTCTTGGTAAACCTTCTCATATAGAAAAGTTTGGAAGAGTTGCTCTTGTTGGCGGAGGCTTTGGAGTTGCTCCTCTGTACCCTATCGCCAAAGCCTTAAAAGCTGCCGGTAATGAAGTCGTGACAGTAATGGGTGCCAGAAATGAGGACCTGCTTCTCTATGAAAATGAGATGGCAGCTACATGCGATGAAGTTTTGATTACCACCGATGATGGCAGTAAAGGCATTAAAGGTGTCGTAACGATCGCTTTAGAAGAGGAATTAAAAAAGGGGATCGACCTCGTCATAGCTATTGGTCCCGCAATAATGATGAAATTTGTCTGTAAGACGACCGAGCCGCACAAGGTTAAGACTTGGGTGAGCTTGAATCCAATAATGGTCGACGGGACGGGTATGTGCGGAGCTTGCCGTGTTTCCGTCGGCGGCCAAACAAAATTCGGCTGCATCGACGGACCGGAATTTGACGGTCATGAGGTCGATTGGGATCTACTTATGAGCCGTCAGCAGATGTATTTAAAAGAGGAGAAGGAAGCGATGGAGCTATACGAATGTAACTGTGCTCCAGCAAGCTAGTATTCACAAAAAGATCTGGAGGTCTTTCCATTGTCTGAGAACGAAGAGCAAAGCGAAGAAAAACAGGAAGTAAAAAGAGAGCGACGAAAACTTATCCCCGATAAAGTAGCTATGCCCCATCAAGACCCGATAGAGCGTGGGAAGAATTTTGATGAAGTAGCTTTGGGATATACGGTTGAACAGGCCCTTGAAGAGGCGGAGCGTTGTATCTTGTGCCCAAAACCTCCGTGCATAAAGGGTTGCCCGGTAGAAGTTCCTATAAGAGAATTTATCGAGCTAATCAGAGATAATGATTTCGTTGGCGCCAGTCGTAAGATCAAGGAGACAAATCTTCTTCCAGCTGTTTGCGGTCGTGTCTGCCCACAGGAAGACCAGTGTGAAAAAGTTTGTGTCGTCGGCAAGAAATTCGAACCGGTATCGATCGGGCGCCTGGAAAGATTTGCCGCTGATTATGAGAGAGAAACCGGCGAAAAGGCAGTATTTAAACTAGCGGAATCGACTGGTAAGAGAGTTGCAGTCGTGGGAAGTGGTCCCGCCGGTATAACTGCCGCCGCTGAACTGGCAAAGCTCGGTCATAGCGTGACGATGTATGAAGCATTGCATGAACCGGGCGGAGTTTTAATATATGGGATACCCGAGTTTCGCTTGCCAAAAGCCATTGTAGCCGATGAGATTAGGGCTCTAGAAGACATGGGCGTTGAGATCAAGACAAACGTTGTCATCGGGAAGTTATTTACGATCGCGGACCTTAAAGCAGAATTTGACGCCGTATTCATCGGCACGGGAGCGGGGTTGCCGATGTTTATGAATATCGATGGCGAGAATCTAAACGGAGTCTACTCGGCAAATGAGTTTCTATCGAGGACAAATCTAATGAAAGCCTATGAATTTCCTGAGTTCGATACTCCGATCAAAGTGGGAAAGAAAGTAACAGTCGTCGGTGGCGGTAATGTTGCCATGGATTCAGTTAGAACGGCGCTTAGGCTTGGAGCCGAAGAGGCGACAATAGTTTATCGAAGGAGCGAAGAGGAGTTACCGGCCAGAATAGAAGAAGTCCATCACGCGAAAGAAGAGCAGATAAAGTTTGATCTGCTTACAAGTCCAATCAGGATAATCGATAATGGTGAAGGCTGGGTCAAAGCCATTGAATGCATAAGGATGGAGCTGGGAGAGCCCGATGATTCAGGAAGGCGCCGCCCGATTCCGATCGAAGGATCAGAATTTCAAATACCTTGTGATCTCGTGATAATGGCGATCGGCACAAACTCTAATCCGATCATTCCCGAAACTACAAAGGATCTTGAGCTAAATAAATGGGGATACATCGTTACTGATGAAAATACAGGCAAGACCAGTATTGAAGGGGTATATGCCGGCGGTGATATTGTTACTGGATCAGCTACTGTAATTCTTGCAATGGGAGCGGGGCGCAAGTCCGCAAATGCCGTCCACCGGTTTTTAATGGGTATTCCGGAACCGGAACTCGAGACAGAAGAGGGAAAAGAGCAGCCGGTAAACTGACCTAAGAAACAAACTCTAATTGACGATCAGGTCCCCTGATCCCAAGCGATGTTTCAGTAGCTTGAGATTAGGGGATTATCTTTTTTGGGGGAGGTAGATAAGATGTTTCAAAAGACCAACAAGCAAACGCACCAGAGTACTATTGGAAAAAGAATATCAAATGTAGCCGGTTCCGCCGGAGATAAGGTTGGTGGGTTCGCAGCCGGTCAGAGTGATAACGTCGGCTGGATAGTCGCCACGGTGCTTGCTTTTGCCTTAGGTCTCCTGGGCGGGATATTGATCGCCCCGAGGTCGGGTCAGGAAACGAGAAAGAATATTGGAGAAAAGGCAAAAGACGTATCTAGTGTAGTTACTCGCAGTAGACTAAAGAGCGCTCCCGAAGCACCGAGTGATGTTGACGAAGTCTCATAGTCAGAAGATTTTTATCACAAGTGAAAAATAAGTTTGCATTTATTAACTACAGCAGATACGAGTAAGGCTTTTTTTAATAATGTAAAAGATGTGAGGGCAAATGACAGAGATCAATAAAGAGATAGCTGCGAGAATTGAGAAGATAACGTCTGACAGAAGGGCGATAAGCTCACATTATGATCTACCACCGGAGTTCTTTATGAATTTTCTGGGACCAAGAATGGCATATTCCTGCGCTTATTTTACAGATGAAAACAATGATCTTATAAGTGCCGAAAACGATAAACTTAGGTTGAAAACAAATAAACTCAGGCTGGAAAATGGTGACCGGATACTTGACCTAGGGTGCGGCTGGGGAAGCTTCCTCTTCTTTGCAGCTGAAAAGTATGATTGCGAAGCTATTGGTATAACGTTATCTAACGAACAAGCGATGTTCGTAAACGAGAAAGCCAAACTACTCGGTATTCAGAATAGAGTGCATGCCGACGTTGAGCATGTATATGATTTGGATTACGAAACCGAGTCTTTTGACAAGATACTCACTGTCGGGGCGATCGAGCACATTGAAGATCTAAATCTTACATTTTCGAATGCCAATCGCCTACTTAAAGAGAGCGGTCTTTTTTTAGTACATGGAATGACAAGACCGTGGGCGACCAGAAGCCTTGAGCTGGATGGACTTAGAACCGAAGTAGATGATCTGGTTGAGATGCATTTTGGCGTAGGACATTGGAAGAGTCTTTGGGAGGTAGTCCAGGCACTAGAGCTCTCAAGCTTCGAGGTCCTCGATCACGAGAATATCACCCATCACTATCAGCTTACTGTAAGAAGATGGCTTGATAATCTTCAGGAAAATGAAGATATAATATCTGACAAGATCGTTCCAGATGAGAAGTATCGCGAATTTATTGCCTTCATGGCAGCGTATATCGTTTCATTCGAGATGAGCAATACAATATGCAATCAGTTGCTTTGCCAAAAACATATGAAGGATACGTTGAGGCAGCAAGGGCCTTTGACAAGAGAACATATGATCCTATAAAGAGGTGATGATATGAGTGGAGATCCTTTTGAACAAGCACCAAATGTGATATTCGAAGAAATTCTTCCCGAACTTGCGAGAAGGTATCAGGATGCGGCTAAAGCCATAAACGCCGTTTTAGCTATCGAGCTAAGAGGAAAAAACGGTGGAAGCTGGTCGCTTGATCTGACCGGTCCACCGGTTGCCAGTAAAGGTATAGAAGAAGGTGCCGATTGCCTTATCGAGATGGAGGCAGACAGGTTCTCGACCCTATTACAGACCAGAAAGATAATGCCATGGCTGAAGGCTTATAAATCGCGCAAGATTAATATAACTGGCGATCTTCCGACAGTAGTGAAATTGGGACAGCTGCTTAATAAGGCCGTTAAGAAAGAGAAGGCCGCCTAAAACGCTAGTTGGTCAGACTTCTGATCGGTGCGGGGATCCTGCCGCCTCTATCGATGAAATCTTTCGATGAATGATCACTTAATTTAATGATCGGCGCCCCACCTAACAGGCCGCCAAAGTTAGCTACTTCGCCAACTTTTTTGCCGGGAACAGGAATCAACCGTGTCGCCGTAGTCTTATCATTGATCATCCCGATCGACATCTCGTCAGCTATGATTGCGGATATAGTCTCAGCAGTGGTATCGCCGGGGACAGCTATCATATCAAGGCCGACAGAGCAGACAGAAGTCATGGCTTCAAGTTTATCGATAGAAAGAGCCCCGGCTTTAATTGCTTTAACCATACCCAGATCCTCGCTCACCGGGATAAAAGAACCTGATAAACCGCCCGTTGATGAAGTCGCGAAAAGACCGCCTTTTTTTACAGCTTCATTTAGAAGAGCCAGGGCAGCAGTCGTACCGTGACAACCGCAATACTCCAAACCCATCTTCTCAAGTATTAAAGCCACTGAATCTCCGGCGGTAGGTGTCGGGGCGAGAGAGAGATCGATGATCCCCATCGTAACTCCCAATCTTTTAGCGGCCTCTCTGCCTATTAGCTCACCGACCCTAGTTATTTTGAACGACGTCTTCTTGATGATCTCCGATAGGGACGTAAAGTCCAGGCCGGGACTGTTCTCAATAGCTGACCTGATCACTCCCGGGCCGCTGATGCCGATATTTACAGCCGCCTCGGCCTCTCCTATCCCGTGATAAGCACCGGCCATAAAGGGATTATCTTCAGGAGCGTTGCAGAAAACTACTAATTTAGCGCACCCGACCCCATCTTGATCACGGGTCATTTCCGCCGTTTCTTTTATTACGCCACCCATTTTTTTCACCGCGTCCATATTGATGCCTGCCTTAGTGGAAGCGACATTTACAGAGGAGCACACTCGTTCGGTAACCGATAGAGCATCCGGAATAGAATCGATGAGCGAGACATCGCCACTGGTAAAACCTTTTTGAACGAGAGCGCTATAGCCACCTAGAAAATCGACACCGACTTTGTCTGCCGCCTCATCTAAAGTGATCGCTATCGATCTAAGGTCTTTTCCTTTACACCCTTCGGCTATCGCGGATATTGGGCTGACTGCTATCCTTTTATTGATAATTGGAACACCATATTTCGATTCCAGTTCATCAACGACAGCGATAAGATTTTTGGCCGTGTTCGTGATTTTCGAATAAATGTTGCGTTGCAGCTTTGCCGGTCGGCTGTCCTGGCAATCTCTAAGATTTAAGCTAAGAGTAACGGTACGGATATCCAATTTCTCTTGCCTTAGCATATTAACTGTTTCTAATATTTCGTTATGGTTGATAAGCATATCTGCTACTTTTTAGACGCGGTGCATAAATCTGAACACATCTTCGTGTTGGACGGTAATCTTGAGATTGAGTTTCTCCCCCAGTTTCAAAAGGAGATTTTTTAGCTCATCAATCTTAATCTTGGCTTCATCAATCGCTACCAGCATTATCATCGAAAAAATGTCATCCATAAGGGTTTGGCTGATATCCTCGATATTGCAGGAGTTATTTGCCAAAGCACCGGAAACTTTTGCTACTATACCGGATTGATCCTTACCAAGAACAGTTACAATTATCTTTGAACTCATTCGACCCTAACGGTTTTTTTGTTTATAGGTAAGATTCTACGTTGAATGTTATAAAGGGCAAGTGTAATTAAAAAATATGCATATGGAAACACTTTTATGCTTTGCCCGATAACGATATACTTGTATTTGCTTTTTGTCACTAAATTTAGAAATTGATTATGAGTAGGGAAATGGCCGAACACATAATTGTCTTTAATTCGACGCATCAGGCTTTAAAAACGGAAGATATTTTTAGAGAAAACGACATTGATTTTGATGTTGTTCCTCTACCCAAGGAGTTTACTGCCGATTGCGGTTTGGCTTTAAAAATATCCGAGGTCGATATGGGAGATGTGGAGTTACTGCTAGAGAGCTCGTACATCCAGATTAGGGGAATATTTAAGAGCGTTTAATATAGATCTTGTTTATCTCATCTGTGTAGCTAATAAAAGAAAGATATCTGAGCAAATGAGCAAGAACGTAGAAGTCAAGATCGGTGATATTGTCGAGTTATCAAAAGATCATCCTTGCGGATCAAGCAAGTGGGAAATATATAGAACGGGCATGGATATCGGCCTAATCTGTCAAGGATGCAATAGAAGGATCAAGCTGCAAAGATCGGTCTTTAATAAAAGGTTTAAGAAACGTATAAACCGTGGTAATCAGTAGATATAATAAGTTGTAAACAAAGCTTGCTATGGTATAATCAACGCTATCCTTCTGCTTCATCCAAAAATGGGGCTGAAAGGGGTCTGTATTAAACGGACTTCAATGACCAGAGGAGGTGAGATATTGCGCCACTATGAGATGATGGTCGTTCTTGATGCTGACATTGATGACGCGGCTGTAGAAAAGACCAATAATAAGATCGAAACTCTGATAGATAAAAACCAGGGTAAACTTGTAAAAAAAGAACAATTGGGAAAGAAGAGACTCGCCTATGAGATCAATCATAAAACAGAAGGCATCTATGGCCTCTTTTTTTTCGATGGTGAACCCAAGACTTTAGAAGAGTTAGAAAGAAATCTGAGAATTCAAGATGAAATTATTAGGTTCGGGATATTTAAGCTTCCCGAGAAGAAAAAGAAAGGATAGAAAGTGGCATCCCTTAATCGCGTAATACTTATAGGAAACTTAACTCGTGATCCGGAGCTTAAGTACACGCCGAATGGCAGTCCGGTCGCTAATTTTGGAATCGCTGTTAACAGAAACTACACGAATAAACAGGGTGAAAAGATTAGCGATGTCGATTTTTTTAATGTCGTTGCTTGGGCAAAACTTGCGGAATTATGTGGGGAGTATATTAGAAAGGGAAGCCCGGTTGCAATAGAAGGGCGTCTGACAAGCCGCTCTTGGGAAAATAATGAAGGACAAAAGAGGACGACTGTAGAGGTCGTTGCGGAGAATGTTCAGTTTTTAGGTAAATCCGGCGGCGGCGGTGAACGGCCTGCTGAGGTCGGTGTAACAGAGTCCGCTGAGATAAATCTTGATGAGGATATTCCTTTTTAGAAAGGGTGGTAAGATTGGCCAGAAAGCCGATACAGAAAGAATTCACGCGCAAACCAAGACGAAAGTATTGTTATTTTTGTAAGCAGAAAATAGATTATATTGATTATAAAGATTTGTCGACTTTAAGGCGCTATATTAGTGATAAAGGAAAGATAAGGCCTAGAAGAGTCTCGGGCACATGCCAGCAACATCAAAGAGATCTTGCGATCGCTATAAAAAGATCTAGAGAGATGGCGCTAATACCATATGATTCAAAGTGATTCAAAGAACGTTTAGATCACCGATCGACTGGAGGACTTAGATGGAAGTCATCTTACAAGAAGAAATATTATCGCTGGGAAGAATCGGTGACGTTGTTAATGTCGCACCAGGATATGCCAACAACTATCTTATACCTAAAGGATTGGCAATCGTCGCGACTCCTGGCAACCTTAAACAACTGGAAGCTAGAAGAACGATTATTGATAAAAAGGAATCGGCTGTAAAGAAAGAAGCCGAAAAAATAGCCGCTAAGGTCGATGGAAAAGATATAAAATTAGAAGCCCGTGCCGGAGAAGAGGGAAGACTCTATGGTTCGGTAACGGCCAAGGATATTGCTGAGGCGATAGGGGAGCAGCTTAAAGTCGAGGTTGACAAAAATCAGGTCGGCCTAGGTGATCACATCAAAGATGCGGGTACGCATGAGATAAAAATCAAATTTCACTTCGATGTCGATGCTATAATAAAAGCGGAAATCGTTGCCATTGAAGAGAAAAGTCGGTAGGTAGCTGTGGCTGAAAAAAGCCAAAATCTAAATGTAACTACATCTGATAGGATCCCTCCTCATAACATAGAAGCTGAACAAGCACTGCTTGGTTCGATGCTTATCTCTGCCGACGCTATTTCGCTAGTAATCGAAATCGTAAAATCGGAGGATTTTTATAGTGACGCCCATCGCTCGATTTACGAGTCAATCAACACGATGTTCGTCGATGGAGAACCGATCGACTCGATTACCCTTTCAGAGAATCTAAAAAGTAGTTCATCATTGGAACGAGTCGGGGGAAAAGCCTTCATTCACTCTCTTGCTAATCTCGTGCCCACGGCCGCAAGCGCAGTGCATTATGCAAATATTGTCTCAAGGAATGCTACTCTAAGAGGTCTGATCAGGGCTGCGACGGAGATAGCAACGATTGGTTATGAAGCCCCTGAAGATATTGAGCTTGCTGTCGATGAAGCGGAAAGCCTAATTTTTGCTATTTCTGATAAAAGAGTTTCTGAAAATTTTGTCCCTATTAAGCAAGTGGTGATCGAGAATTATGAACACATTGAAAAACTTGCAAAAGACAATAATGATCTAACTGGCCTTTCAACCGGTTTTAGAGACCTCGACCTTAAGACATCGGGCCTTCAAAAGTCAGATCTGATCATTGTGGCGGCAAGGCCGTCGATGGGTAAGACTGCTTTAGCTCTGTCTATAGCCCAGCATGTGGCTGTCGTGGAAAAAAAGCCGGTGGCTATCTTTAGTCTTGAGATGAGTAGGCACCAACTGGCCCAAAGGTTGCTAGCTTCAGAAGCGAGAATCGATGCCCAGGCTATAAGGACGGGAAAGATAAGGGACGACGGCTGGCAACATCTTCAAAGAGCGATGGATCGCTTGGCAAACGCCCCCATTCATATCGATGATTCGGCGGGCACCACGATTATGGAGATAAGAGCGAAAGCCAGAAGGCTTATGCAAAAAGAGAAATTAGAGTTAATAATTGTGGATTATCTGCAGCTTATGACCGGAAGAAACAGATCTGAGAATCGCCAGCAGGAGATATCTGAGATATCAAGATCTTTAAAGATACTTGGGCGCGAAATGAATATACCGGTGATAGCTGTTTCCCAGCTCTCAAGAGCCGTAGAGGCCCGTGATAATAAGAGACCTAAACTATCTGACCTAAGAGAGTCCGGCGCTATTGAGCAAGATGCTGACTTGGTGGCTTTCATCTATCGAGACAAGTACTATAATCCGGAAAATGATGACAATATTGCTGACATCATAATTGCAAAACACAGAAACGGACCGACTGGTTCCGTTCAGCTATCATTTGTAGATAATTATGCGAAGTTTGAAAACCTCGCCCACATTAAAACTCCCACGATGTAATAAATAAAGCTTTTTCAAAACAATTTATCAATTATTAATAAATGTCGATAATAATATAGCTTGATTGTTAAGCGGATATAGAAGCGCCAAAGACGGCAATGTCAGGGGGTCGCGATGGCTAGATGTTGGGAGATAAAGAAGTGCCCGGCAAGTCATTATATAGACTGTGAAGCTTACAAGAGTAAAGAGGATTGCTGGAAGATAAAGAACGGATGTCTTTGTCGCGAGGGGCAGAGTTGCGATCGTTGTTTAATCTATAACTCTTTCACTGAAAATATTGCATATAATAGTCGTTAGCATTCCCTAAGCTACTGCATCGTCTTCAGTTGGTCGACGATTCTAATCAGGAAGACAATTTTGTCGTATTTCCACCGTCATCGTTGGCTCTTTTTAGGGCAAGCCGTCCTTTTTTAATAAGCTCTGCCAAGCTTGCGCCGCCACTAGGGTATTCAACGATGCCTCCGCTTAATGTAATCGGATCGTTTTTTCTTACTGAGTCTTGTTTAATCGAACGCCTTACCCGATCGACAGCCTTTTTAGCCTCATCGATGTCTGTCTCCGGTAGAAGAATGGTGAATTCCCCTAAATTGCCCCGAGCCGCCGAATCTGTCAATCGGATAAATCTTACTAGTTGGCTGGCTACATCTTTAAGTATACGGTCTTGTTCGGCTGTACCCCCTTTAGGGTCTAGATGTTTGAAATCATCGATACCGATAAAAGCAATACTGAAGGCCTTTCTGTATCTTTTTGATCTACACATTTCACTCTCTAACATTTTCTCGATTGCGTCAGCATTATAGACATTTGTCAACTTGTCTTTTACGGCCTGCTCGTAATTTTCTATTTGAGCGGAGCCGTAAAATCCTTTTATCATCGCTTTTTGGATCATATCCATAGCTGGTCCGAGATTTTTGTTGCAGGCGATGATCTCATCTGCCGACAGATCATCTATGGAGGCAATGTGATTATATAAAACATCTCGAAGTGTGGCACATTGCTGAATCACGTCTTCTATCTGAAATCCTATTTCAAGACGTTTTTTCCCAAATTCCGAAGCTATCTGATAGAGTTCGGAGTCTGTCTCAAATGAATCAAGAATGTCAGCCCTAGAAATGTTGCTGGATATTCCTCCGATCAAGGTTGGGATAGCTCCGATTAATTCTTCATTGGTGATCGGAGTTATATTATGGCTGATACACAGATCATCTTTAACGTCAGTTAACCAGTCTTCAGTTATATTCCAGGCACTGGCCTTTATAGAATCAGCCACAACGGCCCATTTTTTCATTTGATCCATTTGTGATTGGATACCCGTTTAAAGCCATATCGTAACTGCAGTGATTGCTAAGACAATCGCCACCACCTTGGTATCCTTTAAAAAAAATAGTAATATTCGTTAAAGACTTTGATAAAAAAGACGATATAATACTTACACAAAAATATTTTATTTTAAAAGAAAGAAGGGGTAGTCTTGAGCTATTTGGTAATCTACAAAGAAGGCGGCGAAGAGAAAAAAGATGTATTTAGCGGCGCCAGTGATGCTGCTACGCACATTGAAGATCTGATCAGAGACAAGAATATCAGCGCCGATGATATTGATCTTCATGAATTAACGAAAGTCGAATACGGCGTAAAACATGTACCGGTTGTAACTCTTAACGGTAACGATCATCACGAAGAAGAACTTGAACCGGAAAAAGAAACGATATCAAGTAAGATCGTAGAAGGCATAGAAGATGTCCAGGATGCATCTGCTAAAGATGAAAGTCTGGAAGTCTTTACGTTTGAATCGTAATCAAACTGCAGAAATCAAGTAAAAGACCGCCTGTAGGGCGGTCTTTTTTTTATTGAAAAAAAACAACTTGGGCTTAATAAGAGTGATAAACTAAGATCCTATGGTTGACAATGATTTCCTCGACGATTTAAATCCGATACAGAAAGAAGCAGTTTTGCTAAACGACGGGCCGCTTCTAGTACTTGCAGGGGCTGGAAGCGGCAAGACTCGTCTGCTTACCTATAAAATAGCTTATCTAATAAGAGAATTGTCCGTGGAACCTCGATCGATACTGGCTATTACATTCACCAATAAGGCGGCGACCGAGATGAAGTTTCGCATAGAGAAATTGATCGGCGGGCGCCTGGCAAATGATATGTGGATCAGCACTTTTCACTCTGCTTGCAACAGAATGCTGCGGATCTACGCTAAAAAGATCGGTTTCGATAACAACTTTGCCATCTATGACGGCAGGGACTCATATCAGCTTGCAAAGGAATCTTTGAAGGAACTGGATCTCGATCCAAAACAATATCCGCCTAAGGGAATATTGGCCGCTATAAGCGGGGCAAAAAGTAGATTGATCGAGCCAGACACATATTCAAAAACCACAGAAGATGATTTTGAAGAGATTGTTTCAAAGATATATTTTCTCTATCAATCGAAGTTATTTGAAAACCAGGCCATGGATTTTGATGATCTTATCAATATGACCGTCAAATTATTAAAAGAAGACAAGGTAGTCTTTGACAGATTTAGGGATCAATTTAAATATGTCCTTGTGGACGAGTATCAAGACACTAATCCGGCTCAATATAGGTTGATCAAGCATCTTGGCGGCGGCGGTAAAAACCTTACAGTCGTTGGAGATGAAGACCAATCGATCTATGCTTTCAGGATGGCCGATATAAAAAATATTCTCGACTTTGAAAAAGACTTTCCTGGTACGACTCTTATAAAGCTGGAGCAGAACTATCGTTCGACAAAAAAGATTCTGGAAGCCGCAAATAATGTTATCAAAAGAAATCTAAATCGTAGCGGAAAAACGCTATGGACGGCTAACCCTGAAGGGGGGATAGCTTCAGTATATGCTGCTGAAAACGAGATCGCCGAAGTAGAATTTGTGGTAAGAGAAATTGAACGCTTGGTAGAGTCTGAGGGAGAGCAATTATCGGATTGCGCCATCTTCTATCGAACGCACGCTCAGTCTAGAGTATTGGAAGAGACGCTTCTTCGAAATGGGATCTCATATAGGATCATCGGATCCCTTAGGTTCTATGAGCGAAAAGAGATCAAGGATATTTTGGCTTATCTATGGGTCATCTATAATCCGTCCTCAAATCTGCAATTAAAAAGGATAATCAATGTTCCAAAGAGAGGGATAGGGGCTAGAACCGTTGCTAAAATAGAAGCTTACGCTGCAAATAAGAAGATATCGCTCTACCAAGCGCTAAATCGAATCGATGAGATAAGCGTGGGGTCAAAGTCGAGCAAGCAGATCCTCGACTTTTTAAAGATGATGGGCGATCTGATAAATCATAAGGAGATCGTAGGCCTCAGTTCTCTTGCAAGGAAGATTCTAAGTAAAACTAAATATTTGGAGGAGTTAAGCGCCGAAAGAACAGCGCAAGCACGCTCTAGAATTGAAAACTTGGATGAATTTTTATCTGTAGTACGGGAGTATGAAACCGGTTCGACCTCCGAGGATCTGGCAGCATTTTTGCAACAAATATCGCTTATATCGCCAGCAGATACGTCAGATGGGGAGAGCGGCGGAGTCAATCTTATGTCACTTCACAGCGCTAAAGGTCTTGAGTATGAGAACGTTTTTATAATCGGGATGGAGGAGGGAATATTTCCTCACGCTAGATCGCTCGGCGAGAATGACCAGCTAGAAGAAGAGAGAAGGCTCTGTTACGTTGGAATGACGAGGGCGAGAGAGCGGCTTTACATGACTTATGCTTTTTCTAGGCTTCTCTTTGGCCAACGCCTGATCAACAAACCGTCACGTTTTGTCGAAGAAATTCCGGATCACTTACTTCAGTTTGTCGGAAAAGAAAAAAGAAGTGAGCCGTCTCTTCAGGCGGTTTATCCTGGCGAGATCGTATTTCACGATAAATGGGGTGAAGGTATGGTAATAGAAGTGGAGGGAAAAGACGAAAACGCAATCGCTACTATAAATTTTGAGGGGCTGGGAACGAAGCGGGTCCTTCTTATGTATACGCCGCTTAAGCTAAAGGAGGAACAGTAAAACTGCCTGGTTGAGAGGTATAAACATAATTGACAGTAATCACATTAAGGGTAATTATTAATGATAGCCGGTGACATCCCCCTTGTCGCCGGCTACTCTTTTTGATAGGAATTCTTTCGGTGAACTTTCCAAGTAGAAGTTAGCTAGAGCACCGCCGTGGATTCCATAAGAATCTATATATTTATCATTTCGAAATTAGGATATCGTTCAATATACCTGGACAAATCCGATGGGAGAATCTCTCTGGCTTGGTGAGTTCAACTTCGCTTTTCTGCCTTTTCTTGCTTAACTGATGCCCGAGCAGGGCATCTTCTATAAGCTACCGGAAAATAGGATAAGTTTTGGATGATGAGAGAATACGATGTGATCGTTGTAGGCGCTGGACCGGCAGGGATATTCGCAGCTCTTGAGCTTGTCAGGGAAAATGAATTAAATGTTCTCATTTTGGAGGGAGGCGCTGATATCGAACGCCGCACCTGCCCAGCTCGGGTCAGTGCCAGAGACTGTACGGTTTGTAGGACATGTTCGATAACTTCGGGATGGGGAGGAGCCGGCGCTTTTAGCGATGGAAAACTTACCCTTTGCCAAAAAATAGGCGGTTGGCTGGATGAGTATATCGATTCAGATACATTGAATGGGCTGATCGACCATGTTGACAAGATATACTTGGAATTCGGGGCACCTGCCGATCTCTATGGGACAGCCGAAGAAGAGATCGATCGGATAAGAAAAGAGGCTATCATGGCCGATCTGACTTTGATCGATTGTCGAATAAGGCACATGGGAACAGACCGCTGTGCCGATGTCCTTGGCAGTATGAGGGATTATATAGACAGACGGGCGACAATAAAAACAGGAGTTCATGTAAGCACTATTCTTACCGACGAAAAAGCGGTTGCCGGGGTCAGAACTGATAACGGTGAGGATTATTTTTCCCGGAACGTAATCATTGCTCCCGGCAGGCATGGATCAGATTGGTTAAGCCAAGAGGCGAAGCGGATCGGACTCTCCCAACTATACAACTCAGTTGATATCGGAGTAAGGGTAGAAGTACCAAAGGAAGTGATGAGACCCCTGACTGATACTTTATATGAATCCAAGCTTATCTATTATTCAAAGTCTTTTCAGGACGAGGTAAGGACATTCTGCATGAATCCCGGCGGGTTCGTGGCTCCGGAGACTTATGGTGATGTAGTCTTAGTCAACGGTCACAGCTTTTCTCATAATAAGAGTGAAAATACTAATTTTGCCTTACTTGTTAGTACGAGCTTCACCGAACCGTTCAAAGAACCTACCGCATACGGAAAATATATCGCCAGGCTGGCAAATCTTCTTGGAAATGGTATCATCATACAGTCGCTCGGTGATCTCTATCTCGGCAGGAGATCTACGGCAGAGCGGATCGAGCGCTCGACAGTTAAGCCTACCTATGGGGCTGCGAATCCGGGTGACCTAAGTTTTGTGCTTCCTTATAGATACATAAAGGGAGTCATAGAGATGTTGGAAGCGCTTGATAAATTAGCACCTGGAGTTAATAGCAGAAATACACTATTATACGGTGTCGAAGCTAAATTTTACTCATCAAGGATGAAGTTGACTGGTGGCTTTGAGACAGAGGTGAGGAATCTGTATGCCATCGGAGATGGTGCCGGTATAACTAGAGGCTTAGTGCAGTCTTCTTGCTCCGGAGTAGTGGCTGCAAGGTCAATACTTGCAAAGTCAAATGGGCTCGAGAAAAAAAGAGCAAGTTAGGATTTCATAACAACCTCAAAAGACAGTTGGCATTCGAAGGAAATTATTCATTCAAAGAGGAGGACGCGTGCCAGGAATAGTTCTAATCGGCACCCAATGGGGTGACGAGGGAAAAGGCAAGATAACTGATATATTGGCGGACGATATGGACGTGGTCGTTAGGTATCAGGGAGGAAACAACGCCGGCCATACGATTGTAAATAGTGATCATGAACTAAAACTGCATCTTATTCCATCAGGAATATTAAATGAACATGTTATTCCAGTAATCGCCTCCGGTGTCGTTATCGATCCGAAAACGCTTTTAGAAGAGATCGATGGACTTGAAGCCAGGGGGATCTCAACTGATAAGCTTAAGGTCAGTAGCAATGCTCATCTTATTATGCCTTACCATCGCTTGCTTGATGCCGCTACCGAACTAAGACTGGGAAAGACAAAGATCGGAACTACGAAAAAAGGAGTTGGGCCTGCTTACACCGATAAGTCGGCCAGGCTGGGTATTCGGGTGCAAGACATGTTGGACCCCAGTATTTTAAAGAAAAAACTTGATCAGGTAACTGCTATTAAGAATGAAATTTTGACTAAAGTCTACGGCCTCGAAGAGGTAAGCAGTGAAGAGATCTTTAAGGAATATTCCACGTATGCTGACCGATTGAGACCGTTTATAACCGAAACTTCACTCTTGATCAACGAAGCGCTCGACGATGGAAAAAAAGTTTTGTTCGAGGGAGCGCAGGGAACTCTTTTAGATCTAGACCATGGTACATATCCTTTCGTCACTTCATCATCGCCTATAGCCGGTGGCGCCTGCGTGGGAGCTGGTGTCGGTCCTCTAAGGATCGATAAGGTAATTGGAATAGTCAAGGCGTATACGACCAGGGTGGGTGAGGGCCCGTTTCCTACAGAACAGATAAATGAGACAGGCCAAATAATGAAGACTGAAGGGGCAGAAATTGGAACCACTACAGGTCGCGACAGACGGTGCGGCTGGCTTGATATACCGATTCTTAAATATTCGGTAAAGGTAAGCGGTATAAGTAGTTTAGTCATGACCAAGCTTGATGTATTATCGGCCTTCGATACGATCAAGCTTTGTGTAGGATATCTTTTTGAAGACAAAGAGTACGACTACTTTCCGCCTCACCAGACGATCTTTCATAAATGTGAACCGATCTATGAAGAAATGCCGGGGTGGAGGGAGGATATCAGGGGAGTCCGCGAATTAAGTAAATTGCCTCTTGCAGCTCAGAAATACATTAATAGGGTGATCGAACTTTCCGGAGTCCCGTTTGAAATTGTCTCAGTAGGGCCAAAAAGGAAAGAGACCATTAGCCTGGCACGTATTTAAGTTGCTTAAGGCTTTTCGACTCACGAAGAATTACTCTATAGTCTTGAGCTAGATTGACAAGTTCATCAAGGGCGTTTACTTCAGTAAAAAACATACGGTCCCCTCTTTAAATCCAAGCTAATTTTCCGTAACTTTTATTAGCAACTTTCAATACTCTCTTGAATAAAGCAGTACTTTTAATTTAAAATCAAACAAGAGTATTTTTACTGGTTTTCTTGTCATATTTTTCATTCGAAAAAAGGTTTTTAAATGTTAATGATCGGTTCAATATGCGCATTATGATAGTCGGCAGCGGCGGTAGAGAGCATGCTCTTGCTTGGAAAATAAGAGAAAGCAAAAAAGTCGATAAACTGTTTGCTATTCCGGGAAATGGTGGGATAAGCGAGATAGCGGAATGTTTGGATGCGGTCGATGACCCTGTCTCGATAGCTGATGTGGCCGTGTCGAATAAGATAGACTTTACCATCGTTGGTCCGGAGGCGCCGCTTGTAGCCGGGATAGCGGATACATTTCAGGATAGAGGCCTTCCCATATTTGGTCCCATAAGGTCGGCGGCCAGGATGGAGGGTAGTAAGGCGTTCGCAAAAAAGATGATGATAAAAAACCATATACCGACGGGTAACGCCAATCTTTTTTCTGACTATAAATCAGCAAGAGATTTCATCGATTCCTCTACTTTTCCAATAGTCATAAAAGCTGATGGTCTTGCCAGCGGCAAGGGTGTAATTATCGCTTACAATCTGGATGAAGCGGTTAAAGCAATCACGTCTTGCCTTGTCGATCTTAAGTTTGAAGAGGCCGGGGCTACGGTTTTAATAGAAGAATTCTTAGTTGGTGAAGAGGTATCTCTGCTGGCATTTTGTGATGGGGACAGGGCGCTACCTCTTGTGCCGGCTCAAGATTACAAAAGGATCTACGACGACGATCTGGGCCCCAACACCGGTGGAATGGGAAGCTATTCACCGATACCTTCTGTGACTAAAGATGTCTATGAAGAGATTGTAAGTACGGTCTTAACACCGACTATGGAAGGGCTTAAAGGCGAGGGAATAGAGTATCGAGGTATGCTTTATGCCGGTGTCATCCTGACAGATAATGGTCCGAAGGTCCTTGAGTTTAACGCCAGATTTGGTGATCCTGAGACACAAGCGATTCTTCCCAGGCTGGAAAGCGACCTTTTAGAGATCATGATCGCTTCTAGCGAGGGCGATTTATCTAACTCGACTCTTAAGTGGAGCAACAAAAAATGTGTATCAGTCGTTCTCGCTTCAGAAGGATATCCGGAAAACCCGATAACAAAAAGGGAGATTTTTGGCATAAGCCAGGCCGCAAAGGTCGAAGGGGTTCAGATATTTCATGCCGGTACAAAGAAGATAGATGGAAAGACGATCACAACGGGCGGAAGAGTATTAAACGTAAGCGCCTTAGGTGACACCTACAAGCAAGCGAGAGAGAGGGCATACCAGGCTTGTGAACTTATTAAGTTTGAAGGTAAGCAACTTAGAGCGGATATAGCGAAAAGGGCCGAAGAGGTAATGGCCTAGAGGATGGAGGATTTATGTCACAACCACTTGTTGCGGTTCTAATGGGTAGTACGTCAGATGAAGAAATCATGGAAAAAGCCACCTCTACGTTAAAAGATTTTGATGTTGAGTACGAAAAAAAGATCATTTCGGCTCATAGAAATCCTAAGAAACTTAACGCGTATGTAAATGAAGCAAAGGAAAGAGGCGTAAAAGTCTTCATTGCCGGGGCCGGAAAAGCTGCTCATCTGGGAGGGGCGATAGCTGCTCTGACCACACTCCCCGTCATTGCCGTACCGATCGCCGGAAATGATCTGGGCGGGCTGGATGCTTTGTTGTCAATGGTACAGATGCCGTCCGGGGTACCGGTTGCAACGGTAGCCATCAATGGTTCTAAGAACGCGGCTATTCTTGCCACACAGATATTGGCTTTAGGTGATGATGCGATTGAGAATAGACTAGAAAAATTTAAAGCGGATTTAGGGAGATAGGTGCATATTCTTTGATACCACGATATACGAGACAGCGGATGGGCAAGATCTGGAGTGATGAGAATAAATACTCCACTTGGCTTGATGTCGAGATTGCTGCATGTGAAGCCCAAAACGAATTGGGTGTTACGCCTGACGACGCTTTAAAAATCATTAAAGAAAAAGCTGATTTCAATGTTGAGCGGATCGATGAGATTGAGGCAGAAGTCCATCACGATGTGATTGCATTTCTTACAAGCGTCTCCGAGTATGTTGGGCCATCATCCAAATACATCCACTTTGGCATGACATCATCCGATGTTGTTGATACGGCCCTTTCGCTTCAGATGAAGCAAGCAATAGAGATCGTTTTAGAAGAGGCAAGAAGATTAACTGACTTACTATTATCTAAAGCTAAAAAATACCGGGATACTTTTATGGTCGGCAGGACTCACGGAATTCATGCCGAGCCGACTACGTTTGGACTTAAGATGTTGCTTTGGTATTTTGAGATGGAGAGAAATATTGAAAGATTGGAACGGGCTAAGGATGTTATTTCAGTCGGAAAGATATCTGGAGCTGTAGGCAATTACGCTAACGTGGACCCCTCAGTAGAAATAAAAGTATGTGAAAAAATAGGATTAAAACCGGCCGAAGTCTCTACCCAAGTCTTACAACGGGATCGGCACGCCGAGTATTTAAGTTCCATTGCTATCCTGGGCGCTTCTTTAGAGAAGTTCTCGGTCGAGATCAGGAGCCTTCAAAGGACAGACGTTATGGAAGCCAGGGAACCATTTTCGGATAAACAAAAAGGATCTTCGGCGATGCCTCATAAGAGAAATCCGATAATAACGGAGCGCATAACCGGTCTGGCAAGGATTCTTAGGACGAACGCAATGGCTGCTATGGAGAACGTCGCCCTATGGCATGAAAGAGATATTTCTCATTCTTCTGTCGAGAGGGTGATCGTCCCGGATAGTACGATATTGATAGATTATATGCTCGCAAAATTCTATACAGTCTTAAAGGACTTAGTAGTATATCCGGAAAATATGTTGGAGAATCTGAACAAAAGCGGTGGCGTGGTCTTTTCACAACAGGTCTTACTGGCGTTAGTGCAGAAAGGTCTGACGAGAGAAGATGCCTATACTTTAGTACAGGATAATGCGATGCGTGCCTGGAACGAGAAAGGAGATTTTAAGAAGAATCTCCATGAAGATAAAGAAGTGGAAAAACATTTAAGCTCAAAAGATATTGATGCTTGCTTTGATTTAAAATATTATCTAAAGGGAATCGATGAGATATTTAAGAGGGCATGATTATGACTTATAAAGAATTCTATGGCTGCCATCTGCCGATAATAACACCGTTTAATGATGATTATTCGGTAGATTACGATGGCTTAAAAAGACTTGTAAATTACTATATAGATGAGATAGGCATTGATGGGATCGTGCCCTGTGGCACTACAGGAGAGTCTCCTACACTCTCTAATGAAGAGCATGATAAGGTCATTGAGACGGTCGTTGCGGAGACGGCTCAAAGAGTACCGGTTATGGCGGGGACAGGATCCAACGCCACCAAGGAAGCGATCGAGAGGACAAAACACGCGGAGGCAGTAGGAGTTGACGCTTCATTGCAAGTCGGTCCTTACTACAACAAACCGACGCAAGATGGTTTTAAAGCCCATTTTGAAGCAATAGCAAAAGCTGTGGATATTCCCCTCTTTATCTATAATATACCGGGAAGAACCGGAAAAAACATCGAGCCGGACACTATAATCGAGCTGTCGAAGATAGAAAACGTTATCGGCCTAAAAGATGCTGCCGGAGATCTTGGGCAGACAATGGAGATACTTAACGCTAACCGCGGTAGAGCTGATAAGTTCTATCACCTTAGTGGAGAGGATCCGCTGACATATACGATGATGGCTCTTGGTGGGGACGGCGCTATCGCATCGGTATCACACATCATCGGTAGCGAGGTGGTTTCGATGTGTCGCCTAATCAGAGAAGGAGATCTGAGCGCGGCCAAAGATATCCACTACCAGACTCTCGAAATGATCAAGATCTTGTTTATCGAGTCGAATCCCGTTCCGGTAAAGGAAGCTCTTTCTATGATGGGATTGCCTGCGGGACCGCCTAGAATGCCTTTGGTCCCTATGCAAAAAAATAATCGAGAAAAGTTAAAAAATGCTCTGGAAGCATTGGGTAGGATATGATAGTTATCGATAGATTGATCGTTAGCTAGAAGGGTAAGGATATTAACACTGCTTCTAGTCAGGGCAAAGTAAGAGATATCTATGATCTGGGCGATAAGTTATTATTGGTCGCCTCCGATCGTATATCCGCATATGACCATGTTTTATCACAGCCGATCCCCTTTAAAGGCGAGATTTTAACAAGGCTCTCCCTTTATTGGTTCGATTTTCTAAAAGAGACAGTTAAGACACATTTCTTGTCTGCCGACACAGATGATTTTCCCGATGTCGGACTCAAAAAGTCCTATTTAGATGGCAGAGCTATGCTGGTAAAGAAGGCTAAAGTCATCCCGATTGAATGTATTGTAAGAGGATACATCTCTGGCTCAGCATGGAAAGAATATCTAAAATCAAAGAGCGTGACCGGGATCAGTTTAAAGGACGGATTAGAAGAGTCGGCAAAATTTGAACGCACCCTTTTTACTCCATCGACTAAAGCAACCGATGGACATGATGAAAATATCAGTATTGATAGGATGGTAAAGATCGTCGGTATCGATCTTACGAATAAACTGGAAGCGCTCTCGCTAGGCATCTATGAAAAAGCTGCCGTCCATGCAAAGGGTAAGGGAATAATCGTGGCCGATACGAAATTTGAATTCGGGATTGTAGATGGCGAAATATTACTGATAGATGAGGTGTTGACCCCGGATTCCTCGCGATTCTGGCCGGTCGTTGAGTATGGGGCGGGAAGGTCTCAACCAAGTTTTGACAAGCAATTCGTAAGGGATTATCTTGACAGTATCGGCTGGGATAGAAAACCGCCGATTCCCGATCTACCCAAAGAGATAATTGAAAAAACCAGTAATAAATATATAGAGGCATATGAGTCGATAACCGGGAAAAAATTTAAACCGAAGGGAAGTTGATATGCCGAAGGTCAAAATATATGTAACGCTAAGAGACGGTATTTTAGACGTTCAGGGAAAGATGATCCACCGTGCGCTAGGATCACTTGGGTATGAGAATGTAGATGAAGTCAAAGTGGGGAAGTATCTTCAATTAGAATTTGAAGATGATGCAGATATTGATCAAAAGATAAAAAAGATGTGTGAGCAACTTCTTACCAACCCTGTCATCGAAGACTACACGTACGAGGTGGAATAGACTTGAAAGCCGGTGTCGTCATCTTTCCGGGATCAAATTGCGAGACTGACACGTACGATGCTCTTAACTATTTGGGTTTTAATACCGAGTATATCTGGCACCGCGACTCTAGCCTTCACAAAGTCGACCTAGTCGTTCTTCCCGGAGGGTTTTCCTATGGGGACTATCTGCGATGCGGTGCGGTCGCCAGGTTTTCAGAGATAATGGAAGAGATATCCAGATTTGCCGACTCGGGCGGCCTGGTAATCGGTATATGTAATGGATTTCAAATTCTTCTTGAGGCAGGCTTGCTCCCGGGAGCGATGCTACACAATAAGAGCCTTAAGTTTATCTGCCAAACGGTGAATTTACGTGTCGAAAACAATACCCTTCCCTTTACTAACCAGTGTGGTGCCGGTGAGATATTAAGGATACCGATAAATCACTACGAAGGTAATTATTTTATTGATGATGAGGGCCTTAAGGAATTAGAAGACAATTCTCAGGTTGTCCTTCGCTACGTCGATGAAAATGGTGAGGCTACTGTGGGTGCCGCTCCAAACGGTGCCTTAGCAAACATTGCCGGTTTAACTAATAAAAGTGGGAACGTTTTTGGTCTGATGCCTCATCCTGAGAGGGCTGTCGAGGAGATACTTGGTAGCGTTGATGGAGCTAAATTATTTTTATCCGCAAAGATCAGTAAAGAAGCAGTAAGTTGAGTAAAACTACTAGAGATGTACCCAAATATCAACAGTTGGGGCTAACTTCGTCAGAGTATGAGGCTATCGGCAGGACTCTTGGAAGAGAACCCGAGGACGTTGAGTTAGCGATCTACTCGCTCATGTGGTCAGAGCATTGTGGTTACAAGCACTCCCGTTCAACTCTAAAAAAACTGCCAACAACAAAAGATTATGTTCTTCAGGGTCCCGGGGAGAATGCCGGCGTCATCGATATCGGTGAGGGAAAAGCGATCGCTATAAAAATAGAGAGCCACAATCATCCATCAGCGGTAGAACCGTTTCAAGGAGCAGCTACAGGCGTTGGAGGGATTGTAAGGGACATTTTCGCAATGGGAGCTAGACCGCTTGCCAGCCTTAACTCACTTCGTTTCGGGGATCCGACGAAGCCACGTCAGAAATACCTTTTTGAAGGGGTCGTCTCGGGGATCGGATCATACGGTAATTGCCTTGGCGTTCCTACGGTTGCCGGCGAAGTATATTTTGAAGACTCATATGAGGGTAATTGCTTGGTGAACGCGATGACAATTGGCATACTGCCTAAGTCAAGGCTGATAACAGCAAAAGCAAAAGGCATTAGCAATCTTGTCGTCTTGATGGGATCGAAGACAGGACGTGATGGCATTGGTGGCGCAAGCGTGCTTGCAAGCCAAGAGTTCGACGAGACTCTCCAAGAGAAGAGACCCAGTGTTCAAGTAGGAGATCCATTTACTGAAAAACTTCTTATTGAAGCATGCCTTGAGCTACTTGATAAGAATTTATTGGCGGCCCTTGGTGATCTTGGTGCTGCCGGTATAACAAGTTCTGCTTCGGAGATGGCAAGCAGGGGTGGGGTCGGCATAGATATTGATGTCTCAAAAGTTCCCTTACGTGAACCTGGCATGTCTCCATCAGAGATAATGATATCCGAGTCCCAAGAGCGAATGCTAGCTGTTGTCGAACCCAAAATGCTAAGCGAAGTAGAGGCCGTTTGTAATAAATGGGGAATACCCGCAACAGTAATCGGTAAGATCACGGAGACTAGCAAGATGGACGTCTATGATGGCAAAGAGAAAGTCGGCAGCATGCCTGTCATCTCGCTGACAGATGAGGCGCCTATCTATGACATCGAGCCGAAAATGCCCGAGTACATTAAAGAAGTCCAGAAGATGGGGGACGTCCCTACTTTTCCTGAAGATATGAACGCCACCCTTCTTAAGATGATCGGATCACCTAATCTGTGTAGCAGAGGATGGATATGGAGGCAGTATGACCATCAAGTACAGACTAACACCGTAGTCCTTCCCGGATCGGATAGTGCTGTTCTTCGTTTAAAAGGAACCAAAAAAGGCTTAGCCCTCACTGTAGATGGAAACGGAAGATATTGTTATCTAGACCCTTTCATGGGAACCCAGATCGCCGTAGCTGAGGCAGCCCGAAATATCGTTGCTACCGGGGCCACTCCGATGGCGGTCACCGATTGTTTAAATTTTGGAAACCCCGAAAAAAGTGGGATATCGTGGCAGTTCAGGAAAGCGATAGATGGAATGGCACAGGCCTGCCGGCATTTTGATATACCCGTTGTAAGCGGGAATGTGAGTTTTTATAACGAGTCTTTCGGAAAGGCTATTTATCCGACACCGACAGTAGGAATGATCGGGCTTCTGGATGACGTTGAAAAAAGGACAACGACGCCATTTAAGGATGCCGGCGATCTTATATTATTGATCGGCCAGATGGCAACTGTCGATGGACAAAGCGATGAAGAAATATTCTCCCTGCTTGGGGGTAGCGAATACTTAAAGACAATCCATAAACGCATTGAGGGCCTGCCTCCAGAACTTGATCTGGATTTAGAATCGAGAAGTCAAGACCTTTGCTTGGAAGCGATAAAAAACGGGATACTCTCCTCGGCTCATGATATAAGCGACGGTGGCCTTGTAGTCGCTCTTTTGGAATCATGTTTGTACGGTGATATTGGAGCTAAGACTGAGTTAGCTGTTGAAGAAGAATCTTTTGTTAGGATAGTGGTTGAGCTATTCAATGAGGCTCAGTCCAGATTTATTGTAAGTCTAAAAGAGAAGGATCTTGGAGAATTTGGGGAAATATCTAAAGAAGTCGGGGCTGATTTTATGGTCATAGGTAAAGTTGGCGGTGACAGATTGATAATAAATGATAAAATTGATGTATCGATTAAAGAGATGAAAAAGCCTTGGGAAGAGGCTATTGATAGTCTGGTGGAATAAATGGTCAATGGGTCTATTGGATTTCCCGAAATGATCCCGCAAAATCGAAAAACTACTGGTAGCGATCGCATCCGAGCTGGCGAGATAGAGAACGCAGATGCATCTTTTGAAACGGATGATAAACCTGAAGAGGCCTGTGGAGTCTTTGGTATATTCGCACCCGGAAAAGATATATCGAGGATAATCTATTTTGGTCTACACGCACTCCAACATCGCGGCCAAGAAAGCGCTGGGATCGCCGTAGCCGATGGCAGCTCTATTCTTATCTATAAAGATATGGGCTTAGTTCCTCAAGTTTTTGATGAGAGAAAACTTTCGGGTCTTCAAGGGGACCTAGGTATCGGCCATGTAAGGTATTCCACTACAGGATCGCCCTGTTGGGAGAATGCCCAGCCTGTTCACAAGACTTATTCTCATGGCACGCTTGCCCTTGTCCACAACGGTAATCTTATCAACTCAAAACAATTGAAAGACGAGTTAGTCCGAGGCGGCCGAAAACTTTCCTCTACCAGTGACACTGATCTTGTAGCCGAAAAGATAGTATGGTATTCCAACTCCCATATCGAACCAGCCGTAGAAAAGACGATGAAGATGTTAAAGGGCGCCTATGCGATCCTTATAATGACTGAAGATAGGCTTATTGCCATTAGAGACCCCTATGGCATAAAGCCCCTATCGCTCGGAAAGATAGGAGATGAGTGGGTGGTCGCATCGGAGACCTGTGCTCTTGATATCGTAGGGGCTGTTTTCGAGCGTGATGTAGAGCCGGGCGAGATGGTGGTAATAACTAAAGATGGGATAAACTCAAAACAAGTTATCCCGGCCGAAAAACCTTCGATGTGTGTTTTTGAATTTATTTACTTTGCCAGACCTGATAGTTATATCTACGATTGCAATCTTTACAGTGCCAGAAAGAATATGGGGATAGAGCTTGCCAGAGAGTCGTCTGTAGACGCCGATATCGTAATCGGTATGCCGGATTCTGGAACGCCGGCGGCGATCGGTTTTGCCGAAGAGTCGAAAGTTCCATTTGGAGAGGGACTTATAAAAAACAGATATGTGGGAAGGACTTTCATCCAACCCGATCAAACGCTAAGGCAACTAGGCGTTAAGATGAAACTTAATCCTCTTAAGGGAGCCATCAAAGGCAAAAAAATTATTTTAGTTGACGATTCGATAGTAAGAGGCAACACTTGCCGTCAGATAGTCTCTGTCTTAAAAGAGTCCGGCGCAAAAGAGGTGCACGTCAGGATTAGTTCTCCCCCTATTACCTATTCATGCTATTACGGGATCGATACCGATAACAGTGATCAGCTTATCGCCTCAAATAAAAGCGAGGAAGAAATAAGAAGTTTTCTCGGTGCCGATAGTCTGTCATACTTAAGCTTGGATGGTCTCATCAAGGCGATGGGCCTAGAGAAAGACCATTTCTGTCTAGCTTGTCTTAACGGGAGCTATCCGATTCCTCGAACAAAAGAATTATCGATTAGCAAAACGTTCTTAGAGAAAGAGAAAGTCTAAGGAAGACTGCTCTTTTTGAGCTTTATAGATCGAAACGGAGAAAACGATTTACTCAAATCGAGGTTTTACCTATAAGCAAGCCGGTGTTGATATCGATGCCGCCAACAAGACAGTTGACCTCATCAGAGATATCGCAAAAAGCACTAATCGCAGTGGCGTTATGGGTGACATAGGAGCTTTTAGCGGTCTTTTTGGTCTCGATAGCAGTAGGTACAAGGAACCGGTGCTCGTATCTTCAACCGACGGTGTAGGCACCAAACTTAAAATCGCTCAGGCCATGGATGTTCATAATTCTATCGGCATCGATCTTGTAGCAATGGTCGTAAATGACTTAATCGTAACCGGAGCTGAGCCGCTCTTTTTTTTGGACTATCTTTCGATTGGAAAGGTAAAGCCAAAGAAGGTGGCCGAGATCATCAAAGGTATAGCTGAAGGGTGCCGCACAGCTGGTTGCGCTCTGATTGGTGGCGAGACAGCTGAGCATCCAGGGGTGATGGAGGATGACGATTATGATCTCGCGGGTTTCGCAGTTGGTGTAATCGAGAAGGAAAAGATTATTGATGGGCAAAATTCGAAAGAAGGAGATAGTCTGATCGCTCTGGCATCTAACGGTCTGCATTCAAATGGATTTTCATTTGTGAGAAAACTTTTCAACACGGAAGACGAGGAAAAATTAGGCCAAAAGATCTCTAAGCTGGATAAGACTCTCGGTGAAGAACTGCTAAGACCGACTAAAATATACGTCGGTATTATACAGCAGATGATCAAGGAAGATCTGCCCATAGGTATCGCTCATATAACCGGGGGAGGACTCATGGAAAATATTTCTAGGATAATTCCGGACACTTTAGACGCAGTGATAGATAGGGGATCATGGAACATTCCTCCGATATTTCAGCTTATCCAGGAACATGGAAACGTTGATGACGATGAGATGTTTAGGACTTTTAATATGGGTATCGGCATGATTATAACAGTATCCAAGACGAACGAATCTAAAGCCTTGGAACTACTAGGTAAGCTTGGAGAGACGGCGTTTGCCTGTGGTCAACTTGAACAGGGAAGCAAGAAAGTAAGATTTTAATGCCAAAAGCCAAATTGGGAGTATTGATTTCCGGAGATGGCTCCAATCTTCAAGCTATAATAGATAGGATAGAAGCCGGTCGGTTGAATGCGGAGATATCGGTTGTCATAAGCAGCAAAAGGGATGCTTACGGCCTAAGAAGAGCGGCTGATCATGGTATTAACAGCGTCGCTGTTGTGCGAAAAGATCATAAAAACGCTGAAGAGTTTAATTTAGCTATACTGAAGGAATTACAAGATAACCAAGTGGACCTGGTAGTATTGGCCGGTTTTATGCTACTAATCGGTATCGAGGTTTTATCAGCATATCCAAATCGGGTAATAAACCTTCATCCGGCATTGCTTCCATCTTTTCCCGGGGATAATGGGATAAAGGACGCATTGGATTACGGGGTACGTATAACAGGGGTAACTGTTCATTTCGCTGACAAGACTTTCGATACGGGTCCGATAATATTACAGGATTTTGTTCCTGTTCATCAGAACGACTCGGAGGAGGAGCTTGCCAAAAGAGTTCATAAGATGGAACATGAGTTGCTTCCAAGAGCCATACATCTCCTGGTCGAGGGCCGTATACGGCGCGATGGAAGAAAGGTAAGTATCTTAGGAAGAAATTCTGAGCAAAAAGGACTAAAGATCACATTTTAGATATTTTATTTGACAATATTATTCTTATTAGGAGGGAACAGCGTGGGCCTTGGAAGTTCAACTGAAAATCTAAAAGAAATAAAGGACGTTAAGATAAGAAGGGCACTTATTAGTGTATCTGACAAAAACGGCCTTGATCGTCTTGGTCAAGGATTAAAGAAGCACGGAGTCGAGATCCTTTCTACGGGGGGAACGGCGGCTTATCTGGAGGGCGCCGGGGTCCCCGTAACATCTGTAAGTGATGTCACTAAATTTCCGGAAATGCTTGAAGGAAGAGTAAAGACGCTTCATCCGGCTATACACGGCGGATTACTCGCGGACAGAAGAAAAGATTCTCATTTAAAGCAGATCGATGAGCATGGGATAGTGCCAATCGATATGGTGGTCGTCAATCTCTATCCTTTTCAAGAGACCGTCAAAAAAGAAGGCGTGACCATGGATGAAGCGATAGAAAATATCGATATTGGCGGACCATCGATGATAAGGTCAGCGGCAAAGAACTTTTATGGCGTAGCAGTTATTGTCAGCCCCAGCCGCTATGTGGAGATACTTGAAGAAATGGATCAAAATGATGGATCGCTAAAGCTCGAGACACGAAAAGATCTGGCCAAGGACGCGTTTGAACATACGGCCGCTTACGACGAGGCGATATATGAGTATATGGAAGACGATCACGAATACCCGCCGATGATCAAGCTTGTCTTCGAAAAGGTCCAGGATCTTAGATACGGCGAGAATCCTCATCAAAAGGCTGCTTACTACCGCGATGAGATTGTGATGCCTGGCATGCTCGCTTCTATGCAACAACTTCACGGCCAGGAACTTTCTTATAATAATATATTAGATCTGGAGGCCGCATGGAGGATCATTGGAGAATTTATGGTGCCGGCAGCGGTTGTAATAAAACATAACAATCCGAGCGGCGTTGCCGTAGCTGACAATTGTATCGACGCTTTTGAAAGAGCCTGGAACTGTGATCCGGTTTCGGCTTTTGGAAGTGTTTTATCGTTTAACAGGATCGTCGACAAGACATTAGCTGAAAAGATAATAGAAAATTTCTCCGAAGCGGTGATCGCACCCGGTTTTCTAGAGGAAGCACTGGAGATGCTAACGACTAAGAAGAATTTTCGTATTCTTACAGCAGGCGAGGAACGACCGGATCATTCCAGCATAAAAGATATTAAAAGAGTCGATGGAGGATTGTTGATCCAGGATATGGATCCTCACGGTGACAATAGAGAAGAAATGAAAGTCGTAACTAAATTGGAGCCCTCAGATGAACAGTGGGAAGATCTGCTTTTTGCGTGGCGGGTGGCGAAACATGTAAAGTCAAACGCCATTGTGTTGGTTAAAAATCTGGCAACAATAGGAATAGGGGCAGGTCAGATGAGCAGAGTAGACTCTTCAGAGCTATCGATTAAGAAAGCTGGTGGACCGGATAAGTGCAAAGGGGCGGTACTAGCTTCGGATGCTTTTTTCCCTTTTAAAGATGCGCTCGAAGCCGCAAAGGCGGCCAACATTAAGGCCATTATACAACCGGGCGGGTCTATAAGAGACGATGAAGTTATTGAGGCAGCCGATGAAGCGGGGATTGCCATGGTCTTCACCGGAATGCGTCACTTTAGGCACTAGTCGAATATAACGCATTAATCTGATAACATAATCGAAGATGAGTAGGAGGAGTAAATGGGTAAGAGTGAAGCGCTTAAGGCAATAGGACTCTTTACTACGCTTGGCTTGTTTGTTGTCGGCGGTGGTTATCTTTATTACGCTAGCAGGAAAACAGATAAACTGTTTACCGTTGCTACCTTTAGAGCATTAACGCTACTGGGAGTGCTAGTGGTGGTACAGATCGCCGGTTTTATTCTTAGCAGATAGTTTATGCCTGAACTTCGACAAGATATAATTGCCGGTCGCTGGGTAATTATTGCGACTAATAGGGCTAAAAGGCCCGACATGATGTCTATACAGAGGGTAAGCACTGTTACGAAAGAAAAGAGCTGCCCTTTTTGTGAAGGCCATGAGATATTGACCCCACCCGAGATCGATTCTATTCGCCTAAACGGCTCAAAATCCGATGAAGATGGATGGCGGGTAAGGGCCGTACCAAATAAGTACCCTGCTTTTGGCCAAGATGGCGATCTTATTGAAGAATCTTTTTACGGCTTAAAAGCAGCTGATGGTCATCACGAAGTCATCATCCATACCCCTGAACATTCAACCGGACTCGGTGAACTCAGCGTCGAGCAAGTAGATTTAATTTTATCACTGTACCGAAAACGGTACCTGGCTATGAGCGAAGATCCCAATATAAAATCAACCCTTGTCATTGTTAATCACGGACGGGAAGCGGGAGCATCGCTTGAGCACTCTCATTCTCAGCTATTTGCGATGCCGATGATCCCAACTGAGATAAAACTGGAGTACGATTCCTTTGATGGGCACATAAAAGAAAACGGCGATTGTGTCTTTTGTGATCTGATCACTCATGAGCAAACTGCAAAAATAAGGGTGGTTGCTGAAAATGAAAGGTTTATCGCTTTTTGTCCCTATGCATCTAGAGTTCCTTTTGAGACGTGGATACTCCCGAAAGATCATTTAGGGGCATTTGAACTATCAAATGACGAGACGATAATGTCGTGTTCAGAGATTTTACAGAGCGTATTGGAAAAGTTGAAAGTAAAGTTAAACGACCCTCCATTTAACTACTGGATACATACTCGTCCCGCGGGCCAGGGAGATTTTCATTGGCATATTGAGATATTACCGAAACTCTCGGTTGCTGCCGGGTTTGAGATGGGAACGGGTATTATGATAAATGTTGTTAAACCGGAAGATGCGGCCGATTATCTAAGGACAAAGTAAAACACTTCCTTCATTGACACAATTTTTTGGGTATAGTACTATTTCCTAGTTTGTTTGCTCGTTTAATTAAGTGGTATGAGGGCCGTTAGCTCAGTTGGCAGAGCACCGGACTTTTAATCCGGGTGTCGAAGGTTCGAATCCTTCACGGCTCACCAGAGAAACTCTAAGGGGGTATCTACGGCGTCATCTTTCGGAGTTTTTACGTGTCACGTACTTCTCGTACGCTCCACTTGAAACTCCTTAGCTTCCTTGTATCTTTCCCCTTAGAGATTCTCTGATCTGTTTCTTATGAAGGTTCGAACCTTAAAAGGGGCTATATTTTACGGGGAAAATACTTTTCCCCGTAATCTAACTCAAGGAAAGAAAAATATTAAAAGGTAAACGTGAGTTTGCCTTTTAAGGAACGAGCCACGCTCGGGAGGCCCTTTGTCTTTTAAGGAGGGGCCCGGTGGGAGAGCGAGTGACAGGTTGGATATCCTTCACGGCTCACCAGAGAACATCTAAGGGTCATCTGCTGCGTTACTCGGCGGTCACACGCCTACCGTATGCTCCCCTTGTTAATCCTTCAGCATCTTGCAGCTAATTCCTTATCTGTCCTATGGTTTTAAATTTTATTTTTTTTATTTTCAATATTCCAAATATTCGCGCCTCTGATTATCTTTCGCCAACCAAAAAACTGCATTAGTTATGTTTACATAATAGAAAGGTTTATGTTTTTTCGTTTTAAATCAACTGTTGCTCGGTATAAATGATGTATTGAATTTGTTTTAGGAGGTGAAGATGAGAAAAGTTATCTGTCTCTTGATCCTTACAATCATATTTATGATGATAACTCCCAGTATTTCTTTTGCTCACCAGCGTTGCGTTACCCTGGAAGAGATGTCAGCCGCTACCGGTGGTCATACGGATGGCGTTGTCAATCAAACTATCGCAAACGGCCAGGAACCCCATGATCCGGCTGGGCTAGGAATCTATTTCGCCACGAGATATTCGCCGGCGATATCTGACTGTCGATAGTAAGCGTGAGGTTTTTTAAAAGAGAAGAGAAGGGAAGCCATCTCTTCTCTTCTTGTAAAACGTTTTTAAATTCTACCATTTAAAAATTTACAATTAAGCGATTACAATTTACAATTCTTTAGTTAAGTAATTAAAAGGGAATACTTGTTTCAAAATATATGCGCCTGTAGCTCAGCAGGATAGAGCATCGGACTTCTAATCCGAGGGCCGGGGGTTCGAATCCTCCCAGGCGCGCCAGTTCAGAGGGGCGGTAAATCAAAGGTCACTCTATTTTTATGATACCCACTAATGGATTACCAACTTAGATTCCTTTTTAGTTAAGGCATCACCGAAAAAAATGATTGAGGAGAAGAAACAGTTGTCGTTTTTGTTTCAGATTTTGCCAGATCGCTTAATACTTGCTTAACATATTTGAATAATGTTTAATAATAATCGATATTTATCTTTGATATTTTTTCACACAGACATCTCGCAGTTTCAAACCCTGTCGACCGGTATGAATTTATGAAAAAAATAAAAAATATACTTACTATTCATCCATTCTTGTTTGCCATATATCCTATTCTTTTTCTTTTTTCTCACAATATCGATGAAATGTCTATTTCTGAAATATTTGTACCAAGCATTATTTCATTAGGCGTTGTAACTCTACTGTTATTGCCCGGTCTTTTTTTAAAAAATTTGAATAAGGCTGGAATAATTGTAGCTTTTTTCATATTAATGTTTTTTTCATATGGTCATCTTTACAGCTCGCTCCAATGGCGATTAGGAGACTTGATTGTTCGTCATAGATATCTTCTTCCAACTTTGTGGATTATTTTTATTTCCGTTTTGTTTTTATTGATAAAGACTCGTAGAAATTTAGATAAACTAACATCCTTCTTAAATGTTATTGCGATTTCCTTAATAGCGATTTCCATAATTAACATCGGAGTTTATGAGTTGGGAAAAAATTCGAGAAGCCAAGTAAGTAAAAGTTCAAAAAAGGGAGCCATTAATACAAAGGATTTGGATAATAAAAGCTCGACTCCAGATATTTACTATATTGTTTTAGATTCGTTTGTTGGCGAAAACACCTTAAAGGAAAGTTATTCTTATGATAATTCCGAATTTATTAACTCATTAAAAGACAAAGGATTTTTTGTTGCTTCTAACAGCTTTAGTAATTATAAATACACTCATCAGTCTCTATCAGCGACTTTGAATTTGAAATACATTAATTATCTGGAAGGCGCTGGAAACCCAAAAGACCTAAGTATTACTTATCAAATGATAATGGAGAATGAAGTAACGGAATTTCTTAAATCAAGGGGATACAAATACATTCACTACGATTCTGGTTGGGGCGCTACTCAAAAGAATAGGTTGGCGGATAAGTTAGTGCGCGGTGCAAAATTTAGTGAATTTCAAGCTACTCTTCTTAATACTACAATGTTAAGGGCCATTAGCATTTCTCTTGTAGGAGAAAAAAGAAGAGAGAGAATCTTAGCTACTTTTTCTCAAATTCCTCTAGACTCTCGAGTCGAAGGCCCTAAATTTGTATTTGCGCATATAAACAGTCCTCATTATCCTTATATTTTTGGAGCAAACGGTGAACAGCTCGAAGAAATAGGGCCACCAGTAAGTAATGATCGCTTGATTACTGGAGAAAAGTATCTAAGCCAGTTGATTTTCATCAGCAAGAAGGTAGAAGAGCTTGTTGAAGAGATATTGTCGAATTCGAAGGAGCCACCGATCATTATTTTGCAAGCGGATCATGGTAAAAATTTTACTGGATCTGATAGCGAGGATATATTAAATAAAGAAGGATATTATAAAGATGGATTTAGTATATTTAATGCGTTGTATTTACCTTCAGGCGGCAACGATCTTTTATACGATTCTATTTCACCTGTAAATACTTTTAGGGTTGTATTTAATCATTATTTTGGAAAAGATTATGAATTGCTAAAGGATAGAAGTTTTGATTCAATTTTTCGACCACCATACAATTTCAAAGATGTTACTAAGAGCGTAAATCATTAAAAGGTGGTAATCTCGTGAATAATTTCTTTGCTTATAATAAGGGCGCTTGGTTTAAATGCTCTTATGATAATTCAAATTGCTTTTACTTATCTTAACTCGCGCCTTTGCAAGAAAATGATCTATCGGATTCAATTCTAATGCTACCCCCTAGCTGCCATCAATTGATTAAGCAAGGGCTCTTCTAAATGTTAGCTGCTATTGTGCCGAAAATACTTCTAGAAAAACACTAATAAAGCGAGACGGAATTGAGTTCCAGATATCTTTCTATAAAACTTTCTTTAATTCTTATGTTGGCCCTTCTTTTATCCACTCTCATATTTACCGGGACAGCATTAGCTTTAATAACGATAAACAGCCCGACAGCGGCAACTGTCGTCGCCGAATCTCATGATTTTGCTATGGACCAATTTTCAGACCCTTGGGACTTTAGCCAGCGTACGGACTATCGTTTAGAAGATATATTCAATATATCGAATTTAAATCTCGGTGGTGGAGTGATATCTGGGAGGACTACGACTAACGATGGCCGTTTCTATGTCCATTTTCCGGCGTACCGTGATGCTTGGCCGATCGGAAGAGACGGGATGATCAATCGGATCAGTACCGCAAAGTACAGATATTTAAGCGTAAGGATATATTCCAGTAGAGCAACTGCTTTTACTGTCATATGGTTCTATAACCAGACATGGACCAGCCTTGGTTCTCAAGGACAAGCAATAAATGCTGGCTGGAATACGATCACGCTTGACCTTGGCTCCAACCCGAATTGGACTGGTGCACCGGTGGGTCTCCGAATCGATCCGGCTATCCATAGTGGTGTAGATTTTCAGATCGATTGGATGAAGCTTCATGAAGCACCGACAGCCTCGAATGCTGTAACAGTCAATTGGGACGATTCCTCTCCCGGCGGTACGACCGATATTTATATCGATAATGACTCAAACTCAAATAACGGCAACTTGGGTCTTCTAGGGCAACCATCAAGTAATTCCAATAATTCAGTAAACATGGATACGTCGGATTACCCGGCCGGATCATATTATGTCTATGCCAGAAAGTCCGGTGTCAATTCTACCCCTGCCGGTCCGTTCAAGATCCAATCACCGGCGTTAATAGATGTCATACAACCTGATGAAAAAGGTGGACAGGATTATGCCAGCGCCGTTACCGGTGATCCATGGGATATGAACTCTATCTCCGATCTTTCTATCTATTTAAACATGACGAATATGAACTTTAACGGTGTTTTCTCATATACCAATACAAACGCTGACCCAAATTTCTATTTGCGGGTGGGGGCTCCCATAGATACAGATAAGTATCATAGAGTAAACTTTAAGATGGCATATACTCCGCCATTTGATTTCGGACTCGGTTCCATGTCTAGATTCATCTGGAACCCCCAAGGTCTAAACCATAGTACTTACCAGACTAGCGACGACATCGTCGTCTACCCCCAGTGGACGGAATATACGATCGATCTTGACAAGATGAAGCTGGACCACGGAAGCATAGGTTGGAACGGCCACATGACATCGTTTCGTTTTGATTCACTAGAGATTCCCCAGGCTCGTAATGTTTCGATAGATTACATAAATCTTAGGGCCGACGACGAGGCCAGGACTAGCTTTCCCATTACCTGGAGAGATAATCGAGGATCTTTTCCGGCAACCAATGTTTCGATCTATTATGACTCAGACAATAGCGGTTATGATGGAACGTTAATAGCTTCAAATGTTGCTCAATTTCCCGGAACCAACGTGTATAACTGGAATGTCTCTAAAATGCATCCCGGTCTTTATTATGTTTATATTGTTGCCAGTGATGGCTTAACGACCAGTAAAAGATATAGCTCTGGTCCGGTAAAGCTAAATACTCAGCCGACGTGGGATTCGGGTCGAAATGCTTGGAGCTGGAAAGCCAGTAAATTCACCTCCGGTGATTTTAACAATGATGGCATTGATGATGTGGCCGTTCTCTATGGTTATCGGTCTAATAGAGACGTGAAGGCCTTTGTGTTTCGTGGAAATGGTACGGGCGGTTTCTATCCGCCTCAGCTTTGGTGGCAGGCGGGCTCGGGAAATTGGGACTGGGATGGATCAAAACTAGTAAGCGGCGATTTTAACGGCGATGGCAAAGACGATCTTTCCGTGCTCTATGGCTATAAGACACAAAGAGATGTAAAAGCCTTTGTACTTAAATCTACCGGTAGTTCTTTTAAAAGCCCGGCGTCATGGTGGCAAGCGGGAGCCGGTAATTGGGATTGGAATGGATCGAAACTAGATGTCGGTGACTTTAACAATGACGGCAAAGACGATCTGGTGATCCTCTACGGCTATAAGACGCAAAGAGATGTAAAAGCTTTTGTGCTTAGATCTACCGGTAACACTTTTAAAAGTTCCGCAGTTTGGTGGCAGGCGGGAGCCGGTAATTGGGATTGGAACGGATCGAAACTTAGCGCCGGCGATTACACAGGCGACGGTAGAGACGACCTATCCATTCTTTATGGCTACAAGACACAAAGAAATGTAAAAGCCTTTGTACTTAAATCTACTGGTAACTCTTTTAAGAGTCCTGCCGCTTGGTGGCAAGCGGGAGCCGGTAATTGGGATTGGAATGGCAGTAAGGTCATGAGCGATGATTTTAACGGAGCCGGTGCCGAAGACCTCGCAATTTTCTATAAATACGGCTCGACCCAGGCTAAGCTGTTTACGCTTCCCTCCAACGGTATTAACTCTTTCTCGTCACCAAGACCATTATGGAGCTCAGGCCCTAAAAACTGGTCTGGAAACGCCTCCAAGGTAGTGGCTGGAGATTTTAATGGAACTGGTCAAGCCGACATGGCAACTCTGTATAACTTTGGCAACGACAGGTCCGGCCTTTTTATTACGAGATAACTACCTTAATATTTTTTAGGAGAAATCGTTAGAATAGCGATATCATCATGCAGTTTGCCGCCTGCAAAATTTTTAGCTTCCCTAAAGATTACTTTTGGGAGGTCGCGAGTTTTAAGGTTTTTGTTCTTAAGAATTAATTTTGACAGCCTGGACTCTCCAAAAAAATCATCATTGCTTCTTACTTCTGTTAAGCCGTCAGTATATGCAAATAAAAGGTCGTTTTCTAGGAGAGTAATCTCTGACTCCTCGTAGTATATGTCTGAAAACTGACCGATAACTGTCGAAGTCGAATCGAGAAAAAAGGTATCTCTATCAGTAGCATGTCTGATTATCGGTGGCGGATGGCCGGCGCAACAATATTTAAGATTTCCAGTTTTTCTATTGAGAAGCCCAAAAAATATGGAGACATACATAGATTCGCTGTTCGTTTTTCTTATCAGATCGCTTGCCATCCCCACTATCGATGATGGAGACTTCTCGATCTCGACATATGCTCTAACGCTGTTTTTTACCATTGCTGTAAGGGTTGCGGCACTTAAGCCTTTGCCAGATACATCTCCGATCAGCATGCCTACATACTGATTATCAGCTTCAAATAAATCAAAGAAATCTCCACCGACCTTAGCAATCTCAGTAGATGACTCATATAGGTGGCCGAATTCAACACCTTTAATAGTTTGCGGCATGATTAGAAGAGCCTCTTGAAGGGTCTCGGCGATCTGATGTTCCGATCCATACATCCTGGCATTTTCAATAGCGAGACCAACAGTCGCACCCAGTTTAACACCAAAATCTACTTCTACATCGTTGAAAGGGACTGCTTCTTCGCTATAAGCAAAACAAAGACCTCCAATGACTTGGTCTTTAATAAGGAGAGGGACAAGCAAGAGGGATTTCATATTACTTATTTCCATCAATTCACTGTTAAAACGATCATCATTTTGAGTGTCGTTGCTTACAACAGGCGACAAAGTATTTTCAGCAATAGTCGCCGCCTTTATTTCATCTTCTGTAAAGTGTGTGCCTTTTAGATGGGCTAGACTTCCTTCAAAGTACTCAGCGATCCAGTATCTATCATCTCTGATCAAGATGCCGACAGTATCCCCAAGTGTCTCGCAAGCCTCTCTTACTAAACGCTCCATCATCTCATTGAAGTCGAGTGTTGAATGTATCGCCTGATTGATATTATCTAGTGCTTTTCCGAGCTCTTTGGCTCTATAGCGATCACTTACATCTCTTGCGATATTCTGAATAAACTTCTTCTTCCCGATCTTGACTATGCTAGAACTAAGCTCGACCGGGATTGATTCTTGTTTCGAAGTTTTGATGGTCGCTTCCTGGATGAAGCCGCCCTCGCTTTCGATTATCCTTTTGAGATCGTCAATATTTGAATCAGGACTTTCGTTTTTGAGATGATCAAAAAAGGTACTACCGATCACTTTTTGGCGAGAAGCGCCGATTATGGAGGTAGCTTTTTTATTTGCCTCAGTGATCTTCCCGGTCGCTGCATCTACAACAAAGATCGCGTCGTTTGCTATCTCTAAAAGTTTTTTATATTTGTCTTCAGTTTCTCTTAGAGCAGCTTCATCTTTTATTTGCTTGGTTACATCAATGTTTGTACACAACACTCTAGACCATGTCTCCTCATGTTCCTCGGCGACGAACATACCAACGATTATCTCCATCTCATTTCCCATAAGGTCGGTAATGGGGAGTTGTAAAGTCATTTCAGAGATTCCTTTTGTAGAATTGATTAACTCTACTAAAAAAGCTGAGAGCGATTTTTTATTTAAGAGGTTTTTTAATTTACCGTCAAAGTCATCTTTACTTTTTGCCTTGTATAGATTCAGGGTGGCCTTGTTTACATTTGTGACTTTTAACTTTTGGACTTGATCAACGGCCTCTTCAAGATTGTTTTGAAAGTATTTATCAAGGTTTCTTACATCGTTATCGATAAGATTATTTATGTAAGATTTTATTTCTGACATGTCGATTTCCCACATCGACAGGGGAGAGTCCATAAATAATGTCTGATAACGATTCTCGATTTCTAAAAAAGCCTGTTCAGACTTTTTTTGTTCTGTTATATCCTCAAGATGTGCAAGTAGGTAGGAGCGATCGTCATCTAGGCCCTCAAGGGTTGTGCCGGTCAACTTTCCCCAAACAATATGTCCGTCCTTGTGAATATAACGCTTCTGCATTTTAAAAGTTTCGATATCGCCGGCAATCAATTTCCTTCTAAGCGTCATATTTGTTTTCATATCATCGGGATGGGATATCTTTTTAAGATTTAGCCCGAGAAGCTCTTCTTCAGAATAACCAAGCATATTACAAGCAGCCTCATTTACCCGAAGAAAGACTCCGTCACTGTCAGCAACCACGACGCCGATGGGAGCACCCTCGAAAAGTGCTTGGTAGTAATTTTTATTAGGAAATTGATCTGGAAGTAGGTCATCTGTTTTTTTTGCAGGCGAGTTTATATCAAGCTCAGTATTTATTTCCAAATTTATATCACCCTAATTAATAAGAGATTAGTAAAAGTGGTTTAGATAAATCAAGCGACCTTTATAATAAACCATAAGCTTGGTAAACAAGCAATCACATGTTTTTACCCTTAATTGTAAACAATAAACTATTCTTTTTTAGCGACGAGTTATTTAAATTAAATAAATTCGATAAATTTCACAGAAATGTATGGTCAGAATTATTGAGTGATTGGTTCAACGGATTTTGTTTCATGGTAAAATAATTTCTATGGAAGAGTCTCGAATAGACAAGAGAAAAGCAAAAAATCAAAAAAGATTAATGGTCGTGGGTGTAGTTTTAATTGCTATCATTGCGGTCATCGTCATTGCCCTCAACTTATCTAGTGATTCATCTTCGGTTTCTGATCCGTTGAAAGAAGCATCTAAAAAAGAGGCAAAAACTTTTCGAGATGATAATTTTTCTACAGTCCTCATAAATCCGAAAGAGAATAAGGGAGCAAGCGTAAATATCTCCGGAAAAGTACTTAACTCTAAGAAGAAGGGAAAGATCTGGAGGGTCGAGATCTATCAGGACCAGGAAAATGACGACGGTTTGACAGTGATTGAAAGCGGTAAGGATATAAGCGCCGATAAAGGTGACATCATCAGAGTTATCGGTACCATTAAGGGAGAAGAGAAGATCAAGGACTCAAAGAAGGATGAGATAAAAGTACCCGTTATTGAGGCAAGCAGTATCTCTAATACATCAAAACCTCAAAAGATCGAGCAAAATAATAACCAAAGGCTTCAGGAACAAGGGATGATGTAATAGTAATATAATAATCAATGAAGCATACTGGTATTTATCTTTACATCTTTTATTACTTGCCCTAATATTGTTGGGGCATTATCTATGGTGACCATAGCTCAGCTGGTTAGAGCGCCGCACTGTGGCTGCGGAGGCCGGGGGTTCGAGTCCCCTTGGTCACCCGGCTCGCGAAGCGAGCAAATTAAACGAAAATTGTGAATAGATGGCTCAAACGTAATATCGATTCTTTCTATTTTTCAATTTTCCATACGTTTTGACGGGGTGTGGCGCAGTTTGGTAGCGCACCTGCTTTGGGAGCAGGGGGCCGGAGGTTCAAATCCTCTCACCCCGACATTGAAATATAATGAAATAATTATTGAATTCTTATGGTGACATAAGCGGACGTAACTCAGTTGGTAGAGTCACAGCCTTCCAAGCTGTTGGTCGCCGGTTCGACCCCGGTCGTCCGCTCGAAAAGAAAAGGCTTACTTGTAAGCCTTTTCTTTTTTAACGATTTACGATTAACTATTCATGGAAGATACATGCAATAATTATGCACCCAAGCGCCTGTAGCTCAGCTGGATAGAGCGTCGGACTTCGAATCCGCAGGTCGGGGGTTCGAATCCCTCCAGGCGCGCCAGAGTGGTTTACTCGGGCATCTGCTGCGTCAGGCTGCGATAATTTTTAAGTTCTAGTACCTACGTGTACACTCACTGAAAAAT
>Ga0255058_10000022_pt1 | contig 89096 bp, 67 predicted proteins | sample Cases_109_9_MG_FD_188637 | JGI IMG/M metagenome (GOLD analysis project Ga0255058, IMG submission 188637) | Seawater microbial communities from Amundsen Gulf, Northwest Territories, Canada - Cases_109_9 | ecosystem: Environmental > Aquatic > Marine > Gulf | place: Canada: Northwest Territories...
TGATAATAACCCTGATAACTTTTTGGGGAAAGCTCTATGGATTCTTTAAAATGATCAATGGCCTCATGATACATTTTTTTTGCCTGATACACGACTCCGAGAAGGTTGTGCGATGGCGCGTAATCAGGTTTAACTTTTATGCCAAGTTTCAACTCTGTTATTGCCTCATCGTACCTCTTTGCTGTATATCGTTTCCAACCCATATGGATATGGTTTGACGCGTCAGTAGGGGGGGTATTTTTATTTTCTTTTGCCTTGGCAATTAATACGGGATCATTTACCCATACGCCCAAATTCTTTCCTGGAGTGTAATGGGCCCTTAAAACTTCTCGTAGATATTGCTTTCCATGCGATCCGCCTATGACATAGATAACATCATTCCATACTGCCAGCGCTACACCCACTCTTCCAAAAGGCAATGGCGTATCGGTTATCCATTCTCCAAGGTTTCCGTTCGGAGCTATTGGCGCTTTTGTCACAGCAGTGAGTATAATGGTATTCTGTCCCCCTATAAGGAAAACCATATCTTGCAATACCACCGCTCCTCCAGCAAACCGGTTTGTAGGCATTACAGGCAGATCTTTCCATGAGCCAAGTGTGCCATCAGAATTAATTGTTGCCCATTCAGCGGTATCAGTGGCCTTTTCCAGAGTCATAGTATGACCTCCGAAAAGATATATATTATTTTTATTGATCACGCCGCTATGAATGTATCTTTCCATTTTGGTTTCTTCCCCTTCAAGTCTCCATTCTCCCAACGATCCATCAGCTTTTATTTTAGTCCGCTCCATATCTTTCAGAAAGCTTCCATTATATCCACCGAACGCGTAAATCCATTCCTTATAATAAGAAGCTGCCAGGGCCCTCCGATTGGTGTTCATTTTCTGAGGTTCAAGGACCCATTCTCCCAATGATCCATCAGGGAGAATTTTTGCTTTTTCCACCGTTTGAAGCAAATCCCTGGATTCATCAGTCCCTTTTTCGCCTCCAATAACGAAAATATAACCATTTGCCGCTATGGCCGCGGCAAACATTCTTTTTGTTTTCATAGGGGAAGTGAGCCTCCATTCTCCAAGGCTTCCGTCAGGCTGGATTTTTGTGTATTCAACGGATGAGTGAAATATATGGTCTTGATCAAAATTTCCCCCGCCTAATACATAAATAAAACCATTTTCAACCGCCACAGCAGGAGAAGCCCTGGGAATATTTAACGGGGAATCTGTTGTCCACACGGGAAGCCATTTATATCCTGAACCAGGAACTTTCCTGGCATTTGAACCTAAAGAATAATCTTTTGTTTCGTTTTGATTCTCCCTGAGCGCTATTTCTTCTGAAATTTTCAAAATCTTATGCTCCCCCTCATTCTGGAAAGAATATGCTTTTGCTATGAAAAGCAGCGGCAACATTGAAATTATTAAATAAAAAAAATTCTTCTTATGAGTTTTAAAGCAAAACATTGATTGGTTTATCCTAAATAGGTCTTAAGGGTGTCTTTAAAAACTGTTCTTTTGCCCCCTGGCTTTGTTGTGAAAAGCCTCACAATCCTCATTTACTGTCATGTAAACTGCGGTTTTTCGTCTTTTTACGCCTCGCCAGAAACCCAAATAACTAGTTTTTAGAGGCGCCCTTAATTTCTTTTATTTTCCAATACAAAATTCATTAAATATTTTTTCTAAAACATCTTCGGCGCAGGTTTGTCCGGTGATTTCATCCAAAGCATTTAATGCATTTCTTATATCGAAGGCCACAAATTCTTCCGATTTCGATTCCTGACATGCTTTTATCGCTGCATCAATTGATTCTAAGGCTTGAGCCAGGAGAGATTTATGGCGAAGGTTGTTGATTATAGTTTTTTCTGTGTCCAGGATTTCCTGGCTATGAATAACCCATTCTTTTATTCTATTCTTTAACTCCTCAATTCCAATTTTTTCCATAACGGATATGGCATGTATTTTATGTTGGGGTATATCCGCTTTTTTTGCAAATTGATCGGGAAAAACTTTCTGCTTTAGATCTATTTTGTTCAATAAATAGAGGCATTCTCCGGCTTGATTTTTGACAGCATTAATAATACGTGTATCCTCCTCCGCTAAATCTTTTGAACTATCGAACATGAGGATAATGATATCTGCTTGCTCAATTAACTTGTATGATCTTGATATCCCCGCTGACTCTATATCATGGTCTGAAAGGCGAAGTCCAGCTGTGTCAAAAATTTTATAATTTGCCCCCTCTATAAAAATTTCTTCTTCAATATAGTCCCTGGTGGTTCCCGGGTGATTTGTTACTATAGAACGATCTTTTTTTAGAAGGGTATTAAACAAACTTGATTTTCCAGCATTTGCATGGCCCGCTATGACGACCTTGATTCCATCTCTTAAAAGACGGCCACTATTATATGTTTTAATTAATGTGTCTAGGTTTTGCCTTAAACCCATAAGGGTTTTTTTTTCTTTATTCAATGAAATTGGGGGAATTTCTTCTTCAGAAAAGTCTATGGCAAGTTCCAGTTTTGAGGAAATGTCAATAAGAAGAGACCTGAACTGGTCAATCTCTCTTGAAATAGATCCGCCTAATTGATTAACTGTATTAAAAAGACTTTTTTCGGTTTTAGCATTTATAAGATCAATGATGGCTTCTGCCTGTGTCAGATCAATGCGACCATTGAGAAAAGCCCTTTTTGTAAATTCCCCTGGCAAAGCTAAGCGCGCTCCCTCTTTTATGGTCAAATCAAGCGCCTTAGACACCGCGGTCATGCCACCGTGGCAACTTATTTCAACTAAATCTTCCCGTGTATAGGAATGGGGTTTTTTCATTAAAGTAACAAGCGCTTCGTCTATAGTTTTTTTTGTGGCAGGATCAAAGATTTTTCCGTAATAAACTCTATGAGAAACGGTTAGACTATTTGCCCCCCCCTTATGGCTTTTAAAAATTTTTTTTGCTATTGGGAGAGCGAGAGGTCCGCTTAACCTGACTATTCCAATGGCCCCTCTTCCTAATGGAGTAGAAATGCTAGAAATGGTGTCTTCGTTGAGCATTGAATATCGGAAATAAACTTTTAGAGAATATGGTGACCACTTGCCTCGCCTGTTGTTCAAAAGGTATGCGAGGGGTTTAAAAATGTGATTGCGCTCCTTGCGCTGAAGATTCTGCGAGACTGAACCCGAAAGTTACAATAAGCTTTTATGCCATTACACTGTAAAAACTTGTTTTTTGGCAAGTTTTTTCTGTTAGTTCGCTGGAGCGGTAGCTCCTTTTGATTTCGCCCATCCCTGGGCTCAACCCTTCGGGTGGCCTTCCTTCGGAATCCGTCCAATTCGACTTTTTCTGCCGAATTGTGGTAGCCGGCGCCTCGCCGCTTTATGAATTGCTTATTTATAGAGTAGCATTTTAGGTAAGTATGTAAAGGGGAAAACTCCCCGCTTTCAATCCTTTGGGCCATTGACAAATTGACGACGAAACAAATCGCCTAGAATGCCGCTGCTTGCTGCCCGACCAGGCCGTGCAAAACTTGTGCACGGAGGATAGAGAAAGGACAGTGGAGTGTGGTCGTTTCCTACATTCGTGGCTATCGGGAAAATGGCGGACCCATCTTTACGCCAGGCGGTTGGGTGGGCTTTACAATTTCCGAAGACGGAAAAATTGTGGGCAGAATGCCAGGCAGGTGAGTTTTGTCGTTCGACTTCAAAAAGAGTATGAATTGTCCATTAGTTCAGTGAGTTATGGACAGCAATCATTATTTCCAAAATACTTTATCAAACTTGAGTTTAGAATATTATTTGGGGGTTTTTATACGGGTGTTTTCTTTGACTATTTCTCGGGACTACCAATTTAAAAGGCTGAACTTAAGATGCTTTTAAGGAATACCATTAGAGAAGTTCACTGCCCTATAGGCAGCTTAGAAATTTTTGGGATTAAAATCGAAGAATAGAGTCCATTGCAGTTAGCATAGGCAAATTTTAAAATATAAACACAATTTCCTCAAGTTTTAATTTTATGCAAATTCCAAAAAGTTGATTTGGACATTGAGTTAAAGAGGTGATGAAGAATGGATAAGATAGGATTCCTTAATAGGACCAACATCACCAGAGAGAGTATAAAAAAGAACTATAAAGGCCTTAACCTTTTCTTAACAAAACTTCATAGCGTAACTAAAAAAGGGATAAAAGAAAATGTATCAGATAGCAAAACAAATTTCTCTTGATCTTTGCCATTAACGTTGATGTTTTTTTTAAATCATGGTAGCATTTGCTTACTAAAATGTCATAAGGAGGGAAAAAATGCAGGTAGACCTTGTTACTGTTATTCTGGCTTTTTCAATTATGGCTATTCTTTTTGTTATAAGCAGATTGTATTACGCAATTAAACGTTTACACGTTAGAGTTAATTTGGTTTCGAAAATTTTAATGAAGTTGAAGAAGACCAAAGATGAGGATCAGCATGAGGTGAATAAACAGATTCTCGAGGAAGGATTTTAGTTATAGATAGTAAAAACTAATACTGTTTTTTCTTCCCTATCCGATTAATGCTGACCAGATTTTCCCTTTTTAGCTGAAAACCCCCTGTGTAGCAAGGATTTCTCTAGTAAAAATTATCAGGGTATGCGTAGGCATGCCTAAACTTTTTTAGATGCTTTGTGACCAGGAGACTTGGTAGAGCAGCTTTTCTCAGCAAAGAATTTTACCCATTACTAACAAAGATAGAGGTCCATGCTTTAAGCCATAATTATTGGATCCTCCTCTCGGGAAGAAGCAAATTTAAATTGCAAACTTAACGATTGAATTGTTTTATCGTTATTAGACGTATCGAATCTGTGATATCTTTTTAAAGCGTTTATTTTATGGTGAAAAATCAAACCTCCATTCTAATAGTTGATGACCAAAAAATTTTCTGCTCAGCGATGGAAATTTTATTGAAGAAAATAGGATACGAACCGAAATCAGTGAATAACGGTTATGACGCTATCGAAGAAGTGAAAAAGAATCCAAAGGACATTATTTTTCTGGATGTCACTATGCCGGGAATAGATGGGATTGAAACATTAAAAAAAATCAAAGAAATTAAAAATGACCAAATCGTTATCATGTTAACTGCCAGGGGCGATGTGGAAACGGTCACTAAGTTGCTCAAAGAAGGCGCTGACGATTATATACAAAAACCTATTAAAGATCTGGAACTCCTGCGTATTCTCAACTCCGCTAATAAAAGCGGGTAAAGTTAGGTGAAAAGTAAAAGCAACGGGAAGGGCAAAAATTACCCCTATTCGGGAGTTTATTCCATATGATTCTTTGCGCAAACGTTTGCGGATAAATACTTATTTTCAAAATCCCTGAAATTCTGCTCAGAAAATTTACGGCTAAATGGTTCCGGCTAGCCAAATTTCTTTAAAATTTTTTCAGGTATCTTATAGTCGATCTTCACAAAATGGATTGTGGGGATTTTGTGTCATAGAAACGGCAAGAACGGCATATTTTAAGGCTAAGGGATAGCCGGATCTGTTCCATTAAAACCTGATGGCATTCGGCTCGGGCCAAATTTGCGCCAAGGGTTTTGGCATTACTCTATCGAATTTTTTACCGAGATATATATTTTTTTATAAAAACCTTCTCCTCTGCTTTGAGTAACAACCTTCTCATCGTCATGAAAACATTCGTGCACTATTTTTCGCTCGTAGGAATTTAAGGGAGGAAGAGAAAAGGACTTTCCAGTTTTAATTACCCTTTCTGCCAGTTTTTGGGCCATTTGGATTAAAGTATCATTTCTTTTGGAACGATAGTTATCAACATCAACAATGACTTTTGGAGTTTCTTTGTTTTTTGAAAAAAGCATTTTGTTAAGCAAATATTGTATTGAATAAAGGGTTTCGCCTTTCTCCCCAATTACCCTGCCAGCGTCATTTGTGGTTATATTTAATACAATATTATTTTCTTTGTCTATGGTTTGCTCCACCGTGCAGTCGCAATCCATCGTTGTCAGCAATTTGCTCAGCATTTCCAAAGGACGTTGATTTTCCTTCTCCTTTTCCGTCTCCCCATTTTTATTTGAGTTTGTTCCAAATAACCAGCCCATATTAAATCTCCTATGGTCAAAAAACTGTTAAAAAAAATCCAGAAAGAGATGGCTGATAAGAGACATGTTATTTTGTGGTCTCTTAACAGGTCGAGTGTTTAAGGTTTATAACCAACCATTTTTCAGTTTGACCCTTTTCCCGTTGATTTCTACCCCGTTAGAGATTCAGGAAACGACTGGTAAAATAATGTAGATACTTTGAAAACAATCTTGGATCGTTCCCTATCTCTAACGGGGTCTACAAACATTATTTTGCGGTCCCAGATTTATTCAGATAGTATTGTTGACCTATACTCAATACATTGTTAACCAGCCAATAAATCACCAAACCTGTTGGAAAATTTAAAAACATAAAAGTAAATACCAAAGGCAAGAACATCATAATCTTTGCCTGCGTGGGATCTCCCGTTGTAGGAGTCATTTTTTGCTGTATCAACATGGAGATGCCCATTAATACAGGAGTAATATAATAAGGATCTTTTTCTGATAGGTCCTGTATCCAAAAAATAAAAGGCGCTCCCCTCAGATCAATGGAAACCAGCAAAACGTTATAAAGGCTGATAAAAACCGGTATTTGCAAAATCATGGGCAAACAGCCTCCCAGGGGGTTAATTTTATGCTCTTTATAAATTCTCATCATTTCTTTGTTCAATTGGGCTTTATCGTCTTTATATCTTTCCTGAATAATTTTTATATAGGGCTGAACCTTCTGCATACCCTTCATGGATTTTAAACTTTTTTGGGTCAATGGGAAAAACAGGATTTTTACAAGAATGGTAACTATAATTATTGAAAACCCATAATTATGAGTAAACCTATAGAAAAATCGAAGGCCTTTTAAAAGGGGATTAACCAGAAATGAAAAAGTATTTCCAAACCAGCCATAATCGATAGTATTTTCGAGATGGACCTTATAAGATCGCAAACGATTTTCTTCTTTCGGTCCTGCGAATATCAACATTTCGCCATGTATTGATTGGCTGTTATCATTAATTAATTGCAAACCCACAGACATCTTGTTATCGGTGTTTTGGCTGATTTTTCCAGTATCAATCCCATTTTTTGGGATGAGCGCTGAAGTAAAATATTTGTTTTGAAGGCATACCCAGCTTAAATTTTCCGAAAGGAAAACGTCTTCCTTTAGGTCCTTTGAGTCATGTTTTTTAGCCTTATTGTTTGAATAAGAAATAGGGCCAATAAAAGCGTACCTCTTACCTTTGGCATTGGGTTTTTCATTTCCAAAGCCAGGTCCCCAATTGACAAAGTATTTTTGGTCGGAAAGATTCCCGCCGGGGTCGGTTATTGCCACATTCAAATCAATTTGATAGCGGTTATGGTAAAAAGTAAAATCTTTTTTAATTTCAAGGCCTGATGGCGTCTTTAAAGTAAAGGAGATTGTTTTTTGGGGATTCATTTCTGATAATAAAACAGGGGTTGCCTCTACATCATAATGGCTATAATTAAGCGCGTCTGTTATTTGAGAATTGTTGGCGCTCAAATAAGGGGGTTTTAGAAAATCGTCGGTTTGTGGCACGAGGTCAAGAGGTTGTTTATCCTTATCTAAATATTTTTTTAATTGTATATTTTTAAAAGAAGCTCCAACATTGGTAAGCGTTATTATGTAAAGGTCAGTGTCAATTAGAATATCTTTTTGTTCGACGGATTTAATTATATCAGGATTTGAAAAAACAGGAGTTTCTTCTCTGGGAGTCTTTTGTTTTTTTGCTAGAGGTTTTTTCTCAAGTGAATCCGACAATTCAGCGCTTTTGTTTTGGGCTCCTTCCTCTATGTGGGCGCTTTTACGATACTCAGCTTCTTTTTTACTGGTGTAAGCCCCCCATGCGACAAATACAAAGAAAGACAAAATGACGGCCAAAAGTAATCTTAGTTCCATGTTAAACAGCTCGCTTCCTATTTTCTTTCGAAATGAGTGGATCATAGCCCCCGGGGTGGAAAGGGTGGCATTTAAAAATTCTTTTTAAAATATAAAAAAGTCCTTTTCCAAGACCAAACTCATTAACCGCTTCAAGAGCGTATACAGAGCAACTAGGGTAAAAACGACATGAAGGGGCCAAAAGGGGTGATATGGTATATTGATACGTTTTAATGGAGATTATTGCTAATTTTTTTAACATTTAAAAATAAAAAAATTTTGACGCTTAACCCTTTTTGCTATCGCATTGATTTAAATCAGAGGGCCAAGAGGGTTATTATTAAGAAGAGTTCTAACTTAGAAAAGGAAATTCAAGCATTCAAGAATCAAAATATTAAAAATTACACCTCTTGGAACATTCTTAAGAGCTTAAAACCTGAAATTTATTGGCTATTTAAATATGCATTTTTATAATCAACCTTACCCAATCTAAAAACCAATTAGCCTTGGAAATTCTTTAATGTGGTTAAAAAAGCATGTTGTAAAAATCGAAAATCGATTGTTTTTTCGCCAGGGCTAATAACAAATACAATATCTAATTTTTTCTGAAAATGAACTTTGGTGGTCCTGAAGATTTCACGCGCCCATCTTCTAATTTTATTTCGATAAAATGCTTTGGCTGTTTTTTTATAAACTACAATTCCAAGTCGTGAGTATTGGGAATTCTGCTTGAGAATATATATTTTGACAGGACCTTGATTGAAGTATAGGTGGCTTTTTTTTCTTATCTTCTTAAACTCAAAAGTGGTTCTGAGTCTTTCGTTTTTGGTAAAACTATTTATTTTTAACTTCAAACGGTTAATCTTTTTCTACCTTTTGCTCTCCTCCTCCGTAGCACCCCTCTTCCACCCGGGGAGCTCATTCGAGCAGTAAATCCATGAGTTCTTTTCCGCTTAATATTGCTTGGTTGATAAGTTCGTTTCATGACAAAATATCCTAATTCAAGTAAATCCCTAAATTTAATTGCTTTAAATCGAAAAGAGATATTAACAAGTTGAAATTAAACTGTCAAGATCAAAGGGCGAAAAAGGCGGCTCTTAGGCGGATTTTTCAAAAGGGAACTATTTTTGGGCATGCGATAATTTAATCATATTAGGAATTTCCTTTTTAAATTCCCAATCCAGTTGGGAATGACATTCTGGGACGTCGTAAGTGACACTATGTGTCTTTAAATCCCTGTTATTTTGATCAAGATGCCATGCTATTGCCAGTAAATCATGCCCTCTGGGTTTATTCCAATACCGGCCCCTCCGGGTTCGGATTTTTATTTACCCTGATAGACGATTATTTTGATTCCTGATGCTTTTGTTAGATAATACGTAACTAGTCATGTGAATAGGCTGAAGGTTAAAGGCTGAAAGAAAAAACAATGGGTGATTACAGAAAACTTAGGGCCTTTGAGTTATCTGACGAGGGCGCCCTATTAGTTTATCGACTCACCGCAAGTTTTCCACTTGTTTTTTTACAGACTCTTAGTTCTCCAGGGCGGCAGCCCTATTTGGTTGCGGCCTCCCTGGCCGCTTTATGAGAAATAACGTGAAACCTCTGAATGCAATATATCTCCTTTTATTTTTCCTGATAAGTATGTCTGGCCAACTTCATGCGCAAGAAATAATTCAACATGAGATGAAAATTATGTTGCAACCTGACGTTCATCTCATTGAAGTGGAAGATACTATAACTCTTCCTGAAAAATTTTTTAAAAATGATCAAAATAAACCGCTTTTTGTCTTACATAGCGGTCTACGCCCCTTTGGGTCTTCAGATAGTGTAAAAGTTATTCAATTAAAGGACCATGATCCAATATCTCAATCAGAAATTGACCCAAAATCAATTTCAACAAATAAAAACAACCTTATGGTCCACTACCAAGTTAGTCTTCCTGCAGGCAAAAGGTCATTTACAATAAAATACAGAGGAAAAATATACGATCCTCTTCAAGGGCAGATGGAAGAGAGCGATCGCAGTTTTAAGGAAACTTCGGGGTTAATTACTTCCCAAGGCATATATCTGGCAGGGTCAACTTACTGGTACCCCAGGTTTGATAATCATCTTGTGACATTTTCCCTTGATGTTCAACTACCGCAGAGTTGGAACATTATGAGCCAGGGGACACGCTTCCGATATGACAAAAAGGAAGGGTGGACTTATGTTGGCTGGGAATCGAAGGAACCCCAGGATGAAATTTATCTGATAGGGGGGAAGTTTTCTGAATATCTTGGACAGGCTGGTTCCATTAAAACAATGGTTTTACTTCGAAAACCCGACGAGAAACTGGCCAATAAATATCTAGATACAGCTACTCAGTATTTGGAAATGTATAACAAACTTTTGGGTCCCTATCCCTATAAAAAATTTGCGTTGGTGGAAAATTTCTGGGAAACCGGATATGGGATGCCATCCTTTACCCTATTAGGATCGAAAGTTATTCGTTTTCCCTTCATTCTACATTCTTCTTTCCCCCATGAAATTTTACATAACTGGTGGGGCAATGGAGTTTTTGTGGATTTTAACTCCTGGAACTGGAGCGAAGGTCTTACCGCTTATCTTTCCGACCATCTTGTTAAGGAGCAGCGGGGTCAAGGACTGGAATACCGACGGTCCACATTGCAGAAATATACCGATTATGTGGACAGAAACAAGGATTTCCCTCTAACAGAATTTCGATCGCGCCATAGTCCAGTAACGGAAGCGGTGGGTTATGGTAAATCCTCGATGTTTTTTCATATGCTTCGGAGGCAACTGGGAGATGAAAATTTTCTTAATGGTTTGCGAGAATTGTTCCGTGGGGAAAAATTCAAGTTCGGTGATACTGGCATCTTAAAAAAATATTTTTCAAAAGCTTATGGCAAAAACCTAAAGAATGAATTTAGCCAGTGGATAGAAAGGATCGGCGCTCCTGAGCTGCGTGTTAGCAATCCATCTGCCCAGAAGGATGGAAAAGGATTTAGACTTAAAGCCACCATAAAGCAGACCCATTCTGGAGATGCTTATCAATTAAATGTTCCTATAGCAGTTTATCTAAAAGATTATGAAAAAGCTTTCCAGACAACTGTTTTTATGGATGAAAAACATTTAGATTTGTCGCTAAATGTTCCGGCTCTTCCCTTGCGTATTGACGTTGATCCTGAGTTTGATCTTTTTCGACGATTAGACCGCAATGAAATACCGCCGGCCTTGTCACAGGCATTTGGTTCAGACAAAGCGCTTATTGTTTTGCCAAACAAGGCGCCAAAAAATATTCAGCAGAGCTACCGCAAACTTGCTGGATTTTGGAAGGAAAGCTCAAAAAAAATTGATATTCAATTAGACAGCGATATTGATATTCTTCCTAATGATCGCTCTGTGTGGCTATTGGGTTGGGAAAATCGTTTCAGATCCAAAATTTTCGAAAACCTTTCTGACTATGATATCTCCATCCACGATGCGGGAGTAATTATAGAAGGGAATGAACTCAAAAGAAATAATCATTCTTTTGTTATCACTGCTCGTCAACCAGATAACCCGGAATTTTCTCTAGCTTGGATTGCCACTGATAAAATGGAAGCGATACCTGGGCTTGGAAGAAAATTGCCACATTATGGGAAATACAGTTACCTTGCTTTTGAAGGAGAAGAGCCTTCCATCGTCTTTAAAGGGAGGTGGCCTGTTGTAAATTCTCCTATGTCACTGCTCATAAAACATGCTAAAAGAAAAGGGGTTGAAAAAGAACCAAAGAGTAAACTTGCCTCCAGGCGCGCCCTTGCTTATTTGCCAGAAATTTTTTCCAAAGATCGCATGATGGATGTCATTGGTTTTTTAGCTGGAGACAACATGAGGGGTCGTGGTTTTGGCAGCCCTGAATTAGACAAAGCGGCGCAATTTATTGCCTCTGGATTTCATGACGCAGGATTGAGGCCTTTAGGGGACAATGAAGGAAGTTTTTTCCAAAAATTTAAAGTCCGTGGAGGCGATCCTGAAAAGGAGGTCATATTGAAAAATGTTGTTGGCATCATTCCAGGAAACAAACCTGATTGGAATGGTCAGAGCGTGGTTATTAGCGCCCATTACGATCATCTTGGCTTGGGTTGGCCAGATGTTCGCGAAGGAAATATAGGAAAAATTCACCCTGGCGCGGATGATAATGCCAGCGGAGTTGCCATACTGATGGAATTAGCCCATTTATTAGGCAAAAATTGGAAACCTGATCGCACAATTGCTTTCGTGGCTTTTACAGGCGAAGAAGCAGGCCGTCTGGGATCGAAGTATTATGTGAAAAATGAAAAACGCTTCCCTGTGGATAAAATGATAGGCATGTTGAATCTTGATACTGTTGGAAGGCTCGACCAAAAAAAAATGATTGTTCTTGGGACGGGATCAGCGCGCGAATGGCCCCATATTTTTATGGGGGCAGGGTATGTTACTGGCGCTAAAATTGAGACTGTGGCTGATGACTTTGGATCCAGTGATCAAAAAAGCTTTCTCGATGCGGGAACGCCAGCTGTGCAGTTATTTAGCGGACCCCATTTCGATTATCACAATATCACCGATATAGTAGATAAGATCGATAGCTCTGGGATGGTCAAAATTGCCTCGGTAGCAAAAGAGGCAATCGAATATCTTGCGGCTCGTGAAAAACCACTAACTTCAACCCTGGCGCTTCAAAAGGGGGCAGCGCCCCAGCAAGCAAAAAATGGTAAAGATAGGAAAGTAAGTTTAGGGACCATTCCTGATTTTGCTTACACTGGCAAAGGTATTAGGATTGTTGGTGTAATGCCTAATTCTCCCGTTGAAAGAGCAAAACTCCAGAATGGCGACATCATAACCTTAATAAATAATGCCCCTATTGATGATTTGCGATCTTTTTCTAAAGTATTAAAAACATTTAAACCCGGCCATGTGATTGTGATCACTTTTATTCGAGAAGGGCAAGAAAAAACCGTAAAAGTGAAGGCAGCGAAAAGATAACTCCCTTATTTTTGCTTCACCTTAATGTTGCAAAAAAATGTATTCAAAATAAAAAATTCCCTTGTCCTATAAGGCTATGAGCGCATATTATAGTTGTTTTCTATGGTTCACCATAAGTGAAATATAAAAACGGAGCAAAATCCCCTAAAGAGAGGGGTGGCTGAGAAGCAGACGGGGTGTGTTATTTTAATCAATAGATCTTTACATCCCCCTTTCTCTCTCCTTGACATGTGGGATTTTTTATTTTCATTAACTTATCGTTGTGTAAAGCAAAGCGACCTTTTTCGATTTAGGCAAATATTAATGCAACATTAAGGTTTCCCACGTGGAGAAAACCACAGACTCCTGTCTGTGGTGTAGATCATTCCTTAGGGATGGTGGTTCACCCCCGTTAGAGATTACGGAAACGACTGGTAAAACAATGTGCCTACTTTTAAAACTATCTTGGGTCGTTCCCTATCTCTAACGGGGTTTACTGGTTCGTTTAGATAGTATCAATATTGTCTATGTTTTGTTATTTCAAAAAAATTTATGATAAAACATTAATTCAACGATGCACAAGGAAAACCCTTTGTTTAATTTCATAAGAACAGGAGCCAAAGGCTAAAATCAAAAGCCTTATGTGGAATTAAAACCGGCCAAGGATGGTTTCAAAAAAATTTAATTAAATTTTTATTTAGATTTTAGGATATAATTCAGAAAACTATTTTCCCTGGCTTTTGAAAAAAGATAATGATTATCTAACCATTGGATTTAAGTCTTAGAAATATTAGGATCGAATGATTTTTAAAATTTAAATTTTCGTTTGGAAAAAAACTCAGCATTTCTGTAATAAATAATGAAATTAAAAAATATAAAAATTACCGTTTTGTTAGTCGCAATTTTTTCTGTGACCCAAACCATGCTTCCTTCCTTAATTTATTCGCAATCAGAGGCCAACGATCCCTATCATATTGAAGGTGAAAAACATTTAAAAAATATAAAAATGCTTACCCATGGAGGAGAAAATGCCGAGGCTTATTTTGCATTTAATGAAAATAATCTGATTTACCAGGCTACGGTTGGAAACTTAAAATGTGATCAAATCTTCACAATGAATCTTGACGGCAGCGGAAAAAAAATGGTTTCTAGTGGCAAAGGAAGAACAACCTGCGCTTATTTCTTGCCCCAAGATAAAAAAATACTTTATTCATCGACTCATTTAGCTGATAGTTATTGTCCGCCTCTCCCAGACAGGTCAAAGGGCTATGTCTGGAAGCTTTATGATTCTTTTGATATCTTTATCGCAGATGAGGACGGTTCAAACCTTAAAAGTTTGACTGATACACCTGGGTATGACGCAGAAGCAACCGTTTCTCCCAGAGGCGATAAAATTGTTTTTACATCCTCACGCAGTGGCGATCCAGAAATCTACACGATGGATTTTGATGGCAGCAATCAATCTCGTTTAACATTTACGAAAGGTTATGATGGAGGAGCTTTTTTCTCCCATGACGGCTCTAAAATTGTTTTCAGGGCAAGCAGGCCCAAAACAAAAAGAGAAATGGGAGATTATAATGAATTGGTTAGAGATGGCCTATACCGACCCAGCATTATGGAGATTTATGTTATGGATGCGAATGGGAAAAATATGAGACAGGTAACTGATTTTGGCAAGGCAAGTTTCGCTCCTTTTTTTCATCCTGATGGCAAAAGGATCATTTTCTCTTCAAATGTTAATAGCAAGAAAGGAAGAAACTTTGACCTTTTTATGATTAATGTTGATGGCAGCGGGCTTGAACAAATTACTTCCAATGAGACTTTTGATGGTTTTCCAATGTTTACCAAGGATGGGATGCTTCTTGTTTTTGCCTCAAATAGATTCAATAACAAAAAAAGAGAGACCAATATTTTTATAGCTGAATGGGTAAATTAATTTTAAAAATAATTGTCATTATCTTTTGTATTATTTTTCTTCAGGGAGTTTTTGTCTTTGCATCAACGAAAAATGTCAAAATATTTAAAGAGAGCCAGGGGAAATTTGTGACAAATGTTAAGGGAATCGGGAGAAGCCAGCCTCCATATCTTAGGGTGGTTCGTTCAAAAAACGGGGTAAGCTATTTGTTCAATAAATTTAGAAAAATACGCAAACTGTATACTCACTATAAGGTTTTATCTCTCGAACAAAAATTGCTTGCCATTGATTTTAAATCAAAAATGGTTATCGCTATTTTATCCTTTCCTACAGATAATTTTGAATTTGAAAGTATGAAAATAATTGAAATGGAAAATGAACAAAAAATAGAAGTTAGTTTATCTTATTTACACAAAAATATTGATTATTCAATTCCTCCATTCAAGTCAATTTTCTACAGATTTTATGTGGTAAAGCTGAGCGACTTCCCTGTGGTTCTGAGTTCAAATCTTTTACAGGACCAAAATTCAGAAAAAGAGAAAAAAACTATAAAAATCTCCGGAACACTTCAAAAGTGGGGCGAAAAAGGAGATCAACTTGCATTGGTCAGCAAAAGTAGAAGAAAAAAAAGAGTTTATTATATTAAAGGGAAATTAAGGGACAAGCTATCGCACCATGTGGGCCAATTTATGGCTTTGAAAGGGGAAGTAACTTTGGATTCAGAATCTATTTATGAATCAGATTTTCTGGTTAAGGCAATTGTAAAAATTTATTGATTGATCTTGACACTCATTTTTGCGATCGTTATACTTGCTTCCTTCTTACTTATAAAGTAGCTGATTCAAATTTGGGCGGATAGCTCAGCTGGGAGAGCGCCGGCCTTACAAGCCGGATGTCGCAGGTTCGATCCCTGTTCCGCCCACCATAATTTTTAATTGGCAAACCTCCAGCTTTTCTTGAGAGATCATAAAAGTATCACAATTCCTGAATTATTAGACCGGATAAACAGGATGAACTGGATTAGAAAAATCCTGTAATAATTTCTGTGAAGGGTTTAATGATTGAATTTCCTGATTTTATTTGGAAACCATAGAAAGGACAGCTTAATAAATAATAGCTTTTGGTGGAATAGTTTATTAAGCCGACAGGTTAGCAACCATCAATGGTGTTATGTATTATTTTTAGGTAGTATTACGAAGGCCTGCTATAGGTGATTTGGGGAATGGGCCAATTTAAGCATTTTTCTTGCGGCAAGGATCGCACAACCTATTGTGAACCCCTTCAGAAATAAACGTTGTTTCGCAACGCAGGCAAGCGCGTTGTTTAGTGGAGATTTCTTTAAATCCTAATAAGCGTCTTACTTCATTTACCTGTTCAGGATCATATCTTTTGGTGACTTTATTTTTCATTTAGTTTTTTTTAAAATTTAAATATGGGTGATATCACGTAATATAAAATAATAAATTAAAAGCTGTTATTATATCATAGTAAAATAATTGGTCAATAAAAACTCGAATCCTAAATTCACCTGCCATATGCAACCATAGAAAGAATATTGCAATGTGGAACGCGTCCCCTGATTTTAGCCATTAAAGCTTAAAACCTGAAATGGCTCTTCATTTATGTTCAGACCAACTTGACACCCACTGGAAAATTTCTATCTTAAAATGCCATTCCCTATAAATAAATATATGGAAAAAGACTTGCGAAAATTCCTGCAATAATTTAGTATTGGGAAACGTTTCTCGGCATTTTTAAACATAAGACGCTTGTATTAAGGGGAATAGCCGTACGACTAATTTATCGATGCCCCGGCGTAAAAAATGATCAATTTACGAAAATATTATTTTGATTAAATTATTTGAGCATTGTGTACTGGTATTAAAAATCGTTTTAGAAGGCTAAAACCTTTGCAAAGATATAAAGAAGTTAAGCTTTTTAAAAATTTGCATTGGGAATAATGTGATTTTGAGAGACGAGATTTTTCTCGGCGCTCTGTTTGTTTAGAATATTAATAACAGCTGAGAATTAATTCAATTTAGGATGGTCCACTATCCTTTGTTTTTAGAATGCTGATACCTGAAATAAGGGGGTCGTAGTTCAACTGGTTAGAGCACCGGCCTGTCACGCCGGAAGTTGCGGGTTCGAGTCCCGTCGGCCCCGCCAGCTTTTTTCTATAAAAATCAAATAGTTAACCCTTCTGAAATTGAAGTTTCAGAAAGTTTCAGTGAGGGTTTTGGTTTGTTTCCTCTGTAAATTATCTTGCCTAAAAAATCTTTAAAAGCGCTTTATTATTTCGTTTCACTTGTGAAGAAAAAAAGGAAAAAGGGAAAAGGGTTTTACCCTGAGAAGTTGGAGAAATTGAACCATTCGCTAAGTAAATAAAAATGACTTCCTCAACCTGCCAATATTTCAACATAGAAGAAAAGAAAAACAGACCGGTCCTGAAATTTGTGGTTATGATGAGGGCGTTTCCCAAATTTTCCCTGCTGGCCAATGTTGCCATGAGAAATATTCTAACCAGGCCGTCGGTTGCTACGGGATGATGGAATTATGCCAGATTCCAGATTTTGGCGGGAAAGATTAAACTACCATAAATCGAGTTTCTATTCTTGTTATGTTTCGAGTGTGGCAAAAGGCAGTTAATCAATTATGCTAGTAGAAATTTTAATCCTAATCTGGTTGTATTATTAAAATCTTTCTTTGTCCACATTAATTCTGCAAGAGAGGATTTACCCATACTCGGAATAACGACAGCCAGTTCACAACCTTTTTTAAATGGCAATGTTCTGTCAGTCTTTACCCCTAATCCCATTTTTGACATATCAATTGTTTGTGTTTCAATCGAACCAGAGCGATTAGCCAGAATGCATTCTTTTTGCAAAGGTAGTCTTTTATCAGTCCTATTATTTTGATTCATGACGTATTCCTTGCTTCCTTCTCCAGTAAACCATTCCTATCTTCCCTGAATTATAGTTAAATAGTAACATTTTTGTCAAGTTGAGTTTATAAACCAGAGTAGCTGACAAGCTTAATTGGTGACAAGAGAATAGTTGAGTTCAATTTTTAACGTCCCTGCATCCTAATATCCAAATTCTGGCTCAAAATCCTATGTATTTACCGTAGACTAAGCATCTAAAAAAATTTAGGAATACCTAATCATATTTGATTCATTTTATCTTAAGAAATCCTTGCTACAGAGGGGGTTTTGCAGCTAAAAACGGGAAATATGAGTATGGTTAAAGCACACCCCTGCTCTGTCCTTCTTTCTGATGTATTCTTTGCCATATCCCTTGAGAATGATCATACTACCTTTTTGGGATTTGCATTAAATTAAATCTTGCGGGAATTGGGTTAATATTTTACAATTTGCCTGTGAAAACGTTTAGTAAAACATGATTGGTGGTATATTTTTTTAATATTTTCATAGTTCGGACGTTTTTTACTCAACAAAATAAGGAAATACAAAATGAATACTGAATGCGAATATTTTAGAATCGAAAATAAGGTTGATGCAGAAGGCCACATTACCAGAGAGCAAATTTGTGCCTATTCAGATGAATATCATCAGAAAACAAATTGCGAAGGGAATAGGGAAAGTTGTGCTTACCCTGAAAAATGGGGAAAATGACGGTGGACAAGGTTTGCGAGTATTTCAAGATAGAAGAAAAGAGATACCAGGCCATTTCAATCGATAGCAATTCTGGTCAAAGATTTTCGCAAATTTTCCTTTCTGGTAAATGTAGCCATGAGAAATGCAATGAGTCTAACATAGACTGCTATGGGATGAAGGAGCTATGTTAAATCCCGAGAATGTATAATATTTAACAGCAATCACCGGATATTCTGGGAATCTTTGCCATCTGGCAAAGAAATAAATTGTTAGTTGCTAATAGTAATAACGCGAAAGTAGATAAATAGAATAGGCGGAATATTAATTCTCGTAGTTATCGGATTTGCCATATATTTGTTTTTGGTCGGTGACAACAAAATACTAATTTCCGTCCCTAAAATAATAGAATTAGATACGAGGCGGTTAAATACTTTGGAATAGATCAGGCTGTACTATCAAAAATCTGCTCCTGTAAAAGGCCAGGTGTATCAGAGGCATATAATCCTGTTCCAATGTTTTCTATAAAGGACCTTAAAGAGACTATTCCACTAAATCATAGCACAAAAGAACATGTCTTAATTCGCGCTGAAATTGCGCCAAAAGAATGGCCACCCCCTGTAAATTACGGTTCGCCAAAATACCCATATAAATTTCTCCCCGGATTGTCCTCCTTTTTCTCTTTACAAATTTATCCATCTTTAGTAAATTTGTTTTTTAAAACGGGATAAAAACTTTAAGATTCATAGGTTTAATAGCGCAATAAGCGGATTATATAGAAAATAGAGACGCAAATTATATTCCCAAAGAGATGAATAAAATAAGAGCTGGAGGTATGCCGGTTTTCTTGGATATCCATTTTTTTGTGCTTGCATTGAGGGCTAGTTTTCTTTGCAACATATGGTAAAGTTGTTTTAAGAAGATGAAACGGGTTCAGTTCCCGCCAGAAGCGTGGTTTGTGCGGGGTTAAATTGGAGAGATGAAAATAGTGAAAAAACTGCTCTTAACTTTATTATTTATGTTTGTGGCTGCTTCAGCAAATGCTTTTGGTCTTAAGTTTGAGATACAGAAGGCCAGGGTAATATTTGTGGAGAATGGCAGCGCCATTTTTCTTAAATTCTTTGCAGGAAGAGAATATAAAGCCAATCTAATTGGACTATCTGCGCCTCATCAGGACCCTATTGGGAAAGAAAGTGTGTGTTATTATGAAAAATCCAGAGATTATCTTCGAAATATTATAGATGGAAAAGAAGTGACTGTTGAGTTTGATAGCGGGGATAAGGTCACTAAAGAGGGAGCGATCCTAGTTTACATTAATTTTAAATATTTGGATGTTAATGCTCAAATGTTAAGGTCAGGGAACGGGTGGGCGCCTAAATACAAATTTGATAGGGAAAAAGATTATAGGGAAATAGAAAAAACAGCCAAAGCAAAAACAGTCGGTCTTTGGGGAAAATGTTCCAATATAGGTTCCCAAACAGGATCAACTGTAACAGAGACTGTCTCCGGCGCCGAGGAGAAGAATGCAAAAGGCAAAAATATGAAAGATAATTAAAACTTCAGCCAGTATAGAATGAATTGGGTAATTTGGACGCCCTAAAAAATTGTTTCTATTGATTTAAAAATTCAAAAGCCAAGAGGCGGTATCTTAAGGAAAGAAACCATCAAAATTTTAAGGCGAGCTTATTAAGCAATTCTTTCGCTTCCTGTCGCTTCTCTGGCGGAATAGGGACTCGAACTATATTCCCCCCATGTGGCCCAAAAGCGGCCCAATCAACGCAAAATTCAATAATTTCAGGGTCCTCCTCGGACAAAATCTCCACTTTTTTTATTTGAGCCAGATTTTCATTTAACGCATAATATTTGCCTCCCTGATAAATACCACCGGAACCAATAATAATATCAACAGCGCTATCACGGCTATAACAATAGCGAGATTTTTCCTTCCAGTATAAGGGCCCCATTATTAAAACCCCTGTGCCCCAACCAAAAAAAGCAATCCCAGCAAGAACTTTCCATGACAGGTCGGCCGGGGCAAACCATTCTATAGCGAATCCTAAAACCATCATAAAAACACATGGACCCAAAGGTAGAAAAAAGAAGGCCTTTTTATTAACCCTTTGTTGGACTGAAACAAAACGATTCCAGAGTGTTGATGAACATTTCCAATGAACCAGAGATTCTTTTCCCATCAAGGTTTGAATTCGCTGGATTTGTTGTCTGCCGGTGAAATAAAAAGTTAGGAATGCTATACTGGTTCCAGCTATCCAGGGTATGGTTAAAGCGGCAACAACCGTTATGTGAATTCCAAAATTCGAGGCTGTTAAGGAGGCAAGAATAAGAGCCAGAAAGATTTGGAAGGTTATTCTAATCGCTGACCTTTGGGGATTTTTAAATTTTCCTTGTTCCACAGTCATGAAATAATTCTAACACAAGGAATTTATTGAAACATATGTTATTTATTTTCTTAGCAATTGGAGGTGTTTTTTTTTATGCGCAGATCTTATAATTACCAAAATTATTTTGCATCAGGAAAATAATCTGAATTTAAGAATATCGATACTGATTACTTATGATAACTGAAAATTTAGTTTTAAAGATCAAATCATAAAGTAAGAATAAATATTTTATCCATGGTTAAAGGCACAAAGCGGCCAGAGGGCCGCAACCAAATGGGGCTACCGCCCGGTGAACTAACAGAAAAAACTAGTTCAAAAAACAAGGTTTTACAGTGTAATATTATAAAAAGAAAATTCTTATACATTGGTTGATAAAAATTTTGGAAAGACCTAATGTCAACCTAGCTGAAATGAAAGAATTTATTTGAAAAGGCCTATAAAATAATGTAATTTGATTTTTCCTTTAAAATTTAGCGAAAATACTATGAAAATAAATTTTTGGGGGGTGCGGGGTTCTATCCCGGCTCCTATCGGTAGTCAAGAAATTTTATATAAAATTACTGAAGTATTAAATATTGCCCTCAAAAGTAAAATATCCCAAAAAAGCCAAATTAAACAACTCATCAATTCTCTTCCCTCTCCTCTAGCGGGCACCACTGGAGGTAATACTTCATGTGTTGAAATTCACGCAGGAAACGAAATTATAGTTATGGATGCAGGAACGGGAATTAGGGTTTTGGGAAATAAATTAATGACCGGCGATTTTGGGAAAGGAAAAGGACGCATTCATCTTATTATGAGCCATACACATTGGGACCATATTATGGGATTTCCCTTTTTTTTGCCTGCTTCTATAAAAGGAAATACCATTCATATTTATGGTTGCCATTCTGACCTGAAAGATCGTTTTAGAAATGAGCATAACCCGAAACATTTTCCTGTGCTTCTAGAATCTCTATCTGCAAATATTGAATTTCACATAATCAAACCCGGACAAAATTTTAAAGTTGGGAATTGTAATGTCTGTCCAATAGATTTAAGGCATCCAGGGGTATCTTACGGGTATCGTATTGAACATGGCGGAAAAAAAATAATATATGCCACAGATGCGGAGTACAAAGATCTTTCCGAAAAAGGATTAAAAAAATATATTGATTTTTTTTATGGCTGCGACATGCTTATTTTTGATGCTATGTATACCTTGGCCGATGCTTTGGAAAAAGAGGATTGGGGACATAGCACCTCTTTAATTGGAGCGGAAATAGCCATGGCGGCAAAAATAAAAAACCTGGTCTTATTCCATCATGAGCCAAACCGTAATGATAGTGAGTTGCAAGGTATAAAGCAAAACACCATAAATTTTATTAAAAATAGCTCGCGTTACCAATGCAACGTAACCTTAGCCTATGAGGGACTGGAGATAAATGTCTGATGGTCTATAACTTATCAGGCCATTTGGAAAGATTTTTAGGTAATCCGCGAGTAACGTTGTTGTAATTCCCTCCCTGGTCCAAAACGATAGTTCACTTCCTTCCCTTGCCAGTTTCTAAGCATGGAAGGATTCAATTGTAAAACAAAACTAACCTTCAAACTTTAAATATTTTTCTTTTGTGATAATTGACAGAAGGTTTTAATAAATGTTTGTGGGATTTTCTATTCATGGGTCTTTCTTTATTTTCCCTTTGAAATATGACCAATGAAAATTTTATACTATTACTCTGTAAAAACTTGTTTTTTAAACTAGTTTTTTCTGTTAACTCACCGGAGCGACAGCTCCTTTGGATTGCGGCCCCCTGGCCGCTTTATGATATCTTTAAACCACTTTAATAATTTGGCGGTATCTGTGGGCTAATAGATAATTTCTCACGAGAAACTAAGCGGGAGCGATTTCCAAACCGGGCGAATGGTATCATGATTTTTATCAAAAAAGGCCAATTTATTTTTTGAAGTTATGCTATGCTAATGGGCTTTAAATTTGTATTTTATATAAGAACAATACAAGCGAATATAGGAACTATTGGTATATAAGTATGAACGATTACAAAATAATAATTGGGTTAGTTAAGCCTTTTTGGAAAAGTGTTACCGTTGCCGTTTTAATCAGCATAATTATTTCTGGTTCTAACGCCTCTCTTGCATGGCTGGCAAAGCCAGCCATCGATGGTATTTTTGTTCAGAAAAATAACTCGCTCCTTTTGTTGCTTCCAATTGCTGTTCTAATGGTTTTTGTTTTAAAAGGGACATTTACGTATTTGCATGAGTATATAATGTTCTCTGCGTCTCAAAAGATGATAATGAATGTAAGAAACAGCCTTTTTGGCCACATACTGCTATTACCTTCAGGTTACTTTAGCAAAAATTCCAGTGGTTCGCTTATATCTAAAGTGATAAATGATACACAAATGTTGCAGGAGATTTTGTCTTTAAGTCTTAAGACGCTGTTAATTGAGAGTGTTACCTTTATAGCTCTAGCGGGCGTGGCATTGTATCGAAGTTGGAAACTTGCTCTAATGGCCATGGTGGGTCTGCCGTTAGCTTTTTATGGGGTTGCAAGGATAGGGGAAAAATTAAAATTAGTTAGTAAACGTTTGCAGGAGAGAATTTCAGAAATAACAGAAATTCTTTCTGAGAGTTTTACTGGGGTTAAAATGATTAAAGCATTTTGCAAGGAAGAAGAAATAATAGAAAGATTTAAAAATATTAATAATGATTATTATAAAGAAAATATACGCTCCATAAAGGTATCAGAATTTGCGTCTCTTTCTATGGAGTTTGTGGCTGGATTTGGGATAGCCTTTGTTATGTGGTATGGAGGAAAGCTTGTGCTTGAAAATACAATGACCCCGGGCGATTTGTTTTCTTTTACAGCAGCTTTATTGTTAATGTATACGCCCGTAAGGAGACTTGTCAAAGTTAATAATGGTATACAAAAAGCCAGAGCCTCTCTTCAAAGGGTATTTCATTTAATGAGAGAAGAGAAGGAGCCAGATGGCAAATTTGAGGTCCAAGCTTTCAAGAGAGAAATCAAATACGATGGAGTTTCTTTTATGTACCCATCTGCTAAAAGGAAAGCCCTGGATAGTGTATCCTTTGTGGCAAAAAAAGGCATGGTAGTAGCCGTTGTTGGGAAAAGTGGAGCTGGGAAAACCACTCTTGTAAACATGTTGCCAAGGCTTTATTTCCCGGATATGGGGAAAATTTATTTAGACAATGTTGATATTGCCACTTTGACCTCTAAATCTCTAAGAAACCTATCCGGGATCGTGAGCCAGGATGTCATACTTTTCAATGATACAGCATTAAATAATATAAAATACGGGAGACCTGGTTCAAAAATGGAAGAAGTAGTAGCCGCAACAAAAGCAGCTTATGCCCATAAGTTCATTACTGAGCTTCCTCAAGGCTATAATACCGACATTGGAGAAAGAGGAGTAAAACTATCGGGAGGACAAAAGCAGAGGCTTTCCATAGCAAGAGCAATATTGAAGAATCCACCTATTTTAATTCTTGATGAGGCAACTTCATCTTTGGATACTGCTTCAGAAATGATGATACAAAAAGCGTTAGAAAACCTTATGGGGAACAGAACCACACTGGTAATTGCCCATAGGCTTTCTACTGTCAAAAAGGCGGATTTGATAATTGTTATGGACAAAGGCAAAATTGTGGAGTCTGGCACACATGAAGAACTTCTTCTGCAAAGTGGTTTATATCAAACCCTATATGATTTGCAATTCAAAGGATAGGGTTCCCTGGACTAAATTAATTTATTATTCATTATTTTTGGGAGGTTTTTAGTCGAGGAATGGTTATTGTAATTGTTCTTTTTTCGCCCTTTCAAGAGACTATTAGTTATTAAGCAAAATGGAAGAAAATCCAAAGGTTTATTTTAAAAAATATTAATCCTTATCATTAGATATGAGCCATAGAAAAGTTGTATTACTTTCTGTTACTTCAAACGCTGAAAAACTCATTGAAAAAGCTGGTAGGACATGCTACCTGTCTTTTGATAGGGCAGATGTAGAAAGTGAAAAAAAATTTATTAGAATGATTGTCCGAAGCGGTCATCATTCAGTTTTAGAACATGCTTCCGCAACCTTTAGGATTCAGGGAGGCTCCCGTAGTTTTACGCATCAATTAGTAAGGCACAGAGTTTGCGCTTTTTCACAACAGTCCCAAAGGTATGTTAATGAAACTGATTTCTCTGTGGTTGTCCCAGGCTCTATAAATAAAAACAGCGAAGCAAAAGAAGTTTTTTTATCTTTTGTTAAGCATGCTCAAAATACCTACAGCAAGCTGAAAAAATTAGGCATAAAAAAGGAAGACGCTAGGTTTATTCTCCCTAATGCAATAGAAAGCGAAATTGTGATGACAGCAAATTTTAGAGAATTGCGTCATATTTTCAAAGAACGTTGCAACAAGGCAGCCCAATGGGAAATTCGGGAAATCGCCATTGAAATGTTAAAGATTATGAAAAAAGAAGCTCCCATCGTATTTGAAGATTTTGCAATTAATGAGGAAGCCCAAACTGCTGAAGCGGTATGAATATTCTTATCACTAACGACGATGGCATTGCCGCCCCAGGATTAAACGCGCTTTACGATGAAATAAATAAGGTTTATTCCGTTGAGGTTGTTGCTCCAGAATCCGAACAAAGCGCTGTAGGCCATGCCATTACAATTTTTAATCCACTCCGGGTGAAAAAGTTCTTTCGTGAAGGCAGTTTTTTCGGATATGCGGTAAATGGCACTCCGGCGGATTGCGTCAAGATTGCCGTGAAATCAATCATGAAAAATCCGCCTAAACTTGTTATCTCAGGGATTAATTTAGGCGCTAACATCGGGACAAACTTAATATATTCTGGAACTGTCTCAGCCGCTACCGAAGCGGCTATTTTAGATATTCCTTCTTTTGCAATATCCCTTTGCACCAGGTCCGATCCAGATTTTACCTTTTCCGCAAAATATGCTTTAAAGATGGCCAAACTAATTTTAGAAAAGGGGCTGCCAAAGAGATGCGCTATTAATGTTAATATCCCGGCAGTTCCGACCGATGAAATAGCTGGGGCTAGAATAGTAAAGCAAGGGAAATCGCGGGTAATGGAAAAGTTTGATAAAAGGACGGATCCTTCTGGAAATATTTATTATTGGATGGCTGGAAAAATGATAACAGATGAAACTGATTTGGATGCCGATGATGGCGCTATCGGAAAAAATATGGTTTCAATAACGCCTATTCATTATGACATGACGGACTATAAAACTTTGGGTATAATGCATGAATGGAAAATTTAATAAAAACACAATGGTATACTCTATTTCATACGTCCTTTGGATGGTGTGGGATTGTTTTTGGGATAGAGGGGATAAAAATGATATATCTCCCTGAACCACAAAAGGAAAAACTTAAAAAAAAATTATTTTCGTGTTTTAGAAATGCAGAAGAAGGCGCTCATAGGATAAAAGGTATCATAGGGGATATTAGTAATTATTTTAAAGGGGAAAATGTCCATTTTAACTATGTTCTTGATTTGAAATCAATGACTTATTTTCAAAAAAAGGTTTATAGGGAAACCATGAAAATATCCTATGGAAATACGCGGTGTTATAATTGGCTTGCTGAGAAGGTTGGGATTTCAGGAGGAGCCAGGGCGATCGGAAATGCATTGGGGAAAAATCCGTTGCCTTTATTAATCCCATGCCATCGAGTTATTAGAAAAAATGGAATGCTGGGAGGATTTTCTTCTCCAGGGGGAATAATTTTGAAAAAGAAAATGCTTTTAATGGAAGGGGCTCTAGCTAAAGTCTGAGCATAAAGTTATATTTTTTTTGAATTTCTCCCTGAGATTCTTATATTTTCGAGTTTTTTCTTGTGAGATTTTGAATATAAAAAGACATCAAAAGTTCAATGCTACTGCCTACTCCAAGGGCGCGTTGGTGGTTTGATGCGCATTTATTCTTCGACCTGGTTTTAGCTTCAAATTCTCTATTTCTTAGTTCACTGGAGCGTCAGCTCCCTTTGGTTGCGGTCTCCTGGCCGCTTTATAGTGGTTTTTCAATAATTTTTTATATTTTAATATATTAACCAGAGTTAGCCCTCGTCATTTACACGCCCTAACGCCTTACTTTTTGGTCAATAAGTTTATTCCTCTTTAATTAACCGCCTTCGGTGGGACTTTTTCAACGGGGTTAACAGGATTGACTGGATTAGAAAAATCTTGTAAACCCCGTTAGAGAACTATGTTCTCTAACGGGGTAAATCATAAAGTCCTATCCTAAAAGAAATATTCGAGTATGGATGGTAAGAATAAATATTTCCTAATAACTCAAAATAGAAAATTAAGTAAAAACGCTTAATGTTCAGGAAGAAATTGATTTACAGGAAATTAAAAAAATCCTGCTTATCCTGTTCGTCCTGTCTAAAAAAAAATGGAAATTTCTATACGATTTAATTAATTTTGATATTAATGATCAAATGATTAGAATCAATTCTAAATATATCTTCCCTGGAGCTTCTGATGTAATCCTAAATGGATCAATTCTGGTTAAAAATGGGAAAATACAGTTTATTGGCGCTGCAAAGGAATGTCCAAACAAGTCTTATTATCGTGTTTTCGATTATCCCAACCACCTTATTATTCCCGGGCTTGTAAATTCCCACACACATTTGTCTCTTTCTAAATTAAAAAACGTATTTAAAAGTGGCATGAATTTTCCGGATTGGATCAATGCGATTATTCTCTATAACAATAATTTGGAAGAAAAAGATGAAAAGGAGGCTATTAAAGACGGTATTAGAGAAATGATAGACACAGGCACAACTACTGCGGGAGATATCTCCAGAAACGGATTTTCATTGGGAGTTATGAAGAAAATGGGTTTGCGCGGAATGGTTTTTTATGAAGTGACTGGGTTTAAAAGATCAATGGAGGAGCAACATCTGAACCGTATTCATAAGTTTCAAGCAAAATTGGAAAAAAATAATTTAGTTGAATATGGGATATCTCCTCACTCGCCTTATAGCGTTTCTCCTCAATTAATAAAAACGACTTTTAGCATTGCAAAAAAAAATAAATTATCATTGGCAATTCATATTGCAGAAACAAAGGAAGAGTGTAAATTTATAGCAGAAGGGAAGGGGCCTTTTCGAAAGCTGTTGCAAGATTTAGGCAAATGGGAAAAGGAATGGGAACCAAAAAAAATGACACCAATAAAGTATTTGAGCGACTTAGGGGTTCTAAAAGGCATTACAGGTATTCATTTGAATTATATAAATAATGATGATTTAGAAATAATACAGAAAAATAATCTTTCCGTTGTTTATTGCCCAAAAAGTAATCAATGGTTTCATCGAAAGGACCCCTATCCTTTAATGAAGCTTTTAGAAAAGGGTATTAATGTAGCCATTGGGACGGACAGTCTCGCGAGCAATGAGAATTTAAATATGTTTGAGGAAATGATTTTGATTAAAAAACAATTTCCACAAATTAAAAATGAAACGTTGCTCCAAATGGCTACAATAAATGGGGCTAAAGCTCTGGGACTTGCTAATAAAACGGGAAGCTTGGAAGCAGGGAAAGAGGCTGATTTGATTGGTCTTAAAATGAATAATCCTGGCGACATCTATAAAACCATTTTTGAATCCAAGGGAAACATTGTTTTTTCAATGGTTGGAGGAAATTTTATTCTTCCTTGATACGAATCCCCCTTATGGAAGGAGATATAAATTTAAAATATGAATTATATGCATTGAAATAGCGCAAACTCATTAAATGAGACCCATCGTTAATTGTTCTAATTATTAAAGCCTATATTATTTTCTTGGGTGGAATTTATCGTAACTTTCCTTGAGACGATTTTTCATGACGTGGGTATATATTTGTGTGGTGGAAATATCCGCATGACCTAACATTTGTTGAACCGCTCGCAGGTTGGCTCCTCCTGCCAACATGTGGGTAGCAAAGGAATGGCGCAATGAATGAGGGCTTATTTCAGTTTTTGTTCCTGTTGCGATGGTATGCTTCTTAAGTATTTTCCAAAATGCCTGCCGCGTCATCTTTTTCCCTAATCGGCTCAGAAAAAGTTCAGGCATCATTTTCGCTTTCAAGAGTTTTGGCCGTATATTGACTACATATTCTTCCGTAATTAAACGGGCTTTATCTCCAAGGGGAATTAGTCTTTCTTTGGAACCTTTGCCTATAGCTATGATAAATCCAGCTTGTAAGTTAACATTATTTATTTTGAGAGAGACTAATTCAGAGACTCTTAGGCCGGTGGCATATAAGACCTCAAGCATAGCTTTGTCTCTTACGCCAAAAGAAGATTTCATGTCAGGTTGGTTTAATAGTAAATCCACTTCCTCCACGGTTAAAATATCAGGTATTTTGCTCCAAAGCTTAGGGGATTCAAGGTGGATAGTTGGATCTCTATCGAGCTTTTTTTCGTTGGATAAAAAACGAAAAAAAACTCTGATAGAGGCCAGATGACGCGCTCTAGATGTTGAAGATAACCCTTTTTGCATAAGATATTTCAAGTAGTTGCGGATAGTTTCGATTTTTGCATGTCCAATCTCTACCATTCCACGGGAGGAGGCATATTCAATAAAGTTGATTAGGTCTCTGTTGTAAGATTCAATGGTATTTGGCGCAAGACGCTTTTCTACTGTTAAATAGTTGACAAACTCATCTAACAATAAATCAAAGTTTTTACTCACTTTCTTCATTTGTTCTGAAATGTGCTAAATATAAGGATATCTTAATTCAACATTGATCAAGTTTATCCACGCCTGCTATCTAAGATAAAGGTAACAGGCCCATCGTTTAAAACACTTACTTTCATAGTCGTCCCAAATTTGCCTTCCGCAGTTTTAATCCCTTTTGTTTGGAGTAAACTAATAAAATTTTTATATAGCTCTTCGGCAAGATTTGGCTCTGCGGCGTTTTCAAAGCTTGGCCTTCTCCCTTTTCGACAATCTCCCGCAAGAGTAAATTGAGAAACAATCAAAGCCTCTCCATCAATATCAACTATGGAACGATTCATTTTCCCCCCTGAATCTTCGAAAATCCTTAAGTTCGCCGCTTTCTCAGCCAAAAAATGAACATCTTTGTCGGAATCTCCTTTTTCAATACCCAGCAAGATTACAATCCCCTTTCCAATTTCTCCGCAAATGACTTGGTTTATTTCTACAAAGGCTGTTGTCACACGTTGTAGCACAATTTTCATTTATTTTCTTCTTATAATAATAAGATTTTCTATATCTAAATTACTTTTTATTAGGAGGCATAGCGCGCCCATTTATTAATACTACCGCCAGTTTCTGGTAAAAATTTTTTAATGATTTTCCATTCTTTTTGAGGAATCTATAGGAACAAAAATAAATGTTCCCGCAACAAGCATTAAAAATATTATATAAATTATTATAAAAATTTCTTCAGGAGCATTATAAAATAAGATTTTGTGAATCCAGAATTGAATAAAACTCTGAACGTAAAAACCCTCACCGCCAAGCAACCTAAGATTTTTCTCAAGGATTGTGAGAGGGCAGGAAATATCCAATAGGGATAAAAATACTACAAATAATATAGAAGCAAAATGAACAGCGCGAAACCAAAAATAATGTACCCATTGCCAATTCATATATTTGCCTATCCATATTAACAATATGCCGATTACATTAAACAATACGAATAGGAAATGTAAAATCAAGACGATGTCTGCCAGAATTATATAATTCATACAGCCTCTTGCAATGATTGAAATTGTATAAATTTAAATCGCTAATCTTGAATTGTTGCCAAATTTAATGTTTTTACTGGAGGTTTGCAAAGGTAATAAATGGGATTAATTGGAACTTAATCTTCCAGCATTAAATACTCAGGATTTTTGGTTTTTTAGGGAAAAGTTTTTCCTACCAATTGCAAGGAGCATGAGTGTTATTTGTAAATATAGTGGAAAAGGTTATTCGGGGAATCCGGAAGAAATGGAGAAGAAAAAATAGGTGGTTGAAATATGACCCCTCTTCAATAGACTGTAATTGGGCGGAAAGTAACAAGCATCATTCTGTTTACCGCGCCTTAAAAAGTATTATTTTGCGGGCTTTTACAGTAGGAAAGAAATCTCCCTGGGAAGACCCTCTCTCATTAATCAAAGGAATTTAGTGTAGAGATCGGCCAATTTTGTGTTTTTTGCTTGGCAATAAGGGCATGCAAAGCTTCCCGTTGAATTTAGGGCCTCTTCCACTTCCGATCGTGTTGTAGATATATTTTCACCACATTTCCTACAAGCGAAAACGGCTTTTTTGTCTTCTTTTTCCACAATTATGGGAGCCTCTCCGAATAATTTTTTTTATTGAATTTTAATAGTATTGCGCAACATTTCTTATTTTCTATAAAATCGAATTTTCAGTATTAAAAATTTTACTGACTATATTATAAACAATTTGTAAGGTATGTCTATATTAAATTCATAACAGAAGGATTTATATAGAAAAAATTTTATACCAAATAATTTTTAAAACAAGATGATGGGATTAATCCCTGTGCTGGCGACCAATTATAATTGTTTGATAATTGTACATCCTCCTAATAAAACTCTAACCGGTCACTCGTCGAAACACTTGCTCGATTCGTGGCGACTGGCTTTCGGGTGAGAAATGCTCACGCACGCGCCGCCGCGCTGATTTGCCATACCGGACACAAAGTTCGGAGTCCTGCAACAACCGATTAATAGCAGTTGCCAACTCAGCGGGTTTTCGGGAAGGCACGAGCGTTCCTGTTTCGCCGGAAATGACACACTCGGGAAGTCCCCCAATTGTCGTAGCCACAACTGGAAGTCCGGTTGCCATAGCTTCAAGCACCGATAGCGGCAAATTGTCCTCCAACGTGGGCAAGACAAACAAGTCCAACGCTGACAGAACCTTGGGGATATCCGATCGCAGGCCAGCCCATGTGATATGCCGAGACACTCCCAGGTTGGTCGCGGCCTCGCGAACCACCCTGGCATATTTGGTCTTCTCATTGCCTACAACTAATAACTGAGCAGTTGGCACGACCGCCAGAATTTTGGGGAGCGCTCGAATCAGGTAAAGTAGACCCTTACGAGGTATGACGTCACCCACCACGCCGATCAAGGGAATTGACGCATCAATACTCAGCTTGTGTCGGACGTCAGCGCGCGCACTGCCGGATACACGGCGAAACTTGTGCTGGTCAATGGAGTTATGCACCACGTCGATGCGACTACCTCGTACTAGGTTAAAACGACGGTGAAAACGCTTCGTTGCTTTTGATACCGCAATCACGTGATCGTTGAACATCCAATGAAGCTGAATGTAGCGATTATGGGCGGTTGCCACACAGGGTAGGCCGTAGATGTGTCGCAACAAGACTCCAAAGAAATTGGCTCGGCTCATGTGTGTATGCAGCACTTCAATCCGTTTTTCGCGAGCTATGCTCGCAATTCGCCGCAGCTCATCTGGTGGCCAACGATGAAGATCCGACGTGATAATATTAACCGATTCCGTAGCCAACTGATCGGCGATCCACGACGCGGGACGACAAACCAATGTAATTTCATGGTTGCGGTCAATTAGAGCTCGAATCGTTTCAAGGCTCGCGACGATGGCCCCGTTCACACCTGCGCCGGAGATAATCTCCATGATTCTCATAAATAGTTCTCCTTAGCAATTGTGTTGAACAACAGATAGGGCAGCTAGGTGAACAAGCTTGGTGGACCGACTTCAGCTCCAACAATCGTCCGCCAAGCCACACTACCCTTTTCTCCTATACCCCATTCGGAGCATTGGACCAGGTTCCATGCAGTAACCATCTTATCAGGGCTCTGAAATCCTCTAGTATAAGATAGAAGCAGGGAACCATTACCAGAATCAATGCAGTCGCAAAAGCCACTCCAAAAACAATAGAGATTGCCATGGGAATGAGAAATTGTGCCTGAAAGCTCCTTTCCAGCATCAGCGGCCCAAGTCCAAAGAGCGTGGTGATTGATGTGAGAATAATGGCGCGCGATCTTCTTTTAGCCCCAATAACCACCGAATCAAAGACATTTTGTCCTTCTCGGGTTAAACGGTTGATAAAATCCACCAGAATCAAACTATCATTGACCGAGATCCCCGCAAGGGCCACACATCCAATCATAGAGAGGAAGGTAAAGGGATAACCCATAATATAATGCCCTAAAATGGCTCCCACCATGGCAAAGGGAATGACCATCATTATAATAATGGGTTGGATATAGGAACGAAATAATATGGCGATAATGGCAAAAATACCCACGAGAGCGGCGGGAAAGCTCAATCTCAATGATCCCAAAGACTCTCGCATTTCCTTCTTTCTTCCTTCGAAGGAGAAGGAAACTCCCGGATGTTGACGGGAGATTTCAGACACTTTTTGTGACAGGTCATTGGTGATCTCAGAGATATTTCCCTTATCTTCATCCACTTCGGCTGTGATAGTCACGGCGCGCTTTCCATCTACTCTTGAGAGGGAACCATATCCGCGGGAAGTAGAAAGGACCGCCACTTCCTTCAGAGGAATCCGGTTTCCCGCGGAATTAACAATTCTTAACCGCGCCAGATCTGAAAAATTATGTCTTGCCCTCTTGGGGAGAAGCGTTCTTAACTTGATCTCTTCATCCTCTTCCTGAATCTCCTGGACTTCGAATCCGAACAGGGCATGGCGGACCTGCAGGGCTAAATCTCTTGTGGTAAGACCCAGGGCGCGGGCCTCTTCTCGAAGACGGACCCTTATTTCCTGTTTGCCTGTATTCAAATTGTCTTCTATATAAATGACTCCCTGATAAGCGCTCAATTCTCCCTTAATCATTTCCACCGCCCTGCTTACCTCCTCTAAAGTATCTCCTCGCGCCAGAATTTCTATATCAGGTCCCTGAGGGCCTCCCGACTGGGCAATGAATTGTAATTTTTTTATACCCGACAGGTGTCCCAGCTTCTCGCGCATATCGGCAATGACCCTTAAGGAAGTGCGCATTTGATTTTCTTCCCGTTCTTCCGCGGGAAGCAGTTGGAGGTTAACCTGCCCTACTGTGGCCGGGTCTGCGGCTGTTTTTCTGCCTTCCTCAGAAAAGGACGTCCCAATTACCGAAAACATTGATTTTACCTCCCGATATTTTGAGGCCGCTTCTTCCAATTTGCTTATAATTTTAGTGGTAGCCTCCTCGGTTGTGCCCACTGCCATTTCCAGGTTAATGGTAATATTTTCCGAATCCATCTTTTGAATAAATACAAAAGGGACTCTCCGGGAAGCTACTAATCCCACCACAACCAGAGAAAAGCTAAATATTATGGTTACTGTTATATAGCGCCAGCGGAGGGCGACACGAAGGAAATTTTCAAAGAGGGGATGGACCCATTCAGAGAAAATTCGCTTTTTTATCTGACCTGATTTATGAAGAATTCCTGTTTTGTTAGATTTTTCTCCCGGCGATGTTGGTTTTCCAGATTCATTTTCTTTAAATTGTTTAAATTTTAAGTGGCCAAGGTGGGCAGGTAGGATGACAAAAGCTTCCAGCAGGGATACGGCCAGAGCGGAGATTACCACAACAGGAAGAACTCCTAAAAAGGTCCCTAATCTGCCTTCAATAAAAGCCAGTGGAATAAAAGTCACCATTGTTGTAAGCACCGCTGTTATTACCGGTATGGCAACTTCATTGGTCCCCAATACGGCGGCTTTAAAAGGGGCCATTCCCTGTTCTATTTTTGTGTAAACATTCTCGCCCACCACAATGGCGTCATCCACAATAAGGCCTAAAACTACGATCAACCCGAAGAGGGAAATTAAATTAATACTTGCCCCGAGTATTTTCATCAGAACAAAAGTTCCCATAAAAGAAATAGGAATACCGGCGGCAACCCAGAAAGCCACACGAATATTGAGAAAAAAAGCCAAAGCTATAACAACCAAAACTAATCCTGCCCGGGCATTTCGGGTCATCAATTCTAAACGTTGGGAGATAAATTTGGCAAAGTTGTTGATACTGGTGATTTCAATGGCATCGCCCGGAGAGGTGGAATTTTCGGCTATATAGTTCTTCACCCTGGCCGCAATTTTTAAGGCATCTTGTTCTGGGGCTTTGAATACGGTAATGGTGGAGGCGCTTTTGCCAAAAAACCTGCCTTTTTCCACTTTATCCTCGAAGGTTTCTCTGACTTCTCCCAAATCCTTCAACCTTAAAGCATTTCCTTCTTCTCCTCCGCGAATAATGAGCTGTTCCAATGCTTGGATTCTATTGTCTTCTCCCAGGGTCCTCACCCGCACATTGCCACGGTCGCTGGAAAGCTGTCCCCCCGGGAGGTCCAGGTTGGATTGTGCGATTGCTTGACCCACCTCTTCAAAAGTAAGGCGATACTTTTCTAAATTCTCAGGTTTAATTTCTACCCAGATCTCTCTATCCCGAATGCCTGAGGTCAGTACTTCGGAAATCTCTGGCATTTCGGTAAGATCCTCTTTGATGCTTCTGGTTTTTTCCCCCAGTTTTTTTTCAGAAATATTTCCAAACACCACCACCGCAATGACTGGAATAAAGGGTCTCAGTTCTGTTATTTCAGGATCATCCGCGCTATCGGGAAGCTCAGGTTTGACTTTATCCAATTCGCCCCGGAGATCGCTCAGCACACGGTTCCTATCTGCCCCTTCTTCTAAAGTGAGCAATATAGTTGTTGCTCCTTCAAATACTTTGGATTCAATCTTTTTTATGTCCTTGACGTCTTCAATTTCCCGCTCAATTCTCCTGGTTATGGTCTTTTCTACTTCTTCCGGTGTGGCTCCAGGATAACTAAGAGTCACCGCAATTTTTTCCGGATCTCCTTTTGGGAAAAATTCTCGGACCATGGTGTTCCAGAAGTAAAAACCACTGACAAGGATAGCCCACATTAAAAGATTTACGGCCACTGGATTTTTGACAGAAAAATCCGGGAGATTCAAAGCGCATCCTCTTTAATTAAATTTGTTTTCAAAGGGTATTGAAGATTTGATTGGGTGGAAGAAACAATAGTCACTCGACTTTCATCAGCAATATCTTCCACACCTGATGTCACGATCATTTCTCCTTCTTCAAGACCGGAATCTATTAATGCTATATCGCCTAAAAAGATGTGGTTTTTAAATTGGCGAGAGCGAACCACAGCTTCCTTCTTTTGAGAGGTTTTATCCTCTATAACAAAAATTGTATCTTCCAAAAAAGCGGCCCTTGGTAGGACAAAAATGTTTTTATGCAGCTTCCCTTGAATTTTTGCCAGAACAAAAGCTCCCGGAGGAAATGGCATACTTGTTCCCTTTTTCTTCTTAATCTCAACATAGACCTGGAAGGTTCTGTCTTTAGAATTAATCGTTGGGGAAATACGGACAATCTTTCCCTTCCAGAGAGACCTGTCTTCTTTGCGGAGGCGGAGAGATGCGGCGCTTTCTGTGGTGATTTCTCCAAAATGGGAGGCCCCTACAGCAAAACCAATCTCTATCATATTAGGATCCACTATTTGAAACAAACCCACTCCCCGATTGGCCATGGCTCCCTCATGAATTAGCCTGGTTTCAATTCTTCCTGAGTAGGGAGCATAAACTTTTGTGCGTTTCAGATTGTTCACCGCATCCTCTAATTGAGTGGTTTTCAGCTCGATTTCTGATTTAACCCTATCCAGGGAATTATTAATGTTGGCTTTTTGTCGTTTGAAACTAAGGAGTGTTCTCTCGCTCACGGCGGTTTGAATTTTTAGTCTATCTACTTCGCTTCTTGATGCCTTCTGGGTTTTTTCCAGTTTTTGAAAACGTTTTAATTCTCTATGGGCTGCCAGGACTTCCTTTTCAGCCAATTCAATTTGTTTGTGGACAAAAGTTTTTTCTTCCTCAAATTGCTTTTCAATAATCAGTGATTGGTTTAAATTGGCCTGGGCTCTATTTTTAGCAACTAAAAAATCTTTGGGACCCAGTTTAACTAAAATCTCGCCTTTTTGAACTTTGGCGCCTCCTTTTAGTTTTGGAGAAATCCAGATCACGACACCAGCGATTTCAGCTTCTACGATGGTATTTTTAAGAGCTTTAGCCTGGCCATAAGCAGAAATTTCTTCCTGATAATTAGTTTTTCGGACATGAATTGCCTGAACCGCTGTTAGCGGTTGGACTCTTTCAGTTTTTAGAGGCCTGGATTGTTTGGAAAGCATAAGGGCAAATATGCCTACAGCAGCGACCAGAACTAACAGAGAAATTCCCGAGGTAATAATAAATTTTCTTAGTGGCGAAGGATTAAGACTTTTTGAATTCATAAGGTATGTGAGTTACAAACGCCTTTGATTATAGTTCTAAATTATTAGTGTATTATTATATAGCAAAGCATCTTGTAAGTGGCAAAGAACTATTTATTTCAATTAGTTTGTTGAATAAGGGGAAGGGTTGTGCTGTTAGGTAATATTCTGAACATTGTAGGGAAGATCTGAATTATTTTAATTCCCACGGGGAGCTGGGATATGCCCGGTAGAAGATCACAGAAGCGATTTAAACGGCTGGAGAATTATTTAAAAAGTCTTAAAGGAAAAGCTCACTATCTTTAGCGATGTAGATTTAAAGTGTAGGTTTATTCTAACACACTGTAAAAACTTGTTTTTTGAGCAAGTTTTTTTCTGTTAGTTCACCGGAGCGGCAGTTCCCTTTGGTTGCGGCGCCTTGCCGCTTTATGTTTTTGAAATGCTCCCTGCAACTTTTGATATTTTTGAAGGGTTGTGCGGGCAGTAGCCATTTTCAATATTACAACGTATATTTCCATCTATGGGGTTTCCCCCCATTTTGTCTTTGGGAAAATTGCAGATGTGAAGTATTAATGAAGTAAATTGGTCAATATTTTCTGGGGTACTTTTTTTTGAAAAATCATTTAATCTGTAGAATTCACAATCGCGTTTGATGGGCATTTTCCCCTCCTATAAAGTTTGTTAGAGTATAACAATTACCCTGCGCAAAAACAAGAAGCGGGAATATATATATTACAAATGTTGTAAGAAGGAGGTAGGCTCAAAGAATAAAAAATCTATTTGAGTGGATTTTAATCTAATTGATTGTTAAGACTTTCTCGCTGTTTTTTTAAACCGATTTATTTTACCAATGAATAGATGCGAGTAATGTTTTATTTTGTAATTTCCAAACAAGTGAAGGGAACTTAGAATGGAACAATTTGATTTAACAATTATTGGCGGTGGAGTGGGAGGTCTCGTCACAGCAAGTGGCGCCAGCCAACTTGGGGCAAAGGTGGCCCTTGTTGAAAAAGAGAAGCTTGGAGGAGACTGCCTGCATTATGGGTGCGTTCCCACAAAGTCGCTTGTGCATTCAGCAAAAATAATTTCATTAATGCAAAGATCAACAGAATTTGGGCTCAACCCAGTAAAAGTCGACTTTGAATTTCAGAAAATAATGGACCATATGAGGTCCATTCAAAAAAAGATTGGAGAAAATGATGACCCTAAAAGATTTGAAAAAATGGGAGTAAAGTTGTTTTTTGGAAAGGGATCTTTCAAAGACACACGCTCCTTTGAAGTAAACAACAGGGTTATCAAAAGTAGAAAATTTCTTATTTCCACTGGCTCAAGGTCGATAACCTTGCCTATCCCAGGATTAGACAAGGTCGATTTTTTAAACAATGTCAAAATATTGGCTTTAAACAAACTTCCAAAAACAATGATTGTTGTAGGCGCGGGGCCTATTGGGGTCGAGTTTGCCCAGGTTTTTAACAGGTTTGGCTCTAAAGTGACTGTTATTGAAAAAGCCGGACAAATTTTGCCAAGGGAAGAGAAAGAGCTTTCGGATATGTTAGAAAAAATATTAATAAAAGAAGGGATTGAAATAATCACCTGTGTTGATATAAAAAAGGTGGCGCAATCCAAGGATAATAAAAAGATAGTTTTAGCTGAATGCACTGGAAAAGAAAAGAAATTTGAAGCCGATGAATTATTGGTGGCTATAGGTCGAGCTCCAAATGTTGAAGGTTTGAACCTCGATAGAATTGGCGTGAAAACAACCCGCGCGGGGATAGCCGTTAACGGCGGAATGAGAACCACCATTCCGAATATCTGGGCTTGCGGCGATGTTACAGGGATGTTCCCATTCACTCACATGGCGGAATATGAAGCGGGACTGGTTGTTTCCAACGCATTGTTCCCCTTGATCAAACGAAAGATAGATAAAAATGTGGTTCCCTGGACAACCTTTGCTGATCCTCAGCTTGCGAGGGTTGGCTTGACAGAAGCTGAGGCTAAAAAGAAAAATGGGAAAGTAAAAGTTTACAAGTATTCCTTTAATGAACATGATCGCGCCATTATAGATGGCGAACCTGAAGGTTTAATAAAACTTGTCTGCAACGGAAAGGGGCGGTTGCTTGGGGCCCATATCCTTGGTTCTGGGGCTGGCGATTTGCTGAATGAGTATATTTTTGCCATGAAAAACAGGCTTCCTATTCAGAAAATATCTGGCACGGTGCATGTGTACCCTTCAATGGGACAAATAATAAAAAGAGGAGCCGATCAATATTATAAAGAAAAATTTTTTTCAGGCTGGTTTCCAAAACTTTCCAGGTTTTGGATTGGTTTAGACAGGTTATTTAGAAAGTAAACCCCGTTAGAGAACTATGTTCTCTAAAGACTATAGATGGTGGTTCAATGCCACCATCTATAAGGAATGATCCACCCACCGACTGGAGTCGGTGGCTTTCTCTGACGGGGTAAATCCCGCTGGTTTAAATTTCGCATAAAAGCCAATCAAATTGCTTCCTGAAACAGAATAAACTATTAAAATTAATTAATAGGTTGTTGGAAATTTATTTCATCTATCCTCTAAATTTTTACGATCAAAAATCATCAACTGAGTTCTGCTAAGGCCCGCTTTTTTCAATTGAAAATTTTAATATCAATCAAACTCAATTTACTAAGGTCTTAAATAATATATAATAAGTATAAATGGCTTTAAATAAATCCTATTGACACTCTTTTGCTTGCTAATATAGAATTCCATTATGCTTAAAAAAATTAGAAAAATAATTTCCCTGGTTGTGGTTTTTGCTTTTCTCCCTTCTTTTGTTTTTCCAGCCTCTCTGAATTTAGAAGAACGGGTGATTGAGCATACATTAAAAAATGGTTTAAAAATTTTAATGATGGAACGTCATCAATCCCCCACCGTTGCCGCTTACATTAGGTTTAATGTTGGTTCTGTTGATGAAGTCACCGGCAATTCAGGCATTGCCCATATGCTGGAACATATGTTGTTTAAGGGCACGAGAACCCTTGGAACAACGGATTATAAAAAAGAGAAATTTCTTATAGACCTCATTAACCGGGTTGCGGGTTTTCTTGCGGATGAAAAAAGAAAGGGACTAAAAACAGATCCTGAAAAAATTCAAAAGCTTGAAAAAAAAATAAAAGAATTGCAAGCGGAACATAAAAAATTTGTGATTTCTGACGAGTTTTCTCAATTGTACTCAAAAAATGGAGGCGTTGGATTCAACGCTGGAACCAGCGCTGATGGAACCACGTATATTATTCAACTCCCTTCAAATAAACTCGAACTCTGGGCGGCCATTGAATCTGACAGAATGAGGGAGCCGGTTCTAAGAGAATTTTATCAGGAAAGGGCTGTTGTTATGGAAGAAAGAAGGATGCGGGTAGAAAATTCCGCATGGGGTAAACTTTATGAACAATTCCTTGCGTCCGCTTTTACAGCCCATCCTTATGGTGTTCCCATTATTGGCTGGGCATCGGATATACAAAATTTGAATAGAACGGAGACGAAGAAATTTTTAAAAACCTATTATGCTCCAAACAATGCTGTTATGGGGATTGTTGGCGATATTAACCCACAAGAGGTTATAGGGCTAATAGAAAAATATTTTGGCGATATTCTTACCCAGCCTTCTCCTCCACCTGTTTTAGGCCAGGAGCCAGAACAAAGCGGGGAAAGAAGGGTAGAGGTTATTCACAATGCTGAGCCTCAACTTCTTATAGGATATCATAAACCGACTCTGCCTTCTCATGCGGATTTTGTTTTTGATGTGATCGACGCCATCCTTAGCAGCGGGAGGACATCCCGTCTTTATAAAAACGTTGTCTTAAAAAAACAAATTGCAACACATGTAAGCACTTTTGGCAGCCCAGGTTCACGCTATCCGAATTTGTTTGTTTTTTCAGGGACACCCAGGCATCCCCATACTGTTGAGGAATTGGAAAAGGCTATTGATGAAGAGATTGAAAAAATCAAAAAAGAACCTGTTACAAAACGAGAATTTCAAAAAGTTATTAATCAACTTGAGGCCAGCATGATCAGGGGGTTGAAATCTAATGGAGGAATGGCCTCTAAGCTTATCTATTACGAGGGAGTTGTCGGAGATTGGAGATACATTTTAAATCATATCAAAGAGCTAAAAAATATTACACCGGAAGATATAATGAAAACAGCTCAAAAATATTTAATCAAGAGCAATAAAACTGTGGCATTTATAACCAAAGAAAATCCTTAGGCTTCTTCAATTTTTTAATGACAGCAATATGAAAAATATCAAACTATTTCAGGTTATCTGTGTTGCAGCCGGATTAATAATACCCTGCGCAAATACCTCAGCCTTTAAGTCGGTTCACCCTTCCAAACTTGTTTATAAGTCTATAGAACTAAATCCCTCGGTTCCGGAAAAGACGGTTCTGGAGAACGGAATGGTTATTTATACATTGGAGGACCACGAACTTCCTCTTTTTAATATCAATGCTGTGATTAAAACTGGCGGTATTTATGAACCCAAAGACATGACCGGATTAGCTGGAATGACGGGTGAAGTTATGAGATCAGGTGGCGCGCAATCTATGTCATGGGAAGAAATAGATGAAAAATTGGAATTTATCGCAGGCTCTGTGGAAACAGGCATTGGGTCCGATTCTGGAACAGCGCACCTCTCGGTATTGAAAAAAGATATTGATGAGGGTTTGAAAATTTTTGCTGATATTCTGATGAATCCTGTTTTTGATCAAGACAAGGTTGATCTACAAAAAAAGCAGATGATTGAATCCATAAGAAGGGAAAACGACAATCCCGGCCACGTGGCTGGCAGAGAATTCCGTCGTTTATTGTACGGAGACCACCCTTATGGACGAAAGGCCACCATTGAAACTGTTTCCAGAATTAACAGGAGAGATCTCATAGGGTTCCACAAAAAATATTTTCACCCAAACAGTGTTATGCTTGGGATTACAGGAGATTTTAATAAAGGAGAAATCCTGGATAAAATTAAAATGGTTTTTAAAGATTGGGGAAAAAGAAAAGCTGATTATCCCCTATTAGAAAACAAGAAAGTTGATTACCCGGAAGTCCCACCGGTAAGGCAGGATCTTAGCAAATCTATTAATTATATTTATAAAGATGTGAAGCAATCGATAATTCGTCTGGGTCATATGGGGCTTGATATAAAAAATCCGGACCATTATGCGGTCATTTTGATGAACTATATCCTGGGCGGTGGCAGCTTTCAATCGAGGATGATGAAAGATATTCGCTCAGACCGGGGGCTTGCCTATTCGGTATGGAGCCATTTTCATCTTGGCTATCGGGATATAGGCGCTTTTTCTTCCGGGGCGGCCACCAAATTATCCTCCACTGTAACTGTCATTAAGCGGATGCAAAAAATTATACAAGAAATGCGAGAGCATCTCGTTACGGAGCAAGAACTCAATGAAGCAAAAGAATATATTATTAATTCTTTTGTCTTTAAGTTTTCCTCCACAGGCCAGATTGTAAACCGGTTTATCAAACTTGAATATTATGGCTTGCCGACAAATTACCTCGAGGATTATTTAGAGAACATCAAGAAAGTCAGTAGTGAAGAAATCCTCCGCGTCGCAAAAAAATATTTAAAACCAGATCAAACGGTTGTTCTTGTAGTGGGAAATAAAGAAAAATTTGAAGAACCCCTAGATGTTTTTGGCCCTGTAAACGAAATAAAGTTAAAAATACAATAGCATTTTTATAATAATTCTTTTCTCTATGTGGAGCCTCCCCTCGGTGGGAGCTCTTTATTGTTGCCATCCGATAACGCGTTGTCCCTCGCGACAATATTTCTTACCGTAATTTATTTATACGTGTTTTTAGCGTCATCAGGTAGATATTGCATTGCGGTTTTAAAAATTACCCAGGTTTTTTAATCCAATTTTGAATTTTGCAAATCATTTTCAGGTTGACATTTTACAGGCTATTATATAGCTTTTTGTTTACGTAATAATTTTATAAATACGCTAAGGAAATTTGCTATGACTTCCAATAAGGACGATAAAATCCCATTAGGTTCTCAATCTGCAGAAATAAGCCTCAATCGGCTTTTATCCCAGGTTGCCACGGGAGTTAAAAAATTTTCTGAAAATCTTGGAGGACAAGTAAAAAGACTCACCGAAATTGGCTTAGCCCTTTCGGCAGAAAAAAATCTTGATAAACTTTTAGAAATGATTCTTGATGAAGCGCGATTATTTACAAACGCTGATGCGGGAACGCTTTATATTAAGGAAGGAAATAAATTAAATTTTAAAATCATTCAAAATGACAGCATAAAAATCAGGATGGGGGGAACTTCGAATCAGGCTATAACTTTTCCTCCCGTAGAGCTACAGATGTCTAACGTATCCGCATACGTGGTTATTAAAGATAAGAGCGTCAATATCCCTGATGTTTATAATTCTGATTTATTCGATTTTACAGGGCCTAAAGAATTTGATAATCGAACAAAATACCGCACTAAATCCATGTTAGTGATCCCGATGAAAAATCATGAAAACGATGTTATTGGCGTGCTTCAGTTAATTAACGCCAAGGACATTCAAACAGGGGACGTCATATCTTTTTCTGAAAGTTTTGAGGAATTGACCCATTCTCTGGCATCACAGGCAGCTATTGCGATTACAAATGTAAAACTTATTCAGGATATGGAAAACCTGTTTAATTCTTTTGTCAAAGTTATGGCAACCGCCATCGACGAAAAATCTCCTGTTACGGCTGGACATATACGCCGAGTTGCCGAGTTAACATGTAAAATGGCCAATACAATTACTGAAAAAAAAGAAGGCCCTTTTGCAAATGTTTATTTCGATAAAGATCAGCTAAATGAACTCAAAATTGCTGGATGGATGCATGATATTGGAAAGGTTGCCACACCGGTTCAAATCATAGAAAAAGGGAAGAAACTTGAATCTATTTTCGATAGGGTTAATTATATTGCCTTGCGATTTCACTACATAACCAAAGCCGTGGAAGTTGAAGCGTACAAAAAGAAGGTTGAATTATTAGAACAAAAGGCTCCTAAGGAGGAAATAGACAATTTAGAAAGGGAGACTGAAAAAAAACTTCAAGAAATAGAAGAATCAACAAATTTAGTTATGATTTGCAATGAGCCAGGCGAATATTTGGAGGATGAAAAAATTGAAAAACTAGGTAAACTGGCCAAAATGACCTATAAGGAAGGTGAAAAACAATTGCCTTTACTTAGTGAAGACGAATTATTAAACTTATCCATCCGAAAGGGGAGCATTACAGAGGCAGAAAGGCAGAAAATGCAGGATCATGCCGCAATTTCTTTAAAGATGTTGGAACAGATACCATTCACGAAGAAGCTTAAAAATATTCCTCTTTTTGCTGGAGCCCATCACGAATACCTTAATGGAAAAGGATACCCAAAAGGGCTGAAAGGAGACGAGATCCCTCTTGAAGGACGGATTTTAGCGGTAGTTGATGTAGCCGAGGCCCTCTCTGCACAGGATCGGCCGTACAAAAAAGCTATGCCTATGGAACAGGTATATAAGATATTGGGATTTATGGTAAAAGACGGAGAGTTGGATCCTCAGGTGGTGGACTTAATTATAAAAGAAAAAGTTCTTGAGCGTTATTTGGAAGAAACTGAAAAGGCCCTAAAAAGCTAAGTATATGAGTATTTAAAATCATGAAGTGAAATTAAAAAGAAGGAAGGAAATAATAAAAAACCTTAAAAATCCTGCCCATTCTACTAAAAAAAAATAAACCGGAGTAGATAATAAGCCGGGTTCTGTATCTTTCTTCCTTTCATATGGTAGTTGGAACGGAAGAGAGATGGTAATCATTTATCTGGTCCTGACGTTGCCGGCAGGATCATGCGGCCTAACCCGGAAGCATCGGACGGGCCATCCTTAAACGCTTCCCTATTTGGCCTTGCTCCGGGTGGGGTTTGCCAGCCTTCACTGTCGCCAATGAAGGCAGTGAGCTCTTGCCTCACTATTTCACCCTTACCACGGTAATAAATATACAGACCGTAGCGGTATATTTTCTGTTGCACTTTCCGTAGAGTCGCCCCTCCTTCATGTTATGAAGCACCTTGCCCTCTGGAGCCCGGACTTTCCTCCATTCTCGCAAATTGTGAAAACAGCGATTACCTAATCTACTCCGGTTGCTTGCTTAGAAAATAAAAACCTGCTGCAATGGGGACAGGTGATAACAGAATCATTTCTCCTGACTTCAAGGGATAATTGTGGCATCAAACTACAGTGACACCCTCCGCAGGTTTCTTTATCAATAGGGACAACTACCAGCCTTTTTCTCACGGCTAAAAGCTTTTCATAGTGAGTAAGCCATTTAGTTTCAATTCTCTCTGCTAATTCATTTTTTTGATTTAATTCTTCTTCCAGCAGTTTGTTTAGTTTTTTAAGGTCTTCTTCTTTTCTTTTTTTTATTTCCAGGAATTTCTGTTCCTCCATTTCTTGTTCTTTTAATTTTCTTTCATAATCTTTCTGGTTTTTTTCAATGCTCTCCATTAGCTCGAGCTCTCCATCTTCTAATGTGTAAATTTTTTTCTTTAAATTTTCAATTTCCTGGACAAGAGCGGCATATTCTTTGTTGGTTTTGAGGTTTGGAAGTTTCTCTTTTGTGTTGATTAAGTTATCTTTTGCCGATAGGGTTTCTAACTCCTTATTGCGTTGTTCTTTTTTTTCATTTTCAATGGTTTCCTTTAGTTGATTAGCTTCTTTTTTGATTTTCTCATAAATTTGGCGTTCATTTTCAATTTCCTGAGGTATCCTTTCTTTTAACTGATTGAGTTTTTGAATCTCTTTGGCAATTTCTTGAAGATCAATTAATAATTCTAGTTGTTTATCTTTGATTGTAGTGTTCATTCAGGTCCTTTGTTTTCCTTGTTATTAAATGTATCAATTGAAGCAAGGGTTTGGTTTGCTTCATCAACCAATCTTTTCATAATTTCATTTACCGGTAGAATATCCATGATTTTATAAATATTTCTGCCAGCAAAAAAAAGTCCATTTTCAATATCTCCATCTCGGGCCAATTTTAAATGGTCCAGAATGCAAAAGCTGCGGGAACATTGTTTTAGACAGTTAATGCATGATTGAATTTTTGCGGATCCCTCTTTGAGGATTTTTTCTACAAAGGGTGTTTTAACAGCGCTCCCCGGGAAGCCCACGGGACTCAGAATAGTCACCATATCTTCTTTTTTGGCTTCCATAAATATTTTTTTAAAGTTGGGATGCACATCGCATTCTTCGCTCAGCACAAAACGATTCCCCATCTGCACTCCATCAGCGCCTAATTCAACCATTCTAGCGATGTCTTTTCCATCCGTTAGACCCCCAGCCGCTACTACTGGGATTCGTAGCGCCGATTTAATTTCAGGAATTAGTTGATCAATTGGGATATCTGTGCCAAGATGACCTCCCGCGTCTCGTCCTTCTACAATAACGGCCGATGCCTTTAATTTTTCAGATAATTTGGCTGCTTTTAAAGAGGAAACAATTGCCAGCACAGGAATATTTTTGTGTTGGCACAAAGCAAACACATCTTTTGAAAATCCTGCGCCAAACACTATCAAATCCACTTTCTCTTGAATAGAAGCTTTCACAATATCAAGAAAATTTTGAATGGCAACCATTACATTCACACCTATAATTCCTTTGGTTAGTTCCCGGGCTTTCCTAATTTGAATAACCAGTTCATCAACGGTGATGCCAGTGCCGCCGATGAGACCTATTCCACCAGCGTTTGCCACTGCGGCCGATAAAGGAGCATTAGAAACTCCCACAGACATTCCCCCTTGAATAATGGGGAATTTTGCCACTAAATCTCCTATTTTTAAACTCGATAACTTCATAACTCCTTATCTTAAATATTGTTACGTTTAAAAGCAAACAAATTCTTTGCAATGCCAATGGTCTTAAAAAATATCGCCAGGAACAACGAGCTTATTTAACTCTTCTTTAAGCTTTTTTGAAAAAACCTCCATATTATTAAGTTTATTAATATCTTTATGTTGCAAATAAAACACATTATTTGCATAACCGTTTCTACAATGTAAAATAGCCCTGTCAATAGAAATATTCATAGACGCAAGAGTTTTGGTGGTTTGCATAAAGACCCCCAAAAAATCTGGCGTAACTATTTTAACTGCCCTGCCTATAATCCTTATTTTCAGCGAAATTTCTTTGTATTTTCTTTTTGTATTTGATTCAAGAAGACTTTTATTTTTGTAAAGGTCTACCACTGAATATCCTTCTACAAAAATCTTTTCAATATCTTTTTTTAAGCATTTTTGAATATAAAAAAAATTAGAATAATCTATGGGATTGCCAATTGCATCGGTTAGCCTGAAAATATCCATAGCAGTATTCTTCCATGTGTTAACCTGCGCATCGATAACATTTACTTTATTAAAAGCTATGATACAGGCAATTCGGTAAAGAATTTCAGGTTGATCATCCAAGCAAAGAATTAGGTCCGCTGGTCTGTCTTCAACGTAATAGATCTCAACAGCAAACCGGTTTTTTGATTGTTTATAAGCATTGTAAGTATTTAATTGAGTTTGAAGATAAGGAGGGAGATTAATCAAATTTATAAATTCCAATTTTAAAGATTCATCCACAGACTCTTTCTTTTCATAATGCATTGTGCGTTGATAAATAAACTTTAAAATGGATATCTGGCTGGATGACATCTTCATCTTTGATCCATAACGATCCGCGAAAGTCAAAAGGATCAACATCCTCAGCTTTTCCATGTCCCCATCAATTAGTTTCCAGATCAATTCGTATGTTTCATCATCAGAAGGATCAAGGTCAAGCAAGTCTTTCATCGCTAAATGTTTTCCTACAAGAAAACAGATGGTTTCAATATCTTTTTTGTCAACAATTCCAATTGCTTTTAAAATGGATGGAGTCAACGATTCGCCAATTTCATTTTCATTTTTATTTTTGAAGTCAATCATAAATCCCTTGCCAATATCATGCAAAAGGATCGCTATTATCAACAGCTTTTTGTTTTTTAGAATTTGAAAAGAATTGACCAGGAAAGGATCTCCCTGTTCTAACCCCAATTCATTAAGGGCGTCCAAGGCGGCCATAATATGAATATCAACAGGGAAGCGGTGCACATAAATATCCTGGGGCAAACCGCATAATCGGCTAAATTCCGGAATGATAAAATTGCTGATTAGCCCAAATTCATGCATGTTGCGAATAGCCCTGGCAAAATATTTTCCTAATAACATTTCCTGAAAGGTTTGGATCATTTTCCCTTTGGTTTTGCCATTCATAAAAAGAGGAACCAAATTATTTATGTTTTGTTCTATGGCCAGAATAACAGGGTAGGACATGCCATAATCTTTTTGGGATATCAACCTCATTAAGTTAAAAATCTTCTCGGGGTCCTCTGAGAATATTTTTTCTTTGTCCGAAAGGAAAACAAGAGTATGATGACTATTCACTCCAAAATCTGAATTTATGGTTGTTTCAACCTTTTGGTCGTAAGATAAACAATGCCAAAAAATATTTCTCCCATCGATTTTTAGAGGTAGGGCCGCTTGATAGAAATATTCTTTATAAAAATCATTCAGCTCGAAGCCAAGAGTTTGGGCAATTGTTTCTCTGTTTTCAAAAGATAGACTATCCTTATTTCCCGATGGTTTAATAAGATGAAGGAGCAATCGTACCTTGAATAAAAAATTTAAGGCAATTTGGTCCCGGATGTAAATCTGCTCATTTATTTGTCTTTCAGAGAAAAGCTTATTCAGAATTTCCACCATAGAGTTTTCTTTAAATCCAAACTTCATCTTAGCAAGAAACAAAGCCCAATAGAATCGGCGTATGTCTTTTTTGACATTTGGCTCCTGTTGAAATACGGTATTCTCTATAGTGTAACTTTCCGAATAAACACGATTGTCTTCAATGAAGAATTGTTTATTGGATTCTAAAATTGAAAATATTTTTTCTTGAAAAAGGGAGAAAAACTCCTTATTCCCGGCGATAAAGCGCCCTTCCAATAAAGACCGAAAACTATTAATATCTTTTCGGGCGACAGGCAATGCAATTTTATTTAATGTTAAGTATCCAAAACTGCTAGCGGAAGGAAAGATATTTTGGTGGACAAACAGGTATTCGAAATTACGAATTATTTCTTTTGCCGTTTTATCGGACTGTTCTTGGTGGTTCGAAACTAGAACAAGATCGATATCTGACATCGGAAACATTTCACATCGCCCATATCCCCCGCGGGCGACAAGTGTGAAAGGAAATTTTTCTGGAGCTAAGGAACTATTATGGATAGCATTAAACTGGTGGAAAGCGTATTCTAGGCTAAATTTTACAACGGCATCAACAATAGCGGTCTTATGAAACAATATTTCAAAAGGGAAACTGCTTTTTGCCACACTTTCATAATCTGTGTTAGATTTTTCTTTAAGAAACTCAAGTATTCTATTTTTATAGAAAATATTAAAATCAGACTTGGTGATTTTATTTTTTTGATGGGCAGGAAGCGCTTTTTGGAAATAAGAGTGTAACTCCCTATACAGATTATCCCTGTATAGCTGATTTTTCACCTTAATATCAGAAATGATTTTGCTGAACATTTATTCGTTCCATAACGGAGACATTCCTCTTATTTTTTTTATGATGGGCGGCATTATTTCTGCCACGTAATTTACATCCTCTTCTGTGTTGCCTTTCCCAAAGCTAAAACGTATGGAACCATGAATTTTTTCTGGAGAGATACCCATTGCGGTCAGGACATGAGAAGGCTCAAGGGAACCTGAACTGCAAGCTGATCCAGTTGAGGCTGCAATTCCATTTAAATCCAGATTAATTATGATTGATTCCCCTTCCACACATTCGAATCCTAAATTTAAAGTTGTTGGAAGCCGTTTTGTCAGATGGCCATTTAAGGTTATTTTAGGGATTGAATTTGTCAATTTTTGATGCAAACTATCTCTTAACTCCTCCAAATATTTTGATTCTGAGGCCATTTTCTTTTTCGCTATTTCACAAGTGATTCCAAAACCAATTATCCCAGGGACATTTTCAGTGCCGGCTCTTCGATTTCTTTCATGATGACCCCCGCTGATTATAGGGAAAAGCTTTGAAGTCCCTTTTTTAATATAAAGCGCTCCAATTCCTTTTGGTCCATTAATTTTATGTCCGGAGAGGGAAATAAAATCAACATTTATGTCTTTAACATTAATAGGGACTTTCCCGAAGCTTTGAACGGCATCTGAATGAAATAATATGTTTTTTTCCTTTGCAATTTCTCCTATTTCTTTAATAGGTTGAATGGTTCCAACCTCGTTGTTTGAATGTTGTATGGAAATAAGCGCTGTGTTTTCCTTAATAGCCTCTTTTATTGCCTCAGGGTTTACCATTCCATATTGGTCCACCTTCACATAGGTTGCTTCAAAACCAATTTTCTCAAGCAGACGGCAAGAATCTAAAACCGCTGGATGCTCAACCTGGGAGGTGATTATGTGCTTTTTCCCATTAAAATGGGTTAAGGCCACTCCTTTAATAGCCATATTATCCGATTCGCTTCCCCCGCTGCAAAAGATGATTTCAGAGGGGTCAGCGTTAAGCAATTCTGCCACCTTTTCACGGGCTTTGTCTATTTCTACTTTAACATACCTGCCAAACTGGTGGACGCTCGAAGGGTTGCCATAATGCTCTTTTAAATAAGGAGCCATTGCTTCAAACACAGCAGGATGGATTGGGGTTGTCGCATTATTGTCTAAATAAACTTTTCTCACTTCATCTCCATTATAAAAATTTAAAATGACCTGAATTGAAAAAATATTGAATTTTCTTTTTCATTAATTTTTTTGCGCAAATTTCATAATTGTTGCTCAAATCCTTTTATAGAAATTATAACTGAAACGGGGTCATTTTACATTTAACGAAAACTATCTGAGGGGACTATTTAGAGTTCAATTAAAATATGCAATTGGCGGTATTGTTGCTTCCTTGCGCTAAATTGAGATCATTCGATACTCTCTTTTTGTAACCGTCATGTAATCTTTTAGAAATTTTTTATGTTAAAGATGGCTCAACATGGATTTTCTTACCCACTGAAAACCTAAATTTTTTAATTACCTGGGCAATTGCTAATTATAGTTTAATCCTTCTTTCTATATTAGGGGTAAGAAAGATTTTTTTGATTCTCAGAGTTTTTAAGTTCCTGAATTTCTTTTTCAAGTTGAGGAATCTTCTCCAACAAGCATTTTATAGCTTGCGCAACGGGATCCGTGGATTTTCCCATGTCAACATCCATGCTTTTAAGAGGGTCGCTTTCCCCGCGATATATTACCCTGCCAGGAACTCCAATAACGGTCGAATTTGAAGGGACATTTTGTAGGACCACCGAACCTGCTCCGATTTTACAATTGGCCCCCACTTTAACAGGCCCTAAAATTTTTGCCCCGGCGCCTACTACGACATTATGATCCAAAGTAGGATGACGCTTTTCTTTTTTTAGGCTTAGCCCGCCCAAAGTTGCTCCCTGGTAAATGGTGCAATTATCATGGATTTCCACTGTTTCTCCTATAACCACTCCCATCCCATGATCAATAAAAAAACCTTTTCCAATTTTTGCCCCAGGATGAATCTCAATCCCAGTAATTACTCGACTAAAATGGGAAATTAATCGGCCTATTAAAAAAAATCGTTTTGCCCAAAACCAGTGTGAAATTTTGTAGAGGATTAAAGCATGAAAACCAGGATAACAAAAAATAACTTCAAGAAAATTACGAGATGCAGGGTCTCTTTCCAATACTATTTTTATATCGTTTTTTAAAGTTTTAAGCATAACATTTATTACTAGGCTTAGTGGTTCGTGTCAATATATCAAATCCGAGTAAAAACGTCAAGTATTGGGCCTCAATATCTCCATATGTTATTGTGAAATCACAGGTTATGCTATTGCATTTTTATAAAAAAAGAAATTCATAAGCTATTTTAAAAATTAAGAATTGCAATTATCCCCAGGAGGTCTTCAGAATTGTTTTGCAAAAAGTTTATATTCGGATGGGTTTATATCACAAAGTTCTTTATAATCATCTCATCTAAAGAGCAAGCTTTTTGCAATGATATGTTTTGATCAGGAAATTCACGGATTTCTACGGGTATTTTAGTTGATTTTGGGGCCTGGCTGTAATGCGCTGCAATAGAAGAAATAGTTTCCATTACTCCCTTTTCCATAATTCCCCTTGCTACAACCAAAGACCCTTTATTTCCTTGGACTCTAAAAACAATATCCCTTGGTTGGATCAATTTTTCGAGTTTTTCATTTTCTTCTTTATTTCTACCGGAAATTACTTTGCACTGGCTGTTGATTCGAAAATGTCTTCCAATTCTTAACATTCTAGCATCATTTAAGGTAATGGTATTCTGGAAACGGTACAGGTCTCTCAATCTGTTGGAAAAGTGAAAATCAGTAAGCAAACAACCTCCTGCTGCGCAAGGATAATTATGGATGCCTTTTTGTTCCGCTAAAGCTATTTGCTTCTTCCTCGATCGACCTCTAATTTTCAATAAATGGTTCCGGTTTATAATTCCATTGATTTCAGGAATTGCGGGTTTTAGAAGCTTGGCTGATAGGGGCCTCACTATTAGACCTTTAAGACCGCTCTCCTTCTCAATGAGATTCATTGTATCATTCCTTTGTGACATGGGCCTTTGCTCTAAAACCTCTCCAGTAAAAATAAATGAGGCTCCTTCATCTATCATGATTTTTTTGGCTTCTTTAAACATCATTATCCTGCAATCAACGCATGGATTGAGGTTTTTCCCATAACCATATTTAGGATATTGAATCATTGCTAAATATTTTTCTCCTAAAAAAGTGGTTTTTAATTTTAATCCATACTTTTTTGCCACTTTTAATGCCTCACTTTTGCATCCTGCCTTTTTACTTGTACAGGTACAAAAGGGACTAAAGAAATTTAAGGCGATGACTTCTATTCCCATGTCTAACATTATTTTGACGGCAAGAGCGCTATCCAATCCACCTGATAAGAGACCTATGGCCTTTTTATTAATACTGCCTGGAGCCAATGTTCGATATTTTGTAGTATTTGTCATAAGAATGTTGCAATTGAGAAAAAATACGCGAACCTAATCTCGGAGCTGATCATAGAATTTTTAAGGTTATTCATCAAGGATGTTTGCTTTCTCATATTAAAGATAGGATAAGTTCTTGTCAAGAAGGCCTTGGAGCTAAAATTAACTCCATTTAAATGTAATGGGTTTTGGAAACCATTCTGTTTATTTTGACGGACTCCGCTATCATCATCTGGTCGACTATTATGGAGGATGGCGCTTGGGGATATGTTTTTCTAAAACATTGTGTCCCCGCTATTTTATACTATTACTCTGTAAAAACTTGTTTTTTGAACAAGTTTTTCTTTTGTTCTCCAGGGCGGAAGCCCTATTTGGTTGCGGCCCCTTGGCCGCTTTATGTATTACTTGATAATTTTTATTCTGATTTCTGAATAAATTACCTGCAGTCTTTCTTTTTTGAAAAGGGTTTGCTTGCGGCCTTAAGGAATTAAACCAGAGAATGATTGTTAAAAAGAACGATTGTTAATAGCCATGCAAAAAACTTTGAATTTTGCTAACAAAATATTCTGGTTTGCCCCGTTAGAGATTACGGAAATGACTGGTAAAATAATGTGCCTACTTTTAAAACAATCTTGGGTTGTTCCCTATATCTAACGGGGTTCAATGCTACCATCTATAGTCGTTAGAGAACATAGTTCTCTGACGGGGTTTACTGTGATAATATGCCGGTTCTGATAGATTAACGGGATTTTTTTTGGCAAATAAAATGATTTCTCTATAAAATTTGCAGAAATTAATTAATATGAATGCAACATTTCGTAAAGTTGTTTTGCATATATTTTGGTGTTAATATACTATGGAAATTGTTAGAGCTATTATGAAAAATATAATTATAATTGGATCAGGTCCAGCAGGCTATACTGCGGCAATTTATGCTGCAAGAGCCAACTTAAAACCTCTTCTAATCCAGGGAATTGAGCCTGGGGGGCAATTAACAAGCACTACCACAGTGGATAATTTCCCTGGGTTTTCCTCAGGAATTATGGGTCCTGAGCTTATGGAGGAGATGAAGAAGCAGGCCCTTCGTTTTGAAACTGAAATTATAGACGGAGAAGTTACTTCGGTGGATTTTGTTAACAAACCATTTTCGTTAAAAGTTAATGAAAAAGACACCTATCATTCTAAAACAATAATTATTGCTTCAGGGGCTTCAGCCATGCTTTTAAATTTAGAATCGGAAAAACGATTAATGGGTTTTGGTGTCTCTGCATGCGCGACCTGCGATGGATTTTTTTTTAAAGATAAAGAAGTTATGACTGTGGGCGGCGGGGATACGGCGATGGAAGATGCAATTTTTTTAACTAAATTTGCATCAAAGGTTACTATTATCCATCGGAGGGATAAATTGAGAGCTTCCAAAATATTGCAGGAGCATGCATTCAAGAATAATAAGATCAATTTTTGCTGGAATAGTGTTGTGGAGGATATCCTGGATCCGGAAGAGATGAAAGTTACCGGAGTTAAGCTCAAAAATGTCAAAACCGGAAAAATAACCATATTAAAATGCGATGGCATTTTTATTGCCATTGGTCATTCTCCAAATACGGCAATTTTTAAAGGGCAAGTGGAAATGGATGCAGGAAATTACATTATAACTAAGAATGGAACCAATACCTCTGTTCCTGGTGTTTTCGCTTGCGGAGATGTTCAAGATCATGTCTACAGACAAGCTATATCTGCTGCCGGCTCAGGTTGTATGGCTGCTATTGATGCTGAGCGTTTTTTAGAACAGTATTAACTATGAATACTTTGGAAGCAGAGTTAGTTAAAAACCTTGAATTTTATCTTCAATACAACAAGTTTCGAATTAATCTCCTTCTTGAGTTAATGCCCCCAAAAAAACGCCCTATCTTTTATGTTTTGCCCTTTCTGCTTCACACCAATATCAAAGAATTGCCTGGATACATGCCGAATATGAATACGCCTTGTGGAATAGATAGATATTTAATTACAGATGACGTAAAAAATTCCTTAAGAAAAAATTTTCAGTTTCATTTTCCCACGATAAAACATGTAGAAAAAACCAGAGGAAAGGAATGTTTAATAAAATCGCTTTTGTTAATGGGTAGTTTAGGCACCGTTGCGCAGAATCCAACCTCAGATTTTGATTATTGGGTTTGCATTAATGAAAAGGAGGCAAGCCCAACTCAGTTAGAGTTATTAAAAAAAAAATTTCATTTAATTGAAAAATGGGCAAAAGAACGCCACGGAATAGAAGCGCATTTTTACAAGACGGACATAGAAAAGGTCCAGACAAATAAATTTGGAGAAGTTGATAAAGATAGTGTTGGTTCATCCCAAGCAAAATTGTTAAAGGAAGAATTTTATAGAACTTCTATCCTAGTTGCCGGGAAAATACCCTTCTGGTGGTTGACCCCAGCAGATATTTCCGACGAGGAATACTTCCAATATAAAAAAGTAACTAAGGAATCTTCCCGAATATCGCCCAGCTTATTAATTGATTTAGGAAACCTGAATGAAATTACCACAGAAGAATTTTTTGGAGCTGCTCTTTGGCAAATAAACAAAGCAATGGACTCTCCTTATAAATCAGTTTTAAAAATGGCCATGTTAGAAGATTGTTTGGATCCGGAGGTGGAAACAGAGCTTCTTTGTAATATTCTTAAAAAGGGGGTTCAAAAAAAGAATCAGGAAGGGAAAAATGGAAACTATCTTGATCCCTACAAAATAATGTTTGATCATATTTTAGAATCTTATAAAAGAAAGAAAAAAAATGATGTTCTTGATTTGCTTGCAACATGTTTTTATATCAAAATTGGATTAAAAGCCAAAAAATCTGACCTTTATAGGGATGATTTAGATTTTAAAGAAAGAATCATTACGCAATACGTCAAAAGTTGGGGATGGGATCATTCAAAAATGGAGGATTTGAATGATTTTAAAAGCTGGGGACTTAAAAAAGAATTGGCGCTGGGCAACCAGGTTCATGATTTTTTAATCCAAACATACCGAAGTCTGGCTGACAGAATCAAAAAAGATAGAGAAGTAAAACGACTAATTACAGATGAGGATATGACGGTATTAGGAAGAAAACTTTTCAGTTTTTACGCTCAAAAACCTGGGAAAATTCAGTTAATGAGAAGGGTTTTTACAGAGGGCCTTGCGCTGAATAGCGTTACTTTTTCAGCCTATTACAATAAACAACAAAATATTGTTTGGTGCATCTACAGAGACAAGTTGAAGAAACATACTTTATTAACATCAGATGCCAAAGAAAAATTGCTAAAACAAGATAATGACATTATTAATATTTTAATTTGGGCTATCTACAACCAAATGCTTGATAGACAAACCTCAATGCATCTTATTCCAAACCCCTCCCATTTGAGTTTGACTACTATCCAGGAGTTTGTAAACATAACATTAGACACTTTTCCTTCAGTAAAGATTTCATCACTGAAAAATGAGGCCTTATTATCTCCATCGAGAAAAATCAAAATGCTATTTATTATAAATTTTGCCTCCCCAACCTGGGTGAAAGAAATAGAAACAATATCTATTATTTATCTGACCAGTTGGGGAGAACTTTTTTGTGAATCACATCGAGCAAAAGAAGGCACGCAAAAAGCCGTTGAATATCTAGTTGAAAACTTGACTGATAATATTACAAACTTAAAAAAGTGTTATAAAATTTTTGTTCCAAGAAGCAACAATTCCAGGAGCATTTATAATATTTTCAACTCGGGGATATATAAGAACTTAAGAAGGTAAACTATTTTAGTGTTTTCAATTTGAGAATAGTGAAAATTTCCATTATTGTGCCCACCTTAAATGAGAGTTTATTGCTTCCAAAGTTGTTTTGTCATCTGAATAAAATTATTGATTCTCAAACAGAAATAATAGTTGTTGATGGGGGCAGCACAGATAATACTTTGGAAATAGCTGAACGGCATTGTTCTAAAGTATTTGTTGCCAAGCAGGGAAGATCAGCTCAGATGGATTATGGAGCTCATGTGGCAACAGGCGAGATCCTGCTATTTTTACATGCGGATTCTATTCTAACCCCTGATGCATTTAAAAGATTAAAGGAATTGTTAAAAAAAAAATCCTATACAGGAGGGGCTTTCAGCCTTCAAATTGATTCCAATAGATTTTTATTGAAAATTGTCTCCCATTTTGCCAATTTAAGAGCCCGGTTTCTACATCTAGTTTATGGTGACCAGGGGATTTTTGTTAGAAAAAAGCATTTTATGGATTTAAAGGGATTTTCGGCCGTTCCTATAATGGAAGATGTAGAGTTTTACGGCAGGTTAAAGAAATCAGGGAAAATTATTTTATTGCATGAAAAGATTTTAACTTCTGCAAGACGATGGGAACAAGAGGGAATATTTTACACTACTTTAAGAAACGGGTTTCTTTTGTTTATGTATTTTATAGGTGTGCCAGCAGAACGATTGCAAAAATTGTATCTTCATATCCGTTAAAAAATTTTAAAACATTGACAGATTATATAATTCTTTAAAACAACATAATCTATTTATCCAGAGTAAACCTTAATTAATTCTTCAAACTTTTCCCCATCAATGCATTCAATTGGAGATTCACTAATGAATTCGTCTATAGTTTTTGGGAAAATGCCTGTTGTAATAAAAATTCCTTTTGTCGCCCCTTCATATTTAACAATAGAACTCAGCGTAAGAATATCCTCGGGTTGCGCTATTCCTTTCTCTGGTAAATAAAGGGAATGAATGATACAAAGCCCTCCTATAAGAGGGGCGGGATTTACAGCATAAATCTCCATTACCGCTCCCTTTTCCTGAGTGATGTTGGAAATTTTCAATCCTAAGCCTTGAACAATAGCAATGCAGTGTTTTTCAAATTCTTTTTTTGTCCATTTATTGCCGGATGTTTTTTGTCCGGTTTCCGGGAAAGGTTCCTCTCTTCTCTGTGGCGAGGTGGCGGTAATAAAAAAAATAAGGATAAAACCGAGGCCAATAGCAACAAAAACAAGTAAAAACATTTACTTAATCATTTCATCATAAATTTGATCTTTCTTGTTTTCTTCAATCTGCTTATCATGCTTGAAAGCCTGTTTCAAAGCCAGCCAAATGAAAAATATTATCAAAAGCACCATAAAGGCGATGGGGATATTGTCAGGCTTGGTTAAAATAGCTAAAAAATGTTCCAATTTTATTGCCTCCTTTCAGAGAAAATACAGTTTTCAATATATGCAATCAAGGATGAATATCAAAAAGTATTAGCTCTACTGTGTCCATTCGTGTTGCCAACGAATTAGCCTTCATTGTCCGTTATTTATTGAAAAAGTCATATGTGACGCCAAAAGGTAATTATTATTGAACGGATAAATGAGATTTTGACAAATAGGATAAGAGTTAAGGCTAACATGAAACAATTAGGGATTCAATTTGTTTTTTTTTGACTTTTTACAGACCTCCATATAAAATTATTCCAGTTTCATTTTTAAAATATCTTCTAAAGTATTTGTTACTTTTTCTAACTAAAGGAGAGCAAGTATGAACAACTCAAGCACACAAGGGTTTGATTTTTTATTAGATGCTTCGGAGTATAAAACAATTCCATGTCAACGAACATGCCCTTTGCATGTGGATATTTCGAGTTTTATGTATTTGGTTGCCAGGGGAAGATTTGACGAAGCCAATGCAGTCATTAGAAAAACAAATCCATTTCCTTCAGTATGCGGAAGGGTATGCCCGCACAATTGTGAGATGGGCTGTACGCGAACTCATGTCGATGAGTCGGTTTCCATTGGCAAAACAGAAAGAGCTGCCTCAGACTATGGTCATCAAAATATAGAGATTAAAAAAAATCTCAATAGGGGTCCCAAAATAGCCGTAATAGGATCAGGACCATGCGGTTTGGCGGCTGCTCTGGACTTGGTAAGAGTAGGTTATCGGGTTACCGTATATGAAAAGGCTTCAGTGGCGGGTGGAACAATTAGGCTGGGAATCGCTCCATTCAGATTGCCAAACAATATAGTTGACAAAGAAGTTGAATATATAACCAACATGGGTGTGCATATTAAAACCAATACCCAAATAGGGAAAGATATTCCCTTTGAAAAATTGCAAGAGGATTATTCGGCTATTTTTATCGCCGCTGGAGCTTATTCTGGGGGCCAGCTTCACTTGCAAGACCGCGAAATAAAAGAGGTAAAAAATGGCGCTACTTTTATGAGTAGGGTGAATACTGGGAAAAGTGTTGGGATTAAAGGTCAAAAAGTTGTTGTTGTTGGCGGGGGTTATACTTCTGTTGATGCGGCAAGAACAGCTGTAAGGCTTGGCGCTAAAAAAGTCTCTATTGTTTTTGCTCGCGCCCGAAAGGAAATGACCAATACTGAAGATGAGTTAAAAGCGACCGAAGATGAAGGGGTTTGTTTCCATCTCCTCGCTATGCCAAACAAACCTGTCACTGATCCAAAAAATAAGATTACCGGCCTGGAGTGCGTAAAAGTAGAAATTAAAGGAAAAGATGCATTAGGCAGAAAAGTGGTTGCGCCCATTAAGGGAACAGAATTTGTTATTGATGCTGATACAATTATCAATGCCTTAAACACAGCCCCTGATACTTCTTTTTTACCTGATAACGCCGGGTTTAAGTTCTCTAAAATTGGTCTTTTGAGCGCAAATGCAAAAACTATGGAAACTAATATCCCCGGAATTTTTATTGGAGGAGATTACCTAATCGGCACAAGGGATGTGGTAAATAGTATAGCTGATGGGCATAAGGCCGCAATAAGCATAGACGCATATTTAAGAAAAGGAGATGGAAATACTCCCAAACCGCATGATGTAAAATTATTTGAGGGTAAATTGCCAGATATGCATATACACTATGAAACTATACCTCGCGCTATAATGCCTCTTCAAGATCCCATAAAAAGAATAACTAATTTTAAAGAGGTTGAAATCGGATTATCAGCAAAAGATGCAAGAAGCGAGGCTCAACGTTGTTTACAGTGCAATAATATGTGGATTCTAGATGATGAGAGTTGCATACAATGCGGTCAGTGCGTTGAAGTATGTCCCAGAAATTGTTTGAGTATGGCCGAACTAAACAATGAACAGAAAGACCAATTTTTTTATGAAGGAATGGATTTAACGAAAGATAAAATTCCTCCCGTTTCTGTGACCCTTAAGCAATGCATAAGATGTGGGGTTTGTGAAGAAGTGTGTCCCAGTGACGCAATATCCTTTAAAACTTGTGAACCAACCAACATCAAGGTTTTGAGTTCCATAGACTAAATAACTATTCCCAACGAAAAACTATGTGGAGCTTGCAAAGTAAGCAATATCGCGAGCTGACACTAAGCCTACCATGCCTTCTTCATCAGTAACAATTATATGTTCCACATTGCTGTTAGACATTTTTAAAGCAGCTTCAGGGACAGGCGAGTGTTTATCCATTTGCAAGAGGGGCGAGCTCATAATATCTGTAGCTTTAGTTTTCGCCATGTCCAGTCCTTTATAAAGCACCTTAGAGACAAGATCTTTTTCGGTGATTATTCCCACTGCATCCATATTTTGGCCAATGAGCACGCTACCAACGCTCTTTTCTGTCATGATCTTTACTACATCATCCACAGTGGTATCTCCCTTAACCAAAAAGAGGGGTTTGGACATAATATTTTCAATGGTAATCATATTGGTTTCCTCACTTTTTTAAAACTTTTTTAATCTTTTGTTCTATTTTAGGCATCAGAATCTAATGCAATTGAAGTTTCAGCATGGTCAACTAATCAAAGGGAAAAAGAAATTTATTTCTCTTGATGCAGTTTCAGGAGAATCTGAACCATGCACCGCATTTGCGTCCATATTTACTCCGAAATCTTTTCGAATGGTGCTATTTTGAGCTTTGGCTGGGTCTGTTGCGCCCATCAGCTCTCGCCAATCCTTGATGGCGTTCTCTTTTTCCAACACCGCCGCAATTATGGGCCCTGAAACCATATATTGAATGAGATCATTGAAAAAGGGTTTTTCCTTGTGGACTTCATAAAATTTTTTTGCTTTTTCCTCATTCAATTGAAGCATTGTTAGCCCTTTAAAGGTGAAACCTTTGCCATATATCCTGTCAATAATTTTCCCGGCATACTTTTTTTGAACCGCATCTGGTTTTAAAATTGCTAATGTTTTTCCCATGGTATTAGAGACAATGCAAATGTGAAATAGAGGGTTAATAAAGAATCAAGTAGATATTATTATAGTCCGTTCGTCATTTCAACAAAAAAATTTTAAAAGGCCCAGGCAACTGTTCCTAAAATCCCTTAAACTAAAACTAATTTGCGATATTCCTTGTTAGAAATAGACATAATCTTCTATGTAAGTGAAGTCTGAAGAGAAAGAATAATTGTAGATATTATAAAATTTGTCCCCATTTGACATATCTTAGGGAGTAAGGTACGGTATAGCCAAGTAATGTAATTATACCGGTCAAAAAAATATTGTTGGAATTTGATTTCACATAACCATTGAATATTTTTCAACCTCAAAATCCTCAACTTTGTTCTAGTATTTAAATCTGCTGATCTAACGCCATTACTTAAGGGGAAATATATTTAACAGAACGCGCAAGTATTATTAATAATTTTTTTTATATTTAATATAGTATGAATTTTAAAAAAAAATTTTTTGGCGAAAATAGACCCTCAAATATTGATCAGGAAAAGAAAAACGATTCTTCAGATATTCAAGTGGCGACATGCGCTCTTTTGCTGGAAATGGCAAATATTGATGGAGAATTTAGCAAAGAGGAACAGGAAAACATTGTCTCCCTGCTAAACAAAAAATTTCAAATGCCTTCTGATTATGCGGAAGAGTTAATTGAAACTTCTCAGAAAGAATTAAATAACAGTCCGGATTTATGGCAGTTTACCAACCGGATAAATCAAAATTATTCCCGCGCAAAAAAGATGCAGATCGTTGAGATGGTATGGGAGGTTGTATATGCGGATGGAAAGCTAGATAAACATGAGGATTATCTTGCTCACAAACTTGGGAAACTGCTCCGTTTTTCACACAGGGAACTTATGGACGCGAAGGTGAAAATACTTCGGAATGGCAAAAGCAATTAGCCTAATGGAGGCTCTGGGTCGCAAGGTTAATCCATTATGGGAATTTTTCGGCCTTGGATTTTAACCTATATTGCCATCGGCTGTAAGATATTTTTGCGCTACAAATATTATATTTTAAGAATTCAGCTACTTGGCCCAATGGGCATTATGAGATGATTTTTTTTTAAAAACCTTTTGCCTTCTGTTGGAATAAGTAGGTTTAAACTTTAAAAGTATCCATTATGGCCTCGTAATCAGGTTCATCTGAGGCTTTGCTTTTCCTTTTGATCTCATCCAATCTATCGTGATAAACGGGTTTGTGCAAATCGTAAAATATCCCCGTTCTCACCTTGCCATCTGTATTAAAAGCCAGGTCAAGGGCCTTAACTCTATCAGTGGTATCATGAGTATCCAATATTGGATCGATTAATTCTTTAATGGCCTTGAATGTATCTCTCCTATTGAATGATGGACAGGGAGAAATTACATTGATAAAGGAAAATCCTTTATGTTGAATTCCTTTTTTTATTAATTCAGTCAACTCTTTTGGATTTCCCGAAAACCCCTGAGCGACAAAGGTTGCCCCATAAGTGAGGACATAGCCTATCGGGTTTACCGGGTCATCAGGCGAGCCATAGGGCGTGGTGCTTGTAACTAATCCAACGTTGCTAGTGGGTGATACCTGACCTTTGGTTAAACCGTATATGCTGTTATCCATAACGATATAAGTAATGTCGATATTTTTTCGAACAACATGAGGAACATGGCCGCCGCCGATTGAAAAACCATCTCCATCACCGCCAGTCACAATTACTTCTAAATCTGGCCGGGCAAGTTTAACTCCAACCGCAAGTGGAAGGGATCGACCATGAAGGGAATGAATCCCATAGGTTTTTACAAAAAAAGGAAAACGGCTTGAACAACCGATTCCAGACACAACAACAGCCTCGTTATAGTTAATTTTTAAGTCGGATAAAGCCTTTAAAAACCCATTCAACACACCATAATCTCCACAGCCTGGACACCACGTGGGAGGGACAGAACTCTTATAATCTTTTGCTGGCATGGTTTCTGTTAACATATTAAATTATCTCCTCAATTTTGTTTAAAATTTCTAGGGGTGTGAATGGCAAGCCGCCATAAATATTGTATTTCACTGATTCAATGCCCATTTTTGAGCGAATCAGCTCGGCAAATTGACCTTGATAATTGATTTCCGGGACCATAATTTTTTTAACGGACTTGGCAAATTTTGAAATGGCTTTCTCTGGCAGAGGCATGATCATTTTTGGAAAAAGGCCCGCTACTTTCAGCCCTTGATTCCGGGCTCTTGCTATTGCTTCTTTTGTTGGCCCATGTGTGGAACCCCAGCTAATTATTCCAAGATCAGCAGGATCATCACCAATGCGTTTTGTCTCTGGCAAATCGTCTTCCACATTCTTCATTTTCTCAAAACGTTTTTTGCTCATCATGATATGATTTTCTGGAGTATATTTAGGAGCCCCTTTTTCTCCATGTTCGATACCGGTTGCGACATATGCTCCACCTTCTTGTCCTGGAATTGACATGGGTGAAACATTGCTTTCGTTAAGAATATATCTTAAAAAGGGTTTGTCTCCCCTTGATTCAGGATCGTATTTTTCTCGATCCACAATTTTTATTTTAGAAAGATCTGGTCGTTTGATAGCCTCTTTTCTCATGCCGAGAGCGCCATCGCTCAAAAGAATAACTGGTATTTGATACTTTTCTGCAAGATTGAATGCTTCTATTGTTAAATAAAAGCAATCTGTCACATCATCGCAGGCCAGAACAATCCTCGATGCGTCGCCATGTCCGCCATAGACGGATATAAAAAGATCCGACTGTTCGTGTTTGGTGGGTAAGCCTGTGCTTGGCCCTCCGCGTTGCACATTCACTATTACACATGGGATTTCAGCCATAGTGGCCATTCCTAAAAGTTCGCTCATCAAGGCCATCCCTGGTCCCGATGTGGAAGTCATGGCTTTCTTGCCGGCATAAGCTGCTCCCAGAACATTTCCAATAGAGGCGATTTCGTCCTCTGCCTGAACTAGAGTTCCATTCACCTTTGGCAAGAACTTGGAAAGCCAGATTGCAACCTCAGTGGCCGGTGTAATGGGATAGCAGGATAAAAAGCGGCATCCAGCCACAAGGGCGCCAAAACCAATGGCTTCGTTTCCGTCTAAAACAATAGTGTCCTTTTGCTTTTCAAGCGAGGCAACTTTAAAGGAATCCTTTTTCTCTAACTCTTTCTCAACATAACTTATTCCGGCATGCATCGCTCGAATATTGATGTCAACTATTTCATCCCCTTTTTTTTTGAATTTGTTGGTGACAATTTCTTCAACACTTTTTTGCGAAAGGCCGAATAACTTTGTGATAGCGCCAACGGCCACCATATTTTTTGTTCGATAGCTGCCTAAATCTTCCTTGGCAATTTGCGATAGGGGAACGGGGTAGCTAATAACTCCGGGGGGGATTTCTGGTTCGAAGCCTCCGCCAGGGCCATCATACATAAAAACAGTCCCTTCCTTTAAAAGATTTTTATTTATTTGGTAAGCTTCTTCGTTAAAGGAGATAAAAATATTAAAACCATCTCCTTGAGAAGTTATGGGGTCGCCGGAAAGCCTTACCTGATACATTGCATATCCGCCTTTGATTTCAGCCGGAAAAGTTTTAAAGGTAAAAATCTGGAGTCCTGATCTTGCGGCAGCCTGGGTAATTATATCTCCTGTGCTAATAATTCCTTCCCCGCCTTCTCCGCCAACTCTGATAATTAGATCATGGCTATCTGTAGACAATGAAAACCTCCTTGCTAATAAAGTAATGATTTAAACAATATTAAATGGAAGCCCATATAATAATTTCTAACAAAAAGTTGATTAGAATACAGTAAACTTTTGAACAAATAATAATCTTCTAAAAGAGAAATAACAATCATTTCCTAGGCAACAGAAACCGATTCCATAACAGATTTAGTCATTTGGCCTATTTCTGCCGGGCTCTTGCAAATATGAATTCCGGCCTCAGATAGCGCGGCCATTTTTTCAGCCGCGGTTCCTTTCCCTCCTGAAATAATTGCTCCCGCATGCCCCATCCTTCTGCCTGGAGGAGCAGTCTGACCAGCTATGAACCCAATAACTGGTTTGGTTATATTTACTTTTGTGATAAATTGGGCGGCTTCTTCTTCAGCGGTTCCTCCAATTTCGCCAATCATTATAATTGCTTCTGTATCATTATCTTCTTGAAATAACTTTAAACAGTTTATGAAATTAGTCCCAATTATAGGGTCTCCGCCAATTCCAATGCAAGTGGACTGACCAATTCCCATACTGGTCAATTGACCAACCGCTTCATAGGTCAATGTGCCGCTTCGAGAAACAACTCCAACTTTTCCTTCTTTATGAATATGGCCTGGCATAATCCCGATTTTGCATTTCCCCGGGGAGATGATACCAGGGCAATTGGGGCCAATTAATCTTGTTTTGCTGGTTTCCAGATATCTATGGACTTTCACCATATCAAAGGTCGGAATCCCTTCTGTGATGCAAACCACCAGTTCTATGCCAGCGTCAGCCGCCTCGATGATGGCATCCGCGGCAAATGGCGGGGGAACAAAGATAACAGATGCGTTGGCGTTTTTCTCACCCACAGCTTCTTTTACTGTATTATAAACAGGAACATTTTCCACATTTTTCCCCCCTTTTCCAGGAGTGACACCAGCAACAACATTAGTTCCATAACCTATGGCCTGCTGAGTATGAAAAGTCCCCTCATTTCCCGTGATTCCCTGAACAACCAGCCTGGTATTTTTATCAACTAAAACACTCATAATTTCTTAACCTCGCGCACTATTTGTTCCGCGGCATCTTTCATTCCATTTCCTGTGATGAGTTTTATATTAGCGGATTTCAAAATATTTTTTCCTTCTTCAACATTGGTCCCTTCCATTCGAACTACGACGGGTATTTTGATATTGAGGTTTTTTGCGGCCTGAACAATGCCTTTGGCAAGAATATCACACCTTAAGATGCCTCCAAATATATTTATCAAAACCCCTTTTACATTTTTATCTGATAAAAGTATTCGAAAAGCATTTTCAATCATTTCTTCATTTGCTCCGCCGCCTACATCCAGGAAATTGGCCGGCTCTCCTCCGGCTAATTTAATAATATCCATGGTTGCCATAGCCAGACCTGCCCCGTTTACCATACAACCTATATTGCCATCGAGTTTAATATAATTTAATTTATGTTTTGATGCCTCAATTTCGAGAGGTTCTTCTTCATCCAAATCTCTTAATTCCAGATTCTCTTTATGGCGGTATAGGGCATTTTCGTCGAAATCAATTTTTGCGTCCAGAGCTAAAATTTTTCCATCTCCCGTGATAACAAGCGGGTTTATCTCAGCCAAAGTGCAGTCTTCCCCTTTAAAGGCATTATAGAGTTTACCAATAAAGGAACTCATATCTCTAATAAGCTCGGGTTTTATATTCAGCGCAAATGCCAGCTTTCTCGCCTGAAAAGGCAAAACATCCAATGCGGGATCAATAACCTCTTTTAATATCTTTTCAGGAGAATTTTTAGCCACTTCCTCTATTTCCATTCCACCCGCTTCACTTGCGATAATAACCGGTCTTGAAAAAGACCTGTCATTGGTAATTCCGAGATACAACTCCTTTTTAATGTCCATTCCTTCTTCTATTAAAACTTTTTTAACTACCTTGCCTTTCTTCCCGGTCTGGTGAGTAACTAAATTCATGCCTAAAATCTGTTCCGCGGCTTTTCCCGCTTCATTTTTTCCTTTGGCAATTATTACCCCGCCTCCTTTTCCTCTTCCGCCAGCATGAATCTGAGCCTTAATGACAACGCTATTTCCCAAGGTTTCAGCAATTTTCTTTGCGTCTTCGGGATTATCCGCGACACCTCCTTTGGGAACCGGCACGCCATATTTTTTTAGAACTTCTTTTCCCTGATACTCATGAATTTTCATGATAAACCCGGCAAAGTGACAAAGACGGTTTTATACCATGTTGGATTTTTGTAGTCAATATTATAACTTGGAATTAAGTTGCAAATTTGGAAAAATCCACAGGACATACCATTTTACCTCATCAAATTAACAGCAGGGCCCTTCAAAAGCCAAACATAAAAGGGTTCATAATTTTAATTTTTCCGGTTAGTTATGGGGGAGGATTTTGAAATCGATGATTTTTTATCTCGCTTCAGTTGCTTCCTTTATAAGGCGGTCATGAAATTTTGATACGAAGAGATCTATATCATTTTTCCAATGAACCATAACATTAATCCCCTCTTTTTTAAGTCTTCGGTTTCCTAAAATGGAATTTTTGGGCCTGCAGGCTGGAGTAGGATACTCTTCCGTGGAACAAGGGATCAATCTATGGGGAATGTTTATTTTTTTCAGAAAATATTTCGCGGCTTCAAACCAGGAGCTATATCCTTCCGCGGTGGCATGATAGATACCCCGGCCCTTTGCATCAATTATTTTTTCTATCTGAAGGGCCAACCGGTAAGACCAGGTAATTGATCCGAACTGGTCATTTACTACTCTTATACTATTACTCTGTAAAAGCTTGTTTTTTGAACAAGTTTTTTTTGTTAGTTCACCGGAGCGGCAGCTCCTTTTGGTTGCGGCGCCTCGCCGCTTTATGTCTTTCTGGGGATTATTTAAACTCAGCTTTAACATGGTTTTTAGGAAATTATGCCCATGGATGCTATATAACCATGCAGTCCTAATGATTGCGTAACGGTTGGTGGCTCTTTGGATTTCCAACTCCCCCTCCAGCTTAGTTTTACCATAATAGGAAATAGGGTCTGGTTTATCGGTTTCCACGTAACCCTGCGGCGGATTTTTTTGGCCATTAAAAACATAGTCCGTGGATATATGAACCAACGCGCTTTTAAGTTTTTCAACAACTTGAGCCAGGTTCCTTGGGCCATCAACATTTACTTTTTTTGCTAGTTCTTTTTCAGTTTCACAGGCATCTACTTTAGTATAGGCCGCGCAGTTCAACACAATATCAGGCATAAAGTCAGTTAAGTTTCTTTCGACTTCCTCAGGGTTGGCTATGTTCATTTTCATGGAGCTTAGCGATATAACTTCATATTTTTTGCTTAAAATATTTTTGCAATCATAAGCCAGTTGCCCATTGCCACCACTAATTAATATTTTCATAATTGAATCAAAAAATTTAAACCCGGCAGGTTCAGACTCTGAAATTATTAAAACTCATTTGCATCGGATTAACATTAACATAAGAATTCTTCATCATCAATTTTAGAATTTACATTAGCAAATAGCTATAACGTATTGGTTAAAGGATGCATATTGTGTTTAATCAGAGGGGCATCCCTTGAGTTAGTCATTTTATCCTTTTTTGAACAACATTCAAATAAGATTGTTTGAGTCAAAAATTTATGATATATTTTTTTAGCTATGAGCCGACCCTTTAATAAAAACATTCGAAAAGCAATCAATTCTCTTAATGAGGCCCTCAGTTTATGCAAAAAAAGTCTGGAAGACGCCAATGACGATAGTTGTCGGGCAATGTACACTTCCATGATGCAGGATTACAAAAAACATGAAAAACTGCTCAATAGCGAAGTTGAAAAGCATAAAGAAAAAGATAAATGGGATTAAAAGCCGTTGTTTTGCTTAGTGGAGGGATTGATTCTTCTACAACTCTGGCCATTGCCAAAAAAAAAGGTTTTTTGGTCTATTCCATGAGCTTTGATTATGGGCAGAGGCATGCGCTGGAGTTGGAAAAAGCGAGATCAATCGCTGATTTATTTAAAGTTGAAAAGCACATTGTAATAAAATTAAATTTAAGAGCCTTCGGAGGTTCTGCTCTTACCGATAACATCCCCGTGCCAAAAGATCGGAATGAAGAGGCCATTTCTCAAGGAATTCCCGTAACATATGTGCCCGCAAGAAATACTATTTTTTTGTCTTTGGCGTTGGGTTGGGCTGAAACCCTCCAGGCAGAAAATATATTTTTAGGAGTGAACGCCATAGATTATAGCGGCTACCCTGACTGCCGACCAGAATATATTAAAGCTTTTCAAAAAATGGCTTCTCTCGCCACAAAAGCAGGGGTGGAAGGCAAAGCAAAGATAAAGATCCAGACACCTTTAATAAATTTGACCAAGGCTGAAATCATCAAAAAAGGGGCTGAACTGGGCGTAGACTTTGGGTTGACCCATTCCTGTTATGACCCTCTTGCTTCAGGAATGTCATGTGGCAAATGTGATTCCTGCCTGCTCAGGTTAAAGGGCTTTAACATGGCCAACCTTAAAGATCCTCTGGAATATCCTGCCAAGTAATAATACAAACCAAAGTCCCCATATTTTCTTTGTCTGGGATTGGTAGAAATAGCCCTGTCATTTTAATTAAAGTAAAAGTGGGTTTGAATAACGGATTTAATTTGAAGGATCTATTATGAAAGCAATTGTTTTATGCGCAGGTTTAGGAAAAAGGCTTTATCCATTGACCTTATCTATGTCTAAGCATTTAATACCCCTTGCCAATAAACCGATACTTTTTTATAACCTTGAAATGATTGAAAGGGCAGGGATTAAGGAAGTGGGAATAATAGTTGGAAAAACAAACCATGATATTACAAACATCGTTGGAGACGGAAGCAATTGGGGCCTGAAGGTAACTTATATTCTGCAAAAAGATCCCAGAGGCCTGGCCCATGCGGTTAAGTGCGGAGAAGATTTTTTGGAAAATCAGCCTTTTGTTATGTATCTGGGAGATAATCTTCTTAAAGAAGGTCTAAACGGTTTTGTGTCCAACTTTAATCAAACCAGACCAAATGCCTTAGTATTACTGTATCCTGTGGACAATCCCTCCCATTTTGGAATAGCGGAAGTAGAGGATGGTCGCATATCAAAGGTGGTGGAAAAGCCAGAAAATCCTTCTTCCAACCTTGCTATAGTTGGCGCATATATATTTGATAACAACATCTTTACCGCAATAAATAATATCAAACCTTCCTCAAGAAATGAATTTGAAATAACTGACGCTATCCAGTATCTGATTGACAATGGCTATAAGGTGCAGTCTCATACGGTTAAGGAGTGGTGGAAAGACACAGGACGGCCGGAAGAAGTTATTGAAGCAAATTGTTTTATGTTGGATTTTATTGAAACTGAGATCAAAGGAAAAGTTGATGTGAATTCTAAAATTAATGGAAAAGTAAGAATTGGAGAAGGCTCAGAAATAATTAAAAGTGATATAAGAGGGCCAGTGGTTATAGGAAAGAATTGTAAAATTATAGATGCATCTCTAAGGCCTTATACTTCTGTTGGAAATCATTCCTCAATTGAGCGTTGCGAAATAGGACGGAGTGTTCTTATGGAAAAATGCGCTATTTCTGGCATTGATGGCGCTATTGAAAATAGTCTTTTGGGAAAAAATGTTGTTTTAAGAAAAATAGAAGGGAAGCCAAAAACATTCCATTTTATTCATGGCGATCATAGTGTTACTGAGTTGCCTTGAAACCGAATTTCGACTCCCGGCTTATCTAAATCAAACAGGTTTTTTTATACTAAGCCTTCCAAAGAGTGGCATTCATATAAAATAAAGGTCTTTGAAAAAAAATACATGCGCAATGAAATATCTATCCGGCAATTGTCGCTCCATTTGTTCCTCCTGATAGCAACTCTGTTCACCACCTTTTTAGCCGGTGGCTTTGCCTTTGGAGTTACCCTTATTATAATTCTGGGCGCCCATGAAATGGGGCACTATTTCATGACTCGAAAACGGGGGGTTAGGGCAACCTTGCCTTATTTTATTCCCGCCCCGCCAATTTTTATTGCGGGCACCTTTGGAGCATTCATCAAAATGAAGTCTCCCATTCCGAATAGGCGCGTTTTATTAGAAATTGGAGCGGCAGGTCCTATTGCGGGTTTTGTTGTTTGCATTCCCGCTCTTATTTATGGCTTAACCTTATCGGAAGTAAAAGAACTACCCCTGGCGCAAATGGATTTTTCTTTTGGCTCTTCTATAATACTTTCGCTTTTAACCAATATGGTGTTAGGCGTTACTCCCGAGAACGCGGATATTCTTTTGCATCCCATAGCTTTTGCCGGGTGGTTAGGCTTATTTATAACAGCCTTAAATCTATTGCCCATAGGACAACTGGATGGGGGGCATATTGTTTATGCTCTGTTTGAAAACTTCCATAAAGTTATTTCCATAATCGCCATAATTGTTTTGATACCGTTAGGCTATTATTATTGGTACGGCTGGTTTGTCTGGGTCATCATCATAGGGTTATTTGGATTTCGACACCCCAAGTTATTAGATGAAGACATCCCCCTGACAAATAAGGAAAGAATTATTGGATGGGTTTCCTTTGCTATTTTTGTTTTAACCTTTATTCCAGCTCCTATTACTTTCTAAAATATTATTGCGCGAGCCTTAAAGGGACATCTGATCTTGGTTTTCCGCAAAATTTTGATGAGCGGCCAGGGGGCCGCTATCACAATTCGGCAGAGAAAGCCAAATTGGACGGATTCCGAAGGAAGGCCGCCCGAAGGGTTAAGCCCAGAGATGGGCGAAATCAAATAGGTCTGCCGCCCTGGAGAACCAACAAAGAATTTTTCTCAAAAAGAATTTACAGTCTAATAGTATAAACTTTCTATGTTTAGAAATTTAAACCCTGCTCAGCAAAGAGCTGTAATGCACACAAAAGGTCCCCTTTTAGTGGTTGCAGGAGCCGGATCGGGGAAAACCAGGGTTATTACCTATAGAATTGCTAAACTTATTAATGAAGAGGGTGTCAAACCCTATAATATCCTTGCCCTGACTTTTACTAATAAGGCCTCCATGGAAATGAAACAGAGGATTGAATCCCTATTGGGACAAAAAAGCCTTGATATTTTGGTTTCTACATTTCATTCCGCATGTCTCCGTATTTTAAGAAGGGATATAGAGAAAATAGGGTATTCCAATAGGTTTGTAATCTATGATTCTCTGGATCAAATTGCTCTTATTAAGCATTGTTTAGATGAAATTGGGTCGCCCAAGGAGGATCATTCCGTAAAGTCTATTGCCAATGGAATAAGCCTTCTGAAAACCAGCCTGCGGGAGCCTATGACGAAGGATTCTTTGGAATTCTCCAATCGCCAGGACGACATAGTCAATAAAATTCTTCCTATTTATCAGAAGCATTTAAAAAACAACAATGCTTTAGATTTTGATGACATCCTGATTTTAACAGTGAAATTATTGTTATCAAACCAAGATTTGCTCGCCTATTATCAAAATCGGTTTCACTATATTTTAGTTGACGAATACCAGGACACAAATTACCTCCAGTATAAATTTGTCTATTTGTTGGCAAAGGCCCATCAAAATATTTGTGTTGTTGGAGATGAGGACCAATCTATATATGGGTGGAGAGGAGCCAATATTGATAATATTTTGAATTTTGAAAAGAGTTTTAAAAATGCCCTGGTAATAAAATTGGAGGAAAATTATAGGTCAACAAGAAACATTTTAGATGCATCCAATAATGTAATAAGAAAAAACAAACAAAGGAAAGGAAAAACCCTCTTCACCAAAAATAAGAGAGGAAATAAAATTATTTACTACCGGGCTTTTTCTGAAATTGAAGAAGGAGATTTTATAAGCCGCACCGTGAAAAGTTTGTGTGAAAAGGCTAAAGCAACATATAAAGACATTGCGGTTTTTTATAGAACAAACGCTCAATCAAGAGTTATTGAGGATTCTTTACGAAAATCAGGAATTGCATATCAAATAATTGGGGGGTTAAAATTTTATGACCGAAAAGAAATAAAAGATATTATTGCCTATTGCCGTTTTGTTGTTAACTCCGATGACTCAATCAGTTTTAATAGAATCATTAAAACTAATATGCATGGGATCGGCAAAGTTACCATGGATAAAATAAATAATTTCGCCATGGAAAACAATTTATCTCCCTGTCAGGCTATCAGGAAAATAATCGAACAAGAAAAATTTTCCGGGTCCGCTATGAAGAAGCTCAAAAAATTGAATGATCTCTTGAATAAACTGAGAAAATTTGCCGAAGAAAACAGGGTGTCCGAGTTTATCAGTTTTATTCAGTTAGAAACAGGTTATATAGACAAACTGTTGAGGGAGAATTCTTTTGAAGCAAGAAACCGGATTGAGAATTTAAAGGAGTTGGTGACGGCTGCCAAATGTTTTGATGAGAATAATTTGAATTCCACTGTTAATGGTTTTCTTGATGTAACATCATTGGCATCGGACATAGATGATTTCGATGAGAAACAAGGAGCGGTGGCTCTAATGACTTTGCACAGCTCCAAAGGACTGGAATTCCCAATGGTCTTTATCGCGGGGATGGAGGATAAAATTTTTCCACATGTCAGATCCTTTTACAATGAAGATGAAATGGAAGAAGAAAGAAGACTTTGCTATGTGGGGATGACCCGCGCTAAAAACCGTCTTTTTTTGCTAAATGCGGTGAGGAGAAAGATTTATGGCACGGACCAAGAAAATCCTTCATCCCAATTTCTGAACGATATCCCTGATGAGTTCATGGAAAACGTCTCTCCCAGGAAGCAACAAGTTCCAAAAACCTGGAAAAGGGAATTTCCAGCTCGCAAAGGTAAAAATCCTGCCGGCAAAAAGGTAAACCATCCATTCTTTGGTGATGGAATTATTTTAAAAAAGGAAGGAACAAAGGAGGATGAGACTTTGGTTATTTTTTTTAAACGGGCGGGAAAGAAAACACTTAAAACAAAATATGCCAACCTTAAAATTTTATAGCCTACCTTAAATCTGTAAATTCTTCCTTTTTTCTGGAGATTTTTATTATATAAAACCTCCTTGTTGGAGAAAAATTAATCTTATCATTCCAGGCAATATATTGAAGGTCCCAGCAGCCTGCTGTGTGGGGTCTTCAAATCAATTAGGATATGGACAAGAAATTTATACTATTCCTCTGTAAAAACTTTTTTTTTGAGCAAGTTTTTTTTGTTAGCTCACCGGAGCGGTAGCTGCTTTTGGTTGCGGCGGCTCGCCGCTGTATGTTTTTTTTTAAAGATGTTGGTTTTTATCTTATGAAGAAAATTAAAATCATCCTCATATTTTTAGGATTCTTTATAATATATTTTTTATTAAAAAATATAGGTTTATCAGTAATTACAAAGCAAATTAAATCCATGGGTTGGGCTTTTATTTTTTTAATGTTTTTTCCGGCTCTGGTTCAGGAGATTCTATTTGCTTTGGCCTGGCAATATTCCGTTAACGGTCGAATTCCTGATTTTTTTAAGATATTTCTTGCAAATATTGCAGGAGAATCTGTTAGTTATATTACACCGGGAGCATTTATTGTCGGTGAGCCTTTAAGAGCTATTCTTTTAAAGCATCATGCAGGAGCGCATTCCTCCACTGCCTCTGTAATCATTTCCAGAACAACACGAGCAATTAGCATGGTCGTGTTTGTCGCTATTAGCTTGCTTGTTTCGCTTTATTTCTTTCAAATGCCAATGCTTATAAAAACTGCCTTTGGTATTGTATTAGCTTTGCTTTCTGTCGGTATTTTCATTTTTCTTTATTTGCAAAAAATAGGGTTATTTGCGAGCATAATTAAATGGGCTAATCGCCTAAAATTACCCGGATGGGCAGAGAGGAAAGTTAACCATTTTATCCAGAAGAAAGGGAGCCACCTACTGAAATTAGATAACCATTTAATGAATTTTTATAAAAACGAACCAGGCCGTTTTTGTTTTTCTTTGATAGTTAGTGTTCTTGGGTGGGCCACCGGAGCTTTTGAAATCTATCTGTTTCTGAAGTTCCTTGGGATGCCAGTTAGTATAGTTATGGCCATGGTTATAGAAGCGTTATCATTGGTTATTAATACCTGTTTTCTTTTTATGCCTGGAAAGATTGGAACCCAGGAAGCAGGAAAGGTGTTTATTTTTAAAATTTTTGGGATGTTGGCAGAAACCGGTCTAACAGTAGGGCTGTTGAGACGGGTAAGGGAAATTATTTGGGTATCTTTGGGACTTGGGATTTTTACTTTTTATAAAACCGCAAAGCCGATTGAACAGCAAAGATAATTATAAAATTAATATTAATGTGTAAAGATTTTTTAATAGAGTAACAATGTATAGTCCGTCTATTTTTATTTTGGTGAAACTCTATATTTTGATGGGATCTTGATTTTGTAAGCCACGTAAACAGGACTTCTGGCGATCTTACTTATGGGTTTCTTTTAAAGATTGAATTGATTGAACAACTCAACCAGTGATAGAAGGGGACTAAAGAGTCAACCATCTCTTTCATATCTTTTCCTAAAACTTTACCTGGATGGGTTGTTTATAATAAACCCTCATTATGATTCGTTCTGGGACGAACCCAGCTTTTCAAGTTGAATATAAAGCCGTTATAAATTTAAAATGAACAGAGCGCTTATTATTCCCTTATCAGACCCAGTTTTTGTAGAGGATATGTATTTTACCTCTATTGAAGGTCTCTCTTTTATTCAGCGTTTGTGCTGGCTTTCAAAAAAAGCCGGATATGCAGATTCTGTCGTCATATATCCGGACCATCCTGTAGATATTAAAAAAATACTAAACAGGGCTCCAGGTCAAATTTTCCAAACACTGGAAAAGGCCTCTCCCCGTCCTGATTCCACTTTTGTTTTTTTAAGAAAAGATATTTTTCCTACCGTCGATTTTTTGAAAAAAATACCTGAACCACAGAAAACAGATACTTTGTATCTGATGGAGGAAAGCTCGCCTGTGATGGTTATTAAAGTTTCGGATGTTGCTAAGTTATCTGAAATATTAAGGAATCGTTCTAATAGAGTTTCTTTACAAGATACCCTAAATAAAGGGTATCCAGCTTTTGTATTTAATTTGTATAACGTGGACTATCATAATGTAACAAACCATGATGATGTATCCCATGTAGAAAAAAGGCTTTACCTTGGATTAATAAAGGTAACCGATAGTTTTATATCTCGCCATGTGCATCGTAAAATTTCTCAGGCAATAACCCGCAGGTTGATAACCACCTCTATAACCCCTAATCAGATGAGTTTGATTTCCATAGGGGTTGGTTTAGGCGGAGGGTATTTCCTCTCTTTCCCTAATAACTCTTTGCAGGCCTTTGGTTCGGTCTTATTTCTTTTGCATTCAATCCTTGATGGATGCGATGGGGAGCTGGCTCGTTTAAAATACATGGAAAGCCGCTGGGGCGGCCTATTGGATTATTGGGGTGACAATATTGTTCACTCTGCCGTTTTTTTTGGAATAGGTCTGGCATGGAAAGAGGCAACAGGATTGAGAATAGCCCTGTGGTGCAGTGGGTTTGCAATAGCTGGGGGGTTATTATCAGCAGGTCTGGTTTATTCCATGACAATGAAATCTAAAAAAAATGAGGGGCCCCTCTATACATCTGTTAGCTCAAAGGCAATAAAAAGCCGAGCAGAAAAAATTGCAGATTATCTTTCGCGACGAGATTTTATTTATCTTGTGTTAATTTTGGCTATATTTGGAAAAGTGCATTGGTTTCTTATTCTTGCGGCATTGGGAGCTCCCCTATTTTTTCTTTTTGTTCTTCGGAGCAATTTAAAATAATTTGCAGCTATAAAAGGAGGAAACTCAATTCTCTTTGAAAAAGGGATTGTAATTTTTAGCAGAACCGAAACACCCTGGCGCTACGTAAATATTAATTATAAAAAGACTCCGTAATTTCTTTTTTTATAGATTTCAGGTTTTGATCTTCCACCACTTTTCGCAAAAGGCCCCTAAGATCATTCGAAAAGTTTAAAACAAAATCCCAGGTAACAAAATCCACGGGTTTTCCTTGCTTGAATTCGTAAATTTGTCCTTTCCAATTGATTGTTGAATTTACTCCACTTTGGTGAAAGTACACTCCATTATTGTGAAAAGTATTCTTTATGAGCCTAAAAAAGTTGAGAAGTTCGACTCCGTCAGAAGGAGGCTCCGCAAGTTTTGATTTGAATAAGCATTCATAAATAGATTTAAATTCTGACATCCCCCTGCCACATGCTTTAGGGTCTAGAGCTCTCAGGAAAATTCGAAATGAGCTTTCTATAACCAAAGATATGTTATGGATATATCCAATTTTGACAAAATCATCAAAATTTTGAATCCATAGACTAAACTCATCTCCCTCGTTAGATTCTTTCCAGTCCCCCTCATCAATACCTTTGCGGGCAAAAGCAAATGTAAGTAATAGAGAATTAAACACATTAATCAATTTCACAAAGGAGGTTATTCGAGCGTCTTTGTCGGGATTGAAATTGGCATATAGATGAATAGCGGCTGCTAAGTCCGCTCTGGATTTATCGCAGAGAAGGAGCGCTCTTGAAGAGAGTTCGTTATAAAAATTGTCTATGTCCATTTTTAATAGAAATTCCTCATAGTTTGTTTTTTTGTATTGGAGCAGTTTTATTGCGATAGATTATTAAGAAAATAATTATCAGAAATTAAAAATTCTTTAGTCAAGGGATTTTGGTTGAAATTCAAAGTAGCGCTATGAAGAGAAAATGATTCTCAAATATAAATGATCCTTATAAAAATATACTACACTCAGTTTTTTGTGCAACAAGATTATGATCGTTTGTAGTATAGTCATGAGAATAATTAAAAGTCGAATAATATATTTTAAGGTGAACCCTGTTAGAGAACTATGTTCTCTAAGGACTATAGATGGTGGCATTGGACCACCATCTATAAGGAATGATTTATATCACCAACAGGAGTCGGTGGCTTTCTCTAATGGGGTAAATGCAAAATGACAAAAAAACATTCATTTTTAGATTTATTAAAGGCCCTAAAAAGTAAAAGAATGCTGATGGTTCTTCTTTTAGGTTTTAGCAGCGGCCTTCCCATTATGCTTCTTTATTCAAGTCTTAAAATTTGGTTGAGAAGAGAAGGGGTCGATCTTTCTACGGTGGGTTTCTTTTCCTGGGTGACTATCCCTTATTCTTTTAATTTTCTCTGGGCCTTTTTCCTTGATAGATTTATTCCTTTAAAGCTTGGCAGAAGGAGAAGCTGGATGCTTATTACTCAAATGGGAATAATATCTTCTCTGATTTTTATAGGTTTAGGCAATCCAAAAATTTCCATTTCATACTTAGCCGCCACGGGATTTCTTCTTTGTTTTTTCAGCGCCACCCAGGATATTGCCGTTGATGCCTATAGAAGGGAAATCCTGCCGGATGAGGAGTTGGGAATTGGAGCAAGTTTGGGTGTTTACGGTTATCGTGTGGGAATGCTGGTAGCCTCAGGGTTAGGACTTTGGGTAGTGGATCCAAAAACATTGAATTTTTCCTTTAACCAAACGTTTTTTATTATGGCAATTTTCATGCTGGTAGGAGTGATTGCCACTTTTATTTGTACAGAGCCAAAAATTAGAGAAGAGCCTCCTAATACTTTAAAAAAAGCTGTTATAGAGCCTTTTAAAGAATTTTTTACTCGCCCGTATGCCCTGTGGATCTTGCTCTTTATTTTATTCTTTAAAATTGGGGATTCCCTCGCTGGTTCCATATTGGGGGCTTTTTATGTGGATATGGGTTTCGATAATAAAACCATTGGGGAGGTTGCCAAAGGAATTGGTTTTATATCCAGCATGGTTGGTCTTTTTTTAGGAGGTTGGCTTATTTATACCCGGGGGATTTATCGTTCCCTGTGGGTTTTTGGTGTTTTGCAATCGCTTTCAACCGCTTTTATTTGTTCTTTAACATTTCATGCAACAAAACTGACTTTAACACAGGTGGTGGCATTTGAAGATTTAAGCAGTGGCATGGGAACGGCCGCCCTGATAGCTTTTATGGCTTGGTTGACAAACACCCGTTTCACCGCGACTCAATATGCCCTTTTTAGTTCCCTGGCTTCCTTTGGAAGAACATTTATTTCAGGTTTTTCTGGAAAAATTGTCGAACATACAAGTTATTTCCAATTTTTTCTCCTATGCGCCTTTTTAGCTATTCCAGGCCTTCTCCTTTTATTTAAAATGAAAAAATTGGAGGGCATCGAAACATCATTTTAAACCTTTAGTGATTTAAGAAATGAGGATGGTTTAAAGCGCCAAATTTCATAAAAATATTATAAGCGGGGACAATAAATTAATATTAGTGGCGTTAAACTCCATTATAAGGCACTTTTTTGAGGAGTAAGAAAGGTTAGATAATAATTGATCATGCCCTGAAAGCAAGGGGGAAAAGGCCAGTTTTTATAGAGGTCTTAAAGTTTTACAAGGGAGGTGATCGATAATAATCTATAAGACGTTCCAAGCCTTCCTCATGGCTCACCAGGGGAGAATAGCTCAAATCCTTTTTCGCTTTTTCAATGGTAAAATAATGGGAATTGGCCAGTTGTGACGCCAAAAAGCGTGTCATTCTTGGTTCGCTGGAAAGTCGACACAGGCGGTAAAGGCCCTCAAAAAAAATTCCAAGCCCATATGCTGTTCTGAATGAGATGGCCTTTTTTACAGGTGGAAGTTCCAGACGTGCAAGAACGTTATTGATCCAGTCCCATAAGACAACCGGTTCCCCCTGGCTGATGAAATAAGCCTGACCGCAAACTGAGGCCCCCTCCACTAAGCGATCCACTGCCAGAAGGTGGGCGTATGCCGCATTATCCACATAAATGATATCCACCAGGTTTTTGCCGTTGCCTACCCGGATTAACTTCCCCGATTTTGCTCTTTCAAGCAATCTTGGGATCAGATTTGTGTCCCTGGGGCCCCAGATTAAATGGGGTCTTAAAGAGACAGTAAATAGACCGTTAATCCCATTTTCCTTCAGGACCCTTTTTTCGGCCATTGCTTTAGTGGCTGAATAGGGACACAAATATTTAGCGGGATATGGAATTGTTTCATCTGCGTTGTCCAGATCTTTTCCACCATAAATAACACTTGGAGAGCTTGTATAAACCAGTCTGGAAACTCCATTTTTCTGACAGGCTTTTATGACATTCTCAGTTCCGGTTACATTCGTTTCAAAAAAATCTTTCCATTTTCCCCAAATTCCTGTTTTGGAAGCCACGTGGAAAACAGCATCTATATTTTTAGAAGCCTTCAGAACCGTTGGTAAGTCCTGTATATCTCCCCTAAAAGTTTCAACACCCAGGTTTTCTATGTGAGGGTATTTATTTCGTCCCAAAATACGGACGGAATCTCCCCGTTCTATAAGTTTCTCAACAATTCTTTGGCCCAAAAAGCCTCCGCCACCTGTCACCAGCGCTTTCAATTCAATTTTTCCTCTGTCCACAGGGAAAGTTTTTCCCTGGAAATTTTCACATTATGGCGAATATCTACGGGAAAAGAAGAATAATACAAAACATCAAAAATTTCCCTTGTGTGTTCGAATTTCTGGCCCATTTCAAGAAGCTCATTTGTGAACTTTTTTCGTGACTGAGGAAACCAGGGCATTTCCCCTTTTTTGGGTTCTATGATTATGACGGGACGCTGGTTGTTTTTGTCCCCAATGCCAACCAGGGCGGAACGGCATACCCTGGGATGCTGGTTAAACACAGCCTCGCAGGGAACGGTGTACAGGGTTTTATTATTTGTTAGCACGCGCTGATCCTTTCTCCCGCAAAACCATAAGAGACCTTTCTCGTCAAAATAGCCTATATCACCCATTCGATGCCAAAAGCTGTGGCCATCAGAAATTTTGGCCAGAGCGGTTTGCTCTTTCATGCGAAAATACTCGCGGGTAACAATATTTCCTTTAACAATTATTTCGCCCTTTTCTCCTGCGCGGAGCAGTATGCTATCCTTCATTGCGTGCGCTGGTCCCTCTATAATTTTAATTATCTGAACGGTTATCCCCGGGAGGGGTCTCCCAACGCATGTTCCGGCCCCTTTTTTGCTTTCCTCTTCGGTTTTCAGTCTCTCTTTACCGCTTATGGAGGTCACAGGAAGGGCTTCTGTGGCGCCATAGGGAATAAAGGAATCCGCGTCGGCCGAAAGAACATGCTTAAACTTCTCCAAAATATGCGCTGGAACTGGGGCCCCTGCCATGAGTATTCTCTGTATAGAAGGAAGAGACACCTGGTGTTTCAGGCAATATTCCCCAACTCTGTTCCAAAGGGCAGGCGAGCCAAAGGAAGTGGTTACTTTATAATTTATAATTGCATCAACAACCTTTTTTGGATTTGCTTTCGCAGGCTTTGCCATGTTTATATCGGGTATAACGCAGGTCATTCCTATAGCCGCGCTAAACAGGGCAAACAAAGGAAATGCCGGCATATCCACGTCTTTTTCCCCAATGCCATAACAGGACTTAATGTGCTCTACCTGGCTCATAAACATACCGTGAAGGTATAAAACTCCTTTAGGAATTCCCGTGCTGCCTGATGTGAAAAGAATGGCCGCAGGATCTTCCTTTTTTGACATCACCGGAGAAAAATCGCGTATTTTTTTGTCACGTATGACATTCAAGGTAGTACCTTCCCATAAGAATTTGTTGCCAACGGTAATAAGGTATTTAATGGAAGAAAAATACTCTCCTCTAAAAATCCTGACAAGATGCGCCTTTGGCTCCCCTATCATTGCATCCGGCTCTGCCTGCTTTATGCATTTCAAAAGATTTAAGATTCCCATGCTTGGATCAATAAGCACCGGTATCGCGCCCATTCTAAACAGGGCAAAGGTAAGAGCTATGAACTCAAACCCGGGCTTTACCATTAATAGCGCCCGGTGTCCCTTCCTTAGACCCAACTTGCGCAGGCCCCATGCATAACGGCTGCTTTCTTGGTTGAGCTGAGAAAATGTTATCGCATTGCAATCAACTCCTCCAGTTAGGCTTGTGCAATTGCGCCAGAAAATGATTGCGCGCTTAGAGGGCATTCTCTCTGCCACTCGAGGCAAATAGGAGGCTACATTAAAAGTATTTTGGGCGGTCTTAGGCATGGAAACATTTATCCCGACAATTTCACTCTTTAATTGTTACGCAAAAAATCCTTCATCCATGGAATAATTTCTTCCCAGGCATCTTCCAGAACATAATGCCCGGCATCGGAAACTTTCTTAACTATTGCTTTAGGAAAAAAATATTTCCAGCGTTCAAGAAAACGGTTGTTGAAACAAAAATCTTTTTCTCCCCATATAATTAACACTGGGTGGTTTTTGAAATTGGAAAGACCCCTTTCAATGGTTTGCATCAAAGAATAACTATGGTCCGCAGGGGTAAGAGGAATGTCCTGAACAAACCTTAAAATAGCAATTCTGTTGGCATAACTGTCATAAGGCGCAAGATAACCAGTTTTTATGTCCCTAGTCATTCTTTCCTTTTTTTTGCATGCCATAAAGGTGGCGCAACCGCAAAGGCATTTAAGCCACGAATCGCAATATCCCCAAGAATAGGAATTCGACAAATACGGATGCGAAAGGGGATAAGGGGCGATAGAAATGCCGCAGTGTTGAAAAGCACAATGTTTTTTACCCGATCCGGGCGCTTTGCTGCCCAACCCATGCCAATAGCTCCTCCCCAATCATGCATAACAAGGGTAATATCTTTCAGATTCAGTTTATTTAAAAGAATGTCAAGATTATCTATGTGCTGGGAAAGTCGGTAATTGTACTTTTGGGGCTTGTCGCTCATTCCGCAACCTATGTGGTCCGGAGCAATAATTCTATACTGATCCTTCAAGGCTAATACCAGGCGGCGATAGTAAAAGGACCAGGTGGGATTTCCATGGAGCATCACGAGAGGATTGCCCTGACCTTCGTCAAGGTAATGGTACTTAACACCTTTCAAGTCAATATAAGGCGTTTTGAAGGGATAGCCCTTTTTAAGGGCTTCAACGGTGGACTTCATATTCACTGTGAAAAGGAGCTTACCATTCCATTCCGAGCATCATACAGTTCAAACCGCTTCCAATGCTTAACATGGCCACTTTATCGCCTTTTTTAACTAATCCCTTTTCAATTCCAATGGCCATAGTTATCGGGAGGGAAACGGATCCTACATTTCCCAAATATTCCAGAGTGGAAAAGTCTTTTTTTAAATCTAATCCAAGGGATTGGTACAGCATTTTTCGATGGGCAGAACCTACCTGGTGGCAAAATATTCTATTAACGCAACCGTTTTCCCAGCCCAGTTCTCTTTTAGCTTCCTGCCATGTCTCATTGCCCAGTTTAACTCCATTTACCAACAGGGTTTCCGCGTCTGTTTCCATGCTTACATGGCCGTTGTGAGCCACTTCAGAATTTACCCCGCCAACGCAAAGATTATTGTGCTGGGTCCTTGCCTTGACCTGTCCTCCTAATATCCTGTGGCCCGTTTTAGAAATTGAATGGTGTGTTAGAACAACAGCCACAGCCCCGGAACCTATAGTCAGAGAGGCAAAATAATATTTGATTTTTTTTCGATTGATTTTACTATCAGTCAGCATATTATTTATGGTGGTATCTACAAGTTGTTTTCCGCTTTCCCCGGCGACAACAATGCCCGCTTTTACCTGGCCTAATTCTATCATATTGGACAAAATAATTATGGCATTGAGAAAACCGAGACAGGCATTGGAAACATCGAAAACGGTTGAATTAACAGGGAGTTTAAGGGTGTTATGTATCACACTGGCCGTTGCGGGCTCCAAAAAATCTCTACAAACAGATGCGTGGATAAGACAGCCAATATCTTCTTTAGATATGCCCGATTTTCTGATGGCCTGTTCTGCGGCAAGAGCGCCAACCTCGCTTGGCCGTGTGCCGTTTTTCCAAAACCTACGTTCCTTGATTCCACTCATCATCTCCAGGCGGCCGAAGGGTAGCTTCAAGCGATCGTAAACCGGATGAAGTCGTTTTTCAATTTCTTCAGAAGTAACAATATCTTCCGGAAGCTCGTATCCATAAGCTTCCATACAGACGTTTTTATACAGCATGTATAAAGTCTCCTATTTGCTTAAAAAGCAAAGGTTTTAAGTAAACCCCGTCAGAAAACTATGTTCTCTAACGACTATAGTTGGTGGCATTGAACCACCATCTATAAGGTATAATCTATACTACCGACAGGAGTCGGTGGCTTTCTCTAACGGGGTAATAAAACAAACATATCATTTGCCCGAGCGCTATTTAAGGACCTCCCAAAATGAGCAAATAAACCGTGGATTGACTTACACAAACCAATAGTGTTATTTTCGAGGAGCGCGGGATATGTTTGGGAATTAATAAATTAACTGCCTTACAAAAGACAGTATTATAAAGCAATAATATTAATGAGTCTACAAAAAAGAATCAGAAGAAATCTCTTCAAGAGATGGAACATAAAAAATAAGTGGATAACGAAATAATTAGTTATTAGAAGATATAAAATGTGTATAATACCTTTTCCTCTTACGAAAATTCCCTTTGCTAATTTGTTTTAGTGATTTTGGGATTGCAGTTTTTGAGAATTAAATTTTTAGATCAAACCAAACCGCAAACCTGAAAAATAATAAATTGAGCCAGGAGCAGGGCTTCTGGTTGATAAAAAGCTAAAGATGATGCGAATCAAATTGCATAAGACAAAAATCAATTGTGATGGACAGAGTTAGGGCTTAATTTCAAGGAGGAAAGAATGGCTATTTCATTGCATTTTAAGCGAGATATGAATTTTGTATTGACAAGAGTTTTTGGCGAAATTGATGACCTTCAAGCAAAGGAGCATGTTTTAAAATTAAATGAAGTAGCAAAGAATGAAAAATCATTAAACGAAATTGCCGATTGCAGGAATTTAAAAGATTTTGATAAAGCTTCTGTTCAAGGAATATTTAGTGCGGCCGCATTGGAACAAGGGCAACAAAGAGCGATTGGCGGAGTGTTAATTATTGTTGTCGCGACAGATGTTATTTTTAGACTGGCCAGAGCCTATGCCATTGGTGCAGGAGATGTAAGAAAAGAAATTATTGTCACCAAATCGATGGATGAGGCAATACAAAGGCTTGATTATAGCGATAGTGACAAAGAAATAATTCGAAGATTTATTGAAGAAGCCTAAGTTATTGATATTTAGACCTTGCCGGCTGCCGTAGAATAAACCTTACAGTTGCAGAAAGGTAGATCTAATCAAAAATTCTGGAAGGGCAGATCCAGATGGTATGGGGGTAAAAAAAGTTCCTGAAGGGAAGTGGGTTAAAAGGTCGTCGCATGAAATTAGAGAATTAAGGAGAAGGCAATTAATAGGGGAGGGTGGAAGAAAATTTAAGTCCCACTCTGGTTGCGTTTCTTTCGACATTCTTATTTATCCAACGCACTTTTGCGCTAACGATCCATTTCATGCTATTAGAGTGCGCAAAAAGCTCATCGCCAACATTAAATGGCATGGTTTCATAAGGCAGCGCCCCAAAGCAATTTTTTAATGGAACGGTATCATCAAAAAACACTCCTAATCCCTGTTTTGATATATCAAATGCTTTGCAGTTAATTATTCCAAATCCGTTGTTAGACAAACAGCAATTTTTATTAAAAGGCAGTCTGGCAATAACCCTTTTATTGGACAAATCATTTTTAATGCTTACCTCGAGTTTAGATGCTTCATTACTTAGGATGTTCTTGATTTTCATCAAAGGATTGCTGTTAATACCCAGTTTAATTGATAGCAGTGATTTCCTTCCTTTTATTGCGTTTCGTATATCTCGGCCTTTAAAAACAGTGCCAATATGCTGTAAATCTATCGACAAGAAGTGCTTGGCGGTTTTTTTAATAGCCTGAAAATATTTTTCAGCCTCCGCCTGTTCTTCAGCCATATTGATTATAATATATGGTTTGAAATGCTTTACCGCCAATTCTACTTCCCAGGCCCATTCTTTATTTTTTGCCCCAATAATCTTTATTAAATCGGTGATGGTGGCAATGGAATTATTTCCTTTGGGGAAAATGAATTTGTTGAGATAATCTTTCATCAATTCGTTTTTGGAAAACTTTGTGCTTAATATCCGGTTAAGAGAAAACTTCAAAAATTCGTAAACATTTTGAAGGGATGTCGGTTCTGGAGAAATTATCAGCACATGACGGTTGGCTGCAATAAATAAATCCAAAACATTAAACGAGGAACCCGCCCCGAGGTCGAGAATAACGCAATCGGCATCGAGGCCTTTTATATGGCCTATCAGCTTGGATTTAACGGCGGTATTTAAGTTGGCCATTCCTAATATTTCCCCAGCCCCGCTTATCAACTTTATGTTTTTATCCTCTGTCTTAAGGAGGGTTTCTTCCAATGAATCTAACCTCTTCATGAGGAAATCAGCCAAACCGCAGGCAGGAAATTCCAATCCAAGGAGAGTATGAAGGTTGGATCCCCCAAAATCTCCGTCAACTAAAATAACCTGTTTGTCGTTTAGGGAAAAGGCTCGGCTAAGCAGAATAGAAGAAACACTTTTACCTGTTCCCCCTTTTCCACCTGCAACAGCATAAATAGTCGCCATATTCTATCTCCACTTACTTTTTATTCTAAGGAGAAATATTTATTCCAGCAGGTATAATGATCTTTATACAACTGGACACATTTGAATGCGAATTTGAGCCCATTAGTATACCTATCTTGTCTGAACTGTTCAAACAAAATCAATTTTTCCTTTCCACGCTCATTTTAATACAAATATATTCTTATGTTTTTGTATTAATAGAAAGGTTAACAAACATAATTTAAAAATGAAAGATAAAGTAGCATATCTTGGCGGTACTTGTTTATTACTAAACATCAATATATCTGCCAGTAATGGTAAGCTACTGATGGTAAAAGATGCCGGTAAAATTATACATAAAATGAGCAATATTTTAACCCTTTGCGGAGGTAATTTAAAGTCGTATTTGCTGTAATGTTTTGATAAATATTAAATTTATTGCAATTTATATTGTGATGAAAGAATTTCCCGAGGCTGTTATTAAATATGATTATCCTGGTTCGTTCTTCTGGCTCTATTCGTTCTATTTATAGCAAAAAAATCCTGATCTCCTGTTTCCATTTCCCTATGGCCTTGTGTTTTCCTTTAAATTTATTATGTTAGATTTAATGGGTTTTTTTTGTTTTTTCTTATTTTTTTTCATCAAATTCAGGGAATTTGTTTTCGTCGTAACCGCAAATTTTCTCTTTCGCCACATTTACTAAATGATTATGCCTTCGAATCAATGCTTCGAGCTCAACCTCTTCCGCTTTGCTAAAATCCATGTAAGACAATGGGAATAATAAAAACCATCCTGCGGCAGCTAAAAGGATATTTCTCCCGGCTTTATGTGTTAGTGGAATCAATTTGTGAATATCACCCTGGATCTGAACCATTTCTATTAAAAGGGTCTTGCAGGATTTTTTGTGATCACCAGGCTGCTGTGTCATAATTGGGTAGGCCGCGCGGCCGCCGCAATTCACTAATAGCAAAACTATCATAACAAATGCGGCAAATTTATAGCCAATTCCTTTCTTATTCATTTGTTGCGGTAACCCGCCTTCCTGATATAAATAATTTATTGTAATTATTATATTTTATTGTTCCAGCAAGAAGTAATAAAAAAAAGACCCATTAATTATTTTGCAAAACCTGCATTCCATCATGGAAATGGAATTGTCCAAATCTTTAACCATTGTTAAAAGCCTAATTTATCTTGAAATTAAAGCGAAGGCAAAAAAATATTGGATTAATAAAATTTCTCTGGTTGCAATTATACTTATGTTTCCCGGTGGCACAAAAGCTTTGAATAAAATTAATTTTCATCCAAAATTAAGTCTTTTCAAATGAAAAAAAAATTATGCTTTTCATGCTATAAATCAAGGGGCGCTATATAGGTATTCCTTTTATTTTACTTTGACGAGGAGTTTTGGGTTCAACAAGTCTCACTAAATACTTATCAAGGTATTACTGGCTCTGTCTTTTTGGGAAACATTGAATAGGTATGGTGTCCCCCGATTCGGTGGCAATGATGTGTTTTGTTTGACGGGGTTAAATTTGATAGTTCCTGGATTTCTTTAGCGTCTTCAGGGTGTTCCTAAACCTTCAAGTCAGCAAAATAAGAAAGTTTTCTTGATAACAATTTAGCGCTCTGACACAAAGCAATACATTATAGAATGTATGTTTCTCCTATATTCAAAATAACATTGGTAGCATTGTGTTATAAAGGCTTATTATAGATTCGGATTAAACTTATAATACCATCAAAAGTGATTTTGGAAATTTTAAAGACAATCTTCGTATTGATGCATAACAAAAAGCCCATTGATACCCTGTTAATGTACTGTCCAGGTATGGGAATTCAAAAGCAAAAGTGATTTGAAACAAATGAGGGAATAAATCTCCATTTATTAATTCATTCAATTCTAAGAAAATTACTCTATATACAAGAGTGGACTAATAATGTATTAAAAGCTTTGGAATAAATTAAGTCTGTCGACTGCATTCTATGAAGGAAAAGTTAAAAGAAAAACACAAATATCTCCTTGAGAAATTCTCGTCTTTTTACTTTCCCATTTGGTTTCAGTTGTCTCTATGCATTATTATCATTGCCATTATAAGTTGATCCCTTAGTTTTGTTTTTCTTAATCGGCAAAAAAAACAGCTTTATGAACAAACCGTCAGGATTGGTTTGGTAAGCTTGAATTATTGCACCAGCGATGCGCGAGTCCCCCTGCTTGAAAATGATATCTTAAGGCTTAATACCTTAATAAAAGAAGCGCTTTTTGCGTAGGGAATTCTTTATGATGTTATATTGGGCCACAACCAAGTCATAAAAGCCCATTCGGACATCAA